>Ga0315548_1004333_pt1 | contig 10261 bp, 6 predicted proteins | sample SalMarSW160110MG_2_FD_202540 | JGI IMG/M metagenome (GOLD analysis project Ga0315548, IMG submission 202540) | Salt marsh sediment microbial communities from the Plum Island Ecosystem LTER, Massachusetts, United States - Salt Marsh Sediment SW1601-110 ... | reverse complement strand
CGGACCATTAGATAAGGGTACACTTGACAAAATTCGTAAGCAGTTTGGTGAGGATCCTTGGCGTTGGAAAAGGGAGATGGAAGCTGAATGGGCTGAAGATGAGGCAGCATGGTTAAGTCAATCACTTATAACTAAATGTATTGCCTCTCAGAAAACTTTAGGTTTTGAGGTTGAGCTTTTTCGTTGGGAGAGTTATCATGAGGGTGAATTTTTTGCAGGCTTAGATTTGGGCAAGCATCATGATTATAGCGCTTTGGTTGTGATCGAAAATGTTGATGGTAAGTTTCTGTTGCGCCATTTGAAAATCTGGCCGTTGGAAACAAGTTATGCTGCTGTGATCGGTTATGTTAAGGCTCTGCAGGACCGTTGGGGCGGCTTCAACAAAATCCGCGTGGACATGACTGGTGTAGGCGATTATATTGTTGAAGATATGACTAATGCTGAAATTGATAATGTGGAAGGTGTGACTTTCACTTTGCCGCGTAAGCAGGAGATGGCTAGTTTGCTTAAGCAGCGTATGATTGACGGTCGATTTTGGTTTCCATATTTTAAATGGAATAAGCCTTTCCAAGGTGAGTACGTGACCGAGCTTAATGTGGAAAGGTTTGAGCTGCGAAAAGACGGCAATATAGCCTTCTCGCATCCGAAAGGCACACATGATGATGTTTTTTGGGCTACTGCGTTAAGTCTTTACGCTACAGTTGAAATGAAACCGGAGCCAGAACTATGGGTTGTGCCACGATAATAAAGCACGCGCAAATAGCCTTTCTGTATTTGACACAAGAATTATATTACTTACAATTGCCTAGTTACAACAGAGTCGAGAAGGCATTACTCGCATGTCAGAAGATAAAGGAATAACCGAAAGTCAAAGGCGTGGGGGAATTGGCGAATCGCTTATAGAAGCACGGTTAAAATCTTTCGCTCAAGTATTTCGTCCACTGCCTTTATTAGAATATGCTATAGATTTTTACTGTCGACTGTTACAAAACGGTAAGCCTTCAAACAAGACTTTTTGGGTAGAGGCCAAATCAACAAGTCATTTCGATAATTATTGGAGAGAATCTGTAGAAAAAGAAACAGTGGTGTTTTGGCTAAACCAAGTGTCGCCCGTTTTTATCATTGTTTATGAAGAATCGAGTGATAATTGCTATTGGCTTTCTGTTGAAGATAACCGCCAAAATTGGATAAGTAAATTGCAGGATGGAAATAGAAGTATAACTGTTAGTGTTGATAGGTCGCATATATTAAGAAAAGGAAAAGAACAGAATAGCGAGTTCATCCAGAAAATCGAAAAAGAGATAATTCGTGTTAATGCGATTCACGGTATCCCTCAATTCATAAGTAAAGGGTATAGAGGATATGCCATCGGGTATATTCCAATTCTGAGATTGTCCGACGGCGCGAGAGAGAGTATTAGCGGAACAATTCGATTCGGTTTCAATTATTTAGTTACTGATAGTATTCTAAGGAATGATTTGCAAAATGCCTATAGACTATGCAAGCTTCTTGCGGACTTCGATCATGGGCATTATGATCATTACTTGTTGCTCGCAAGAATTTGTCGCCAGCTTGGTAAGAGAGACGAAGCCGATTACAACTATAAGACCGCAATTGGAATATGCAAAGCTGATCCCAATTGGGACAAGAAAAGACAGCGTGATACCCCATATATAGGAGAAATTGTTGCTCGGATAGAAAGAGAAAGGCTGAATCGTAGAATGTAGGCCATATATCCTCTGGAGGTTCTAGTACAGCGCGCGCGTCTTTAGAAATACCTCTGAAGTTTCTCTTACAAATCTCAATTCTTTCTTAAACTCACGTTTGCTCCTTCTAACCGTTCTCAATTCATGTTTTCTCAATAGCAAGAGACTTTCATACAACATGCAAGCCCACCCTTCTATAACATTGTAACATGTTCTTTTTAACAGTAAGTTCTGATTGCGAAAAATGCGGAAAAGTTAAAGCAGACCCAAAAGAACTAATCAATATCCTGAGCACGCACCACATTCAGAATATGGCTACATAAAGTGACGTAAGGCTTTTTACCGGAATTGACAAAAGAGTAATATCCCCTTTTCAGGCATATGGATTGGAATTGTTTGATGTGTGACTCGCCGTCTATCAGCTTCTAGGGAAATTTGTACAAGCTCTGCGATTCTCTTAATTGACATCGAAAGATTAGAATAGTGAGATTATAGCATTCATTTCTTCCTTTTCTTTTTCTTTTCTTCCTTTTTCTTTGTTAAGTATGCGAGTAGGGCTAGTATCAAACCGCCTATGGCGACTAGTACTTGTATTATTGTCCAGAGGTTTGTTTGCCACCATGGAGATTCTACGTTTTTTACTGTTACCGTGGTTTCGTTGGTTTGAGTGTGTCCGACCGTGTCGTAGGCTTTCACGGCTATGGTGTATTCTCCGTTTGGATGTTTGGTTGTGTCCCATGACCACTGGTAGGGCGTGCCAGAGACCGTGTGTACTAGCACGTCTTGGAGGTAGAATTCGATTCTTAATATGCCTGTTATGTCGCTGGCTTGAACGTCAACGATTAATGTCAAGCCTACTGTTATCCCGCTTTGGGGAGTTTGGATTGTCAATGTGGGCGGTGTGTTATCGGCAAGTAGGGTTGTAGATGTGGTTGCTAGGTTGATTGCTTTGTCCAATGCTAAAACCATCAGTGTGTGTTGTCCGTCGGAAAGGGTTGTTGTGTTCAAGTCATGCTTCCAGAGAAGGTCTGTGGGGTCGTAGGTCATAACCGTCCATTCAGTGTTATCGACTCTAAATTGAACATTGACTAGCTCTTGGTTGTCTGTTGCGTTTACGCTTACGCTTACTGTTCCATAGTATATGTTTTCTGGTGTTGGTTCTTTTATTGAAACTGTTGGAGCTGTGTTGTCAACGATCACTGTGACTGTCTCGACGATGTTATTCTCAGCCTTATCTTTGACAATAAGCTTGATTGTGTAGGTACCGTCGACTCCTATGTCCTGAGTATAAGTGTGTGTGCCACTTACTTTCCAAGAAGCAACAAGACTTTGGCCGATATAAAGCTCTATTACGTCGAGGTTAGCGTCATATCCGTAAATAACAACTTCGTAACTGCCGCTTAGATAGGCATTCTCGGCGGGCTCTCTGATCTCAGCAGTTGGTAGGGTGTTATCAACTGTGGTTATTCTTTCGATGGTTTTAGTGTGGCTTGCTTTGTCGCTGACTATCAATGTCAAGACATGCTCTCCATCAGTTATTTCAGTGGTGTTCCACAGGTGGAAGGTCTTGTAAGTGACGTCTGAGATGATCTTTCCATCCAGCGAGAGTGTTGCGCTTTCGAGGTTGTCGTCGCTAAACCCGAATGTGATGTTAGCTATTCCTGAGATAAACGAGTCTTCCTCAGGCGATATCATAGCAACGGTTGGTGGTGTGTTGTCAACGGAAACTGTTATGGATGTGGAGATTTTGAGTCCAAGCATGTCGTATGCTTTGGTTGTTATTTTGTGTTCGGTTTCCGTGTATTGCGTGGTATCCCAGTTCCACTCGTATGGCATGTCACAGTCGGTATATTCCAATTTGTTATCTATGTAGAATTCTGTTTTGTGAAAACCGTTTTGAGCATGAACTTCGGTTGAAACTGTGACTGTTGATGAGACTGTTTCGCCTGAAAGTGGGTTGGTGATTTCGGCGGAAAAGATTGATTCTGTTAGCCATGGATTGAAGAGGACACTTCCATTAATTTCCTCTGGATCGACTGCATCTGCTTGACCTAGGGCTGGCCCGCTTTCACTACCCCAATAGTTGTAGGTAGCATTTACGGTTACGCTATCGTCTTCGTTGCAAAGGCCATAATTGTTCTGGCCGTAGATGTCGTTTTGATGAATTTCGGGCTGAGACCCGTAATTGCAGCCAATGCCATACCCAATATTGAATGTTATAATGTTGCCTTGTATTGCCGGATTGGAATGATTCATGCACCAGACTCCAGTTCCTGTGTTAGTTGTTATGATGTTGCCTTGAATGATTGGACTGGACCAGTAAAGATCGATGCTATTTCCACTGTTTGTAAATGTGTTGCCTCGAATGACTCCACTAGAAAATCCACAACTTATACCTTGGCTGTTGTTTGAAAAAAAGTTTCCTTCAATGGTTGGATTAGAATTGTCGAAGTGAATGCCCCCCTCATTAAACGATATAACATTGTTTTGTATGGTTGCGTTAGAATAACTGCATTCGATGCCGTTTCCAAGGTTTGATGTTATCGTATTGTTACAGATGGTTGGACTAGCCAATCCACAGGTTATTCCTCGGCTGTTGTTTGTTATTGTGTTGCCTTGGATTACAGCGTCAGAATGATCTCCACAACCGATGCCTTCTCCAAGGTTTGATGTTATTGTATTGTTAGCAATGGTTGGACTAGAATAACTATGGCAACCGATGCCTTGTTCAAGGTTTTCAGCTATCAAGTTACCGGAAATTGTGGGACTAGCATTAAATACACAGAATATGCCTATTCCATTCTTCATTACAATGTTATTTTGGATTTTTGGACTAGCACCCTCACATGGGTTAATGCCAGCCCACGAATTTGACGTCACCGTGTTGTTGTAAATAATTGGGCTACAGTGACCACCGATTCCTATACCAGTGCGGTTGTTCCATGATACATAGTTATTATAGATAGTAGAGTTACACGAATCAACCCCTATGCCAGTTTCATCATTCTCTGTTACATTATTGTTCCGGACAACAACTCCGTCACTGCGAACATCAATACCGTTCCAGTTATGAGATAGTAGGCTGTTTTCCACGACTGCATCGCCGGACCAAATGACTAGCCCTCCCGTCTCCCGCTCAGGGAAAGGCCAAGCCCATCCACACCCGTGGAGCTCGCTATTATTCATTCTAAAGGTCGACCAAACTGAAAACCCGTATCTTTTGTTTGGGTCTGCGGATGTTATGACTGAGCCTTCTAACACGTAGAATTCGCCGCCAGGCTTTACCGTGATATTAAATTGACCATTATAGGTGCAGTTCATTTTCAAAGTAACCTTCCTAAAAGTCAAGTTTCCACCGTCCTCAACAATCAAGTTCCCACTTAACACGATAACTTCATCATAATAACTTTCAGTCCCGGTAACAACCCAGTCACCACTCGCCGGAGGAACGGAAAACACCAAAACGCTTTTGCCAGAGACAAAAACCAATACAAAAACTGTCATAATGCAAACGGCAACCAAAAACGTCAAAGGACGTCTAGAGATTTTTTCCACCACAACCTATCCCTGCAAGGACCCATCTGAGAGTATTTACGGATTCACGGTTATAAAATTTTACATATACAAAACAACTTGCTCCCACGAACTAGTATTGCATTGGTTTTAACACGGATAGAGGCTTATTGCTTGTCACAGAAGAGATGGGATATGTATCATCTTCTATCATCCACATTCCCGGAAAGTCCATATTCCCGGAAATATTCAGGGGGGAATTAAATTTTAATCCAACCAACCAAAAAGTGGATGTAAGAAAAGGCAGGAAGCAACTGGAGAAGAGTGGTAACAGGGCACAGCGCGCGCATGCTCGAGATTATGGGTGTTGTTGAACTTTGCCAACCGGAGCTAGATACAATGCTATCTCATCGTTTCCATCAACACCGATGAAATTATCCAACAATTTTTGGTTGTAAGCTATTATTGAACATGTACCAGCTCCTATGGATTCACAGGCAAGGTATAGGTTCTGACATATGTGTCCAACACTAATCAATATGTCCTTAAGCGAGTCTTCTCCATATCGGTATTCTGTCCTACTTGGTCTTACACTCCAAATGAAAACCACTGCACTTTTGCCAATGAAGTTCTGATCATTGCAGGCTTCATTGATTTTTGCAGGTAGATCAACATCATCACACGATAACTTAAGCAGTCTGTGCTCCAAAGCTAGATATCGATACAAACCAGGTCTCACACTGTTCACCGAGTTGATGAGCAAATAGGTTTCAAAAGGATGCATTGCGCCACCAGAAGGGACAGTACGTAGAGTGATCAACCCCTGTCGTATAAGTTTCTGGACACCTTGGGTAGTCCACAGCAGAAATGATAGCTCTTCAAGGGTGAGCGGTTTCTTTGTGAATTTGCGGCGGCTTCTTCTATTTCTGATAGCGTCTATCAGAGGGATCCTGCCAATGCTAAACTGTTCGGGAGAAATAAGGTCAATGAGATTTGCATTTTCTGGATATGGCTTCTGAATTGGAGGGAGAGGTAACCCTTTCATCTGATCAGTTTCCATTTCAGTCATTCCAAGAAATGCTTGATTTTTCAAGTACTTTCTGTAACTCGCCACCATTCACACCACCTTACGCGTGTATAGTTAAGTAGAAATCATCTTTAGCGATATCATATATTAATTCAATTGTTAATGGCGACTTAAAACCAACATCAAAATCAAAGCGTATAGTTCCTTACAAACCATCACGATTAACGAGAGAAAAATCAAGTTCGCGCGCGCTAACTAGCTAAGGATGGGTGACTAAATGTTTAGATAGATCCTGAATTACCAAGAGCAAGCTTTGTGACGAGAAATGCGTGTGCGCCTATTTTTTAAGTCATACGTGATGCCAAGTTTAGAGCAGACGGTCTTCAACACTTCCTTTTGAAGAAACTTTCTGCCAAGCTCAAACAAATTGTCTAACGCCTCGTTAAAGAGGTCCACCTTGTCTCCAATGCTACTTTTCGGAAGTTTATACCTGTTCTCCAAAAAGCGAAATACAGCATGAGTTCCTGATTCGCCGAGAACACGTTTGAAAGTGTTATCCACAGATTCTAAGAAAAAATTCCGAAAATCGACTTCCTGAAAAGATGTGCGAGTTATCGAGTGACTATGAATCCTAACCAACTCGAGCAAATAACTCATGTTATGTGATGCTAGGTCGCGAGTTTTATAACGACAAACCGCTGTAAGGGGGAAGTCGAATCTTCTCGGAAGCGACCTCTCATACTCCATCCACGGGTCCAAGATGTTGTGCCTAAGAAAATATATAGGCTCACCAGAAACCCTAAGCCCACAAAATCCATTTTTTGTCGCTCCGGATATAGCTTTCATCCGCTTCTTGACTACTAATTCTTTGTTGATAGTGCCTTTTTCAACATACCACTCTTCCCCATTAAGGATTTTTAAGGCTCCGCATTTTTCATGTTTGTTTCACCGATTATTTTATGCCTTTTCTTCTGTTAGATTCTCTGTAGTTGAGAATGGATGACTAGAGAAGTGTTTGAAATCGACTATACACTCAAGTCTAATAGTACGAGGGAAAAAATTACTCAAAAACTTACTCCTCATTATAAACTAAAACTAATACTACGAGGGGTAAAAAATACACAAAAATTTCCTCTCATAATTAACTAAGAATAATAGTACGAGGGGGGCAGAAAAGCAAAGTTATAGGTTGTTTTGCCGTTGATTTAGGGTTACCCTTATTACCAAGTCACTATTTGTAAGGACGGACGGAAGGAGAAAAGTCACGGTATGGAATGGAAAATGAGGCGGCGAGTCTTTTTGCTAGCCACGGTTAGGTCACAAAACTAGAAAGGGTAAGGAATTGTTATGACAGATCCGCTTTTGTTTGCTTTCGGGGTTGGAATGGTTGCCATTTTGGCGGCATCATACATCACTCGTTGGGTTCTTAAACGTGATTCGGGGACCCCACGTATGCAAGAGGTAAACAGTTACATCATATTAGGAACAAACGCTTACCTCAAAAGGCAATTCAGAACCATAATCCTTGTTATTCCCTGGTTAGCCATTATAATTCTCTTACTTTTCAAATGGTCTACTTCTTTGGCCTTCATTTGTGGTGTCCTTCTCTCCCTATTTGCCGGGTACATAGGCATGAATGTCGCAGTCAGAACCAACGTGAGAACCGCAAGTGCCGCTAGGCATTCACCCGGGGCAACTCTGAGAACAGGCTTTCTGGGAGGCGCGGTTATGGGGCTCACGGTTCCAGGGATAAGTTTGGTTGCGTTATCCTTGATGCATATAGCCTTGAATGATCTTCCGGCGCTTGTTGGATTTGGATTTGGAGCAAGCCTAGCGGCATTGTTTGCGCAGATCGGAGGTGGCATATTTACAAAGTCGGCTGATATTGGGGCTGATTTGGTGGGGAAGATCGAAAGGGAAATCCCTGAGGACGACCCCAGAAATCCGGCTGTGGTCGCTGACTTGGTTGGCGATAACGTGGGTGATTGCGCCGGACGAGGCTCAGATTTGTTCCAGACTTTCAGTGACGACATAATAACCGGCATGTTGATGGGCGTCATCTTTATTGCTAGATACGGTCCCAACGGGATTGTTTTTCCGTTTATACTTGAAGCTGTGGGTGTTCTTGCTTCTATGTTTGGAATATCACTAGTTAGGCAGTGGAAACGGATAAGTGCTACAGGATCTTTGGTAGTCGGGCTTATAGCAACCGCAGTTCTGAGTTTAGTTGGCTTGTTCTTCTTATCCACGCTATTTCTGGAGGATGTTTCCCTATTCTTCGCGGGGTTATTTGGTGTTACAGCAATGCTCATCTGCATCCTAATTACGCTTTACTACACTGGTCTTGGACGCGAACCTGTACATCATGTTGCCGAATCCTCGCAAGCAGGCCCAGCAATAAACTTGATAACTGGCATATCGACCGGACTGGCAACCCCACTGTTGCCAATGATTGCAGTTTTAGCTGCCGTGGTGGGTTCCTTCATGTTCACTGGTCAATCTCTTTATGGGCTCGTAATAACCAATATTAGCACAGATTTTGTTATCGCGTTCATTATGGCTTCTGATACGTTCGGTCCAATAACCGATAATGCAGCGGGAATAGTTGAAATGTCTGGAATATCAGGACAAGCGTCTGAGACTTTGAATACTCTGGACGCTGTCGGAAACACTATGAAGACTGCAACTAAGGGCTATGCCATGGCTTCAGGCACAGTTACTTCCTTCTTGATTTTTGCAACCTACTTCGCAACAGCCAATATCTCCGCAGTCTCCCTCGAATCTCCTTACGCCATTGCTGCATTGTTCCTGGGGGTAGTTTTACCCTTGCCATTAGCGTCTCTGACAATAAGGGCAACTGCTGATGGAGCTTTCAAAATGGTTGATGAAGTAAGACGACAATTCAAAGAGAAATTGGGACTCAAAGAGGGAAAGGCCACTCCTGATTATGCCAAATGCATCGATATTGCAACCAAGAATGCTCTCAGTAAAATGGTTTTGCCGGGAATTATTGCAATTGCGACTCCCATAGTTGTGGGTCTGCTATTTGGCCCAACCGCGTTGGGAATGATGCTCGTGGGTGCTACTGCTTCTGCAGCCATGTTGGGTTTCTTCTTCAACAATACGGGCGCCCTATTGGACAATGCTAAGAAGCTGGTTGAAAGTGGGCTATATGGAGGGAAGAAATCGGATACTCATAAAGCAACAGTAATTGGTGATACTGTAGGCGATCCCTTGAAGGACGTTGCAGGTCCTTCTGTTCTTATTTTCATGAAACTTCTAGGTATGACCGCTCTGCTGCTGCTCCCATTGTTGATTTAGCGCGGACAAATTCTTGGTGATTACGAGGGCGATAATCATTGGAAAAGTTTTTCGTTTTTTTACAGGCAGAGCTGCAAGAGCATGCTAGGCGTTTGCTATTTTTCAAAAACTTCTGGAACCGGATAGTTTCTGTAGCCTATTGCTTCAAGTATGTCATCGGTGAAGGTTTTCTTGCCTAGGTGTCTTGCGAAGTCAGCAGCGGTTATAATTCCAACTAGTTTGTTGTCCTTTATTACAGGAAGTCTACGGATTCCCTTCCCAGCCATTCTTCTAGCTGCTTCTTTGAGTGGTGCGTCAGGATCGATTACTCTGAGGGGTGTTGACATTACCTCTGAGATTTTGGTATTTGGGGATTTTTCCTTCGCCAAGACTCTTCTCACCAAGTCGCTTTCAGTAATGATTCCTATTGGTGTGTTCTCGTCCATAACAATCAAATTGCCTACATTATTCTGTGACATTAGGGCTGCGGCTTCAATAACAGTCTTGTTAGCCTCAATGGTTATGACTGTCTTAGTCATTAAATCCTTAACTTTGGGCATTATTTATCCAGAGTGTTTGAGTGCATAAAAGTTTTTTGCAGTTTGCATTCATGCATACGATCTTGTCCTAAATGCTTTTTGGCCAGCACTGTTTTTCCAACTCTCGGGTAACCAATCAGAACAATGTTCCCTCGCCCTTTAATGGTACCCCTCAC
>Ga0315548_1004328_pt1 | contig 10272 bp, 4 predicted proteins | sample SalMarSW160110MG_2_FD_202540 | JGI IMG/M metagenome (GOLD analysis project Ga0315548, IMG submission 202540) | Salt marsh sediment microbial communities from the Plum Island Ecosystem LTER, Massachusetts, United States - Salt Marsh Sediment SW1601-110 ... | reverse complement strand
AAATATCTTTTAGCCTCGCGAATACTCAGTATTATGAACTTCATATTCAGGATGTGTCTGGCAACTTAATATATAAAGATATTTTTAATACAAATGGCAATGATCTTATAGCTGACATTGATATTTCACATGTGTCCAAAGGAATGTACCTGGTCTTTCTGCTGGTTGATGATAAAATATATACACAAAGAATCTTAATAAATTAAGACTTCTAAAAATCCGGAATAGTAACCACAATATACTGAATTACTGCTTATTATATAATACTAATATTTACATTATCAGGTGCATTATTCTTCTTCATTTCACATAATTCAACAATAATAAGCTACATAAAATCTTCTATCCAAAAATTGTCAGTTTTAATCTCGCATTGTTAATATTGATAATAATTGACTGAAATTCTAATAAAATGTCCATTTTTATTAGAATTTTTTATATTGTTAATGCTATAAATATTATTAAGTTTTCAATAAAAATTCATATTATTGCATTCTGTCTGAAATTTTTTTATTATTCTTTTAATACTAAAGCTAATAAGTCCTTTAATGAAAAATAATTGCAACAGTGCTCCATGGGTAAAAGGAAGAAATGTTTTAGGTGTAATTGTCCAGAAAAATAGTAATAACAATTATTTAAAGATTGAATTTTAGACCTTGGGAAATATGATGGACATAGAATTGCAGAATTATTTCCTAACAGAAAAAAATATTTTCATAGCTGAAATTTCCAATAATACTATAGAGTATGCCAAAATCAACAATAGCAATTAAAACTTAAACATAAAATGCATATAAAAGACAGATGAGATATATGAAAAGAACAGGATTTTTCTTCGGAATGTTATTCATGACAAGTGGAATTATTATATCACAGTCACAATCTGATATGTTTCATATTGTTTTTTATCATGATTTTAATAATAATTCTCCTGGTGATTACAGGGAATATGAATGGGGCGCAGACTGGAATTATCCCGAATGGGCAAATCACGATATTGGATATGGATATATTATCGAAGAGAATGGAAATAAGTTTATGAGAGAATCTTTCCCTCCAGGAACATTTGAGTTGGACGACGCCGGGGTTCAATGGCCCACTCCTTTAGATAATGGTTATGATGAATTATATTTAACATACAGGGTAAAGTTCAGCAGTGGCTTCACAAATACTAATTTGCAGGGTAAACTGCCGGGCTTATCCGGAGGTAACCCAGCCGGAGGAGGTTATATGCCTGATGGAACTGATGGATGGAGTGCAAGATTTATGTTTCATGGCACCAATCCCAGACTCTATCTTTATCATCCTGAACTCTACCTTGTATTCGGGGATACGGTACCAATTGAAGGTAAAATGTACTATGGAGAAGCCGTAGTTCTCGATGCCAATCTTAATCCTGGAACTGAAAAATGGTTTACTCTCACTCAGCGAGTTGTATTAAATACTCCTGGATATCATGACGGACTTGTAGAAGCTTATATAAATGGAAAATTAGCAGCCCAGAAAACCGGTATCAGGTGGAGAGATATACCAGCTTTACAAATAGACAAATTATATATATCAAATTTTCTGGGAGGCAGTGGAGAACCAACATCAAGCATGGAATATATCTATTTTGATGATTTTTATGTTTACTATTATAAAGATGGAATTGATGTACCACGAGGTAATAATCCCAGCCCTTCTGACCGGGAACTTATATCACCATATAAAATTATCAGTGATTCAATCTGGAAAAACAGCATTTCAGGGAATGCCTTAACAGCCAGGAAAATAATTATAAACTGGGATAATTATACATTACCAGGCAGTTATACAATTGAAAGAAAAGCAGAAAATGATTCATTATTTATACCCTTGATTACTTTACAATATGGACTAACAGAATACACTGATGATAATTTACAGCCTCAAACCATATATCATTACAGGATAAAAATTAAGGATATATATTCACGCGAAATTGCAATACAAACGCAAAATGCAGCTATCCCCAATAAACCAACATGGAATAGTCCGCCTAATATAACCAAAAATAGAATTGATCTATCATGGAATGATAACTCTACAAACGAACTGGGTTTCGAAATTGAGCGTTCTGTCCTGAATGAAAATTACTATGAAAAAATAGCAAGTTTAGGAAATAACATAAGAGCTTATACGGATGACGGTTTAAATCCTGCAACAAGCTATTATTACAGAATCAGATCATTTAATGAGGAAGCATTTTCAGAATATTCAAGCGTTCTGAATGTCACAACTGTGGCATTGCAACCACCTTCATCACCTACAAATTTAACTGCAATCGGCATTACTAAAAACTCTGTTACATTACACTGGGAAGATAATGCCAACAATGAAAAAGGTTACAGACTTTTCAGATCTATGACCTCTGAAACCGGATATAACAATATAGCCATAATTGATGCAAATACCGAGGAATACACTGATTCCGGATTAGAACCTAATATTACTTACTATTATAAAATCAATGCATATAATGAAGATGGAAACTCAATATATTCCAATGAACTTGAAACTACAACATTACCATTGTTACCACCTAACCCCCCCACTAATCTTGAATCAACATATATTTCTCATAATTCAACAACATTAGAATGGATTGATAATTCCGACAATGAGTCAGGTTTTCAGATATTCAGAACTTTTGCAGATAACATCGATTATCAATTAATTCACACAACAATTCAGGATATAAATATATATACAGACAGCTTATTACTTTCAGATACCGCTTATATATATAGAATCAGAGCCTTTAATGATGACGGATTTTCCAGTTATACAAATAATTTATCAGTAACAACTTTACCAGTTCCGCCTCCAAAAAATCCTTCAGGACTAGCTTCAAAAGAAATTACTAAAAATTCTGTTATTATGAGCTGGATTGACAATTCTGATGACGAAGATGGTTTTGAAATAGAAAAGTCAAAAGGAAATGATGATCTTTTTAGAGTTATTGATACAATTGAAGCAGATGTTACAGAATTTCATGATTATGGATTATTCCCAGGATCTACTTATTATTATAGAATCAGAGCTTTCAATCAAATCGGATACTCAGGATATTCAAATATAATACATATCAATACATTACCACTGGAAATCCCGGTTCCACCGGTGTTAGAATCAATAGATATTTTATCAGAAAGCTATGTTAAGCTTAAATGGAAAGACTACTCAAATAACGAATCAGGATTTCGGATTGAGCGTGCTGATGATAGTTCGGAGTTTGTATTAATACATACTACCGGCAGTAATGATACCGTCTATACGGACTCACTTCTAAATCCCGGCATCAATTATTATTACCGGATTAAATCCTTCAACAACGATGGATTTTCAAGTTATTCAAATGTTCTGGGAGTTCTCCTGGAAAAGCCTGAACTTCCTGCTGCACCTTCATATTTAAAGGCTAAAACTAAAGATTTTAATTCAATAACGCTTGAATGGACAGACAATTCTGAAAATGAAACCGGATTTATTATAAAACGAGCTCATGAACATGAAAAAGAATTTAAAATAATAAAAACATTGCATATTAACGAAACAAGCTTTACAGATAAAGACCTTGAATCAAACAATATTTATTGCTACATGGTAAATGCAATTAATAATACCGGCGAGTCCGTTAACAGTAATACAGCTATTGCATCTACAATGTCCATTTCAGAATCAAATAGAATCTGGGAAGGGCTTGTTGCATATTACAACTTTAGCATGAGCTCAGACAACATTGTTCATGATTTTTCAAATCAAGGAGAACCTTTAGAGCTGGTTATTAATGAACCTTCAAAAGTATTATGGGAAAATAATAACAAGTTGGAAATTTTATCAGATACGTATATTAAATCTGTTACCCCTGCTACTAAAATCATTAAAGCATTTAAAGAAACAAATGAAATAACATTGGAATGCTGGTTAAAACCTTCATATAACGATCCAAACAGAACATCTGATATTCTAAATATATCCAATAATAATGATGATATAGGAGCTAATATAGCCCAGGAGCATGTATTTAGTGATAATCCCAATTCATATAATTATTTAATAAGATTAAAAACAAAAGCTACTGCCTTAAATGGTGCTCCTAATCTTTATTCATGTGATGAATTGTCATACCTTTCGTTGCATCATCTGGTATATGTTAAAAATTATGACGGACAGGAAAAAATTTATCTCAATGGTGAGGAAGTGGCCAATGGTATAAGGCCTGAAAGCTTTGAGAACTGGAAAGATAATTATTCCCTCATCCTGGGTAACAATTCCGATTTAAATTCTCCCTGGCATGGAACTTACTATATAGTTGCAATATATAATGTTGCACTGACCAGCTCACAAATTATTAACAATTATGATGCAGGTCCGGCTGACAATTTATCATCTCCATTAATTGAATATAAACTGGAAATATCACCTAATCCCAGTGATGGCCTGGTTAGAATCAAAATTATTCCCAAGTCTGAATATGAATACGGAAATGAAACTACTATTCAGATTAATGATCTTATGGGAACAGCAGTGTTTTCAGAAATAATTGAAGATCCATGTAAGGAGCAAATAAGATCCTATGATTTTTCACATTTTCCAAAAGGAATATATATTTTAAGAATTCTGACTAATAATGGATTTAGTTCCGAAAGATTTATTATTAAATAATTCAGATTCTTATTATATTTTAATATCGAATATATAAATCCTTAATTATTACTTCTTTCCTTTATCAGCTTTTGTGTTCCTTGGATGAGTAAAATAAAATCAATATAAAATAAATAAATGATAGATGAAGAAAATTGAAAAAGTAAAATATTATCAGCCTAAATTCATACTGGCCTGTTTCAGGAAGACAAACGCCACCAAATCATCTTATATTAATATCCCGGAATTTAATCCGGATACTGAAAATGAAGTATTTATTGAGCTTAAATCTTATAATTTATATTTAAGACATACCAAAAACAGTAAAATATATAGTGAATCTGAGAATCAGTTATTAATAATATTAAATGGCCGGATATTAAATTATAAGAATAACGAATTAGACCATATTGCAAAACAATATAGAAAATTGAACAATAGTTTTATTAAAGATATTAATGGATCATTTAATATAATTATTATTGATAAACTAAAAGATGAAATCAATATTTATACTGACAGGATAAATTCAAGGAAAATATTTTATAGCGATAGTGATGATAACTGCATATTTTCTTCTCAAATATATTACCAGCCTGTTCAGCAGTCACAATTAGACTTTTACGGATTAGCTTGGTACATAACAAATGGTGCTATTTTTAACAATCGAACATTATTTGAAGGAATTAATATTCTTGAAAGGGCAACCTGTACTACTCTAGGGGCTAAGGGTATAAGCAAACGGACTTACTGGGATTTTTATTTTACTAATGAGTATGCTGATAAAAAAGAAAGCATTTTGATTAATCAATTATCCGAATTAATGATAGAAAGCGTAAAATCTAGAGTTACTGATGAATCTGGAGTATTTCTTTCATTAAGTGCCGGATACGATTCAGCAACTATCCTTGGTATTCTTGGTGAAATACTTAAAGTACCTGATGTCCGATGTTTTTCCTATGCATATGGCAATATAACTGAAGATAGTGATGAGTATATATCAAAACAGATGGCCGGATTATATAATTATGAGCATAAGATTATTAATAGCTATAACCAAAACCTTGATACAACTATTGAAAGAAATGCAATTCTTGGCCAGGGATTATCACACTTCTCAGATGAGATTGATAGCTGGTTTAATATATCAGGTCAACTTTCAGAAAACGTAAATAATATCTTATTTGTTGGAGATCAGACTTATGGCTTTACCTTAGGAAATATTTTATCTTCTTTTGATGAAATAATTAATATTTTGCGTATATCTAACTTTCCCGGAATAAGCTGGTTAAAGAACAGGATGCCTGGAAATATTTTTAAAAAATTTAACGAAGCATTGAATGAAGAAATCAAGATAATACATAAACGTTGTTCCAATATTTCAGATAAAGATGATATGAAAGATTATTTATACCTTGATCAACGATTGGATCATGTAATTTTACCATGGAGAGATTTTATTATAGGCAATTTCATTCAGGTTGAAAATCCTCATTTAGATAATAATATATTGGATTTCATTATTAAGATACCAACTGCATATAGAATAAATCAGGATTTATATTTCAAAACAATTACAAAGATGTTCCCAAAGTTATTTAGCATAAAACGTGCAGAAAGAAGTAGTTATGTGCCAAACTGGAAAAAAGAATTTAGTGATATTCCTGAAAGTAATATACTCTTTAAACCAGATAGCCGCCTCGAATCCTATTTCCCCGTTGAGTTAATTAAATACATTTATAATACAAACAAATCAGACAAATTCCAAAATATGAGATTTCAAAAGGATCTGACAAACAAAATAAGAGACAGATATAAAATTACAAACTTCATAATTAATAAACTATCTATACCGGTATTTCAGCATATTAACCCTGTGAAATTATTAATAAGGTTATCCTTAATAAAGACGTTTTTGCATATAACTGAAATACAAAAATTAAATAAGACCGTCATAAAATAAGATCAAACAAAATCACGACAGAAAATACTTATCTAGGTTAATATCAGGTTGACTTCCGTACGCAACATTTTAACCATCGAAAGTTAATATCATTCTTTTGAACAATTATTCCCTTTTTTTTTCTCAGTTAAAAAAGACGTTTTATCCTCAAATTGAAACAAAACTAACTTCCATGTAAGAAAATCATCAGTTAATCAAAATAAAGGAAAATAATGGGCCAAATATTAGATTCTATCGTAATTATAGTATTATTTTTGAATCAATAAATATCTCAAAATTTCAAACATTTACAATAAATATGGATACAAATACGCAAATTACCAATAACAAAAAAATAAAGGGTAAAAAAAGCAAAAAAGACAACAATCCATTATTTGCAGTGCTTGATATAGTTGTTACTATACTTTCCTATTTTTTTGCATACTTCCTTACAAATCTTGTACATACGTATTACTTCCAGTTCACACAGGATTATATAATAATGTTGCTGCTTATAATCCCGACATGGGCTATACTTATGCAGATACTGAATTTGACAAAAATTCCGAGAACGCACTCATATATTTCTATTTTCTTCAGTTTTCTGAACTTTAATGGTATTGGATTTGCCTTAATATTCTTGTATAAGCATTTATTCAATCTGACTGTTTTCAGCCATTATTTCATAATATCATTTTCACTGATAAATCTGTTCTCCCTGTATATTTTCAGGATGTTAACCTACAAGGTATTCAAATACTATAGGTCAACAGGGCATAATATTCATAATGTACTGATTTTTGCTGATGAAAATTCTGAAAAGTTTATAGATAACATAATTTATCATAAGGAATGGGGATTCAGAATACTAATGATCTTAACCAATTCAGAAAAAATAATCAAAAAATACAGTAGCACAATTAAAATATTTCCTGATAAAATCTCTATAAAGAATCTACTTGATATTGATATTATTGATGAAGTTATTTATTGTAAAAGCAGTATTGATGAGGAAAGAATGAGAGAATTAATCGAAGCATGCCAGGAAGTGGGAGTTACTTTCAGGATGCAATCTGACCTTTCTCCTATAAAAATTGAACATTCTCATCTGACACATTTCGAAAATATACCATTTATAACTTTCATGAATACTCCTAAGAACAGAATAGCTCTTGCATGGAAATCTTTCAGCGAATTCTGGATCTCATTTGTGATAATTTTTCTTTTATCACCCTTTGTTTTAATGATTGCCCTAATAATAAAGCTTACCAGTAAGGGTCCGGTTATATTCAAGCAGGAAAGAGTCGGATTAAGAGGTAGAAAGTTCTATATCTATAAATTCAGAACTATGGTTTATAATGCAGAAATATTAAAAAATACTCTGATTAAACAAAATGAGACTGACGGTCCTGCATTTAAGATAAAAAATGACCCTCGTATAACGAGAGTTGGAAAAATATTGAGAAAAACCGGACTGGATGAATTACCCCAGTTATTTAATGTTTTAAAGGGTGAAATGTCACTCATTGGACCACGTCCGCCATTACCAGAGGAAGTTGAAAAATATGAGAGATGGCAATTAAAAAGATTGTCTGTGAAACCTGGTATAACATGTACCTGGCAGGTTATACCTAATCGTCATGACATATTATTTGAAAAATGGATGAAACTGGATATTCAATATATAGAAAATTGGTCGATAAAAAAAGATTTTCTTCTGATTTTCAAAACCATAAAGAGCTTCTTTACTCCTACAGGACATTGATTACTTTCTTGTTTTCATTAAAAGATTGCTATACCTAATATATAAATGCTCTAAAATATTTATAACGTTTAGAGCAATTTTTATTATTATATAAAATGTTTTATAAAAATTTGATAATTTAGTTAACAAAAAAGGTAAAAAAGGTAAAACTCAATATTATATATACAAGTTGTTATAATTTTTAAAAGATTTAATAAATATTAATCCGTATGGCTAAACTGAAAAATATAAAGGTAAATGTAATTGTTTATCTGTTAGTGTTATTTCTAATAAATTCATGTACACCTACATCCAAACTAAAATATGTACAGAATAAAGGAGATAAAATAAATAAGAACCAGTACTATAACGATAGGTCTGAAAAAACTATTCAACCATTTGACTATCTATATATTAAGATATATAGTCTGGATGAACAGACAAATTTTGTTTTCAGGGATGACAGGTACGGAACATATGAAACTGAATTAATTAGTTATGCCGTTGATGACGCCGGAAGCATAAATTTTCCGTTTATTGGAAATATTAATGTAAAAGGCCTTACAATTAACGAGGCAAAAGAGAAGATAGAGGAATCTTTAGGACGCTATCTTAATAATGTTTCTGTAAGGGTAAGATTTGTAAGCAATAAAATAACAATATTAGGTGAAGTATACCGCCCCGGACATTATTCATTTTACGATGAAAAGATTAATATATTTCAGGCATTCGGACTTGCCAGTGGAATTACTACATATGGGAATAAAACGGATATAACCTTAATTCGTGAAAAAGATAATAATATCACGTATCACTATATTGATTTAACTGATAAGGACATAGTAGAATCAGATTTTTACTATCTTTTACCTAATGATATTTTAATTGTTAATCCTATTAATGCTAAATACAGGGAATTAAGGACTTATTCCTTATCTCTGGTTTCAGCGGTTTTATCAACAATACTTACAGCAACTAATATATATTTGTATACAACAAGATAAAATATAAAAGAATGACTAATTCAGAAAACGTCTTTGGCAATACGATTGATTATAAAAAGATCTTCCAGAAATTATCAGGTTATAAAAAACAATATATATTTTTTATTATACTTTTTGTTTTTATAGCTTTCCTCATTAACAGGTATTCAAATACAAAATATGTGAACTATACAACGATATATATTGGAGAGAGTAAAGAAAGTGCCTTTATGGCATCCTCCAATAATATAATGCAGGGATTTGGTTTGTTTTCAGGGCAGAGCAACATACAGAACGAAACTGAAATTCTTCAATCTTTTAGTTTGGTCAGAGATATAATTAAAGAGCTGGATCTTAAAACATCATATTTTAGTTTTAACAATTCAGCTATTTCCAATTTTCTTTTTGATACTCCATTTTGCAGGAAGACAGAGCTTTATGATAATTCACCTATAAAAGTTATAATAGATCCTTCACAGGCACAAACAATAAATTTGAATTTCAGAATAGTGTTTTTAAATGAGAATGAATATTTTCTTAGAACTTCCGGTAAGAATATCTTATTGTATAATTTTATAGACGATCAGGTAGTGTCAGAAGCAGAGAATATATATTATCAAGGTAAGTTCAAGTTTGGCGATGAAGTGAAAACGAGATATTTCAGCTTCAGGGTAATCAAGAGGGATAACTTTAATCCTTCTTTTACTAAGGATAACAATCTATATTTCTATCTTAATAATATGAATTCACTAGCGACAACATTTAAGAAGAATTTAAAAGCTGAACCCACCTCACAGTTATCCTCCCTAATAAAAATTACTTTTAAGGGGAGTAACCACCAGATGGTCACTGATTTTCTAAATGGACTCACATCCTTATACCTTGAAAGAAACATAGAAAGAAAGAATAAAATAGCTTTAAATACAGTTAATTTTATT
>Ga0315548_1004326_pt1 | contig 10277 bp, 8 predicted proteins | sample SalMarSW160110MG_2_FD_202540 | JGI IMG/M metagenome (GOLD analysis project Ga0315548, IMG submission 202540) | Salt marsh sediment microbial communities from the Plum Island Ecosystem LTER, Massachusetts, United States - Salt Marsh Sediment SW1601-110 ... | reverse complement strand
AAGAAGTTCAAGATTGGGACTGACATTTTCAGTGATATCTTCATCCCTGATTATTTTAAAACTGCCTTCAACCAGTTCATAAAATTCATCCAGGCGGTGCCCTCCTCCCATACTTTTATCACCGGGGCATCCATCTCCATGATGGACTGTTTTAAAAAAGTCACATATCACTATTTTTCCTGTTTTTGCCAGAAGTGATTTTAAAACGGGAAGACTCTTTTTCATTGATACATACTGAAAACTCTCGCTGAAGAATATCAAATTATACTGTTTAAGGCGTTTCTCTTCAGGAAAGTTCTCAAACGTACAGTCATAAATAACGGACTTGTTAATGATGCTGACATCCTGCAGCCGTTGCTCTATTTTCTCTTTTAAAAAGGCAGATGGTATAACACCGTCAACATCGTAACCTGATTTTGCAAGTTCATATATCATAGCCCCTGTACCGCAGCCCACATCCAGCAACCTTGCAGATTTATTACCTGCTGATTCTTTGATCGCTTTTAAAAGAAAATCTGAATATCGTTTCTGCGCCTTTACAAAATCTGCAATAGCCGGTTTCTGACCCTTATCCCAGAATCCGTAGTGCAGGTCTTCAAGGCCCAAAAGCTGCTGCGGAACGATTAATCCTAATTCTTTACTATCCATTTTATAACTCCTTATTTGACTTTATCAGGTTTAAAAATTTGAAATTTATCAGTTATCAGCAAAAATTCCAAATAAAGCTTAAAATTAACCGGATTTTTTTCTGTTTCTTATCAGATCTTTGCAAAACTCCGTTAGTTCTCTGTCTGTGTTCCCCCAGGGCATAGGTTTGCGCGCTTTCAGGTCAGAATACGGCTCATTTAACATTACGGGCTTATCATGTGATAATCCCGCTTCAGTGCCATAGTAAATAATTGGAGGCTGCGGTAACTTAAACTGAAGCATTAACGCACTTTTTAATTTTTCCTTGTTTTGTCCGCATTCAAACATGAACCTGCTCATATCATGGTTATCCACAAAGCCGGGCAGGTAAAAGCCGGAAGGAAACTTACCGTAATATTTGCTTAACGAACGTGACAAAATACCGCTATATTCTTCAGGTTTTTCTTTCCATGCTATGTACTCAACTATTCTGTTTCTGAAATTAAAATCAAGCACTCCGTCCAGTATACCGGCGTATCCTTTTTGTATGCCCGGCTGGCTCATGCCAAGCAACCATTTAAAATACTTATTCTTAATATTAATAGTCCTCAGCAGCCTGAAACTTATTCCCTGGATCCATGCTTCACCAATAAGAACCGCTTCGGGATAAGAATTTTTTATTTCTTTTGCAAATTTCTTCCAGAATATATTTGAACAGCCGACCACATGATCCAGCCTGAACCCGTCAATCCCGCATTTAAGCCAGTATTTGGCCGACTCCACAATATGTTCAAATGTTCCGGGATTTTCAGTATTTAACTTTGGAAGCTGTTTAAAATCCAGAAAGCACAGATATTTGTCAGGCCATTTTATAAAATAAAACCATTTAAAGTACCTGCTTGCTTTATTTTTCAGTGATTCAAGGAAAAAGGGGTGTTTTGATGAACAATGATTGGGAACAAAATCGGCCATAATCCTTATACCTGCTTTATGAGCCTTTGAAATAAGCTCTTTCAGGTCCTTTTCCGTACCGAATCGCGGATCCGTACTGAAAAAATCTGTTATATGATAACCGTGATAAGCACTGGTTTTACAGAAAGGTGAAAGCCAGACGGTATTTATTCCCAGTTCACTGAGGTAATGCAGCTTGTCCGTGACACCTTTAATATTGCCGCCCAGAAAGACAGGTTTATTCCAGTATTCGGGTGATTTGTATCCTGCAAACCTGTCAATAAGAATATGATAAATTATTGAATCTTTAAACCAGTTTGTACTTTGCACTTTATACTTTTTTGTTTTTATTAAGGCTGACCGGACATATTTAATGATTATAATAAAATTAATAATTTTTAGTATATTTAATCATTATAAATTAAATTCAGGAAGATGGCAAAATATATTGGCGTTCTCACTTCAGGCGGTGATAGTCCGGGTTTAAATGCAGCCTTAAGAGGCATTGGCAAGGCTGCTGACGGACAGTACGGAATGCAGGTTATAGGATTCAGGGATGGATTTCGCGGTTTGATGGAAAACCGTACAGTCCTGCTTAACCGGCAGACCCTTTCGGGAATACTTACACTTGGAGGCACTATACTTGGTACAAGTCGCGATAAACCTCATAAGATGCCTGTTGGAGGAAAGACACTCGACATGAGGGATGCGATAGTCAAAAATTACGAAAAGCATCATCTTGACTGCCTTGTTTGCATTGGTGGGGGAGGCACTCAGAAAAATGCATATAAGCTTGTAAATAAAGGATTAAACATAATAACCCTGCCCAAGACTATTGATAACGATGTAGTATTGACTGATATAACTTTTGGCTTTGATACGGCATTAAGCATAGCCGTTAATGCTATTGACAGGCTGCACAGCACGGCGCACAGTCATCACAGGATTATAGTTGTGGAGATAATGGGCCATTCTACAGGATGGCTGGCCCTGGGTGCCGGACTGGCGGGTGGGGCCGATGTTATCCTGATTCCTGAAATATCATACGACATTAACGTTGTTGCCGAATCAATATTAAAAAGAAGCAGGCATGGCTCACCCTTCAGCATTGTCGCTGTTGCAGAAGGAGCAAAATCAAAAGAGCAGGATGCAGCTTTGAAAAAAATGAGTAATAAATTTAAAAAGAATGGGAATACAGAAGATAAAACAAAGCTTAAAACTGAACTGGCAGCCGTCAGATCATTACAGGAAGGCAGTACAATGAGGCTGGCAGCTATGCTTGAGGAACTGACAGGCCTCGAATCCAGGGTGACGATATTAGGTCACCTTCAAAGAGGAGGAACACCTTCGGCAGCTGACAGACTCCTGGCAACAAAGCTGGGCACAGCCTGCGCCGACTATATAGAAAAGGGAGTATTCGGCGTTATGGTGGCAATAAGAGGTCATGGAACAGTGCCTGTGCCTCTTGAAAAAGTTGTGGGACAGAGAAAGACAGTACCGCTGGATCATGAATGGATAAAAAGTGCAAGGGCCGTTGGTACATGCATGGGAGATAAATAGAAGTGATTCTACATATTATTGATTATTTCAGTACCGAATTCAGAAGTTTTTAAAACTTTTGCCCCTTCCATGAGCCTTTCAAAGTCGTACGTTACCTTCCTGGCTGCTATTGATGACTGCAGCCCTTTGATGATTAACCGGGAAGCTTCATCCCATCCCATATAATCGAGCATCATAACCCCCGATAATATCAGTGAGCCTGGATTTACTTTATCCTGGCCGGCATATTTGGGTGCAGTGCCATGCGTCGCTTCAAATACCGCATGTCCGGTTTCATAATTAATGTTCGCCCCCGGGGCTATTCCAATACCTCCGACAATTGCTGCCAGGGCATCCGAGATATAATCACCGTTAAGGTTCATAGTAACAATCACTGAGTACTCTGAAGGTCTTGTCAGTATTTGCTGTAAAAAGGCGTCAGCAATAACATCCTTAACGATTATCTCCCTGCCTGTCACGGGATTATTGAATGAACACCACGGCCCCCCGTCAATCAGTACGGCATCAAACTCACTTTTTACCAGCTCATAGCCCCAGTCACGAAAAGCACCCTCTGTGAACTTCATAATATTACCTTTATGCACCAATGTGACTGAAGGCAGATCATGCTTTATAGTATAATTAACTGCTGCCCTCATAAGCCTTTCAGTACCTTCTTTTGATATTGGCTTTATCCCTATCGATGTAGTATCAGGAAACCTTATCCTGGTAACTCCCATTTCATTAATCAGGAAGGATTTAATCTTTTCCGCCTCGCTTGTCCCCATCATCCACTCTATTCCCGCATAGATATCCTCAGAGTTTTCCCTGAATATAACCATATCTGTTTTTTGAGGATTCCGGACGGGAGAGGGAACACCTTTATAATATCGTACTGGTCGAAGGCACACATATAAGTCAAGCAATTGCCGCAATGCTACATTTAAGGAACGTATTCCCCCGCCAACCGGAGTAGTGAGGGGGCCCTTTATTGCAACAAGGTACTCTTTTATGGTATCCAGCGTTTCCCGGGGCAGCCATTCACCGGACTTTTTATATGATTTTTCACCTGCAAGAACTTCTTTCCATATTATTTTCCTGGCACCTTTGTATGCTTTTTCCACTGCCGCATCAAACACCCTGACAGAAGCAGACCAGATATCCGGCCCTGTGCCGTCTCCTTCAATAAAAGGTATAACCGGGAAATTCGGGATATTTAACTTTCCACCGCTCATTGTTATTTTTTGACCATCCATCTGATAATTTTTTAAAAATGTATGATATACTTATTCAAAATCGAGGTTAAACTCCTGTTTAAGTTTCTTTAATACCGGATTTTTTTTGCTGAGATAATTAAATTTTTCATCAGCTGTATAGGGTTTTTTAGTTTCGCGCACCCCCTTTTCAATTTTCGCTTCAATATTCAGGGCGTTGTAACCGGATCTTTCCTTTAGGAAACCTGACAATTCGGGTTTAATTTTTGAATTGAAATCATCACACTGTACCTTGTTTCTTAATTCAAGTTCAATTGTGCCATTATTGCCCAAGACCGGCTTCCGGCTTGTTAATGTGCTGTACATCCTGGGCATACTGTCTTTTACCGATTCGGCAAATTCATTCCACAGGCTCTGCAGCATAACATCAGAGATGCCAATATCGCCCTTTCTATCCTCCGGCTCCTGCGGCTTAATATCTTCAGGATCACCAGAGTCATTATTTCCGTTGGATAGCCTGTCAATATTCTTCAGCGTGTCTTTTATGGATATTGACGATTTAAACTTATGGCCGGAAATGAAATCTTCTTTAACATCCGCTTTCTTTGCTTCGGGCTTATCTGCCTCCTGTTCTTCCTGCTTACCTGCCTTCTTTGCCTCGGGCTTATCCGCCTCCTGTTCTTGAGGAATTTCCGCCTTTTGCGTCAGGTTGTTTTTTTTTTCTTCAGTAATGTTACATAGCTTAACAAGTGCAAGTTCAACATGAAGTCTTTGATTTATGCTCATCCTGTAGCCAATATCACAAGCGCTGCATATTTCAAGGGCTTTAAATATGAAATCAGGTGTACACTTTTCTGACTGCTTTTTATATTTTTCCTTTATTGTATTACCCACCTCAAGGAGCTGCAAGGTTTGTTTATCTTTACATACAAGCATGTCCCTCAAATGATTGCTCAATCCATTGATAAAATTAAGACTATCAAACCCGTTATTCAGTATTTCGTTATAAATAAGAATGGCGCGTGAAACATCCCGCTCAAGGAAGGCTTCAGTTAAACTGAAATAATAATCATAATCCAGGATATTAAGACTCTCAATAACTCCTTTATGAGTAATTTTCCTGTTCAGCAAATTTACAAGCTGGTCAAAAATAGACAGGGCATCACGCATTGCACCGTCAGCTTTCAATGCAATAAGATTAAAAGCATCCCTTTCATATTCAACCCCTTCCTTCTTTGATATGAACTCCAGGTAGCTGACTATGTCCTCAACCTTAATCCTGTTAAAATCATAAATCTGGCACCGTGATAAAATAGTAGGAATGATCTTGTGTTTTTCAGTAGTGGCCAGGATAAATATAGCATACGGGGGAGGTTCTTCAAGGGTTTTAAGGAATGTATTAAAAGCAGCCTGTGAGAGCATATGTACTTCATCAACAATATAAATGCTGTACTTGCCTACCTGGGGAGGAACACGGACCTGGTCTATCAGGTTCCGCATATCGTCAACAGTGTTGTTGGATGCTGCATCAAGCTCATGGATATTAAAAGCCCTTGATTCATTAAATGATTTACATGATTCACACTTATTGCAGGCCTCAATATTTTCAGTAAGATTCATACAATTTATTGTCCTGGCGAATATCCTTGCACATGTGGTTTTTCCTACACCCCTGGGACCGCAAAACAGAAAAGCATGAGCTACTTGTTTTGCCCTTATTGCATTTTTTAAGGTGGCAGTTATAGAAGATTGTCCGACCACCGAATCAAAAGTATCAGGCCTGTATTTTCTCGCAGAGACAATGAAATTTTCCATGCACTAATGAGTATGATTTGGCAAATATATTTAAATATTAACTTAAAACGAAAAGAAATTTACCATGCCTGTTTTTAATAAAAATTTAAAAATCATTTTCTTTTTGTTTGAATAGAACAAAAAAGTTCATATTTTTGCGTCCCTGAAATTTTATATTGTATAATTTATTGAATATGACAAATCAGTACGAGACCGTTTTCATAGCAACTCCCGTTTTGTCTGAAACTCAGATGAAGGAAGCGGTTGATAAATTTAAAGCTATTATAACGAATAATAAAGGAGAAATAATAAACGAGGAGAATTGGGGCCTCAGGAAGCTGGCATACCCTATTCAGAAAAAATCCACAGGCTTTTATTACCTGATAGAATTTAAAAGTGACGGAAAACTTATTCCTAAACTTGAGACTGATTACAGGAGAGATGAACGTATCATAAGATTTATGACAGTTAAACTTGATAAGTATGCCATAGAATACAGTGAAAAAAGGAAAACTAAAAAAGAGGTTGAAGAACCGGTAAAGGAGGAATAAGATGAGCCAGAATCAATCAGAGATAAGATATTTAACGCCGCCTGCTGTAGAAATTAAAAAGGTAAAATATTGCCGTTTTAAGAAAAACAGGATTAAATATATTGATTATAAAGATCCCGAGTTCTTAAAAAAATTCCTGAATGAGCAGGGCAAAATACTGCCGAGGAGAGTCACAGGAAACTCATTGAAATACCAGCGTAAGCTGGCTACAGCCGTTAAGAGGGCCCGGCACATTGCATTGCTGCCTTATGTTACTGATCTTTTGAAATAAACCCGGGTAATAATGGAAATAATCTTAAAACAGGATATACCGGGCTTGGGCTATAAAGACGAAGTCGTGGTAGTAAAAGACGGGTACGCCCGGAATTACCTCATACCAAAAGGACTGGCTACAGGTGTTACTCCTTCAATTAAAAAGGCACATGCGGAAATAATAAAGCAGAAAGCTCACAAGGAAGAAAAAATAAAAAATGAGGCCATGGAACTAGCTGAAAGGCTTAAAGAGCTTAAACTCACAATTGGAGCCAAAACCAGTTCAAAAGGCAAGATATTCGGATCTGTTAATACTGTCCAGGTAGCCGAGGCCCTTAAAGAAAAAGGATATAACATAGACAGAAAAAATATTACTTTCAAGGAAGAATTAATAAAAGAGGTAGGCAAATATACCGCACTGGTAAGGCTGCATAAAGAAATACAGGCAGAAATACCTTTTGAGATCATAGCAGAGTAATACCCTGAACAACACTACATGTAATCATACCAGCTCTTCTTTTTATCATACTTCAAATCACGAAGAATAGCCGATTTGGCATTAATTGTAAAAGAATAGTGCTTATGTGGACCAAAGGGTACTATGGCAAACCGCATTTCCCAGCAGTGCAGATCCCTGTGTATATTTAAGTTAGTTACAGTTATCTTCTTCTCTTCAAAATCATAGCCTGTGTTACCGCCGATTTTCCACTTTTTTGTCAGGCTGATATCCCCTGATAACCTGATAGTGCTTATAATTGACTTCGAAGCAGCAAATCCGGGTTTTGAATATGACCAGTTATATGCTACCGATAAGTTCCATGGAACGCTGAAGTCAACATAATCACCATAATCTTTGTCTTCCGTATCCCGCAACATATCGGGCGCCCGTGATGCGGGAACTTCTTTTCCCTCCTGCTTCTCGCCCCCTGCTTTTGACCTTAATGACATGCTAATGTCAATTCCCGCCCTTGTGAGCCTTGCAAGTTTTTTAGACTCTTTAAGCAGGTATAAATTTGATTCCTTGCCCATGCTGTCGAGGGCATAGGGACTGAATGTGCTGTTAATTCTGAGATTAACCATATTCTGTAATAATCTTGTTGAGCCGGTCATACTTATGTTCGACCACCTTTTATCTTCAACAAAGGGATTGTAGCTGGCCGCAAAATTCAGATTTTCAATCAGTTTTATTTTTTTGGGAGTTCCCGTGGTGTCATTTTTTGGCCTCACTTTTGCCTCCAGGTTATTATTCAGACCGAGGCTCACGGAACCACTCTTTCCTGATTCCACAGGTGTACCATATATGTAACCCTCAAATATGGAATATTCATATTCTTCAGGAGTTATCTGAACGGATGTAGGATACTTTACCTTCCTGTAATACTCAGGCGTTAAGCGTGACACGTCAGGGGTGAACCCAAAACTTATGGATGGTGTCATAACATGCCTGAGAGCCATAAAATATGATTCTTCATTCGCAGACTGTATCATCCCGTAAAGTTTTGGATTTACAGAGAAACTAATAGAAGGAATAACAGCCTGGGCATAGTTTAGTCCCCTGACAGTATCAACTACGAGACCGGACTTTCCGCCGTGATAAAAAAATGCCGTGTCAGGAACCGACTTTTCTATGTGGCTTCCATATAAAACACCTTTATAATTCAATGAAGGATTGATATTCAGCAGGTTAAACAGCTTAAGATTGGCCATGGTAATCGGTATGGAATGGGTAAAACCGTTTTTCATGTTATGCAGAGTTTTTTCTGTAAATAATGTTGAATCTATTGCACTTATCCGGTTTTCGAAATTTGCAGAGTAACTGAGCTGTATATTCTCATACCATTTGAACTTGCCGCTGCTTTTTCCGAACCTCAGAGGATAAATACGGCTCATATTAAATGATACCTTCGGCAGGTTCATATTTACCGAGTTGTTTAAACTGTTTTGAGAGTGGTTCAGGCTCGCCGCCAGGTTAAAAGGTGTGCCTGTCCACTTTTTGGAAAAAGTTATACTTGAGCTTTTTGTGTTGGTAACATAATCTGTGTAGCCATAGCTATGGTTCTTATCATATGAAGAGGACGAGACATTTACACTTGCCGAAAACGAACGTGAGGGATTTGCTTTGGGACTCTGCGTATGACTCCATCTTAACGAATAATCCGTTGATTTGGTTGCAACCGGAGTTTCATTTTCAATAACGTTCTTATAATACTGGCCACTGAAATTGCCGGTATACTTATAGCGTTTAACATATTTTGAAGAGGCGCTTATGCCCCATGTTCCATGAGAATAAACATCACCCATAAGACTAAGGTCGAAATAATCGTTGATTGCAAAATACCATCCTCCATTTCGTAAATACAGTCCGCGCCTTTGTTCATAACCATAAGTGGGAATTATCAGTCCGGAAGACCTCTCTTTTGTGTTTGGAAAAAAGCCAAACGGTAAGACCAGGGGCAGCGGAACATCTTCAAGAACAAGGTAGGCAGGACCGCTGATTATTTTCTTTTCAGGTATAGCTATGGCTTTTGTCAATCCTATATAAAAGTGAGGATGCTCAGCATCACAGGTAGTATATTTCCCGTCTTTAATATGTATATGTCCGTCTGCCAGCCTTTTGGTCTGTTTACTGTGCAAATATCCTTCCCCCTGCTGTGTAAACACATATTTTATAACTCCTTTCTGTGTTTCAAAATTATATCGTAAGGTATCTGACTGGAAGGTTTCTGTTCCCTGCGTAAAGACAGGCTTACCCGTAGGTTTTCCCATTGTGTCGGACAGGCTTGTTGCCATAACTATGTTATTTGTCATGTCGAACACGATATAATCGGCAGTAAGTTCAATGTTCTGATAATTAACTTTGGCTTCACCATACAGGTATACCTTCTGCTCAGCTATTGAAATTTTAAATGAATCTCTTGAATGATATAGTACTTCTGATTCAATCGGGCTCTTCTTTTTCTTCCTTGCAGTTGCCTCTATAGTAGTGTCTTCAGTTACCTTTCCGCCAGGCTGAACCAGTGTGTCACCGCCTGTAAGCAGAAAAGTGTCCCTGGAAGCAATTGTACCGGGGCTCAGCAGAAGTGAAGTATCCCCGGAAGCAATTGAATCTTGTGCCCGGGTGACAGGAGTTATAAGAATTAAGAATACAATGGCGAACAGTAATTTCAAAGTGCAATAAGATTGCGGTTGTATGTTTTTGTTTTTATATGGAGTACTAAACATAAAAAATATTTCGCTTATTAATAAATAATTTAAAGCCTGCTTATAAACCGCAAGGCAGATTTTTTTTCAACAGTTAATATTATTGCATATTGTTTGAAATAGTGTGTTTCAGTAATTATTGTCTTAT
>Ga0315548_1004325_pt1 | contig 10278 bp, 7 predicted proteins | sample SalMarSW160110MG_2_FD_202540 | JGI IMG/M metagenome (GOLD analysis project Ga0315548, IMG submission 202540) | Salt marsh sediment microbial communities from the Plum Island Ecosystem LTER, Massachusetts, United States - Salt Marsh Sediment SW1601-110 ... | reverse complement strand
AGTACATACTGGGAAAAAGGTTCGAGCCTAAGAAGATCATAGACAATCCTACTGATGAAAGCCTTTGTAATTGGGCTTTAGAACACGGCGGGATCATCAGCGAGTTTGGCAACCTCTCTGTAACGACAAAAGTGCGGAACAGAATGGCGAAATTAACCGAGGTAATATTAGACCAACCAAGTCAAGAAGACACGGAGCTTATCCATAATGTCCTCGAGTATTTAAAGAAGAAAGAGGTAATATCCCTGGACAGAGTCATGTGCTCAACACGGGGTTTCAGGAGAAACTGCCGGTTATACGTCACGGCCGAGTATGCTAGGCTCCCTTTGATGTGGGGACATACCCTATTCCCATCCAAAGGGAAGGAACCCGATTTCGTAGCACTCACTGTTCCGGAGTGGCCTGAGCAGAAGGTACTGGTATTTCCTGCGGCCGGATTGACTATTATCCTCGGAAGCGACTACAAGGGTGAGAATAAGAAAGCCATGCTAAGGCAAGTGATGTACTGGGCTAAGAAACGGGGGCATCTGGGTCTTCATGCGGCAAGCAAGATACTACGCGTATACAGAGACAAGGAGCTGAGGGATTTCGGCTTTCTGTTGTTCGGCCTCAGTGGGACCGGTAAAACCAGCCTGTCTTGCCATTCGCACTGGCTTGGTTATCCCGAGACAGTTGTCATTCGGCAAGACGACGTCGTTATATTCACAGAGGATGGTACCGCTATCGGCACTGAGGACTCCTTTTATATAAAGACCGATAGATTGGAGCCTAGCTCTCAACCGCTACTCTATTCTGCTGCGTTGAGCCACAGGGCCATATTGGAGAATGTATGCGTCCATCCCGAGACCGGGAGGGTCGATTTCTTCGACAGCAGTCTAACTACTAATGGACGTGCAATGGTAAAGAGAAGGGACATCGCATTTACTGATAACAGCATAGATCTGGAGAAGGTAAATTTTATCGTGTTTATAACTAGGAGACAGGATATTATGCCTCCAGTCGCCCGCCTCAGTCCCGAATGGGCAGCTGCGGCCTTCATGCTCGGTGAGTCCGTAGAGACATCAGCTGGTGATCCGACCGAGGCAGGCAAATCGCTTAGAGTGGTGGGCACAAACCCCTTCATCGTCGGTTCACGGACAGAGGAGGGGAACATGTTCCTTGAGATACTCCGGGCCAATCCTGATATCCAGTGCTTCTTCTTGAACACAGGAGTTGTTGGGGGCATGGTGAGAGGGCAAAAGATTACGGTAAAAGACTCCATAAAAATACTTGAGATGATCGCCAAAGATAAAATCAAGTGGGCAAGAGATGATTTCTGGGGATATGAGGTGCCTGTGGACATACCTGAGATCGAAGTGGACCGCTTCGACCTTAAGAATTACTACGACGATGAGCAGAAAACTGAGCTATCAATGAACCTGAAAAATGAAAGATTAAACTGGCTTTCGCAATTCCCGGGTCTGAATGGAGATATTATCAGCGCTATCAATCCATGATATTCGCTATTCGTTAATAAATTTATCACCGTAATCTCACTTAACCTAAGCCAATTCCATTTTCTAACTGATTAACCAATTGTCTTATCAGACTGCATCGTATCGCCAACACAGAAAGTTCGACCGACGCCCCACGTAATCTCGAGGATATAAAATCGATATATTCAATATTGACAAATCGAATTTTATTTGTTAATTTGAATCAAACGCTTGATTGATATCTCAGCAATTTACCTTTATTTGATCACATGAGCAAGCAAGAGAACAGAACTGACACACTTCAGAGAATACTGGATTCCGCAGAGAGGCTTTTTGCAGAGCGCGGCTTTCATGGCACATCTACGCGACAAATCGCGGCCGAAGCAGGTATATCGATTCAAACCTGCTATTATCACTGCGAAAGCAAGCTGAACCTCTACAATATGGTGCTCAAACGTTCTGTAATTCCTGTAACACATATGATCGATAATCATGTTCGCGAAATGTTTACCCAAGATATGAGTGATGATCGTGTACTGAGACAATATACGGACCTTATCATTGAAGAACTCTTCAATGTAGTAAGTGAGAACCCAAACTACGCCCCCCTTTTCCTGCGCCAATGGGTTGAGCAAGATCCCGAACTACGCAGGGTCGAACAGGAAGAGTTGATGCCAAGTATTAGTGAATGGGTAAGACAAGCCGAGGCCACCGTAAACGGGGAGCGACGCAGTGGAATCGATCTGCCGCTAGTTTTACTATCGCTCAGTTGGATATATTGGGGACTTAATGTGTCACCACAGTTCATAGGAGCATTGTTGGGAATCGATCCTGAATCTCAGGAGTATAAACAACGATTGAAAGAACACGCAAAGAACATAACTGAGCGTATACTGGGGACTCGTTTATCCAACACTCAGAGGAAGCGAGGCAAATCATAATGAGTTCTTGGAAAGGCTTCTCTTAAGTTTACACGAGGCGAACGTGTGCTAAAGATAATCGTTACTATTAAGCAGGTTCTTGACCCCGAGGCTCCACCTTCTATCTTCAGGATAGACCCGGAGGCGAAACGGGTTATTCCCGCGGCCGGTGTTCCTCCAGTTCTAAATCCCTACGATGAGAATGCCCTGGAGGCTGCTCTTATGATTAAAGAATTTCACCAGAGCAGGATAACGGCAATAAGCATGGGAGTGAGGTTAGCGAGGGCTGTGCTGAGGAAATGCCTGGCGGCCGGCGCCGATGAACTGGTTATTCTAGAGGACCAGGCTTTTAACGACTTAGACGGTAACGCCACAGCCTGCATATTGGCCGCAGCTATAACTAAGATAGGCAAATATGACCTGATACTTACCGGGAGGCAGGCAGCGGATACCGATGCCGGCCAGGTTGGCTCCGGCATTGCCGAGATTCTGGAAATCCCCGCTGTTACCATAGCCCAAAAAGTGGAGGTCGATAATGGCAAGGTGAGGGTGGAACGGGTTGTTTCGGATGGCTACCAGGTGGTCGAAGCCCCACTTCCGGTGCTGGTTACGGTGAGCCATGAGCTGGGCCAGCTACGCAGTGTTGCCCTGCGAGAGCTTATGGCCGCTCAGGATAAACCTGTTCAGGTTTGGGGATATCAGGACCTCGGCATTGCGGCATTACCCATGAAGCGGACGAGCATGATAGATCTCTATATACCGCAAAGGGAATCGAAATGTGATATCGTTAATGGCAACAACGAGGAGGAAGCAGCAGCGAATCTAGCCCTCAGACTCAGGGAGGCCAGGATTTTATAGAGCTTAAGTAGCAGAAGGAGGCGAGAAGTGTCTGGAAAAGAAGAGCTGGTAGCAATTGTAGGCGATGCGAATGTTACCGATACGCCAGAGGCCCTTGAAGCCTATTCCAAGGACGAGAGCTTCGTTCGCGCGGTGAAACCTCAGTTTGTGGCGAGACCCCAGAATGTCAATGAGGTACAGGAGGTAGTGAAGTGGGCTAACCTGACGGGCACGCCCCTGATCCCGGTAAGCTCCGGCCCACCTCATTTCAAGGGAGATACTGTCCCCGCTCTGGGGAGTGTGATTGTCGATCTCCGCCGAATGAGTAGAATACTGCGTATCGACCGGAGGAATCGCGTTGCCATGGTCCAACCGGGCGTCACTTTCAGCGACCTCAAACCTGAAATTGAAAAACAAGGTATGCGTTTAATGATTCCGCTGGCTCCGCGAGTTACCAAATCCGTCATCTCCAGCTACCTTGAGCGGGAGCCTATCCTGGTACCCAAATGCCACTGGGATATGTCCGACCCGCTTGGCTGCATAGAGGTTATTTTCGGTAAGGGTGACCTATTTAGGACAGGAGCCGCAGCTGGTCCTGGCACGCTCGAGGAACAGTGGAAATCAGGGCAAGCCCAGAAGAGCCCTCTGGGCCCCTCCCAAAGCGACCTGTTCCGAGTGATACAGGGGGCTCAAGGTACTCTTGGGATTGTCACTTGGGCCACCATCCGGCTGGAGCTTTTACCGTCCATCCAGGAACTGTTCATGGTGGGCTGCGAGAACGTGAATGAAATCATAGACTTCGCGTACTGGATTCAACGGCTTAAACTAGTCGACGAATGTCTGGTCATAGACCGGCTCAATCTGGCTTCGATTCTCGAGCAAGACTCGGTATCTATCGAGAAACTCAGCGCTGAACTGCCGCCGTATCTCCTAATCTATGTAGTTGCCGGTTACGATAGATTCCCCGAGGAGCGGGTGGATTACCAATTAAAAGACATAAAGGAGATTGCGCAAAGACATGGCGTTCATCCCGTGACCGCACTTGCTGGGGTAAATTCGACAAAGCTTCTTAAAGCGCTGAGTGAGCCTTGCCCCGAACCCTACTGGAAGTTGCGTTACCGGGGCAACAGCGCTGATATATTCTTCCTCACTACTCTCGATCGGTCCCCCGAGTTCATAAAGGTCATGCGTGAGACCGCGAACGAAACAGGTTTCCCCGCAACCAGCATCGGCGTATACATACAACCGATCCAGCAGGGCCGATCCTGTCATGTAGAGTTCAACCTCACGTTTGATTCGATTAGCAAAGCGGAACGAGCACGCGCAGGAGTTACATTCGATAGAGCTAGTAGAGCTATGATGAACCAGGGGGCATTCTTCTCAAGGCCCTATGGGACTTGGCCGGAAATGATTCGCAACCAGTACGCCGAAAATGTTGTCACGCTCAGAAAAATTAAAAAGATTTTCGATCCCAATGACGTAATGAACCCCGGGAAACTATTCTTCTAAAATGATAAAGGAGAGAGAACATGTTGCTTGAACTCAATGACTACGTTGGGGATATGAAGAGGTGCGCCAGGTGCTCGATCTGTAAGTGGCCACCTTTGGCCCAGATGAAAAGTTGGAGATTCTCTCAAAACTGCCCCAGCATCGCCAGGTATAACTTCCACTCGTATTCTGGTGGCGGCAGGATGGCGCTGGGACTTGCCCTCGCCGAGGGTAAACTGGATGATGTGACGGACGAACTGCTGAACATAGTTTACCGCTGCACGGCATGCGGCGCGTGTGATTCTTCGTGCAAGTACAATTCCGAACTGGAAGTACTATGGTCGATATACTCCACCCGTGCGCACCTTGTGAGTATGGGCTATTTCCTGCCCGAGCACCTTATGATTATCGATAGTCTGAGGAAAGAGGACAACACTCTTATGCAACCTAAGGCCGATAGGGGCAAATGGGCTGAAGGCCTTGAACTTAAAGACCTCTCTAAGGGCGACCAAGCGGAGGTTGTTTACCATGCCGGGTGTTTATATTGCTATGATCCTGAGTTGTCACCGATTGCCAGAGACGCGGTAACCCTGCTTAAACAGGCGGGAATCGACCTGGGCTTTATGGGCAGCAATGAAACATGCTGTGGTAGTATGGCCTTTCAACTGGGCTTCCAGGGTGATTTCATCAAGTTCGCGGAGAGCAACATCGATGACTGGAACGCCGCTGGCGCCAAAAGGGTGGTCACCTCCTGCGCGTGTGGCTTTGGAATAATGAAGGCGGTGTATCCTCTACTGGGCAAAGAGATGAAGTTTGAGGTGCTGCACATTACCCAGATCCTTGATGAGCTAATTAAAGAGGGCAAGCTGCAGCTTTCCAAGAGCATCCCTGCACGCGTCACCTATCATGACCCCTGTAACCTAGGTCGCAACTCCGAGCAGTACGTGCCCTGGAGGGGTGTGGAGAAAAAGGTGCTAGGCCAATTCATCTTGAGGGAGCCAGAAAAGGTCGTGCATCGGGGCTGGGAAGGGGTCTACGAACCTCCCCGCGACATCATTAGGAGGGTTCCGGGGATCGAGTTAGTAGAGATGGAGAGGATAAGGGAATACTCCTGGTGCTGTGGAGCTGGCTCCGGAGTCAAGCTTTCTATGGATGACTTTGCCTTGTGGACTGCATCTGAGCGGATCAAGGAGGCTGAGTCAGTGGCAGCTGAAGCGATCGTAACCGCCTGCCCTTGGTGCGAGCGCAATTTTAAGGATGCCATTGCTCAATCTGGCAATCACCTGATGGTCTACGATGTCGTGGAACTTGTGAAACAGGCGCTATAACAACGGATCATTGATGAACAGGAGGCGAACATGTCCCTTGCCACAAAAGTATACAAATCATTCGAGAGCGTAGTAGGACCGGAGAACATCTCTGGTGACCCAGCAGTGCTCAGGTCATATATGTACCAGCCTTTTGGTAACAATAAAGGCGTGTGGGCCGACATCTCGCCCGAGGCCGTGCTCATGCCTGCGAGCACAGAGGAGGTGGTTGCCATCGCCAAACTCTGCAACAGGCACCACATAGTCTTCAAGGCCATGAGCACCGGGTGGGGCATCCACAACCTGCCAGGAGTCGAAGGGGCGGTACTACTGGATTTACGCCGCATGAACCGCATTCTTGAGATTGACGAGAAAAACATGTTTGCGGTTGTCGAACCACACGTGATCTGTATGCAACTCCAGGTAGAAGCGATGAAGAAGGGGCTCAACTGCCACATTATCGGAGCGGGCTCCAACACTTCTGTGCTTGCCAGCGCAACTTCAGTGGTTGGCTACGGGCCTGATGGACTAAGCATGGGCTACAGCGGCCGCAATCTCCTTGGCGTCGAGTGGGTGCTGCCTACGGGTGAGGTACTCAAGCTAGGATCACTTGGAGCGGATGCAGGCTGGTTCTGTGGCGATGGACCAGGTCCCAGCATGAGGGGGATTATGCGGGGCTGGGAAGGCGCATGGGGAGGGCTGGGTGTATTCACCAAGTGCGCAGTCAAGCTCTTTCATTGGAACGGACCGCCTGAACTGGAGATGAAGAACGCCCCTCCCAACTACGTGCTTAAAGAGCCAATCAATTTCTTCCGAGCTTCGCTGTTCAGCTTCCCCAGCCTTGACCAGCTTGCCGAGGCAGCTTACAAGCTTGGCGAGTCGGAGATCGGCTATTTCATCTGCAGGCTGACCCCTTCGTTCGTGGGCCTGCAAATGACTTCCGGCAAGAACTACGTTGATCTGTGGCAATCAGGCATGATGCAGCAGGTGCTCAAATATGCCTTCTTGTTTGTGATCTTCGCCAACTCAGAGCGGGAGTTTGATTATCAGCAAAAGGTTCTGGCACAGGTTTTGGAGGAGACTGGCGGTCAGGTCTCCCCCATATCTGAAACCGAGGAGATGCAGGAGCAAACCGCCATTACCGTGCTCAAGGTGGATGCGGTTGTACGCTCGTGCTTCCGTAGTGCGGGGGGCTTCAATACCTCGTTCGGAGCGATGGATACCGTAGACCTGGCCATAAACCAGATCAAGGCCGGAGCGGGACTAAAGGAAAAGTACATCAAGAGGGGCGTGATCATGGACGACGGGGGCGACAATTCCGCGACCCTATTGTTTGAGCAGGGCCATCTAGCTTATACTGAAGTGCTAATTATGTATGACCATCACGACGGTGAATCCGCGCAAGGAGCACTTGAGTACTTGGCGGAATCGAACGAGACATGCCTGAAACAGGAGCTGGGTTCGCCCATTTTCCAGATATCGCAAGTGGGGACGGGCAAGCACGGCGTGTTCGGGCCTGCGTGCTTTAATTATGATGCATGGTTGCGCGAGATCAAAAAGCAGCTGGATCCAAACAATACGTGCGATCCAACTGCTTACATATCACCGGATGAATAGGGGAAATGTAGTGAGTCTTTGCTTGTCGACCCTAGCATCTTCTATCAATTCAGAAACTTATAGGAGGAGGCCAAATGAGTAACTATGACCTTATTGTAGTGGGCGGGGGACCGGGAGGAAGCGCTGCTGCCAAGGAGGCCGCGGATGCTGGCCTCAAGGTGATCATCCTCGAACGAGGACGCTTCTGCGGCGAGAAAAATTCGTCTGGTTTTGGCCTCGCGCCCAAGGCCGCTCGGGATTTCGATTACATTAAGGATCTGGACGTACCATCGTTGTGGCCGACCAAGTTCGGAGTGATGCATATAGTCGAGCCCATGCCATCCAACGCTGATCGCTTAACCTGGGGTCTGACTCCCCCAAAGCGTAACAGCTATCCCCAGGCCAGCGAATACATGGTGCAGATGATGTACCGGCCTGAGTTCGACCAGTGGATGGCGGACAAAGCCACCTCGGCCGGTGCGGAGCTCAAGCTCGCCACCCTGGCGCATGACGTAATCAAAGATGGGCAGAACATTGTCGGTGTAGTTGACCATCATGGAAACGAGTACCGTGCGCCGGTGGTCATCGCGGCCGACGGCGCGCACTCCCTAATGGCCAATAAGGTTGGGATTCGAAAGAGATGGGATAAAGACCAGATAACCGTGCTTTCCACTGTAGACTTCGAGGCAGATCCGGAGCGTCTTGCCGAGTACTGCGGCGACACGAATGTCCATATATTTATGGGCCCAGACCGCGGCGGATACTGCACTATCTGCCGGGACGGATTTCACATCGGCTCCCGCCCAGCGAAGACGCTACAGAGCGAAATCGACGCAGGCCGAAATCTATCAACCAGATCAGTGATAGATAATGTTCAACTTGATTTCATTCAGCGCCTGATCAAAGCCACTCGTGCCCGTCCTCGCGAGTTCCAGCTTCATTTTCTGCCCTGGCTGAAGACGTTTAATGAAAGGATTTTCACCGGCGGTCTCATGCTTACCGGTGACGCGGCAGGTGTACCGGAGCCGTTCATGGCCGAAGGTGTGTGGCAGGCAATGTATTCGTCGCGGCTGGCCGCCCAGGTTGCAGTGCGAGCTCACCAGGATAGTGATTTCTCCAAGGAATACTTCAAACAATATATGGAGGAGCTTAAAGTATCACCGGTGGGTGTCGATTTTACATCCGGCACCGTGCTTAGAGACTTTTTTGCTGCATGGACGTCACAGACCTTCTTTGACCTCTTCGACAACCTTGCCGATGCCATGTTCTACGGTATGCTGACCTTTGCCGAACCACATGCACATGGCATGTTGCGAGTACCGGCGATTATGGTGGACATGATACCGCAACTGCTTTTCATGTCGCGCTATTACTTCCCTATAGCCGAAGAAGCCTCGAGAGATAAAATTAAGGGTTTCCTCGCTGGCACCAAGATGATGGCCCCCATGCTGAAGGGTATGATGCAGGCACCTGCAGGAGGAGAGTAATCATGGAGAAGTACTCAATAGAAAAGAGAGACCTGGTAACAGTGATCGAGTCGCCGGTAGATTTTATCACGGTCGATCATGAGAAGTGCGTGGGGTGCAAGAACTGCGTGATAATCTGCGGTATGAACCTGTGGAAGATCCGAGACGGCAAAGCAGTACTGGAAAAAGCCTACAAGAAATTCTGTACCGAGTGTGCATCGTGCTATGCCGTATGCGATTACGACGCCATCGATTTCACCTTTCCTCCAGGTGGATACGGGATCGTCTACCAGCGGGGTTGATACAAGCACTCTCCTGCAGCGCGACAGTATTTGTAAATCCGGGTGTCTCAGACAGAGTCCCCATTCATTCACCATGAGCCGTTAGCTACCACCGGACATTGATCGAGTAGCCGGTTAAATCAATATCATCCAATTCCCATGCAGCACAGCATTTCTGGGGATAAACAGTGGAACCTTTTTAGCTCCAAATCCGTCTATAATATAATGAGGCTAATTAGATGCCTTTGGTTAAAATTTAAGTGGAGGTAATTACCATGAAAAGGACACTACTCGCTCTATTGATGTTGATAATACCGCTGAGCCTGGCTGGTTGTGGCCAGGCGATAAGTATGGCACAATCGGACAAGCCGCGTTCGACCTCGCCCGATGTCACCGCCTCGGAGCTAACCGAGCTGGTGGACGGAAATACTGCATTCGCCTTCGACCTCTATCAGGCACTCAGCGAGGAGGAGGGGAACCTGTTCTACTCTCCGTACAGCATCTCCGTTGCACTGGCTATGACATACGCCGGTGCCCGCAACGAGACCGAACAGCAGATGGCGGATACACTCCACTTCACCCTCCCACAGGAGCGTCTGCACCCCGCATTAAATGGCCTGGACCTTAAGCTCGCCAGTCGCGGTGAGGGCGCCGAGGGCAAGGACGAAGAGGGCTTCCGGCTGAACATCGCCAATTCAATCTGGGGACAGGAAGACTATGAATTTCTCAATGAGTTCCTCGACGTCCTGGCGGAGAACTACGGTGCCGGGCTGAGGCTCCTCGATTTCATAAACGCGCCGGAATCATCCCGCATCACCATCAACAACTGGGTCAGTGACCGGACGGAGGGCAGGATAGAAGACCTCATCCCGCAGGGCGCCATCGATACATTGACCCGGCTTGTTCTC
>Ga0315548_1004318_pt1 | contig 10292 bp, 12 predicted proteins | sample SalMarSW160110MG_2_FD_202540 | JGI IMG/M metagenome (GOLD analysis project Ga0315548, IMG submission 202540) | Salt marsh sediment microbial communities from the Plum Island Ecosystem LTER, Massachusetts, United States - Salt Marsh Sediment SW1601-110 ... | reverse complement strand
GTACGAAGCTGAGCATTTCTAAACTGAAGGAGTTTGGTTTGTTGGGGGGCTGTTGCAGTACGGGGCTGACTTGGACGCGCAAATTATCGGGTCACACAAACAGCGTAGGGATAGTTGTGGACGTACTGGATGAGCCGTATGTAAAGCTTAACTACACAATCACAGACCGCAATTCGGGCGAAAAGACCGATTATGATTACAAGGTTCAGCTTACAACTACGCCGTGTCGCTACGGGGGCGTAAGGTATTGGTTTATTTGCCCGCTGAGCATAAATGGCGTCTATTGTGGCAGAAGGGTTGGGACGCTGTTTCTTACTCCAGGTGGAAGGTATTTTGGCTGTCGGCACTGTTACAATTTGTCTTATGAGAGCAGAAACGAATGCCGCTTAGGTCGATTCGGCCAATTAGGATACCTCTTAAAAGCTGAACGGCAATATGAAGACCTTCGCAACACAGTCAAACGGTGGACATATAAGGGCGTACCCACAAAAAAAGTCAAAAGACTAAATGCGATGGCAAAGCGTATGGATGTTTATTTGTCTATGAGTAAGCAATTTTTACAACAGTAAACCGCGGAGAGGGATGGATAGGAAACAAAGCTATGAACGAAACAAAAACACTAACACCAAAACAGGAAAGTTTTTGCATTCATTACACTACTATCGGCGCAGAGACATTCGGTAACGGCACAAGAGCAGCGATAGCAGCCGGTTACAGCGAAAAGGGGGCTTATGCAAGGGGTTCTGAATTATTGAGAAACCGTAAGGTTCGAGAACGGATAAATGAACTACACGCAGAAAATATGAGCCGGAACAACATAACGGTTGACAAAGTCCTGACCGACCTTGAACACGATAAGCTAATGGCAAGGAAGGCCGGTCAATATGGGGTAGCTAAGGGCTGCACAGAATTACAAGGCAAATATCTTGCAATGTTTACGGATAATACCAATATTACCGATACAATTAAGCAGCGTGAGCTTGACGAGCACGAAGCAAAGGAAGCCGAACGGCTTGCAGCAATACTGATAAGGGAAAAGATTGAAGAAGAGCATCGGGAGAAGATGAATAAAGCTGGATAGGGGAGTTTGACGAGAAGGAAAGGGCAAGAGCCATACGGATAGCTAATATCCACTTAAATAAAATAATAAGTCTTGGTTATTCCACTTCAGATTGCTTCACAAAGTGCTAAATCAACCTGACAAATGCCCATTAGCCTCTATTTCTTTCGGGCGAGGATAGACTTAACCTGCGTATCGCTCCACGGGACACCTGACCTTGTGGAGATTCCTTCTTCGTTTAGTTTTCGCGCTATAGTCCCGAAACCAAGCCGTTTTTCACCATGTGGCTTCCGGTAAAGCTCTTTGATTCTTTTAACGACCTTATCTTCGCCTGGATAATAGCCGTAGGGTTTTCGGCCTTCGCATCGGCCTGTTTTCCGTTTAGTGCGTTCACGGGCTGCACGCAGTTTCAGGACAATAACGGATTTTTCAAATTGTGATACCGCTCCAAGAACTTGACGGATAAGTGTTCGGGTAGGGTCATCATCACCTGTAGTCAGGTCAACGCCTGAATCGGCAGAGATAACACTAACGCCTAAATCCCTGAACCGGCCAAGTATCACCTCGCTGACCATCAGGTCACGGGCAAGCCGGTCGGCACGCTCCACCAGTACAATTTGAACTCCATTTGATTCAATATAATCCAACAACGCCGCAAGACCCTGTCGATGTTCAAGCTCTTTCGTGCCGCTAACGCCTTCGTCCCGATATTCACCTACTATTTCCAGACTGTTAGCTTTCGCATATTTGCGGATGGCTTCTCTTTGTCTTGGGAAACCGTCCTTATTGATTTGTCCCTTACCTGATACCCGAAGGTAGGCCAGGGCTTTCTTTTTTGTCTGTTTAGTCATAGTTTACTCCCACTTTACTCTAACATTTCGCCTGATTCAATAGCCATAAGCATTTGACGGCAGTTATTCTTACAATTTTGAGCAAGTTTGATATAGCTTGGCAGTGACTTGCCATTAAGATTTTCCTTTGTTGCAATTTGTCTGCAATGCTCAGCAAATACGTTGGCAAGCCCCTGATTTGTCAATTCGATTTTAGCACACCTGGATAGTAGTGGGTTCGCGTCTATCTGGTCGTCAAATAGCTGGGATTCACCTTGTTTTGTTGTCGTAAAGATAATGCAGACGTGACCTGGTATTCGCTCCAGAAGACCCAGCAGACGCCGTATAATGGCTTTACGTAGTCCGTGTGCTTCATTGATAATATAAGCCTTGCCGCCCTTACCTGGTGCAAGATAGTGCATATCCTGTTCAATCTTATCAACTTCGGCAATTGAAAGCTGGTCGGCACTGTCAAACTCATTGATGTAGAACTCATCAGCGCCTTGTGCCGCGATAATCCTGGCAATGGTAGTTTTCCCTGTCCCGCTGCTTCCGCTGACCCACCAGGCACGTCCACCCCAGCTTCGTGATAATAATGTTTTGATCTTCTTAACAGCTTTATCCTGTCCTAAAACTCCGTCAAAGTTTGACGGTCTGTATTTCTCGAATAATGTTTTCATTGTCCTTATCCTTATCACAAAGTGTTTTTTTCTTTTTAGTTATCCCGCGGCGCTGCCCTGGCCCATCATAAGACAGACCAGGGCTTTGCACCTTTGGGCCTACGCAACTGCAAGTGCTTCGTCCATTGTCAAAGTCTGATATTTGTCCCAGGGCCTGTAATTAAGCGCAGGCCTTGTCGGTAGTCCGCAGTTGTGACACCATTGCCCATGGCGCCTTGACCATCGAAAGCCAAAATCCTTTAGGGCTTGCCTGACCTCTGCACAGGGCTTGGATTCAAACTCGACCCATACCCACCTGCCTACTACACGCGCAGGCAGATTCTGCATTTTGCAGAACTCCAGGACTTCGATAATTGAGTGATTCGACTTGCTTTTTTGGGTTTGTTCTGTTAGTGTTTCCATTGTTTTAACCTCCTATGTAGGTTAGAACCACGGTCGGGGATGTTGTCGCATCGCCCGACCACTTTTCTTTTGTGACTTGCCGGTCAAGCCACTTCACTTATAAGTATAACACCTTATCAGCAAAAGTCAAGCATTTCTCTGGAAAAAATTGCAATATAATTCATAAGTGCTTATATTACAGTAACGTTACAAGCTAAATTTTTTTTATTTTTCTTTTATATAAGGCGCTGCCTAGCAAAATTCCAATGGCGTGACATTTACGCCGCCGGTGGTCTGCACAAGCTTTACCTGGACTTTACCATCACTTTTCTGAAACTAAGAAAAAAACCAGTTGTAACTTACAGAAAAGCCGGTGAAAACCTACGGGAAAGCAAAGCAAAAGACTGCAAACATACCCACAAAACAACCCTACGCATAGCAATAACACAGCAGACAGAACAAAGCGAAATTCCCTAAAATGGAGACCCCTATACCCCCCAAGCCCCCGCCCGTCTTGAAAATCATAAGCTGCCCAGAAATTTTTTTCATTTTTTTGAATTGTGGTGTTAGGGATGAGATTTTGGGGTAGGTACGGGTGTCGGTAGGCCGCAATGCCGTAGGGGATATATGTATTGTGCCGTGTATTATGAGTCCGAAAGTCAGTAGGAACTCCCGGACTCATACAGAATGCCTTACCATACCGCACGGCCACATCATTAACGCCTCTTAACGTACCTACTTACGTTTTTTGCCGGAGGCTGTGGTTATCCCTGCAACTGGGGTTTTCCGGCTGCCTCAAAAGGTGTTTCAACATCTGAATCTCCTTCCGCTAAGACATTATAGCAACTCTGTTATTATACTGCAAACCGAACCTCTTATTCTAATGCCTTTGTTGGAATAGGGATAACAGGATACATCGTACCCCCTTAAGGAGATTTCTTCTTTGGTGATGTAATCCGGGCCAAGCCAATCTAACATCAAAGGCGGCAGCCTTGCAAGTTCAAAGGTTTCATTTGTTGACCCCAAAAAGCCGTGAGGCTTTTTGAGGGTCATGTTTTTTCAAGTGTCTTTTTCTTATAGGGCCTTGATGACAAGTGCTATCTCTTGCCCTTCCAGATATTCCTTACATTCTGATTCTGATCTCAAGCCATCCGTCTTACCCTCGTCAGGGGTACTCGTGCTTCGTAGCGGAGCCGCTTCGCAGAGTAGCATACGATGTTTACCTGCCTGTGGCTGGTTCCTTGGCATCCCAATATTAATGGAAACTTTTATTTGACTTACTCTTCCCGGGCTATATAATCCGATATATTATGTAACTGGAAATAAATATGACGGGGAATAGGTATATTGCTGGCTTAGCAGTTACCTATGTGTCGAAAATGGGGCGGTACTTGGTTAGCGTTTGGGGGCACATAGAAAGGACAATCCCGCGGTAGTTTTTTTGCAGTTCCCCTCAAACGTTCTCGGTTGAGTTGTTGCGGATGCGCGAAACTCTTCGTTATCAGAAAATAACCTGGACAATTTTTTATAATCAGGGGTCTTTGTAAAAATGCTGAGCGGAGGACAAAAACCTGATAGAGAGACTGGAATCGATATCTTAGGCGATGTTCCATGGGGCACACACATTTGTCTGTTTTACAAAACCGAGAAAGATTTAATTGATATTCTGATACCCTACTTTAAAGCCGGCCTGGAAAACAATGAGTTCTGCATGTGGGTAACTTCGGAACCTCTTAACGAAAAAAAGGCCAGGGACGCTTTGAGTGCCGCTATACCCGAGTTTGATCGATACGTTGAAACAAATCAGATAGAAATTATCCCACATAATCAGTGGTATCTCAAGAATGGTGTTTTTAATCTGCAAAGAGCCCTTAATGACTGGATTGATAAAGTTAATCAAGCCCTTGACAATGGTTTTGAGGGCGTAAGGGTAACAGGTAGTGGAAGTGGGTTTGAGAAAGGAGTTTGGAAAGAGTTTGCTGACTATGAAAAAGAGGTAAATAAGGCGATTGACAAGTACCGAATGATTGCCATTTGCAGTTATTGTATTGATGAATGTGGAGCATCTGAAATCGTGGATATGGTCAACTGTCACCAATCTGCCATTATCAGGCGTGAAGGTAAATGGGAGTTAATCGAAAACAGTGAGCGAAAAAAGGCTGAAAGAACCCTGCAAGTTAGCGAAAACAAATATAAAACGCTTCTTGAAAACCTCCCTCAAAAGATTTTCCTTAAAGATGAGAACTCGGTCTATGTATCCTGCAATGAGAATTACGCCAGAGATTTAAAGATTAAGGCCAAGGAAATTGTCGTAAAAACAGATTACGATTGCTATCCCAAGGAATTGGCTGAAAAATACAGGGCCGACGACAGAAGAATTATGAAATCCGGCAGGACAGAAGATATTAATGAGAAATACATTCAGAACGGCCGGGAAGTAATTGTCCATACGGTCAAGACACCTGTCAGAGATGAGAAAGGTAATGTTACAGGGATATTAGGCATTTTCTGGGACATCACTGCACAAAGACAGGCTCAAAGAAAACTGTTGGCTTACCAGAAACGACTTCGAGACCTTACTTCAGAAATGTCATTAACCGAAGAGCGCGAACGCAAGCGCCTTGCAATCGAATTGCATGACCAGGTTACACAAAATCTGATTTTGTTCAAAATTAACATGGGTGAGTTGCGAAAAAAAGATTTTCCAGGAGAATTGGTTAAACCGCTGGATGGAATCTATAAACATCTCGACCAGATAATTGGCGATATGCGGTCTTTGACATTTGATTTGGGTTCTCCCACCTTATATGAGCTGGGCCTTGAGGCTGCGGTGCGAGAATATCTCAATGAGGAAATTCAGCAAAGACATAGGATTAAGACCGAATTTGAAGATGATGCACAATCCAATCCCTTAGATGATGATGTTTCTGCTCTTCTGTATCGAGCAGTGCGTGAATTACTGGTTAATGTTGTTAAACATGCTAAAGCACATTCCGTAAAAGTTTCCATTTACAAAACTAATGACAATATACGCATTAATGTTATCGACGATGGGGTCGGATTCAAACCGCCCACAGAAGGATTTGGTTCAGGTAAAACGGCTGGTTTTGGGCTTTTCAGTATTCGTGAGAGACTAAACTATCTTGGTGGCAGGGTAGAGATTGAATCCAAACCCGGAGAGGGTACACGGGTTACATTAGTAGCACCAACAAAATGTGGAAAGAATGTGGAAAAACCGATTCGATAGGGAGTTATTATGAGCGTAAGGATTTTGGTGGCTGATAATCATGGAATTTTGCGACAGGGTATCCAGGTTTTGATTGAGAAACACAGCGATATGGAAGTAGTAGGCCAGGCAGACAACGGCCTAACGGCAGTGGAAATGGCTCGAGAACTACAACCGGATGTTGTTCTCATGGATGTGACTATGCCAGTATTGAACGGCATTGAGGCAACACGCCAGATTAAGAGTGAACTGCCGGAAGTTAAAATACTGGCTTTGTCGGTACACGCCAAGAGAGAGTTTGTACTCGATATGGTCAAAGCTGGTGTCTCGGGATATATGCTCAAGGAATGCGTATTAGATGATTTGATTCAAGCCATCAATACTGTGGTTGCTGGCCAGTCCTACTTGAGCCCGCAGATTGCAAGCATCGTTCTCGAAGGCATCACAAAAGACAGTATTTTCGATATTACCAGCAACCGACATGAACTTCTTTCTCCGAGAGAAAAGCAAATACTCCAACTCTTAACGGAGGGCAGAACGACAAAACAGATTGCCCCCCAGCTTGGCCTGAGTGTTAAGACCATTGAAGCAAGTCGCAGGCAAATCATGGAAAAGACGAACGTCGATAACCTTGCAGATTTGACCAAATACGCAATTCGCCAGGGCTTAACAACTGTTTAACCAAAAGAATTTACACTTAATAACAAAGTCATTAATCACACCGCTTTATCCAAAGGAGTTTCAAAATATCCATTGGTTATCGCGCAACCCTCCTTTGGATGTACCCTTGCTTGCTGCCACGATTTTGATGGTAAAGTTAGTTATCAGTATTGAAAAAGCCCAAATTTATCACTAATAAAATACAATCTTTTAATAGAGATACCCTTCAATCACTTCAACTCCCTAAATCACCTTTAACTACTCATATTTTACCCCGGTTTACCTATCCTTAGGTTAGTCTGAAGGCAGGTAAAAGCTTCTCAATCTTATCTGCAATGATGCCGAAGCAAAAACAAATATTGATATTAAAGTCCGAGAAAAGCTGCCTTGTGGATGTGGCCTTTTATGGAGAGGCGATTTTGTCCTTCTCGGCTGATTCAACTAAAAAAGGGATTTTAAATGGGGACTTGAAATGGGGCTGCAATGGGGAACCGCTAAGAAACATGCCATATCCAACAGAAAGGCAATGAACAATAGAATAGTCGCCAACCGAGTTGTAATCTCCGGCCTGGATATAATGGAGTTAAGTTTAAACGCACGTATGTAGCGTGCGTTTTTTTATTATCTAATTTAGTTTCTGCAAAAGCGGAACGAAAGGAGAATCAAAATGGCAGTCGAAAAAACAATTGGTTCCAGCAGTTTAGTCGAAGTAATTGACAGAATTCTGGACAAGGGTATCGTGGTTGATGCCTGGGTGAGAGTCTCTTTGGTGGGTATTGAGCTGCTCGCCATCGAAGCCAGAGTTGTTGCTGCATCGGTTGAGACCTATCTGAAATACGCCGAGGCGATAGGTCTGACCGCAACGGCGGCCTAAGGAACTGTAGCGAACGAAATTCCCAACCTAACAGAGGATTCTTGCCGAGCCATCCTTATGCATCATGCATCACTGTGGGGGAAGCAGAAAGCATGACTCGCCAAGAAAAACCTCTTCTCTGTACGCAGATTCTTACCAAAAGGGAAATTATGACAATGCTTTTAGCTACTGATAAAGAAAATGTTCTTGAGAACATAATCTCTTCATATGAGAGCAGAATACAAAGTATTGAATCTTTTTTCGAGACCACCGGTCAGATATTTCAGGATTTTCAGGAATCTCTCCTTGATACGAGAGCAGAGCGGGAAAAAATCAACAGCCAACTAAGGGACAGCCTTGCCATGAACGGGTCCCTGCGGAAGAAGGATTTTGACCGGATGATGGGTGTTATTTCATCACATTTAGACCAAAGTGAACAGGAAGTAAGGCAGCTTTCTCAGAAATATCTTGGCGAACAAACAAAGCTGGTGCAGCAATTAAAGCAAGGCCTGAGAGACTTTAAAGATGCCCTTACCCAAGGCCAGTCCCAGAGAGTTAAGGAGCTGCAAGCGCTGATAAAAGAAATCCTTACTAAACAGGACGAGAACAAGAACAAGGTCACTTCGAAACTAAAAGAATTTCAACAAGGCCAGAAGCAAACTTCAAAAATGCTCAGAGACCTCTTAGCCAAGGGAGAAGAACTAAGAATAAGGGATTTTAAGGCGATGCTCAAAAAGTTTAAACTTTATCATTCTGACCGGATAGCCGGCAAAGAAGAAAGACGCAAAAAAGTCAGAAAAATGCTTGACCGGTTCAAGGCCAAACGCACGCAAGCAGAGCAAGAGCGTCTTGCTGAGCAGCGGGAGGCATAAAATGCACATGGCACATTATTATGAGAGGTATCATTAATAACATTATAAATTTCTATCAGATGCAGGCAGAGGCCTTGACTATTTTACTGGCTAATACCCAGAAGGCTTTAGAGCAATCTGAAAAAGAAACGAAAGCTGATGAGCAAGCAAAAAGAATAGAGAATTTCGTAAAGGACTTGACCATGAATTTGAATAATATGCTAACGAAGTTTTATTTTCTCAAGGAACGCAAAAACAGAAGGCAGCAGCAGTTGACCGACAGGCAGGCGAGCGCTATGACCGAGTTTGCAGTCTTCGTTAAGACTTTAACCGGGAATGTAAGTTCATTACTCAATCGCTTTCAGGAAAGCCAGACCTTTGAAGAAAAGATTAATAAGGAAATAAAGGAGCTTGAAGCCAGTATTGGACAGAAACTACAGGAGTTTGATAAGGCCTTAGAAGAGACTACCAATGCTTCAACTGGTTATCTGATTAACTTCGCCCAGAGTATTACAAGCAGTTTTGCCAAGCTTCCTCAAGTTCGAAACATTGTTCTCGCAGTAGCAAATAGAGGAAAGTTGAATAAACTCCCGAAAAAATCTCCCCAAAACGTTAAAGAAGATTCCCATGCCCGGATAGAAAACACTGGTGATGACCAACTGGAAAAAATATTTAACTGCTCCGTTATAAAATTGGTTAAGAGCGATGGGGAAAAGTCAAAGTGTCTGATGAATTTTAAAGCATAAAAAGATGCAAGAGTTGAAAATCCAATACATTTTAGAACGGCTGAGTAAGGAACTCTACCGGTTTATAGATACGATTGGTGACGTTCCTTATATTGCCTTGCCTTCGGAGAATCCAGAGATTATTTGCTTTGCTGGAAAAATCAAGGAATTAACCGGTTATGATGCTAATGAGATATTGGCTGACAGGCAGCACTGGGCAAATATGATTCATCCTGATGACCAGGAGCGAGTTTTCGATGCTTTCGCTCAGTGTAAGAATTCGGGGACTTCATTTGAAATTGAATATCGCATCATTCATAAAGATGGGACACTTCGTTATGTTATGGATAAAGGTGAGCCTGTTTTTAACGACAAAGGCGAAATAACTCAGGTTGAAGGTGCAATAAGTGCTATCGGTCGGTCGAGAAGGATTGAAAATATACCAATCTCAGAAATGCCGGAGGTAACGGCGTTTAGTAATAGTAATTTAGGTGCCTTACGGAAAATTTGAACTTTGAAAACGTTTTGAAAGGAGAATTGAAAAATGGTAATGACAATAGCTGAAGACATGAAAAAGCTGACGGAGAACATCATTATTTCAAATGATGTTCGGCTAAAGGCGGTGGGTGGGCTGGTGGCAGATACCCATAAAACCCTGAAGGGGTTTTCTATGGATAGAAAGAAGATGGCTGACCAACAGGCCAAGGACCTGGCGGGTTTTGTGAATGGGCTATCCAAGAACGTACAAGGTATGCTAAAAAGTGCCAGAAACCTGGTCCAGCAGTTTCACAAAGACAATATGCAAATGAGCAAAGAGCAAGCAAAGAATTTAGCGGATTTTGTCAACAATCTAATCAGCAATGTTGGTTCAATGCTGGATGGTTTCCAAAAAAACCACAAGCACATGTCCAAGGAACTAAAGAATAAGCTTGCCAGAGAAATAAAGGATATTCAGGCAGAGGTTGAAAGGATTTTGGGTGAGGCTGACAAGCTTGTGGGCGAATTTAATACAGGTATGGCTCAGGC
>Ga0315548_1004316_pt1 | contig 10297 bp, 11 predicted proteins | sample SalMarSW160110MG_2_FD_202540 | JGI IMG/M metagenome (GOLD analysis project Ga0315548, IMG submission 202540) | Salt marsh sediment microbial communities from the Plum Island Ecosystem LTER, Massachusetts, United States - Salt Marsh Sediment SW1601-110 ... | reverse complement strand
ATTGTAACCTGTGTTTTTCAGAACAACATCAACAGGGAAAATTTCCCCTGCTTTAACACTTTGTTCTGCACTGATTGACATAATGCCTGCTTTGTATGACTCTCTCTGAATTCTCAAAGTAATGTCGTCATATACTGTTCTGAAATCCCCGTTCCATAATTTTATGTTAAGGATTACATCATCACTGACCTGATCCTTAAGTTCATATGGAAGTTTTACACTCAGAGTTCTGACATATCTTTTCCCTTCTTCAACATCGAAAGGACCGATTGTCTCATCAACACTGACTTTTTTGCCTTCAACTTCTGCTTCAATCTTGACATTAGATGCGTTTTCTAAAGCAGTAAAAGCAATCTTTATAGAGATTGTTTCACCTGCAATAACTGCAATGTCATTTCCGCTGACATCCATTCCGTCAACTTCAACAGAATTAATTGTAGCCAATTCGCTTGGAGCTGCACTAACACCAGCAACTAAAAATAAAATAGCTGCAAGTGCACAAAAAGAAACCAAAAGGTTCTTAGTGTTCATTTTGATTTTCATTTTATTTAATTGCACAGAAATTTTTTCTGTATTTATATCCATATTATCTCGTTTATAAAGTTTACTATCTGTCGTAATTTAATAGTTACATCCTTAGAACTAAGTGTCAGGAACAGGTGGTGAAACTTTTCTTTGGGTTAAAAAATAAAAGACACAGGGGATTGACTCCCTGTGTTTTAAAAATTACAAGCTCAATAATTTGATATTAGTATCTGTAGTTGCAAAATTCTTGGCAACTATCAATTGTGAATTCATTTCTTCAGCAGCTTTTATAATAGGGGTTGTTGCAGTTCCGTCAATTACAATTGCATACGGGCTTTGTTTCATTCTTTTCAGGCTTCCGCCGATTCCTTTCAGCGAAACAGTCTTGATTTCATCAAGAGATTTATCCAGAAGAACTGCTTTTCCTGTTCCCCTGGTTTTGTCCAGAACATTCCTGAGCTTTTCTTTCTCTGCTTCTTTTATCTCCTGCCTGGCTGGTTTTTGTTCTTCGCTTCTTCTAAAATTCCCTCTCTGAAAAAATTCTTCAGAAGGGATTCTTTTCCTCAAATTTGAGAAAATTTCTTTTCCTGTGAGTTCTTCAACTTCTTTTCCGTCAGGAGCAGCAGCAATATATCTGATTCTTGCATTGTCAGTTACATTCTGTGCTATCAGTTTTCCGCCCCTGTCGCCGTCAATAAAGAGAGTTAGCTCTTTTTCCTCGCCCAATTCTCTGATAGAATCCGGAAGTTTTGTTCCGTTCATGGCGATTACATTATTAACCCCGTTTCTCAGCAGATTCATCACATCTGCCCTTCCTTCCACGACAATAATTTCTTTTCCTGAAATGTTTCCGCACGGGAGTTTTTCTGTGCCGTATTCTTCTATGCCTGCAGTCTTTGCTGAATCCTTAATTTCATTTGAAATTTCCCTGGAATCTGTGGATCCTTTAATCTCCTGCATTAATTTTTTTGCCCTTTCTATGATATAATCTCTCTTGCTTCCTCTGACATCCTCTATTCTTTCAACTTCCATCTGCGCATCGCATGGGCCGATTCTTTCTATTGTCTCAATAGCAGCCGCAATTAATGTGGTTTCTGACTGGTCGAGCGCAGTCGGAACTTTTATTGTGCCGGTAGTCATTCTGTCTTTTCTCTCCAGCTCAACTTCTATTCTTCCGATTTTCCCTTCTTTCTGCAGTTCCCTCATTTCCAAATCAGCTCCGAGCAGCCCTTCTGTCTGTCCGAAGATAGCTCCGATTACATCTGGTTTTTCCAAAGCTCCTTCAGCCCTGAAATTCACGTGTATCATGTATTTTATTGATACAGGACTTATTTTTGCCATTTTTTCTCCTTGTTTTGTTTAATTTAATTTTCGCTCGTTTCACTCGCTTATTAATATATGCTTAAACTTTGTTATTGCTAACAGATTTTTCGTTTTCGTAACTTATCAATCTCGAGCAAAGCGAGACAATTTATAGAAAAATATCTGACTATGTCAGTTCACTTCCAAAGACAAACATGAATCTGAAATTAATGGTGATTGTGATTAATAATAATCTACGATATCTTTCTAACTTATACTAAAATCAGGGGGGGTTTTTAAAGGTTTCTTAATAGAAAATTAATTGCCTGAGCACATAAATATTTATAATTTTATTAGGTCTTTTCTTCATATGGATGACTATCTTCCTTCTCTTGAGAACAAGGAGACGAGACTGGAATATGCAGGAAAAATAGACAATCTTTTTGAGAGAACTAACCTGGATTGGCTTGTTTCTCCTGCAGCATATAGCTCTTTTATTTTCATAAAGCCCAGGACAGAGACAGATGCACAGACACTGAATACAGAGTGGTGTCCTTTTCTGAATGTTGCTAAAATAGGGATTTATAGCAAGGACGGAATTGCCTGCCTCGGAATTATTGCTTATCCTATGATGAAAAATTCAGAATCTGAAAAGATTCTCCGGAGCAGAGGATATTCCCGTGAAAAAATCAAGGGGCACAATCTGTTTTTGATGGCAAAACAGTTGAAAAATTTGGAATCTCTTGCAGAGGAAATAAAAGATATTAAAAAGATTTTAGTGCAGGATGACAGAATACATGCTTCTTAAAATTCTCTTTCTTCAAACTTCTTTAAGAGATTAAATTCCTTTAATTTTCCCAGCTTTTCATATAACTTCAGAAGTTTTTCCTTGATTTCTTTTCTCTCAATAGTGCTGATATTCATTTCCAGAAGCTTTTCATAAATCCTTGCTGCGTTGTTCCTCCTCAGCTCTTTTTCATATGCCTCTGCCTGCCTTTTATAGAAATTCTTTATAGCAATGTAAATTTCATTCCTCTCCACAGCATTTGCTTCAGCCATTGCATTTTTCATTGCATAATCTGCTTTGTCAAAAAACCCTGCCTTGATGTAAAGTTCTGTTGCTTTTACAAATGTTTTTATTTTTTCTGAGAAAGTTACAGATATTGCGGCAATTCCTTCGTGCATCTTCGCCGCTTCGTTAAGCATCCCTAGCCCCTCGTGAATTTCGGCGAGCTTTAAATAAATGAATTTTTTTGTGTCTCTAGGAAATTTCTCTTTCAGCAGCCTGTCAAGGTAATCAATCTGCACATAGTCTCCTTTTCCACAGAGATTCTCCTCAATTTCAGATTTTGACAGCATTTCACCAAGCATAAATAAACAAATATCAGGAACTATTTAAGAATTATTGAGATGAAAAATAGAATTATTCTTTTGCTTTTAACTCTAATTTATATCAAAAAAAGAACTGCCACAATAATCTCCTTTTCTTAAACTTTCTTCTTCACAATCTCCACACAGAAACCTGCAGCAACTGTTGCACCTGCGTCTCTTACAGCAAATCTTGAAGTGTATGGGTTATCTTTCTGGGTTTCCAGACAAAGATTTCCCTGTGGTTTTATTCTTACTTTTGCAATATCATTATTCTTTAAGAAGTCCGGATTTTCTTTTATAACCTGCATTGTTTTTGGGTCATATTGTGCAATTAGTTCAACAAACTGACATGGAACCTGCGCTGTGTGAATATGGAAAACAGGCGTGTATCCCTTGGCTAATACAGTCGGGTGATTAATTACAGTTACCATAGCAATAAACTCCTCAACTACCGGAACAGGCTTTGTAGCGTCGCAGATAACATCTCCTCTTGCAATATCTTTCTTTCCAACTCCTCTTATGTTTATTCCGACATTGTCTCCTGCAGTTGCTTCTGGAAGTGTTTCATGGTGCATTTCAATAGTTTTAATTTCACCTTCAACTCCTTTTCCTGTTCTTCCCGGAAGTACTTTAATTTTTTGCCCGACTTTCATAATACCTGTTTCAATTTTCCCAACAGGAACAGTTCCAATTCCTGTAATTTCATAAACATCCTGAACAGGCATTCTCATCGGCAAATTAGTAGGCAGCTCAGGAGCAGGGAACAAATCAAACTGCTCTAAGAGTGTCGGTCCTTTATACCATGCCATATTATCAGATTTTTTTGTAATATTGTCATTTTTCAAGCCAGAGCATGCAATAAATGTGGTCTGGTCAGCCTTAATTCCAACCTGATTCAGCAATACAGAAACATCTGCCTTGACTTTATTGAATCTGTCTTCTTTATATTCAACAGCATCCATTTTACTAATAGCAACACAGACATTCTTAACACCCATTGTTCTCAAAAGCCATAAGTGTTCTGTTGTTTGTAGCTGAACTCCTGCTGGCGCAGCAATAACAAGGAAAGCAGCGTCTGCCTGTGAAGCACCAGTAATCATATTCTTGACAAAATCCCTGTGCCCTGGAGCATCAATAATTGTTATCTGCCATTTCTGCGTCATAAGTTTTCTGTAAGCCAAATCAATAGTAACCCCCCTTTCTCTTTCCTCTTTAATTTTGTCCATAATATAAGCAAACTCAAAACCGACTTTGCCGTGCTTTTCAGCCTCTGTTTTTAATTTTTTCATTTCCTGTTCAGAAACAAGTCCTGACTGGAACAACAGCTGTCCGACTATGGTTGATTTTCCAGCGTCGACGTGCCCTACGAACACGATGTTCATGTTTGGTTTTTCTTTAGCCATGTTACAATCTAAAATTCTTTTACAGAATTTTTAATATTGATTAATAAAAAATTTAGTTTATAAACTTTTTGCTTATTAATTGTTAAACTCTTCTAAATATAAAGTCTTTTCAAGTTTATTTTCTTTTTGAATTTCCGCTCTTTCTATGTTATTATATTCTTTAGCCCTGTTTGTTAAATTTTGCACTGATTTATATGCAACTCCTGCCTTCAATACAAAAAAAGCCAGCCATCCTAATTGAATAATATATTTTCCAATAATTTTCCAATCTTCTTTTTTTCTAAGATTGTAATAAGGAAATGGTTTTTTTCTCCGTGTTTTCCAGTCCCTTACACCAAGAGAGATTAATCCAACCCCGGGAGTAATTCTTGGAATAGAATATAAAATTTCTTTTCCAAATTTCAATAATTCATTTGGGTCAATCCTCCTTCTTAAGAAAGCATCTAAGCCTTCGTTATATCCTTCTTCTATAGCCATTTAGCAATCCAGAAAAAATTGTTTTTAAAGTTAGTTGTGATTTATTATAAATCAATTATTTCGTCTCATTTCCACTTCACCAGTAAGATTAAGATTACACTTCTTATAAAAAGGAACTTTTTTCTTTTCGCAACTTAATATAATTTTGTAACAATTTCTTTCATCTGCTTTTTTAATCAAATAATCAACAATTTGTTTTCCAATACCCTTTCCTCTAGAATTTTTGTCAGTGACGACATTTTCTATATGTCCGTATGGCCTTCCGCCGTGGGATAAATTCAATTGAATAATTAGCGTCGCTGTTCCTAACAATCTTTGTCCTTCCTGATAAACACAGACGACATAATTTCTATCAAAAATCATCTCATTCAAAATCGTTCTTAATCCTTTTTTATCTGTCTTTAAAAATTCTTCTTTAGGAGGACTTAATTGATATAATAAATCAAGAATTTGCTCCAGATCTTCTGTCTTTGCATTTCTTATCATTTTAGATTTAATAAAAAGCATGTTTATAAGAATTATTGTGGTTTACTGGTTCTCAGCCAAATTTATTTTTTCCTAAATTCCTATTTTAAACCCAACAAACCATGCTTTGTTATTAAAATCAATATTCATTTGTTTTCCTAAATTAGTGAATCTTTTCTTTATTAAATTGTTTAATCCAAAAAATAAGGCAATTTGTACATCATCTTTTTCACCATAAATCAATGATATATAGGGCTTTCCATACACTAATCCACTTAAATTATATTTTTTTCTTCTTTCTAATTGATTATATCTATCCCACCCATTTTCAGCTATGATATTTACTTTGGATAATTTATATCCCAAACCCAATTTTATTTTTTCTGCAATATTAGTCTCAATTTCTGAGAAGATATTTGGTTCTAAACATATAGGATGTATTGAATAATAAGTAAGTGCTTCACCAGTTCCTCTTTTTTCAGTACCAGGATAGTGAACATAATTTCTCTCTTTTGTAGTGTAATCAAAAAAGAAAATTCCTGCAGGATAAAAATCAAGACCCATGCCTAATTTTACCATAATATTCTCATCAAGAAAAGAACTTCTACAACCTATTTTAGGATTAAGCCACGACATACGATAGGCTAACTTAATATTATCACTTTCAATTGGAGCAACATTCTTATCATTTACATAGTCATCAGCAGGGTGCTTAGGAACATTTCTTATTTTGAGAGGTATATTTTCTACTTTATTGATTAAGGGAGTTTCATATATTCCCAAATCTATAGAAAAAAAGCTCTCAATTTTTGATGTTTTATCTGATTTTTCTTGTGCCTGAGTATTTCGTGCAAAAAACGGATTCATTGCCAATGCTCCAGCAAGTAAAGATATTCCGAGAAATCGTTTAACTGGATTTACAATTTGTTCTAATTCCATATCATATTAAGGTTGGAATAATATTTAATAATTGTTGTAATGGAATTACTGATTCTCCGCAAGCCCTTTTCTATTTCTTATTTTCTTAATAACATCAGCCTGAAGGCTCTGCGGTATTCTTTCGAATTCCTGCTCCAATAATGAGGAAATTCCTCTTCCTTCTGTAGCTGAACGCAAGTCATTTGACCAGCCAAGCATTTCTGCAACAGGAATTTTTGCTTTTATCTTCGCTGTTGTCCCTTCCTGGCCCACTTCCAGCATCTGCCCCCTTTTGCTTCCGACGAGTTTTGTTATTGTTCCCATAAATTTTTCAGGAACTTCAATGAGATGCACCTGCAGCGGCTCAAAAAGAGATGCACCTGCAGTCTGTACTGCCCCCTTAATTCCTTCTCTTACAGCAGGATAAACCTGTGCAGGCCCTCTGTGAATAGCATCCTCGTGAAGCCTTATATCATCGAGAAAAATTTTCATCCTCATGCATGGCTCGCGTGCAAGCGGTCCTGCATCAATAACCATTTCAAAAGCATCCATTACCATGTCAAGGACTTCACCGATATGGACCTCTCCTCTTGTGTCATCTATAAGAAGATTCCCTTTGTAAATGTCTTTGATATTTCTTATATTATCCCCGCTCCATCCGAGTTTGGACATTGCATCAAAAATTATCTGGCTTTTTTTCTTAATCCTTCCTTCAGGCAAATCCCCGTTTCTTATTGCCCTGTAAACTTCCTCTTCCAGAGGTTCAATTCTCATATAAAAACTATTGTGCTTGTTGGGGCTTCTTCCCTCAATTGTCTGTGATGCTTTGGTTATTGTCTCCCTGTATACAATAATAGGATTGGAAGTTTTCACATCAAGCCCTTTTTCTGTCTTGATTCTGTTTTCAATAATTTCCAGATGCAGTTCCCCCATGCCTGACATAAGACTCTCGCCTGTTTCCTCATTGATTTCAATTTTAATAGAAGGGTCTTCTTTTGCAACCTGTTTCAAAACCTCAACCAGCTTCGGCAAATCAGCAGCTTTTGTAGCTTCAATTGATTTTGTAACAACAGGCTCAAACAAATGCTTAATTGCTTCAAATGGTTCCATCTCTTCTGAACTCACAGTCTCTCCCGCAAAAGTATCCTTAAGTCCGACAACTCCGATAATGTTTCCTGCACTTACTTCCTCAACAATGACTCTCTGCGCTCCTTTGTATACAGAAACCTGCTGAATTCTTGTTCTTTTTTTTGCGAGATTCATATAAACTTCGTCTCCCTGCCTGAATGTTCCTGAGAATAATCTTCCTGCAGCCACTTCTCCTGCGTGTTTATCAACGACAATTTTAATCGGAGCAAAAACACCTTTTCCTTTTGGATCGCATTTTATCAGGGATTTTCCTATTTCAGAACTTGGTTCTCCGTGCCAGATTTTTGGGATTCTGTATTCTTGTGCATCAACAGGATTAGGATGGTGCTTTATGCTCATATTCAGGATAACTTCATGCAGAGGGGCTTTTTTGGACAGCTCCTGATAATTGTCCTTGTGATATGCATCAATTATATCCTTGAAAGTTATTCCTTTTTCTTTCATGTATGAAAAGCTCAATGCCCATTTATGAAATGCAGAGCCAAATGCCACGCTTCCGTCCCCGACACTGACTTTCCATTTTTCTTTGTATCCTTCAGGAGCAATGCTCTCAATTAATTCATTGACATGCTCAATTATAGAAATAAATTTTTTTTCCATTTGCTGCGGAGTTAACTTTACTTCTTTGATTAATCTGTCAACTTTGTTTATGAATAAAACCGGCTTTACAAGTTCTTTCAGGGCTTGTCTTAGAACAGTTTCAGTCTGGGGCATAACTCCTTCAACAGCACAGCATAAAACAATGCACCCGTCAACAGCCCTCATCGCACGGGTGACATCCCCGCCAAAATCAACATGCCCCGGGGTATCAATTAAGTTAATTAAATAATCAACCCCTTTTACTTTGTGAATCATGCTAACAGAAGCTGAATCAATTGTAATTCCTCTTGTTGCTTCATCTGCATGAAAATCAAGTTTAAGAGCTTTTCCTGCTTCCTCTTCTGACATCATACCTGCACCAAGCAAAAGATTATCAGAAAAAGTAGTTTTACCATGGTCAATATGCGCGGCAATTGCTATATTTCTTATTTTATCCTGCTGTTTCATCAGTTTTACAAAATCTTTGTCAGTTGCCATTGAAAACAACCTAAGCGGTTTTTTTCGATTTTCCCTTCCTCTGCGGTTAAGCGATTTTTTAAATTGCCTCCGATGAAAATCACGCTTAAATTAATAATTAAGATTAACAAAATTAGTTTATAAATTTTTGCGGGGTTAGTAAGTTATCAGTCCAACATTATTTTTATCCGCAAACTCTGCAAGTTTACTCTGCCCTTCTTCTGTCTCAAATTTATCCATAAAATATTTTTGGGAATCAAAACCCTCTCTTGCAGGAAGAATTGTTATATAATAATGTCCTCCTATAAAACTATAGGACACATCAAAATTTATCTTTAATCCAGAAAATACCTCCTGCGAACTTAAAAAATAATCAAATCTATTTCTTAGTTTTCCGTATTCAGCAATAAACCTTGCATTGTTGGGCTCAGTTTCTTTATCATTTTTTAACATTTTTCATAATAATTCATTTACCTCGCACTATCCGCCTGTGCTTCTGATTCCTTTTTCTTCTTTATTGCAAAACTCTCGCCGTTTTGCTCATAAGCCAGAATAATTTCATCTGCCAGAGCCTGGGAGAATTTTTTCTTTTTTCCGAATGCTTTTTCTGAAGAGCCATGAACAATATATTTTAGTGCTAAATTTACCCTTCTCAGCGGGGAAACATCAACAGCCTGCGGATATCTTGCACCGCCGTATTCAATAACAGTTATTTCATCTCTCGGGGCGGAATTCTCAATTGCCTTAACCAAAACCAGAACAGGATTTTTCCCGGTTTTCTTTTCAATTATCTGGAAAGCTTCCAGAACAATCTTCATATTCCGTGTGTATTTTCCTGTTGCTCTTCCGACTATAATTTTATGCTTTTTTCCCCTGTGTCCTGCAACAGCAATCCGGTTCATCAGCCTTTCAACAATATTCACTTTTGTCTGCCCGAATTTCTGGAAATTCCTTCCGTAACTTTTCAGAATCAATTTTGGCTGAAGATTTATCACATTTTTCAGCCCGGGATCTTGAACCTGTATTTCAGAAAGATCATACAAATCAAATATTTTGAACTGGGGGAGAAATTGTGATGGCATTTTAAATTCTTTTATAACCTCCAAAGATTTCCATAAATAAGCCCTGAATTCTTGGAAAATTTACTAAATATTTTACTTGTTCATTTAATTGCTGTAATCTATTATTATCCTCTCCTGCTTCTTTACATAAATAATTAAACATCCTTTTTGAAGCAAAATTTCCTGCATCTTTTTTTCTTTGATATGCAACAACTTTTAATGCCGGGTGATAATTAGCTTTTGCTTTTAATATATCCTTCAAATTTAAAAAAATGTTTTCAATGTTATTAACCATTTTATCTCCTTCCTTTCTCTATCTTGCCTTTTACAAGCAAGTGCAGAGGCTGGTCATTTACCTTAATAACCTGAAATCTGACACCCGGAATGTCTCCTTTGCTTCTTCCCTGTTTTCCGCCGATTCTTTCAACCATGACTTCATCATGCTCATCAATAAATCTTTGCGCGAGGTTTCCCGGAATAAATGCAGTAATCTGCTTTCCGTTTTTCTTGAGCTGAACCTTGCAGCATTTTCTCATCGCTGAGTTCGGCTGCTTTGCTTCTTTCTGGACT
>Ga0315548_1004306_pt1 | contig 10308 bp, 10 predicted proteins | sample SalMarSW160110MG_2_FD_202540 | JGI IMG/M metagenome (GOLD analysis project Ga0315548, IMG submission 202540) | Salt marsh sediment microbial communities from the Plum Island Ecosystem LTER, Massachusetts, United States - Salt Marsh Sediment SW1601-110 ... | reverse complement strand
TTGCTAGAGCAGCAACAAGCACAAATACAATCCCCACTATTCCGATTCCTATCAAAATATTCTTCAGTTGTTTGTTTTCTTTTTCAGCCTGCCCTTTGCCCAAAATTTCTGTTTCTTTTGTTCCGCAAACTTCCTTAACTTTCTCTTTGCCCCCTTTTTCTATTTTAAAAGTCTCGCAGACTTTCTCTTTTTTCTTATTTCTTTTTTTAATCATTTATTTTTTACCTCTTTTGTCTTTATAAGATTTATTGTCTTACACCCATAATTTGAAACAAAAATTCATCGCTGACTTTTGTCAGATTTTCCTGGGAGCCGTATATAAAAACGCAGTTTTCTTTCTGTGTTATACTGTCTAAATTGCCCTCTCTTATAATTATAAAATTGCTTGCGCAGGTTTTTACAGGCAAACCCCCCTCGCACTTTTCCCCTTCAAGGCAGGCACTCTGCACCCTTTCAATAATACTCTCAAGATTCATATAAATCTCTGACGACGCTTCGTTATTTTCTGAAGAAATATAGAGCGGCTTGTTGTAATAGTTGTTCAGGTATTTCAGGCTTGAATTTGCCTCAATTTCCTCAACTTCATAGGGATTATACCTGAAGACAAACTGAAAATCCCCAATATTTAACAGCCATCTCTCGTTCTGTTTTGTAAATTCAAATCCATTATATTCTGTTTTTGTATTATCCTCTTTTCCGAATGAACCGACTATAATTCCAAAAACACTGCCAAACATAACAAGAATTAAAATCACGCCTATTATCAGCTGGTTTCTCTTATGCTTTTTTTCCTCATCATGCTTTGAGCCTATTTTTCTCATATTTAATATACCTCAAAAGGAATTTATAAAGTTTATATTTTATTTAAATATGCAAGACATAATATCTCACTTTTTGCATACTATTCACTTTACCATAACTATCCTCCTTTTTATTAACTAATTATGCTCCTTTTTCTATTAACAGCTTTATTTTTCTTTAGTTTCCACTAATCTGTTAAAAAAAAAGAAAAAGAAAAATAAAAAATTAAATTAAATTTACGCTTCTGTTGTCTGCAATGTTGCACTTGTTGATGAAGTACCGATATATGCTTTGCTTGTGTCAACAGTCTGAGTTCTTAGATATTTAGCAGCGTTTGTTGTATCGCCGACATTATATCCTGCGACAAGCAATGCAAGTTCACTAGTAACGCTTGAAGTTGCGTATCCTTTAATAAGGAATTGTCCTGAACCGGCAGTTGTTAATTCAGTAAACCTAGCACCGCATGCAGGTTCACCTAATAAAGCAGCAGCAGCTGAGTTAATACAGCTTCCACCAACAACAATTACGTTCTTGGCACTGTATGAACTTGACTCTGAATCCTTGTAGATTACTTCTCCGAGCTGTGTTGTACCACTTACTCCAGGTGTTGAACTAACAGCTGAAGAGATTTCACCAAGATATATTTGTGCATATACCTGGCTCTTAGGTATGCTTATTGTGGCTGTTGTAGCAGTATCACTTGCATCTTTTGTAACAAGTGTTCCCCACCAGTCAACATCATCTGTAAGATCACTATCGCTTGATCTTGTAGCAGCAGTGTGATAGTAATCAGATGAGAACAATACATCATTGACTTCTACAGGTGTTGTAGAATCACCAGCAGGATGGTTATTAAGGTCAACAACAATTGCATGGTATGCACTTTTGTCGTCTTTCCCTTCGAATACTACGAGTCCAGGCTGATCAATTCTTACAAAGTCAGTTGTGCTTTCTGGGTCAACCAAAGAAAGCATAGTCTGGTTTATTTCTCCAACAGATGTCAACATGTATGTTAATGTTCCAACTGTAAACGTTACGTTTGTGTTAGAACTTGTACTGTCCCAAGTAGCTTCTGTCGAGTTTGTAACCAACGCATGTGTTGCATTTCCACTAACATTCCAACAACTAACGTCAGCATTATTATACACTCTAAGTGTCACTGATGTATAACCATCTCCGTTTGGTAATTTCAGTGTGCTCACGTTTGTACCAAAACCATCTGCTCCGCCACCAACCGCATCACCTCTGCCTGCAGATGAGTTCATGTCAGACAGGTTCAGTACCAATGGCTGATAGAATGCAACCAGTGCTCCGTTTACGGTTTCAATTGTTGGGAATACAACATATTCGTTCACAGCAGATTCGCTTGTCGGATATTTAATCTGAACATAAGCTGCTTCGCCTGTTCCGTTAAAGTAAACATTGTATCTCTTGCCATCAACATCTATTGTTCCAGAGCCTTCTGTACTTGTGAAAGTTGTTTCATAGACTTCATCTGTGAATGCATCCCTAAACTTTACTCTGTCATTTGTTATGGCACTTGAACCAGATGTCTGGTTGTAAACGTCATATAACTCCAACAAATGTCCAAAGTCCTCATTTCCAACAACAACGTACTTTGCAACTCCATCATCAATTGTACCAAGCCCTCCGCTGCCAATATCGCTTGAATAGGAAAGATTTGCCATCTCTACTAATGCAATACTGTAGTTTGAATCATCTCCAAGTTTCCATATACCACTCTCATTATGTGCAAAATCAACGCTCTTCTCATATCCGCCTTGCTCCTTGAACTTCACAGTCATGGTATCATCTCCTGAATTTGTCACAGAAATTATTTCTCTGTTGGCATCATCCAAAGGTGAACTCAAGCCAGCAAAGTCAAGTTTGAAACTTCCAAATACAGGGTCCACAAAAGGTTCTCCTGGAAGGATAGCATCACTTGATGAGTCAGGCCTGAATACAGCTATGGTTATTTCAGTTGTTGAATTAACTGGATTATCGTTATCTGTATTACCTCCTATAATGTATGCATATGTTCCGTCAATAGGATCATCATCTTCTCCTACAGTAACAATTGCACCATTTTCTAATGTAATCTTTTCAACACCAACAATTATTGATGCAGATTCTCCAACACTTTCAAGACTGCTTGAAGTGGCTGTTGTAACAGCAACATCTATTCCATTAATACTCTTTGAATCAGCTTCATTAATCTCCTTCGAAGCACTAACTCCTGCGCTATTTGTTACTTCAATGTTTGCAGAAGTGCTTGAGGCAGTAATTAATCTAACAGTGTAAGTCTCTCCTCCAATTGTAACAGTTGTAGATGGATTGCTTGGAACAGATAAAGTTACTTTTTTAGCATCTTTTAAAAGAACTAAGGTATCACTATCAGTTTCAGAAGCAACAGTAAATGTTTGTCCAAACAGAGCAATCTCTTCACCTTCTGAATCAGCATCTGTGAAGTTAATTGCGCTCATTGTAACTGATGCATTGTATAAAGGATAAGGGGTTTGGCTTGTTCCCAAACTTATTCCTACAACAGGGTCATCACTGCTATCTGGCTGTTTTGCAAAAATAACAGTCCCAGTATTTTGACTGCTTGCTGTTGTTGCAGTATTTCCTGCTATGATCTTTATCGTGGATGTTACCTTTGATGTAACATCTCCAGAGAAAGTGTAGTCAGCAAGAACAGTTGGAAGATCACTCTTTGTTAAGGTTGATTTCACTGCATTCAATGATGTGTTAAGCCAGATTCTGTCTGCGCTTGAATCTAAGGATACAATTTCTCCTGACGTGCTTGTTGTTCCACCAGTTGTCCCGGTCATGAATGACTGCAAACTGGACTGGATATTTCCAGCTTCTAATAAGTCAAGAGATGAAACTCCTTCACCAGTACCATAGACAATTGCTACATTTGCTGTTCCTCCTGACACAAATGGTGCAGGATAGTTTGCAGCAGCAGCAACTCCCAAACTCATTCCAGCCATTAAAATACTTGCTCCAATTGCTGAAATTTTCTTAAAATTAATTTTCATATTATTTATTTTTAACCTCCTTTCACTTCTATTAGCATGTTGTCAATGACAACCTTTTATCTCTTTATTCCAGTTTAATAGTTATAGGGGAAACCATCTTCACCGGAATTCTATTCCCTATAGAACACCCCTAAGGGTGCACTACTCTTAACAAAATCCCTTTAAAAAGCTTATCGTCAATTTTCAGCAAACCTCCTAAAAAAACCCCAAAATTCAAGGTTTTATTTATAAGCCTTATGCTGTCACTGCAGTATTAATACACCTTCTCTGGCTCATTTAGTCAAAAGTTTTATTAATAGGAGATAATTGTTTTATATATATTGTAAAAATAATATATAAGTCTAATATATACATTTAAGATATATATTAGAAAAAGACATATATCTGTTACCGACGAAAAATGGCAAAGACAAAAGTAAGGGAGATAACAATTGAACAGTCAAAAGGGGCTTTTTCTATATTCAAAAAATCAACCATAGCCAAAGAAAAATATGATTTTTCAGGAATTTCCTTTCTCAGGCAGCTTTTGAGCAATGAAAAGGCAAGGCTCCTGCATGCAATAAAAACCCAGAATCCAGGCTCTATTTATGAGTTGGCGAAAAAGCTCGGCAGAGGTTTTAAGTCTGTTAATGACGACATCAAACTCCTGGAGAAATTTGGGTTTATAGAATTAATAGAAGAAAAGACAAAAAAGAGAAAAAGGCACAAGCCAGTTATTCTTGCTGACACAGTAACAATTCATCTAAAAATCTAATAATATGCTGTGAAGGTTATATTAATGAGTTCTCCTGCTTTGGAGAATTCCTGCATAGCCCCTTTGTAATCTTTGGTTTTGTTTCCTTGTTCTAAGTGCATAATCTTCTTTTCTGTTGCCCAGATTCCAAGTTCATAACCCTGAACAGGGCGTCCTTCCCAGCCTTTTTCTACAATTTCCTTTAACTCTGCCTCCAAAACCTCGCAGCTGCTTTGGCTGTCCAGACAAGTTCCCTGATTAGAGCATTCAATTATTAGCTTTTGTATTGAGAGATAATTTGGCTCATATGTCTTGGCGCAGTCAGTTGTATATTGCAGAAAAGCCTGGATAAAGTTTTCCACTTCATAATTTTCAACATTTTCTTTCTGCGCTTTTCCAATTGAAAAACTCAGGAAAACCAGCAGAGCCACAGCCACGATTATCATTATAAGTGCAAATCCCAGCATCTCCTCCTGGGACTTCTTTGACTTCAACCAGTTATTAATTATTCTTTCCATTTTATTCCTCATAGCTTATTATCAGCCTTGCAAGTTCGCATCTGTCATAACTTTCTCCCTCAAAAACTTCTTTTCTGCAGAGAGAGACAAAATTTGACATGTCATAGCCGCTGACTTCTTTTTTCCAGAGTTTGATTATTCCGCACTCAGGATAGTTGATTAAACTGCATTCTTCTTTCTGAGCAGGATAGATTTTTCTTACTTCTATGTTTTCAACTCCCCAGAAATTTTCATACTCTTCTATGTTCTCTTTCAGCATCATTAATTTATCAGCATCAATGCAGGAGCCTTTTTCACTTCCGAAAGCCTGTTCACACGAGAATTCAGGGGAGTTCGCCAGTTTTGTAACCAACAGCATTGCATTTTTCTCCTTTAAATCTACTGCAGATTCTTTTAGATTTGAGAATTTAAAACTCAGGACAAACAGTCCGACTAAAACAAAAAACAAGGTAATAGCCATGAGCATGAATGCTGTCTGCTGAATTTTCATTTGTGAACGTTTGTTCATTTTTTCACTCCTAATTTTATAAACTCTAATGCTGTTTGATATAAAAATGCTGCAGCCATACCCCATAATATAAATAACCAGATGGGGACACTAAAGAAGTTAGGTAATGTATATTCCCAGACTCCATATTGTATGGCAATAATCTCAGATATAGGCCCCCAAATTCCTCCAAAAATAAAAAGAATTAAAGTTATCCAAGATTTCCATTTTAATAAACCTATAATTGAGATGGTTAATAAAAGAATTGTTGCTAGAAGGTTATTCTTATAAAATAATATTGGGAATACTAATGCTAATATCGCAAAGATACAATTAAATAAGATATTTTTCCATTCTTTTTTAGCTTTCCTTATCATCACCATAGTCTGCACTCCCAGTTGTCTTCATTTTTTTCCTTTATATCTTCTGCAATATTATTTACCAGATAAAGTTCTTCTGAATTTTCCAGATTTCCTGCAAGAGTTTTTAATCCCAATAAATCAACCCCTAAATTAGAATCGCATTTTTCCGAGATAAAACTCTCTTTATTCATGTATAAAAGTGAAAGATGTTCTGTTCTTTGCATAAGCCTTTTTAGCTGGCATTCATACACCGCTGCATCAGAAAAAATAGCAGCATACATAAGTGCATCTCCCTCAAAAAAAACTTCCTTTCCCTCTTTTTCCACAATTTTTCCATCATAACTAACATCAATATCACAATTATTCTCTTCAAAACAAACTCTTACGCTGTCTTCAGGGCAGTCCTTCAAAAACAGATTCTGTTCTCCTAATGCCGAGAGTTCTTCCGTAATTTCCTCAGGCGCATCTTCAAAGCAGTAATCTGTCGAAGAGGAAGTAATATAAATCAAATCAGCAACTTTAAACGGAAATTCAAATGGCTTGGAAAATACATAAACTTTCTTTCCTTCCACATATCTTTCCGAGAAAATATATTTATTCTCAAAGCTTGAATCTATGTTTGTTGTGCTCCATTTGTTGAAGCTTTTTTGCTGTGTCTGGATTTTCTGCTCTCCGAATGCTCCGATGTTGTTACATTTGTTGTAAATTCTGGTTTCTGCAGGAAAACCTATTGCAGTTACCTTTGCTGTTTCAAAGCCGATTTCCAAGGGATTCAGCAGAACCCCGAACTCCTCGCTTGTTTTGACATCCTGCTCTGTCTGTCCCATTTTTACAAATTTTGTAACCGCAAAAATCGCAAGAAACAATATAATTGTTCCTACAATAATTGCAAAAAGCCAGGTAAAAGATATTTCCAGATATCCTCTTTTTTTCATCTTATTTCACCTAAATATTTTATTATCAGACTTTTAATCATTTTCCTTATTTCAGATATGTTCTCTTTGGTTTCTTCTATAGAAATATCTTCTCCGTAATAATTTATAGAATTTCTTATTTTTCTGAATCTGTCAAATTTAATTGCAAATACCTCCTCCCCTATTTCCTGAAGAAAATAAGTATAAACTTCATGAGAATATATTTTATACCCTTTAATTACAGCGACAGCTTCGAGTATGCTTCTTAGAACATCATAGAAACCAGTCATAATCTTCCTGACAGATATTTTGTCTATTCTTAAGTTCTCTAAAAATTCAAGATCTTTTTTAGAGTTTTGAAGCAGTGCTTTTGCCAGGGCTTTATCTTTGAAAGTCTTTCTAACAATCCCTTTGTCTATAAAATCCCCGAATCTCATTAAAATATCTCCCAAAACCCATAAAGAGTTATCCCGTTTATCCAGTTATTCAGCAATTCTTTGTTTTGTTTTTTCATTTTTTCAATATCTTCTTTGGAGCGGATAAATATCTGTATTTTATGCCCTAACTTTTTTTCAAAATCATTCAATCTGAGGTCTTTCTTAGAGGAACTTAAAATCAATAAATCAATGTCGCTTGTTTGTATATCCTCTGCTCTGGCAAAACTCCCAAATAAAATTATTGCTTTTGGGTAGCTGAATTCTTTTACAAGATAATCTATAAATCCTGAGTCATATAATAAATTTAAATTATAATTTAGTTTTAACTGCTTAAACTTCTCATTTTCCGTATTTGCCTTAAATAAGAGATGATTTAATCTTTTCTCTGATTTTAGAATATGCTTTTTTTCAAGTTCCTTAAGATATTTTGATATTGTGCTCGGAGATTTCTTGAGCAACTTGGAAATTTGCCTTACATGAAACTGCTTTTCAGGTTCCCTGATGAATAAACTTAAAATATTGTCCATTTCAATATACAATCGTCCAATATATTAAACACCTGTCCATTTTTAAATCTTTCTTCTTATTATGGCTTGACAATTGTAACACGATCTTCCCCATAATTTTTTTCAATAATTATGCTGACTTTTCCGTCTATGTTTTCAATGCAAAAAGGAGATTCATCTTTGGTTATCTTTCCAATATCAAGATGCTCAATCATTACCCCCCCTATAAGTTTTGAAGAATGGAAAATTAAATTCTCATACCCCCTGTCTTCAAAACAGACAGCTTCAATTTTATCCGGAAGAGCATATTCTTCTGTTTGTGAGCCCTGTGTAGAGCCCCACATTTTATCCACATCCGCCTGCAAATCTTCTGCAAATTTTTTTATCTGAATATTCTGCTGCAATCCGATAAATTTCTTAATTGCATAAAAGGCAAAAACAATGAAGACTATTATGAGAATTATTGAAAAAATCATGCCAAAAGAAAGATGCATTTGCGCTCTTTTTGGCTTCGCACAAATTTTTCTGAGCCCTCCTCTTTTCATGAATAAAATAGAAAACCATAACTTATAAATTTATCCAGAAGAAACTGTACTATTTAGCCAGAGATTTCAAAAGCCCTCACAACTATGCTGCACCCCCCATAAGGCTGATTTCCATAATCATCCTTGCATTTGATATAAAAGGTTTTATCAGGATCCCAGTCTACGAAATGCTCTGTTCCTTCCTCTGCAGAATTAATACTCAAGCCGTCGTCAAAATCATAGTCGCATCCGACATTGCCTGTTGAATAAACACACTCTGCCTCTTCATTTGTGATTATTTTCAGATAGTTGTCCTCGTGATATGCCCTAACAACAACAGGTTCTTTTGTGTCAACATCAACGCTGAATGAAATATTCTTTGTGTCTGCATTTCCGCCCCAGTCAATACACTGGATAAAGTAACTGTAATTTCCAGACTCTAGCCACCTATTTGTTGAATGGATATATGAATCAGTATTTGTAAATTGTACATAGGTTCCTGATTCTCTTGTCTCGCTGTAAGAGCAGCTTGCTTCTCCGTCTTTGTATCCTGCAGATGTTTCTGCTTCAAGAGTTATTTTTATTGGACTTGTTCCGCCTTTTATTATGATATTATCTGGAGAAACACTATCTATGATTAATGGCTGTGTTCCAACCAAAGTTAATGTTTTTGATTGACGATTCACATTTCCAAAATTATCATTACATCTGAAATAAAATTTGTTTTCTTTTCCATTTTCTAAACCAGTCAATTTTCCGGAACAGGCATAGCTCATTTGTGCGTTAAAGGTAACCAAACTGTTCGAACAAACAAGAGGATTTTCCATGTCCGCATAACTTTTCTCTTCCCGACTCCACTTACACTGTGCAGGTTCATTTGTATAAACTTGTATATTAACTTCTCTTGATTCCTCTTCTCCAAAGTATGCAATTGGTGCACCATCTTTCCAATTAAATCCTCTTATGGTAGGGGCTGTTGTGTCAGGACCTTTTTCAATACAGAACTTAAACAAAAATTCGTCCCTATTTGCCTTGCCATTAGTAGCAGCCATACACCTTACATAAATTTCATATTCCCCATCATTTCTAATCTCGCTAACTGCTTTTTCTTCTAATTCTAGCTTATCCAAATAATCTTGTATATTGGCTACTCCCGGGAAACTTATTATGTGGCTGTGTTGTGTTTTGAAATAATTTTCTCCTCCAAAATCAGATTCCATATCATCAAAGCTTGCTGTGCTTTCAAATTCAATTCTGCAGTATCCTTCTTTATCAAGTTCAACACCAAGACTAAATGGCTGGAACGCAGGCAGGCATTCTTTATTTTGGAATTTTATTTCAACACCATACTGCCCCTTTGGTAATGGATAATATTTGTAGCCTTCTGGCAAAACATCCCACGGAGTTATTGTTGGAGGGTCAACGTCCATTGAGTCTTTGTGAATACATTTTGGGTTATCTGTATCTTTGTTTATTAATTCACAGCCTGTTCCAAGGCTTCTGCATTGGTATTCAGTACAAGGGAAATCTTTGTTGTTACATAATGTGCAATCACTTCCGCTTGACTGAGGTTGCCATGGCTTGCACGTAAATGTAATTTCTCTGTCCTGTGCTCTTTTAAGAAATTTAGAAGCCCATGTTCCTAACATTACAAAGGCTGATGCAATCCATCCGGCAGGGCCAAGTACATTTAATGTTACTAATCCAGAATAAACTCCAAGACCTACTCCTGCCCCTATGCCTTTTCTGAAGGCAACGTCAACTGCTCTTCCCCAATCTCCTGTCTTAAGCCCAACACTAATAAAAGTATAAGCCACTATTATAATAGCAGTAAACATGGCTGCATTAAGGGCATCTCCTTCAGCGCCTTCAGCACTTTTACCAAGATATTTTCGAAGAAATTTTCCAAGAACTCTAGGTTCTTCTACCACTGTATCTGCAACTCCTGCCCCTTTTACCACCTCTGCCACAGCATCTGTAAGAGT
>Ga0315548_1004305_pt1 | contig 10310 bp, 5 predicted proteins | sample SalMarSW160110MG_2_FD_202540 | JGI IMG/M metagenome (GOLD analysis project Ga0315548, IMG submission 202540) | Salt marsh sediment microbial communities from the Plum Island Ecosystem LTER, Massachusetts, United States - Salt Marsh Sediment SW1601-110 ... | reverse complement strand
CCGTTGGTGGTGTCATCGGCATAGTCGCGCTCAGCGCGGTCCATCTGGACCACGATTTTGACATCATCAGTAGAGCCGGCGGTTTCCATCTCATTCATATCATCTATGCCAGCACTCTCCAGGTTATTATCGGCATCAAGATAAACCATAAACAGCCAGTCCGACTCAAACTCGGAGGCGGTGGCTTCTATCGCCGCCTGGATATCGAGCAGACCGTAGCCGTCTATATTATCGTTGGCGTCCACCGAACTGGCCGTTGACTGGAGCAGGTTTCTGACATCGGCCGGATGTCCCTTTAGCTCAGGGTTGGCTTCAAGCAACAGCGCCGCGGCTCCAGCGGCAATGGGAGAAGCCATGCTTGTCCCGTGCATCACGTAGTAATCCGCCGGACCTGAGCCATCCAGGTTCAAGCCATCGTTGTCGACGAAATAGGCGCTGGCACCGCCGGGCCAGGTATAGACATCCTGGTCACGCACCGAGATTATGGCACTACCCGGAGCCACCAGATTCGGCTTCTGCGGCGCACCACTGTCTACCCTAGGTCCACGGCTGCTGAAATAAGCCATGGTACCCACCGTCAGCTCGGGGTTGATGAAGTGATAGCTAATCCCGTCATAAGCGGTCCAGTTTTTCCTGCTGGTGTAAGCGCCAACGGCTATAGCCTTCTCGGCATCGGCCGGTGAACATAGTGTATAAAATGGGTCGGCGTTCTGAAATTCCACCGAAGCCCCGCTACTGGCAATGCCCTCAAAGTAGATATGGAAGAACTGGTCACTACCGGAATTGTTGGTGACTTTTAGATAGTAGGTCGGGCTTCCCGCCGGCAGATAGTAGTACCAGCCAGCTTCAGGGCCATAGCCGGAAAGCTCGTGCTCGGTACCCTTCCAGCTTTCTTCCTGGGCACCTGCCCAGATGTCACCCATAGCCGTCTGGGTGGAATCGTAGTACTCCAGAACCAGGTCTCGGCTATTTGCCAGACCATCAAACCAGACCAGGTTGAAGCCAAGCCCGGCATTATCCCCAGCGGAGCCGGTAACATTGACCTGGATAAATCCAGTGCTGCCGTAGGCATCAACCGTGCCTGAGTAATGCTCACCAGCACCGGCTTCATTACCCGCCGAGATGAAGACTACCGCTCCCTGACTAAAGGCGTAATCAACCGCCTGTGAGGTTTGCCTGGTGCCATCATGATAGTCCCCCCAGCCACCGTAACTCATGGTTATAATATCGGCATCATAGGTATCTACCGCTGCCTTAATGGCGTTGCTCATGGCATCAAGCGAAGCATTGCCATTGGTATCGTTACCAATCTTGATAAAGATAAGGTCGGCACCCGGCGCCATACCCTTATATTCACTGGCGGCTCCGGAGGACTGTGTTCCCCTCCCCAGAACCGAGCCGGCGACATGGGTGCCGTGACCGGTGACACTATTGGCGATTGTGTCATCCAGAACCGGCCAGCTTGAATAGTCTTTACTGGCCACCGGTGCCGGTATATCAGGGTGAGAGGTGTCAAGACCGGAATCCAGCACGGCTATCCTGACATCGGTGCCATCATAACCTGAGTCCCAGACATCGTCGGCGTTTATGGCAATGGCCGCCAGGTCATTCTGAGGCTCTAATAACTGCTCGGCCGTATCCAGCCGGGAGATATAGTCCCTGCCCGCCAGCGTGTCAAGCTTACCGACAGGCATGTCAGCCACAATAAAGCCGGTGGGGAACTTACCTACCGGCGGTATCCAGGATTCGGGGTAAGGAGTAACGCCCATCGCCTCCAAATCGTCTAACTGCTCCGCCGTCGGCTCCTGGGCGAGGTGGATGAATACCCGCTGCATCTCCAGGTCTTCCGTTTTCATGCCTCTAGCCTGCATCATGTTCAGCTCGCCAGCTGTTGGCGCAATCTGCTGGCAGCGCAGCTTGGCCTCCACCTGCAAAGAAAGCAAGGCGCTGACCTTGGCCTCATGCCCAGTTGCCGATAATGAAATTGCCTGATGCCCGCTCTCGGATGGAGAAATAGCGTAGACACCAGGCATAGTACCAAGGGTTAGTGAAAATAAAAGAAAAAAGACACCAAAAATTTTGAGGGGAGTTTTCATAGTTGCCTCCTTTTAGTTTTGTGGACAGTTGAGCACCAGTATAGCATAGAAATTGCCTACTGTCAACAAGAAGGCACGCTATTTTATAGTACTTATGGGTGACTTTTGGGTACCTTCAGGCCACTCTGGTGCCCTTTAGGCCAAGGGCTCGAGGGCCTGTTCGGCGGTGTCCAGTTGGATTATGTAAGCTTTGCCGGCCAATTCCTCAAACTTATCTATGGGCATATCAGCTGCCAGAAAACCAGCGGATGGCCCTGCGGCGGAGGGTATCCAGGATTCGGGGTAAGGGGTAATGCCTATCGCCTCCAGCTCGTCTAACTGCTCCGCCGTCGGCTCCTGGTCAAGGTGGATGAATATCCTCTGCATCCCCAGGTCTTCGGTATTCATCCCCCGGGCCTGCATCTGCTCCAACCTCTCCGGCGTGGGGTCGGCGAGCTGTTGCCGCCTCAAGTTTATCTGAAGACGGAGCAAGGCGGTGGCTTTGGTCGGCTCTACCTCTACCTCTTCAGCAACTAAATACGGCTCGCCCTCTTCGGTTAGCTCAACCTGGCCGGTAACCTTTAGCGGACGGCCGACATCAACTAAAGGGTCAAGCTCGCCAGCCGGTTTCCCGGTAACGTAGAGCCAGCCGCTGGCATCTTCCACCAGCCAGTCGCTGCGGGTTACTGGTGGACTGCCGTAGCCCCCTTTCCATCCCTGATATACCCCATCGATGGTAACCGTCTGACCCTCGTAGAGGATGGGGGCTGTCCTTATCTCCCCGATGGTGGCTCCGGGGAGGGGAGGCGGAGACTGTGGGCAGGCAGTCGCTAACAGGACAGCTAAAAAAGCCGCCAATACAACTAATTTTCCGGTTAAAAACCTATACATTACCCTATTATAGCAAACCGGGCAAAAAGGAACCGACCCTCGGCTGCTAGCAGCCGAGGGCTAAAAAATACCAACTAATAAATTAATATGCCCTACTTCTAGCTATCCAGAAGGCGATGATTAACCCGACCAGAACCGCGCCGCCAATTACCAGCCACAGAACGGGCACGCCGCCAGAACCGTCCGAAGGCGATGATGGGGGCAATGGTGGCCCCGATGAAGCATCGTCAGACGCTGGCCCAGTTGCATCGGGCGGTGTCGAGTCACCTGTATCCGGGGGTGTTGAGTCACCTGTATCCGGAGGTGTCGAGTCACCTGTATCCGGAGGCGTTGAGTCACCTGTATCCGGAGGCGTTGAGTCACCTGTATCCGGAGGCGTTGAGTCAGGTGTCTCATCAGGTACTGCGCCCTCTTCTATAGTGACCGCCAGATTTACTTCAGTCACTCCGCCACTTTGCCACTGGGCAGTCTGCCCGGTATCAAAACCGTTCACATAGAAGGTGACGGTAGTTCCATCGGCTACACTCCCCTGGACAACAAGCTTGGGCACCAACGGGTCAGTGCCGCCGCCATACTCACCTTCAACGCTAGTCATTATCGGGTTGTTGTCAACGCCAGTCTGGACCCCTTCTCCCCTCACCTCAACCGAAGTCCCCACCGGTGCCGGGCTGCCGTTTATATCGACTGCGCCGTAGAAGGCATGTGGTAAACTCGGGACTTCCGCGGCGTAGACCGGAGTAGCCGCCAGAGCCAGCAGCATCGCCAGAAGCATAAAGGCAACCATTTTCGCTTTCATTGCTTTCCTCCTTTAGTTATTTTTTAAAACTCCCTTTTTTAGTTTATCTACCTCCCCACTCCACCCACCGCTTGCTCGACCTACAAGCGGCGGGGATTTCCCTTACTTAACCTAGCCACAGCAAATTGCCCACTTTGTCGCGGTGATATCAAGGGCATTAACCGTGCCATCTTGATTAACATCAGCCCCAAGTGTTTGGGCATCCAGTAAAGCTATAATCCTCACGACTTTGGTAATATCAAGGGCATTGATAACACCATCACCATTGGCATCCCCCGGCAGCACCGGGGCAACAACTACTGAATCCCCAGTCCATATCGCCGGTATCTCCCCAGCCAGGGTGTCATACAGACTACCATTGGATATGCTTACATCGCTGCTGTCACCCTCGGAGCCAATAGCATGAAAGTGCAGCACCGCCAGATAGCCGGGGCCGGTTACCCCGATTGCCCCCGGAAGACTCTGAACCACCCGCCATGTCCCCGGGCTAATCTCCCAATAGACTTCCACAGGTATTGTTGTCGACCCTATCAGCCCTGGGGTGACAGCAGTTAGCTCTAGCACCGAGGCATCAAAAGAAACATCATAGTAGCAGCCATCAAAGTCCACCACCTCGCCGATACTGACACTAGCCGTGAAATCACTATCCGGGGCTAGTGCATCGGGGGCACAAATTCTGACTTCAACCAGGGCTGCTGCCACCACCACAGCCCCACCCTCCAAGAGCAAAGCTGTTTCCATGGCCCAAAAAGGGGAAAGTGCCATACCCACAGCAACCAAAACAGGCATCAGCACCCGGTAAATAGTTTTTACTTTCCCCATATCGTTAGTAAACCTCGCACTCTAATAGGCTCTTCTCCTTGTGGCCATCCAGAGGATAGCCACACCCACAACAACCAAAACAGGCTTCAGCACCCGGTAAATACTTTTTGCTTTCCCCATATCGTTAGTAAACCTCGCACTTTAATAGGCTCTTCTCCTTATGGCTATCCAGAGGATAACCACGCCCACTACGAGTACTCCAGCCATTGTGCCCCAGATAATCGGCCAGTTGATGGTCGGTTCTTCTGGAATCTCCGGTGGCGGGGCTGTTTCTTCTGGTTGTTCCTCCACTATAAAGGAACCGCTGAGGCCGCCAACCTCTACCGAGTAGGTACCAGCTATACTCTTTGTCGTGGTGAAGGTCACCTCTTCACTGGCACCAGCGTCAAGCGTTAACTCCTTTATCTCCTCTACCACACCATCTATCTTGAGCATCACTGTGTAGCTACCGGCGCCGGCGCCGCTGTTTGTAACCGTCACACTGATGTTTACCGTCTCGCCAACATAAACCGCACTCGGGGATACCGAGAGCTGGCTGGTGGAGAAAGCGGCCGCTTCTGACAGAGTGGTAAAGGTATGATCCTCTGATTCCGCCGGGTTACCGACTTTATCAGCTGACATGACCTTGAAGTAATAGTTACTGCCCGGGGTCAGCCCATCGAGGCTGACACTATGCTGGGTAACCAGCGTCGTATCCAGAGGGGTAACCGAAGCGGGGCTAGCCCAGTACTTTACCTGGCTATCACTATACTCATCGGTCTGCCAAGCGACTTCAGCACTGGTCTTAGTTACGTTAGACACGGCCACACCGGAGATTGTCGGAGGTGTAGTATCCGAGCCGCCACCACCGCCCCCACCACCACCGCCTCCACCACCAGGCCTAGTGATAATCACCGAATCACCAACCCATACCGCCGTTATCTCCTCAGCCAAGATGTTGGACAGTGTTCCGTTGGACAGGACTATGGTGCTAACATCACCCTCAGAGCCAAGAACGTAGAAGTGCAGTACCGCCAGATAGCCGGAGCCAGTTACCCCGGTTAAGCCGGGAACATTCTGGACCACCCGGTATGTACCGGCGCTAAGCTCGTTATAGATGTCAACCGGTATCTCTGTTGAATCTATCTGCCCTGCGGTGACATCATCCAGCCGCAGTACCGTCTCATCAAATGTAACGTCATACTGGCAGGCGTCAAAGTCGGTCACATCGCCGATATCAACATAAGCGTTAAAGCTGCTGCCAGCCTTCGGACCAGCGGGGGCATCAATGCTAACTACAACCGTTCCCGGCGGTACCGGGACGGTGGTAAAGCTCCAGGAATAGGCCGTCGCTAATGGATTACCAGCGGCATCGGTTATCGCCGTGCTTAAGCTGGCGGTATAGGTGGTCTCATAGGCCAGGTCGATAGCGGGAGTAAAGGTAGCGGTGTAGGTACCACTATTATAGGAAACACTGCCCGATACACCAGCTATGGTAAAACTGCTGGTGGTTATGGTTGTCGCATCCATCGCCTCGCTGAAAGTAGCCGTTACCACTGTGTCCACCGCCACACCCGTAGCCAAATTCGTTGGTGAAGTACTAACTACGGTGGGTGGGGTGGTATCGCCCCCCACAGTAACCGAATCACCGCTCCAGACAGCCGGTATCTCGCTGGCCGTAATATCACTGAGTATTCCGCCGGAAAGAGTTATGGTACTACTATCGCCTTCAGAGCCGATAACATGGAAGTGCAACACCGCCAGATATCCGGAGCCAGTTGCCCCGGTTAAGCCGGGGACATTCTGAATCACCCGGAATGTCCCGGCGCTAAGCTCGTTGTAGATGTCAACCGGTACCGTGGTCGAACCTATCACCCCTGAGGTGACATCATCCAGCCGCAGTACTGCCGCATCAAAGGTAACGTCATACTGGCAGGCATCAAAGTCGGTCACGCTGCTGATATCAACGTTAGCGGTAAAATCTTCGCCAGGCATTACCTCTGCCGGGGCATCAATGCTGACTAAAGCCGTTCCCGGCGGCAACGAGCCGGTGGAAAAGCTCCAGGAATAGGTCGAAGCCAGCGGATTACCGGCAACATCGGTTATGGCAGTGCTCAGGCTAGCGGTATAGGTAGTGTCGTAGGCCAGGTTAGCCGCCGGCGTAAAGGTGGCAGTATAGGTACCAAAGTTATAAGATATACTGCCGGCTACACCATCCAGGGTAAAGCTGCCGGTGGTAATGGTTGATTCGTCCATCCTCTCACTAAAAGTAGCCGTTACTACAGTGTCCACCAGCACGTCGGTGGCATCAGCTGCCGGTGAGGTGCTGTCTACCGTAGGCGCTGTGAAATCGGAAACACTAACGGTGTCCCCGACCCACGTGGCTGGTATCTGAGTGGCTGTAATGTCACTGAGCACGCCGCCGGACAGGTCTATAGCGCTGCTTTCACCCTCGGAGCCGATAACGTGAAAGTGCAATACCGCCAGATATCCAGAGCCGGTTACTCCGCTTAAGCCGGGGACATTCTGAATCACCCGAAATGTACCAGCGCTAAGCTCGTTGTAGAGGTCGACCGGTACCGTGGTTGAACCTATTACCCCTGAGGTGATATCGTCCAGCCGCAGTACCAAAGGATCAAAGGTAACGTCATACTGACAGGCATCAAAGTCGGTCACCTCATTAACGCTGACATTAGCGGTAAAGTCGCTACCAGCGGTTGCTTCAGCCGGGGCCTCGATAGTAACGACGGTTGCTTCCTGTGCCACCACCGGGAACAGTGCTCCACCTCCCAGAAGCAGAGCCACAATGGCTATTAGGCCCAGAATCTTCGCTATCCTTCCCATTGCATCCTCCTTAAATCGCCATTCCGCTCTCCCTTTAGAGGGGAGAATCAGGTTTTAACATAGAATGTCACTCCTCCAGACCCCCGCTTTAGGGATCTTTCCTCCTTATTCCTTTATCTTTTTTAGTTAGCTCCTCTTAATCCAGCAGAGCGATTATCCGCTCAATCTTGGTAACATCCAGGATATCGACAACACCGTCTTCATTAGCATCAGCCCCGGGTGTTTCCGCATCCAGCATGGCGATAATCCTCTCTGTCTTAGTAACATCCAGGATATCGACAACACCGTCTCCATTGGCGTCACCCGGCAGAGTCGACGGCGCTACCGTGAAGGTATCAGTGGCGTAGTCTGCCTCAAGCGTGGTATTCGGAGGTGAAGCAGCATCGGTCGCCCTGACATACACCGTATGTTCTCCGGTACTCAGAGCGGAGGTGGTAAAGGTATAGCCCTCGCTAAGACTGTCAAAAGCACCGTCACTGGCGGTAGCCGCCACCCAGCTGCCACTATCAACCCTGTACTCCACCGAGGCGATATTGCTCTGTGTATCGGCAGCTGTGCCGGTGAAGGTCGGGGTTGTGTCTTCCGTTGGATCGGGACTCAGCGGCGTTATGTCTACTGACGGCGGTGTAGTATCATCAGTTGGTGTTACCGTCAGGTTAAGTTCAGTAAATACCCCGCTATCAAAGTAGCCCTTCTCGTTGGCTTCGACTCCAGCAACATAGAAGTCTATAGTGGATCCCTGGTCTATATATCCCTGAACCACAAGCCAGGGACCGAGAGGACTGGAGCTTCCATATTGACCCTCTACCGTGGTGGTGATGCTGCCGCACTCTACTCCAGCCACCTCGGCAGTTACTACTGTCCCCACCGGGGCATCGGAACCGGCTATGGTCACCGTGCCGTAGAAGGAGTGGGGTGTCGGTGGCGGCCCGTCAGCAAAAGCCGGCACCGACAGGGAAAAAGCCAGTAACAGGGCAAACACGGGATAGAGGAGCCATATTCCTTTCTTTCTCATCTTTTCCTCCCCATATTCATAAATTTTAAGGGAGGGGGAGTCGGGGCTCCCCCTCCCCCATTATCCTTGGTTACCACCGTTATTACGGTAGGAGTATCCAGTAAATCGGGGTAACCTCGAACCCAGCCAGGGTGGCAGAAGCCGTCATGAACACCCAGTAGCCCTCGCCGACAATCATGTTGGTGCTACTGTCCGTAGCCACAGTGCCCCAGGCTAATGTCTGACCTGGCAATGACGGGCTGACAACAACCGAGGCGTTAGCGCCAAGGGAAGCCAGGGCCTGGTTTACTACCTTTTGCCCATCGCTATCACTGTAAGCTGCGATTCCATAATCACCGGAGGTCTTGTCAACACCGAAGCCAGAGCCTATCAGGTTCCAGCCGGCAGGCAGGGATACGCTGGGCAGGCCGAAGACGCCGCTATAGAGGACGGGGAAGCTGGCGGCAGCTTCCATCTTGACATAGACCGCCTTGCACGGCACGAACTCATAGGCACCGGTAAGTGGTACCCACAGACCAAGGCTAGCATCATAGTAGTAACCACCGAGGTAGTTCTGGTCGGTGCCCGATGTAACGAAGAAGTCGCCCAGGGCTACTATGTCGTCCAGGGTATCGGCACCATCATCTAGTGCCAGGGGTACCGACAGGGTATTCCATCCAGCCTCTAGCGGGTAGATGGAACCGTAGTAGGCAATACCAGCGGTAATGGTTGTTGCCTGGTCTCTGGTGAGCCACGGATCGTAGACGACAGAGGAGCCACTTACAGCAGCTACTATGTCGCCGGTGCCCAGGGCTGTTCCTGTCCACTCGGTAATTACACCAGAAGAATCCGGTCCGCTGATATCACCCCACCAGTTGTACTTGGCACCCATGGCATCAGAGCCAGCGTTCAGAACACCGTAGTTCTCGTATGCGGTTGTAGGACCGTAGGTTTCTCCAATAACGGCGCTGGTGTTGGTATTGCTGTAGATATCGTTGTATTCCAGCGTGACTGTGGAAGCATCGGTACCGCTGTAGACCTTAACACCATTGCCGTTGCCATAGATAACGTTCTCGTACACGTCGATGTCTGTCTGGGAGCCTGCGATACCTAATCCATTCGCGCCGCAACCACTGATCGTGTTGCTGTAGACATCGATAGCGGCAGTACCGGAAACACAGATACCATTGTAAGCACTGTTGCTAACCGTGTTGCCAAAGATAGCGGTTGTTGCAGCATTAAGCGTGGCAAGGTCCACACCAAGGGAGTAGCCGGTGATGGTGTTACCATCAAAAGTGCCCTGTAAACTAGTTACATTCGCTCCAGTTATTATCCCGGCACTGGTACCACCAGCAATAGTGGTATCGGTGACGAAGGTGGTGGTGAGGGTGTTGTCCTTGATGGTCAGGGTAGTGTACGGACCTGTCCCCCAGAGGTGGATGCCGACCTGCGGCGAACTGGAGCCAGTATTGGTGCTGCCGCGGATGGTGTTCCCTTCAATGGTGACACCGGCTGTAGACGCATCTACGAAAAGCTCAACGCCGTACTGGTCGGGATAGGTAACTGAAGCATCCGGCGCGATGATAGTAAACCCAACCCCATCACCGCCCAGGGTGACAGTATTAGTCAGTATTTGGACGGCGCCCCTTACTGCCTCGGCGGTTTCATCTGAAGCGTCGATGATAGTAGTCGCCGGGCCGGTCATGGATTGTAGGGTGATGGATTTATCGATAACTACATTCTCCTCGTAGGTATCAGCGTGAACTATTACGGTCTCAGTAGCGGCGCAAGCATCTTCAGCCGCTTGAATGGTGGTGGTCGTTTCCTGAAACACGAGAGTCCCTGCTACAAATGGGTCAGCGGTGAGGTCATAGGCGTCCCACACATCCACCTGTGGGGTGCCGGCGTC
>Ga0315548_1004303_pt1 | contig 10311 bp, 8 predicted proteins | sample SalMarSW160110MG_2_FD_202540 | JGI IMG/M metagenome (GOLD analysis project Ga0315548, IMG submission 202540) | Salt marsh sediment microbial communities from the Plum Island Ecosystem LTER, Massachusetts, United States - Salt Marsh Sediment SW1601-110 ... | reverse complement strand
CAGGCAGGTGATTTCTTTGCTCCGGATACTGATATCAGGACCAGTCCCCTTAATTACGGCAAAATAATGCATGAGATATTCGGAAATATAGTTACAACTGATGATATTGACTGGGCAGTTGAAAAAGTATATGTTGAAGGAAAGATAGGATTGGAGCAGAAAAAAGCAATAAGGCGTGATATTGATAACATATTTGCTGATATCAGGATTAGAAACTGGTTTTCCGGCGGCTGGAAGATATATAATGAAAAAGAAATTATTCTTCCTGACGGCCCTGTGAGAAGACCTGACAGAGTAATGCTGAAAGGCGGTAATGCTGTTATCATAGATTATAAGTTCGGAAATGTTGAGCGCAGGGAGTATATTGACCAGGTAAATGAATACGGACTGATGCTAAAAGAAATGGGATACTCCGGTATTGAATCATATGTGTGGTATTTGAGCACAGGTAAGATAGTTAAAGCATAACATCAGATATTATGATATTTTCGTGGGGCCATAGCAGGAGATTTAATGCGTATGCGGACTCTATGAAGGTTCTTTTCGGGTGCCGTGTACAGAAGGTGTCTGTTCATGCCGGATTAACCTGTCCGAACAGGGACGGAACAAAAGGGACGGGGGGATGTACATTTTGCGATAACAATGCTTTTAATCCCTCATACTGCACAGCTGAGAAGCCGATAAAACAGCAGATACTGGAAGGTATTACATTTCATAAGACCAGGTATAAATCAGCCGGGAAGTATATTGCCTATTTCCAGGCTTATTCGAATACATATGGATCGGTTCAGAAGCTGAGAAGGTTGTATAGCCAGGCTCTGGATAATAAAGAGGTAATCGGACTGGCAGTAGGTACAAGGCCCGATTGTATTGATGGTGAAAAACTGGACTACTTCAAGGAGCTGTCAGAAAAATATTATATTGTTATAGAGTACGGCATCGAATCATGCAATAATACTACCCTGAAAAGAATAAACCGGGGACATACTTTTGAAGATGCCGTGAGGGCCATTAATGAAACTGCATCAATGGGACTGCGTACCGGTGCTCATATGATCTTCGGGCTGCCCGGTGAATCAATGGAAGAAATGCTGGATTCAGCGAAGATACTTTCAAAGCTGCCAATAAATAATATTAAGTTCCACCAGTTGCAAATAATCAGGGGGACGGCTGTTGCTGACGACTACAAAAAGAAACCGGGCGAATTTCACGTTTTTCAGTTTGATGAGTATCTTGAATTTATTGTAAGCTATCTTGAACTCCTTAATCCTGCCTTCATTGTTGAAAGAGTTGCAGGTGAAGTGCCCCCTCGTTATAACAGGGGGCCAAAATGGGGAATCCGCTATGACCGGGTACTGGCAGAGCTGGAAAAAAGGCTTGAGTTGAAAAATACATGGCAGGGCAGGTTATATGAAAATCCTTAGGATATGAGCTCTGAAAATATTATATCAAAAGGAGGTACGGCCGTTCTTTCCACGGCTTACCTGGGACCTGTGCAGTATTTTACCAAGTTTGCCCTTTATTCGAAGGTATATATTGAGCAGCACGAGACATACCTTAAGCAGTCATTCAGGAACCGTTGTTATATCTGTGGTGCCAATGGGAGGATAGCACTCGTCGTTCCGGTAAAGAGAACGGCGGGCAACCTCACAAAGACAAAAGACGTGCTGGTTGATTATGATACCGGCTGGCAAAGGGTGCACTGGAATTCCATAGTGTCGTCATACCGTTCCTCACCTTTCTTTGAATACTATGAAGATAATCTAAAGCCTTTTTACAATACAAAGGAAAAAAGGCTCATGGAACTCAATCAGAAAATGCTGCAGCTGATAATTGACCTCCTTGATATTGATGCTGAAATACTTCTTACAGAAACATTTACTAAACACTATGATGATGAAGCCGACTTAAGGCTGGCAATAAATCCGAAGAAAAGGCTTGCCAGAGATGACAGCAGGTTCATTGCACGGGGGTACGGACAGGTATTTATGGAAAAACATGGTTTTCTGCCAAACCTCAGTATAATTGACCTGCTTTTTAATGAGGGGCCGAACTCAAGGAATATTATTATGCAGTGCATTAAATAAAGAAGGATAAAAAAAGGCGCCCTATTTTGAGGCGCCTGTATCTTTTGGTTTTATTACAGCCTGATGCCTATTGTCGCTATTACTTTGGATATCCCGTATTCAGTATCCACAAAGCTGTCATAATAATCATATGCCCTTAATAACTCTTCTTTAACAGTGTACCTGTATGCAAGATCAAAGAAGAACGCATTTACCCGGAATCCCAATCCGCATGATACTGAATAGTGTTTGGCATCGCTGTTATAGTCGTTTTTGCCGTATGGCGAGCCATAGAGCGTATATCCACCTCTCAATGATACATCTCCCAATTTTACTTCCACGCCCGTCTTTATGTTTCCTGCCGGTTTGAGATAGTCAGACAATAATAAATTTACATCGTCCATATCATTCAGATCATTACTTTCCCTGTAGCGTATCTGTGAATAATCTATGTATTCGTAGTCAAAACTTAAAAGTGCCACTGATTTTAGCTGTAAGCCTATGCTGGCAATAGCCTTTAGCGGAGTTATCAACTTATAGTCACTTAATCCGATATCATAATAGTAGCCGTCCGCATCTGCAGGATAAACATCGGAAGGGCTGGCAAAAACGGAATAAAGGCTGGCATCATATTCTTGATCGATTTTTATTACTGTCGGCGTATGAATCGCTCCGCCTATCCTTACCAGCTGTATAGGTTTGAATATAAATCCGAATTTAAAATTGTAACCCTTGCCCCTGTATGTATTATATCTATAGTAATCAAATAGTAATTCTTTATTATAGGCAAAGTCCGATTCACTGTGGTTGAAAGATTCGTCATAGAAAACGGACTGGAGTCCGACTGATGCACCGACATAAAGAGTATGCGCATAGTTTGCACCAAAGGCAAAAGTCCATTCATTCATCCTGCCACTTATTTCCGTTATTCTTTTCTGGTATGTTTCATTTGCCGGAGGCATATACGTAACATAATCAGTGCCTGTCATAGAATTTGTGTCCAAATCTATTACATATCCCCTGTAAGCCAATCCTTCAACATAGGGATCAAGATTATAGGGGCTGTTGCCTCTTGCTTCCTCCAGGAAAAAATCAACCAGTGAGCTGCCCGGATTTATACCTTCGAAAATGCGGTATGTATTAAAGTCTGCAATCCTGTTGAACCCGAATCCGAAATTATAATTTATAAGCTGTTTGTTTTTTGACTTTATTGCTGTCACAACACCAAGATTATCAACACTAAAGTTATTGTCAAATTCTTTTCTGTTGGTGCCATAATATCTTGTTTTAGAGATATTTCTATTATAAGCAGGTGAAAAAGTGAATACTCCTTTCTGGTATACTGCTATACCTGCAGGATTGGTGCTTAATACTGAAACGTCTCCTCCAAGTGCGCCGAATGCACCACCCATTGATGTGTACCTGGCTGTTCCTCCCGTGAAGTTCTGTGAGAACCGCAGGGCATCTTCAAATCCCTGTCCCCTGGCGATTATTGAAGATATTATGATGAGATATATTAAAGCTATCCTTTTCATTGTGTCTTTTTTTTGAATGTTTGACAAATGTTATTAGAAATTGTTATTTACAGATTGTATTTTATCTTCTGCTTGGGCCGCTGCTTCTTGAACTGCCACTTGATGATCTGCTCGGACTGCTGGATCTGCTCGGACTGCTGGATCTGCTCGGACTGCTGGATCTGCCGGACGAGGAGCTGCTGGGCCTGGAGTAGCTTGAGCTGCTGCGTCCGCTACTGCTCGGCCTCGAATAGCTTGAGCTGCTGCGGCTGCTGCTGGGCCTGGAGTAGCTTGAGCCGCTGCTGCTCGGCTTTGAGTAGTTCGGACTGCTGCTGGGCCTGGAGTAGCTTGAGCCGCTGCTGCTGGGCCTTGAGTAATTGGTACTGCTGCCAGTTCCTGCTGACGGTCTTGAGCTACCCGGACTGACTCCGGTACCCGAAGAAGGACGTGTATATGTAGAGCTGCTCCTGGAGCTTGGTCTTGTATAATTTGAGCTGGTGCCGGGCCTGCTTGACGGTCCGCTATACTCCTGGCTTCTGCTGGCAGGTCTTGTGTAGCCTGAAGGACCCATATTTGTTGAGCGGCCTGAACCCCTTTCATAAGTTGGCTTTGATACAGTTGAAGGCCGTGCATAACTTGACGAGTAGTTGCTTTCTCTTGTCGTTCCCGAAGGCCTTGTTGACTGTAATGTTGACTTAGTGGTTGATGTTCTGTTTACAGGCTGACTGCCGGCAGTTCTGCCGCCTCTTGTGTAATCCGAACGGGTAACCCCGGTTCTTGTGGACTGATAATTAACCGGACGGGCATTAACTGAACCAGGACTTGTTGATTTAATATTATTTGAAGCATTCGGCGTAGCAACCCTTGGTCTTCCTACTGTACCCCTGCTCCTGCTGTCGCCAGATATCGGGTGACCGGTTCCACGATATATTCTTCCGTATGGCCTGTAATAGTCGTTATGGTAATACCCGTAATAATCTCCATATCCCGGACTTCTCCAGTACGAACGATAGTACCACGGTGAATACCACGATGAATAATAGTATGGGTAACCGTATGAAAGGCCAAAACCCCATGAAGGATAATAATATGAGAAACCTATATTCCAGCCGCCTCCCCAGTAATAGGGATCGTAGTCGTACCAGTAAGGACTGCTGTACCAGGGGCTGTAATAACCCATATAGTAAAAAGGCCTGTGGAAACGCCTTATCCTTGCAGAGTAATAATAATCATCATCATAGTAATAATTATTGGTTACATATGTATTTCCCTCATCCTCAAAATATTCCTGGTCGACATAGTTCTGATCCTCTTCATATTCAAGGCTGTCCCCGGATAAAGTATCTTCTGCATAGTACTGCTGTTTCTCCAGTGATTCTATATATTTCTCATAATCACTTTTTTCTCGCTTATTGTCATCTTTAGCTACAGCAGTCTCTTCCACCTGGGAAGATTTATCTTTCGGATTGTAATATATATCATCGTATTGAGCTGCAGCTTTGAAACTTACTGCAAATGAACCTAAAACAAGTCCAATCAAGCTTAGTATTTGTACAGTTGTTTTCATGGTTCTTCTCCTTCTTATTTAATATTATGTGAATATAATTTTATTTTTTTATTTTGTACTGGAATTCATTCAAAATATAAAATAACAAATATCATACCAAAAATTAATTATGGCTAAAGAAGTAACAAATAAAGAAGAGAATTATTCCAAGTGGTACAACGATCTGGTGATTAAGGCAGATTTGGCTGAGAACTCTGCTGTGAGGGGATGCATGGTAATAAAACCATATGGATATTCAATATGGGAAAAAATGCAGGCAGCGCTGGATAAGATGTTTAAAGATACCGGACATACAAATGCCTATTTTCCGCTGTTTATTCCCAAATCGTTTTTCAGCAGGGAAGCGAAGCATGTTGAAGGATTTGCCAAGGAATGTGCGATTGTGACCCATTACAGGCTTAAGAATACTGCAGACGGCTCGGGATTGGAGGTTGACGAAGATGCAAAACTTGAGGAAGAGCTTATTATAAGGCCCACATCAGAGACAATAATATGGAGTGCATATAAAAACTGGATTCAGTCATACAGGGACCTTCCGATACTGGTAAATCAATGGGCAAATATTGTAAGGTGGGAGATGCGTACCCGCCTGTTCCTGAGGACAACGGAGTTTTTATGGCAGGAGGGGCATACGGCTCATGCCACAAAGGAAGAGGCTATTGATGAAACATACAGGATGCTTGATGTGTATACCGACTTTGCGCAGAACTATATGGCCCTGCCTGTTATTAAAGGAGTGAAAACTGAAAATGAACGTTTTGCCGGAGCAATTGATACACTGACCATAGAAGCGTTGATGCAGGATGGAAAAGCTTTACAATCAGGGACTTCACATTTCCTGGGCCAGAATTTTGCAAAGGCATTTGATGTTATGTTTACTGATAAAAACGGGAAACTGGATTATGTCTGGGCTACTTCGTGGGGAGTGACAACAAGGCTGGTTGGTGCACTGGTAATGGCACATTCAGATGATAGCGGACTTGTATTGCCTCCCAGGCTGGCCCCAATTCATGTTGTTATTGTTCCTATATATAATAATAATGATCAGTTGTCTGTTATTTCGGAAAAGGCGGAAAAAATAAAGAAAAAGCTCACAGATAAGGGACTTTCTGTAAAATATGACAATCGTGATACACATAAGCCGGGCTGGAAATTTGCCGAATATGAGCTAAAGGGAGTACCGCTGCGCGTGGCTATCGGACCAAAGGATATCCAGAACCAGACAGCGGAGATTGCACGCAGGGATACACTTAAGAAACATACATATCCGCTGGAAGGTATTGAAAAAGTTATTGTAAGTCTTCTGGATGAGATACAGAAAAATATATATAAAAAAGCACTTGATTTCAGGGAAAAGAATACATACAGGGCAGATGACTATGAAGAGTTTAAGGACATAATTGAAAACAGGGGAGGTTTTGTGCTGGCACACTGGGATGGCACATCAGAAACAGAGCTGAGGATAAAGGAAGATACAATGGCTACTATACGATGCATACTGATGGATTCTGAGCCAGAGCCAGGTAAATGTATACTTACCGGTAAGCCTTCGAAACAGCGTGTACTCTTTGCCAAGGCATATTAAGACAGTCCGATACAAAACCATGATATAAACCTGAAGAAAAAGACAATTCTCAGCGGTTTCATTACCCTGCTGTATGCCTGGGCGAAAAAGGCCGTATAGAGCTGCATGACAACTGCCCTGCCTCTTATCAGTGAAGAAAAGAATCCCAGCAACACATTGCTCTGGCTGAAATAATTTACTATCAGAGGCAGGATGGTTGAAGGCTCGGCAACCTGCATTCCTGAAGATAAGAAAAAGCCGTGAACAATGAATTTGATCCTGTTTGACTTCAGTTCGATCAATTTATTCATCAGCATTATAACTTAATGAAGGTGCAAAAATAACCTATTAAAGTAAAAATTGAGGAATTATATTTTAAATTTGCCAGTCTGTAATATTTATATTAAAAAATCAATAAAAATGACAAGGATAAAAGTATATGCCCTTCTTATTATACTAATATTCATTACGGGTTTCTGTAAAAGAAAATCCGGTGAAGGGCAAACCGGCACAAATGATGAAATTATGAAAAGAATAAAAGATTTTGCTGAAGTGAAGCTGACAGCTGATCTGGGTAAATTGAGTGTTAACCAGAGGAAGATGATCTCCATATTAATTGAAGTATCCGGGATCATGGACGACCTTTTCTGGCAGCAGGCATACGGTGATAAAGAGGAATTATTTAAGTCAATAGATTCTGAAGCTGCAAGAAAATATGCCTTGATTAACTACGGGCCATGGGAAAGGCTGAACAATAACATTCCCTTTATTGAAGGCGTGGGAGAGAAACCCGCAGGGGCAGGTTTTTATCCTGCTGATATGACAAAAGAAGAATTCAAGTCATTTGCTGCAGATGATAAAGCAAGTCTGTATACAATAATTAAAAGAAATGATGGTGGAGGTCTTGTCTCTGTACCTTACCACGTAGCATATAAAGATAAACTTGGCAGGGCATCAGAATTATTGCTCCGGGCTGCTGATCTTGCAGAGGACCAGGGATTTAAGAATTACTTAAAACTCAGGGCAGAAGCTTTTTTAACAGATAATTACTTTGAAAGTGATATGGCATGGATGGATATGAAAACAAACAAAATTGATTTTGTTGTGGGTCCTGTTGAAACATACGAAGATCAGCTTTTCGGATATAAAGCAGCATTTGAAGCTTTTATTCTTATCAAGGATATGGAGTGGAGCAGGAGGCTCGACAGGTACTCGTCATTCTTGCCCCAGCTGCAGAAGGAATTGCCGGTTGATGAAAAATACAAGTCCGAAGCCCCGGGAAGCAGCTCTGACCTTTATGTATACGATGCTATTTACTATGCCGGTGATTGTAATGCCGGGGCAAAAACAATCGCGATAAATCTTCCTAATGATGAGCAGGTGCAGCTTGTTAAAGGCAGCAGGAAACTGCAGCTTAAAAACTCTATGAAAGCAAAATTTGACATGATAGTAGTACCCATAGCACAGGAATTGATAGTTGAAGATCAGCAGAAGCATATAACCTTTGATGCCTTTTTTGCCAATACAATGTTCCATGAAGCAGGACACGGACTGGGAATAAAGAACACAATCAATAGCAAAGTAACGGTCAGGGAAGCGTTAAAGGAAAATTATACAGCCATCGAAGAGGGGAAAGCAGATATTTTATCACTATTCCTTATTAATAAGCTTCATGAGATGGGAGAAATTGAAAATGATTTAATGGACAACTATACAACCTTTCTTGCCGGCATTTTCCGGTCCATTCGTTTTGGAGCAGCAAGCGCGCATGGGACGGCAAACCTTATCCGTTTCAACTATTTCAAGGAAAAAGGTGCTTTTTACAGGAATGAAGAAGGTAAGTACGGTGTTAACTTCGATGAATTGCAGAAGGCAGTTGATTCATTGTCAGCTCTTATTATTACAATACAGGGTGACGGAGATTATGATAAGGCAAAAGAAATTATCAGCAAATATGGAATTATTGATAATGATCTGAAAACTGCCCTGATGAGGCTGGAACAAAGGGATATTCCTGTCGACATTGTTTTTCAGCAGGGCTTGGGTGTGCTCGGATTAGAGGCTGAAAAGTAATCAAATATAAAACTGCATGATCATTGAATCAAGGGCTTTTGCAAGGGCCGGACTCCTGGGTAATCCTTCTGACGGGTTCTATGGCAAGACTATATCTATTATTATCAGGAATTTCGGTGCTATAGTCTCTATTTATGAATCGCCTGAACTGCTCATTGAAGAGCAGGCAGTTGACAGTAACCGGTACAGGAATATTTATCATCTGGCAGATTCTGTAAGCCTGACCGGCTATTACGGGGGAGCACGCCTGATAAAGGCCGCTGTGAAGAAATTTTGCGAGTATTGTGAGGATAACAGGATAAAGCTGTCAAATAAAAACTTTACTGTCCGATACCAGTCATCTATACCGAGGCAGGTCGGACTGGCGGGTTCGAGTGCCATTATTACTGCCGCCATCAAAGGGCTGATGAAGTTTTATAACGTTAAGATACCATTGCCCTATTTACCTTCATTGATACTTTCAGCAGAGGTTGACGAACTGGGAATAAATGCGGGCCTTCAGGATAGGGTGGTCCAGGTATACGAGGGATGCGTCTATATGGATTTTGAAAAGTCCCACCTTGAAGAACATAAATATGGCATTTATGAACGGCTGAATCCGGAAAACCTGCCAAAGCTTTACCTTGCCTATAAGGTCCAGCTCGGCAAGGTGTCGGGAAAGTTATTTAATACTGTCAGGCAGAGGTTTGAAAGCGGGGACGTTGTTGTACACAATACCCTTTCTGAGATAGCATCTCTCGCTGAAAGAGGTAGGGAGGCCATTAATAATCGTGATTTCAATGAGCTGAATAAACTGATTAATATGAATTTCGATTTAAGGTGCAGGATAATGAACATTTCGGATAGCAACCTTGAGATGGTTTCTACAGCAAGGGCATGCGGAGCCTCGGCCAAGTTTAGCGGCTCGGGAGGAGCTATTATAGGTTCCTGCAAAGATGATGAGATGCTCAGGAAGCTTGTTATAAACATGAAAAAAATTAATGTCAGAGTAATAAAACCTTATATTGTATAAAATATGATAAGTAAAGCCATAATTCCGGCTGCAGGCCTCGGAACACGGTTTTTGCCCGCAACAAAAGCCCAGCCCAAAGAAATGCTGCCGATAATTGATACGCCAACCATCCAGTACGTAGTACAGGAATGTGTTGACTCGGGAATAGAGGATATATTAATCATTTCCGGCAAAGGCAAAAGATCCATTGAAGATCATTTTGACAGGAATCCTGAACTGGAACTCAAAATCCAGGAAAAGGAAGATGAGGTGCTTTATACCCAGCTGCGCCATATAGAGGATATGGCAAATATTCATTTTATAAGGCAGAAGGAGCTTAATGGTCTGGGCGATGCCATATACCATGCACGCTTTCATTGCGGGAAAGAACCCTTCGCGGTGCTGCTGGGCGATACAATAATTGACTCCGTGATACCGGTAACCCAGCAACTTATAGATACCTACGAGCAATACAGGCAGACAATAATTGCAGTTGAGACCGTTCCAAGGGATAAGGTCTCAAGATACGGCATAAC
>Ga0315548_1004301_pt1 | contig 10317 bp, 13 predicted proteins | sample SalMarSW160110MG_2_FD_202540 | JGI IMG/M metagenome (GOLD analysis project Ga0315548, IMG submission 202540) | Salt marsh sediment microbial communities from the Plum Island Ecosystem LTER, Massachusetts, United States - Salt Marsh Sediment SW1601-110 ... | reverse complement strand
GAATCTGGTAAATCGCTTCAGGAGAGTCTGCTTCTTTAATTTCAGGCTCACTACTCATTTTTTCGCAGCTTTTGTCTGCGCTGATGCACACATAACTTTTCTGGCAATTTAGACTTCCTGTTCCTGACAATGCAGGATTTCCTTTGGTAATAACAGAATTATAGCATATCTGCTCTTCGCTTGAGCCTTTCAGATTAAGCCTCACTAAAAGAAAAAGAATAACTACAAAGCTTATTATCAGCACAATCAAAATTACAATCTGCTGTGTAGTTAGTTCTCCTTTTTTATCTTTCATCCAATCACTCCGATTTTTTTTAATATGAAATATAATGCTATTATGGCTATTTCGAAAAAGATTATCCAGATTATATACTTTATTAAATCGTCTAAATTCATCTTAGTTCTATTTCTATCTGTCCATTAGTTTCATTTATTTTTATGCCTGTGAGGGGCCTTTCTATTTTGATTTCATCAAATTTTTTCAGATTTGAAACAATCAGGCAGGCTGTGTTTTTATCGCATTGCTTTATCTGTCTGTTAAAGACATTGATTGCTGTTTTTCTGCATATGCACAGGCAGTTTTGATTTATGCATGAATTTGGTTTATCATCCTCGCCTACAAAACTGAATAACCTCCAGCCAAAGGGCTGAATTTCAGGGAGTTCTCCTTGAGGCAGGGTTGAGGAAATTGCTTCAATGCTCGCTCTTGCAGCTCTTTCTTTTTTTTCATTTGTGCCTGCATAATATATTGAAACAAGAAGATATACCAAAAGTGCAATTCCTATTACAGCAATTACAATTTTTAGAGTCTCTTCAGTCAGCAACATGGCTTTTTTTTTCATTATGAGAAATCCCAACTCCAAGGGAGAGTCTCATCCGCAGGTTTCTTGCCGAGGACATTGAAAAATTTCTTGTTTTTCATTTTAACAAATTAATGAGAGCATGATTTCTGCAGGCTTGCCTGATGCAATACCTTTGATAAATTCCAGAACATTATTTTTGAAAACAAAATACACACCAATTACAACTGCTACAACCACAACAATTCCAATTATAAGTTTTATAAGCTGATTGATGGTGAGTTCAGCCATATTATCTGCCCCTGAATAAATTTTTAATTGAGTCTATGAGGGAGATTCCTTTCTCCTTGAGGATGTAAATTGTAATAATTAGAACTGCAAGAACTGCAAGTGCTATCAGCAGCCACGGAAGATATTCTGTAACAATCCCCTTTTTGAATATTTTTCTCATTATATTTTTTCCCTCTTTCTTTGCCATTGTAGGATTTCTTTAATCTCTGTGAGGAGAGTAGTACAGGAATTTATTCCTGCTCTCTAAGAAATCCCCATTTTCATAATATAAGTTACAAAAGAATATTAATAAACCTAACTCTAAACAATATTTCCGAGAACTATTGCTGTCAGGACGAAGAGTACAACTGTTGCAAACAGCGCTGTGATAAAATAAAGGGCAATTCCTTTTTTCAGATTTTTTCCTGTCTTGTTTATTTTTTCAAGCTTGTCTTCTCCAGAATCCACTGTCACCAACGTGCCTGTGAGAATGAATATTATCTGTATAAGATAAATCCCCACAATAATCTGCAGATAGTAAGGAGGAATCATCTGATTCAGAGAGAAAATATTCATGATGTTATCCAGATTTCCTATCCCTGCAACTTCAACCCCCTCTAAATTTGCTATTGTGAGCTTGTTTAATATTGCCGCAATCATTGTTGCAAGCCCGATAACAACTCCTGACAGCAAAGGTGCAAGGAAAGTCATGTTGCTTTTCATATCTGAAATTATTTCCGCAAGCATGTCTTTGAGTCTAGCAGTTATCTTTTGTATGTTCTTAATATACTGTGAGATATTCATCAGAGTCACTGCAGCAATGCTCAGCCCTTTCTTTGCAGACTCCACCAAAATTCTCATGCTTGTCGCAATCAAATCAGAAGGATAATAATTTATTGCCCCCCTCTTTGGATTGAATATTGATTCTTCCACACTCATCCCCATCTGCCCTATATTGTAATTTACCCTTCTGAAAAATTCTTCTGTCACCAATCCTTTTGAAGATTCTGCAATTTTCCCGAATGCAAGTTCAGGAGGAACCCCGTTTCCCAGTCTGTTTCCAAGCTGAAATAACGAATTATTAAATTCATCCTCCAACTGCTTTGTTTTATTTCTCTCCTCAATCAGTTCCTTGGTTTTTCCTTTATAGGAAATTGCAAAAAATAAGGCAGCACCAAGAGGAATAAACAAGCTCAAAATCAGGGCTCCGATGCCAAACGGCCCTTTTCCGTCCTTAAAATCAAAAATCATGCTGTCTCCGAAAAAACCCATCCCAAGTTCTGTAAAACTATAATCTGACTTCAGCCCGAAAAATGCAGGAAGAGGGGTATACTGAAAAATAAGGGGAAGCAACCCTATTATCAGAAATGGAAGACAAATCAAAAATGCTTTGTAATAATGCTGTTTGCTTTTGTATTTGAAATAAAGCGGGTTTCTCTCGAGCAGAGTCGATTCCCCGTAACCACCCGGTCTCAGCATCAGAACTTTATCTGTTAAATAAAAAACAAGAAAAGGAACCAGCAGATTAAATAAAACAAAGACATGATAAACACTCAGATAATCTCCGAGCATTGCAGAAGCAAGAGGCAGAAGTGCCAGAGCAAGAGTCGGCAGAACAACCCCGAGCATATAAACATTAGTCAGCGGACTTCTGACATTATGGGTGAATTTCAGCATTTTGTCATAAACTCCGTCGAGAATAACCTGCAGGGATTTTTCCAGAATAGCAATCCGCCTGTTATTGTCAGGCTCATACAAACTTCCTTCAATCAGATGAAATGCTTCTATAAATTCGCTTGAATAATCCCTCCATGTTTCAAGATAATTATCCAGACTTTCCTTGATGGATGAAAATTTTCCTATTTCAACATCATAAAATATTTTCTTGAAATCAAGGGCAAGAGGATATTGCATGTGCTCTGAAGCAAAAGCAATTGCTTTCTCGAGGTTGGGGGTATGCCTCATGTAGACAACAATATACAAAATTGCAGGAACCATCTGTGAAGAAGCTTTGAGCCTCCATTTTTTTGCCAGACGCTCAGGATACCTGTTAACAAAATAAAAAATAAATATTGCCAGAAAAACTAAAAGCAGAAAAAAGAAAACAGGAAATGTATCAACAAAACTTCCTTCTTTAATGAGGGCAACTGAAAGAGAAATCAAAACTGCCAGGATAAACACAGTCATAAAAGACATAACACTCAAAGCTAATGCCTGCGCTGGCTCAACATCGAGGTGTGCGATTTCCAGATTCTTTTTAATCTTTTCTTCGTCTTTCTGCGAGGCTTTCAGTTTTATTATGCTTCCTAAACTCTGGCACCACTTCTCAAATTTTGTGAGTTCGGGAGCAAGCTCTTCCTTGAATTTTACATATTCCTTGCTGTAATCTCCTTTGGGAAGTTCTGATGTTTTAATCTGGCTCTGAATTTTTCCACTATATTTTTTTAAAATATCTTTTACATCAGGTCTCTTTTGGGGCATTTTATCACTCTGTTTTTATATAACAAGAGTAGTGAAAAACAATTAATAAATCTTTGGAGAACTTTGTTCACTTTGTTTGTTTATTATTTGCTCAAAACAGATTTCATCAAGTTTTTCGCTTAAAGAAATTATTAACAAAGAAATCTGACAAAGTCGATTTCGGAGTTTATATCAATCGAGCGAGTTTACGAGCGAGCAAAACTATTCATACTTTTCTTTTCTTAATCTCCACATTCAGCCATTTCTGGCATACGACAAATGTATCCTCATTTGGAGTCATAAAGAGTTGGTTAGATTTTTCTTTTCTTTATTTCCTTATTTAACCAACTCTGCCATTCTGGAAAAACTTTTTCTGAAAGAGGCAAGCCTATTTCCTGCCGAATTTCATCAGAGATTCTGTGGAATGCATGATTTGATAGAGTATTAAATTCTGCCTCAAGAATATTGCTGTCTCCTGTTTTTTCTGCTGCATCAACAATTTCTTTTTTTATTTTTGCCCTCAGCAGAATATTGTCATAAACTGCATCCCAGTTTCCTGCCCATCCCTTCACATTTGATGCAACATCTTTGACAACTTCGCTGTCTCCGTTAATCAAATCATCTGTAGGCTCCAGTTCATCTTTTTCCACATTGTATTTCATCAAATCCACAAATCCTTTTTCTTCCATGGGGTCTGTTTTCCAGTGCTTTCTTATTTCTGAAAGCTGCAAAACCCTCTTCCATGAATGAAGTCCGTCAGGAGATTTTATTGGATTGCAGATTGTTATTATGTCTGTTGCTTTAAAACTAGTGGCAGGAACTTCCAGGTCATTCACAACCCTGTCAAAGACTCCGTAAGGAGAAGCTCCGTGAATAGTTCCTGCAACAACATTCGCAAGTGCTCCGACCCTCATTGCCTCATAAAGGGCTTTTGCCTCCACGCTTCTGACTTCACCGATAATAAGACAGCTGTCTCCAAGCCTCAGGCTCGTCCTTATTCCGTCATCAGCAGAAACTTCTGTTGTTGTTTTCAGCAGTGCAGAACGAACTTTCATTCTTAAGATATCATATTTTAATTTTCTCAGAACATCCACAGGAAGCTCCAGAGAATCTTCAATGACAATTATTCTGAATTTAGGAATAATCTCCAGCATCAGGCTTCCGAGCAGAGAGGTTTTACCTGAACTTCTTGTTCCTGCAACCAAAAGAGTTCTTGCTCCGTCAATCAAAAAGCTCATCAAGCCTGCTGCAAAAGGATTTAACATTTTATTCTGGACAAAAAGAGGAAGAGTCCATGGATTTTCCCTGTGCCTTCTTACAGAATATGCAAGCCCGCTCGGTGAGAGAGGAGCCTGAATTATTGCAATTCTCGCTCTGATTTTTCCAATTTCCAGCTGAGTATCAAGAATAGGATTTGCCTCGTCAAGAGGCCTGCCTGAAATCATTCTGAATTTTGCAGCCCAAGAATCAGCATCTTCCTGGCTCGGAAGAATATTTGTCAGGCACTCTTCATAATTCTGATGCTTCACAAAAATCTGAGTCATAGGAATTGGTGAATTCAGCGAAATATCCTGAATATTTTTGTCCTGCAGCAAAACTTCTATAAGCCCAAAGCCAATAGTGTGCCTCACAAGAATTTTTGAGAGTTTATTCAGTTCATTATAATTAAGGGTGATTCCCTGGCTCTGAGCCAAATCACCGAGCAAGTCCTTGGAGATATTAAAAAAAACCTGCCTCGTCCTTTCTGTATCTGTAAATTCCTCTGCCCTCGGCTGGTGTTCAATCAAAACACTTCTCGCAAGATTCAGAAGCAAATTATGCTCTTCACTCAGGATGTTTTCAGGAGGGATGAGATGATAAATCAGCTTTGGTTCATTTTTTTTCTTGAGAATAGTCACAGAAGATTCATCATACTCTTCGTCAGAAATTGTATACTGGGCTATAATCTCTGATTCCTCTGGCAAATCAGAAACCAGCCTGGTAAAAGTAAAGTTAGGAATAACATCAGGCTTAAAAAATTTATAATAAATCTCCCTGTCCCCCCTCTGATAATCCTGCATATAAGGAAGTGCTTTTTGAATAATCTTTGTTTTCTCAAACAAAGCAAGAATTTTTTCCAGCAGAGCAAGATAATTTTTTTGATCTGACAAATGAACCCCCTCTAATTTTTCCAGAAAAATCTTCGCTTCTATTATTATTCTTTTCAGTTCAGTATAAGCAGAAACAGGGTCTCTTTTCAGCAGAAGAAGAAAGGAAAAAATCTGATTGTATCTTGCGGAAAAAAATTGCTCCTGGCTTGTTACCAATCTTCTCTGGGACAAAATCTGCTCCTGCCTCACCAGATAAATGTAAACTCTGGCAATTTCTGAAAGAAGAGATGCCTCTTCAAAATCATAATTATAATTTTTCTGTTGGACAAAAACAACCCGCGACACATTCGGATTCTCAATCAGGACATCAATTGTTCTCTCCATGACTTCCGGAGAATCTGCAATATCAGGAACATAAGGTGCCCCAAGATAATTTATAAATGCGATGTCTTCTCCCCCTTTTCTCTCAATCTCATAAGAATACAGCGCTGTTCCCTCTTTGAATTGCATTTTAATCACCTATAAAAAATGCGATTTTGAAATGTATAATTTCCTTGAATTGCATTTTGTCACCAGTTATTAAATAAAAAGGAGGGGGAGTTTAAAATATTTTGTATAATCAAAATTTAATATCCATTTAAATTAAAAATATCTAATTAGGGGTTATCTTATAAAAAATACAAAAAGTAATAAAGAAAAACTTAATGCGTAGATAATTCTTGCAAAAAAAGTTTATTGAGAGATATAATTATTAACCATAACAATATTTCTGTTTTTAATAATCTCCTGTTATCTTTAAATTTGTTTCGAAACACAACAAATTTAAACTTACTTAGCCTCTGTGTTTCATGAATGAAAGAGAGGCAGATTATTCTGAACAGGCATGGGGAGGCATAATTGCAAAATTAAGGGATGTTGAGGAAAAGCAACGGATTATGAAAGAAAGACTTCTGCTTGTGGTGGAAAATCTTCTGGAAATAAAAGAAAAAACCAGCGATGAAATTCTTGAAATAAAAAGAGATATTGAAATAATTAAGCAAAATTCAGAAAGAATGCGTTCATTTCTGGAGACTGCCTCAGGAGAATTTTCAAAATTTGCCAGAAAAGAGGATTTGGAGATTCTCGCAAAACAGGCAAAAATGTTTAAACCTTTAGAAAAATTAAAAAAGAGGTAAAAATATAATTTAATATGGGTGTGCTTGAACAGGTAAATCAAATGCGTAATCAGGGGGTTCCCGAAGATGAAATTATAAGCAGGCTGGAAGAACAGAACGTCTCACCAAAAGCAATAAATGAAGCACTCGGGCAATCACGAATAAAAGAAGCAATATCAGACAGGGGGGCTTTAAAAGAAATGCGTGATGAAGAAATAGGCGGAAGTGATTTTTATGATATGCCTCCGAGTCCGCACATGGGCAGAACCACTTATCCTAAAAGCCAGGAAATCCAGGAAGAAGAATATGTTCCGCAACCTCAGGAAGAATATGCCCCGCAACCTAATGCTTATCCTCCTGCTTCACAGGAATTTTATCCTCAGGAAGGATATGAAGAGTATTATGCAGGTGGTTCAGGCACAGATACCATGATTGAGATAGCAGAGCAGGTTTTTTCAGATAAAATAAGAAAATTGCAGGCACAGATTGAAGAGTTGAATGAATTCAGGGTTCTTACACAGACAAAAGTAAATCATTTGTCAGAAAGACTCAGCAGAATAGAATCCACCCTAGATAAACTTCAGGCAGCAATTCTGCAGAAAATCGGAAGTTATGGGGGAACCCTGGAAAGTATAAAAAAAGAAATGTCCATGATGCAGGACTCTTTCGGAAAAATGGTTCCTTCCCTTACAGAAAAGCACAGCCACCAGCAAATTCACAAAGCAACCCAGAAAAGAATTTCTAAAAAAAGTAAGAAATAGAATTTAATTAGGAATATTTGTTAGCCAGGATATCTGTTAAAATTAAAAGATTATGATTACAATAATTAATCAACCGTCTTTATATATATTAATAATTCTTCAGTTTTACAACATTAATTAATTTCTTCAGATAACACAAACAAAAATTAAAATTATCTTTCAGTCATAGCACTTCGCAATGATTGTGCAAGAGGGGAATCAACCGCAGGTGTTTGTTTCATAGGATTTGCACTTGCCACTATTGCAATTATTAATCCCAAAAATATTAAAATTCCGACTAAAGTCGGCCAGTTATAATTCCACCACGAGCCAAGCCCGAAACCTAATTCCCATGTTGAACTAATCAAAACAGCAACAACAATAATTACTGAAACAACCATAAGTCCAATCATCCATCCTTTGTTTTTGGGATCCATAAACAAACCAGTAATAACCAGCAAACCCAGGATTATTGAAAGAGCAATTCCCAGCCTCGGAAAAAGTTCTGAGAAAAATATGGGAACCATTGGAAACTGCAGAGCCATTAGTGCAACAGCAAGGGCAATAATTCCGTTAATCGCTTTATTACTTGTTTTACCTGTGGCAGTATCTTTTGTGAAAATATTTAATCTTGTCAGAATTCCGAAAACCAGCGCAAAAATCAGAAGAAAAGGAATCAGATAGCTGAAAATTCCCGCCTGTTCCCACATGTTAAGCAAATTCCCTATTGCTCCGCCTTCAAAATAACCATAGGAAGCAAAAAAAATCAAACCCTGCATCATACTAACATTTATGAAAATATCTTTAAATATGTTTCGAAATTTACTTCTTACCGAGCAAAACAAAAGCCAAAGCAACAGCAATCACAACTATAAAAAGAAAATTTGTCCAAAAAAGTTTACTCCAGCTGCTGCTGAATAAAAAACCAAAGAAACCTTCACCAACCCCTAATGCCCAGAGAACTGCAATAATCACTGCTATTCCTATAACTATCATTAAAAAAGTTTTTACTCCCTTGCTCGGCTCAAATCCTTCTTTTCCTCCTGCTACAAATCCCCACAGCAAAAGAACCACAAACATAATTACAAGAGCAATTGTCAGAAATAATATCAGATTTCCGACAACAATTTTCGGAAAAACCGCACTTACAAAAATAAGCCCAATCACAAAAGAAATCAGCGCATTGAGCTGTTTTCTGCCTTCTCCGAGAATTTTTGTCTTTTCAAGAACAGCAAAAACAATGAAAAATACCAGTAAAAAAGGATAAACAAATTTAGTAAGAACCTCACTCTGCAAAATTGTATCACTCACCATCTTCTTATACTAAATCCTCGGAAACTTCTTCAAGACGAGATTCAGGATTAGGCAATGCTGTTTTATTTATTATGAGAATATCATTGATTGCTTTAACAAACTGATGCGGAATTATGACTCCTCTTGCGCCGCCAATCAGGGAAGTGATTCCCCCACCTACTCTTATCCTCCATCCATCAACTTTATTTTCATGCAGATTGGCTTCTTCAACCTCCCCAAAGAAATCTCCTGAATCTGTGAAAACCCTTAATCCTAAAACATCTGATATTTTTATTACTTTCATAACCAAATTATATTGAATTCCTTTAAATACTTTTCCATATATAAAAATATATAACAAACTTTATAAAAAATCCCTGCGTTAATTTTGCATGTTAAATAAAGATGAAATCATTGCAGTATTAATCAGCACAATTATTCTGGCTTTTTCAATAACGCTGATTGAAACCTGGAAAATTTTCTTTTATGCTCTTGCTTCTGTATTTATTCTTCTCTTTGCAAACATACTTGTAAAAAAAATAACTGCATTTTATTATGATGCTGAAGTGGAGGTAAAACTGTGGGAATTCAAAAGATTTGGATTCAGGCAGCACTGGTATACCAAAAAGCCATTCCCTGCAGGAGCACTTTTTCCCATTGCCTCAAAAATAGTTCTCTTCCCAATAAATAGTTTTGTATGGATGGCTTCTCTTGTTTTTGATGTGAAGGCCAAAACTTACAGGGCTGCAAAAAGGCACGGCCTGTATTCTTTTTCTGAGATGACTGAAGACCACATAGGATACATAGCTGCTGCGGGAATTGCCATAAATCTTATTCTCGCACTAATAGGATATCTTGTGGGATTCCCCCTCTTTTCAAAACTGAATATCTTTTATGCATTTTTTAATATGCTTCCAATTTCTGATTTGGACGGAAACAAAATATTCTTTGGAAATCTCGTGCTGTGGTGTTTCCTTGCAACTTTAACACTCATTGCTCTGGGCTACACTTTTTTACTTGTATAAATTAAATGAAAACAAAAACACTCAAAAGGAATAGGGAAAACTTTTTAAAAAAAAGAAAAGTGACGGCGGCTTTTGCAGTTATTGCCCTTGTCGGAGGCTTTATTTTTCTGAACAGAGGAATCACTGGAAATATAATCTTAGACAGCAGATACTCTTTTAATGCAGTTTCCCTGATCGGGTTGCTTTTAATTTTATGCTCTTCAGTTTTAATTGCTTATTCAATTAAAAAAAGATAAATTCTGATGAAATTTCTAGAGGGAATTATTCCGAGAGAATACCAGCAGAAAATTTTTGAGAGCTGTGAAAAAAAGAATTGCTTAGTTGTGCTTCCGACAGGAATGGGAAAAACCCTGATAGCGCTGATGTTAAGTATAAGAAGACTGCAGGAATTTCCAGGGGAAAAAATTATTTTTCTCGCTCCGACAAAGCCCCTTGCAGAACAGCATCTGAATTTTTTTAAAAAGCATCTTGGAGAATTGTTTGCG
>Ga0315548_1004300_pt1 | contig 10318 bp, 8 predicted proteins | sample SalMarSW160110MG_2_FD_202540 | JGI IMG/M metagenome (GOLD analysis project Ga0315548, IMG submission 202540) | Salt marsh sediment microbial communities from the Plum Island Ecosystem LTER, Massachusetts, United States - Salt Marsh Sediment SW1601-110 ... | reverse complement strand
TGTAAATTGCTGTGGCTCCGCCGTCACGAGCCTGCGCTCTTCCAACAGGCACAACGCTTCCCGCATATTGGGGACTACTTTCTGTATAGGTTCACCAATCGGTTCGTCGCTGAAAAGTCTCTAAACAGCGGAACCGGCCTGTATGATATTATTACAGGCACATGGTGGACCTTGATGACCGACCTAGTAGGGTTATCGGCAGATCAACTGTCGGAGTTGGTACCCTCAGGACTCCCCATAGGTCGCCTGGCCCCAGTTGCTGCCCAAGAAACCGGGCTGAGCCCTGATACCGTCGCCGTTAGCGGTACCATAGATGTAGTAGCCACTGCGTTAGGTTCGAATGCTTTGTCCAATGAGCGCATCGCTTTAAGCCTGGGTACCACTATGCAGACGAACGTAACGCTGAGCGAACGGCTCTACGACCTCGATAGGAAGCTACTTTGGATTTGCGAGCATGCGCTTCCTGGCTCTTTCCTAGGCGTGCTGTGGCGGAAAACGGCGGGCTCGACCCTACGATGGTTCCGTGACGCTTTCTGTGCCAAGGAGTGTCATGTTGCTGAGGCAACTGGGCAAGCTGTGTACGATCTTTTGACGCGCATGGCCGGAACGGTTCCGCCAGGAGCCGATGGCTTGCTAGTCTTACCCTATCTTTGTGGTAAACGAATACCTAAGGCTATTCCGGACTTTCGGGGCATCTTCTTTGGGATTTCACCATCTCACAAAAAGGGGCATTTTGTCCGTGCCATCTTGGAAGGTGTAGCCTACGCACTGCGTGAGAATCTGGAGTTCCTTACCCAAATGGGCATTTCCTGTCGAGAGTTGTGCCCAACAGGTGGTGGAGCAAGGAGCCCGTTATGGAACCAGATAAATGCCGATGTAACAGGTTATCCACTCCGACTAGTGAAATGCACTGAAGCCTCGGCGCTGGGTGCCGCTATCCTGGCGGCTACAGGTACTGAGATGTACCCTAGCGCTTTCGAAGCTTGTGACCAGATGGTGCAATCCACGGATATGGTGTATCCTAACCTCAATAACCGTCTGGTGTATGAGGAGGGGTACCAACGCTTCGAGAGGCTCTATGAGCAAGCGAAAGAGCTGTTTCGCTGAAAAGCAGGAAAGGAGGGCAGACGCTATTGGCAAACTACTAGTGCGATGTTTGGTCTCTCTCAAAGCGCTTTGCTTTGACAACACAAAAAAAGAAGGAGGAAGGATAATGAGTCGAAAGATTACTTTGATTACGTTGATGGTGCTGGGGCTTCTGCTGTCGGCCTGCGGGCCTGCAGCAAAACCTACTCCAGTGCCAGAGGCCACTGCAGTGCCTCGGGAGACTCCGACTGAGCCGCCAGCAGCCGAACCAGTGACTGTCGTCTACTGGTCGTTTTGGAATGAGGGTGAGCCTGCAACTCCTGTGGTCAAGCAGTGGATAGCTGGTTACGAGAAGGAGCATCCCAACGTCAAGTTTGACCTTACATTTGCTGGACGCGAGGTCCTGACCAAGCTGCAGACCGCACTCTCTGCCGGCACAAAGGTGGACCTGATTGAACACGAGGGACCTCCCATGCGTGGCTCGCTTATCAAGAACGGCCTGGCGCTGAGCATGGAACCTCTTCTGAGGCAAAAAGCTTACGATGCCGATGTGAACTGGGAGGACACTTTCATGCCTGGCTCCCTGGACTTGCTAAAGGGCGCCGATGGCCAGCGCTACTTCATCCCGTACGACCCGTTAACCACCGGTTTCTTCTACGACCAACGCGTCTTTGACAGATGTGGGATTACAGAGATGCCCGAAACCTGGGATGAGTTCCTCAGCCTGTGTGAGGAACTGAAGGGCTGCGGTATTGCGCCGCTGACTCAAGACGGAGGGCTTTCTATGTACAATGGTTGGTGGTTGGTTCACTTGAGCGAGAAGCTGCTTGGCCCCGGTGGACTCTTGGCAGCCTGTGAGGATCCAACAGGCACCAAGTGGGACGATCCTGCATTCCTGAAGGCGGCCCAAATGGCGCGGTCGGTGTGGGAAAAGGGATACATCATTGAGGGTGCCGAGGGCTTCATCTGGCCTGCAGGCCAGATAGAACTGGCCGTAGGCAATGCGGCAATGGAGTTGCTTGGCAGTTGGCTGCCCAATGAGGTCAGGGACTCAACAGATCCAGACTTTGTCTGGCGTTTCTTCCCCTTCCCCGAGATAGAAGGTGGAAAGGGCAAGCGCACAGATATGGAGCTGTTCCCGATGGGCTTCGTCGTGCTAAAAGATGGATCTCACGCTGACGTTGCTGCTGACTTTGTACGCTTCGTCACGAGCAAGGAGAACCAAACCCTCTTCGTGGAAGAAACCATGAACCTCTCTCTACACCGGGATGCTCCGGCACCTAAGGAGTTGGAGGATCCCAGTAAGTGGTTCAAGAACGCCACGACGATTTGGCAGTTCTATGATGGGGTCGTGAACGAGTATCCCGACTACTACGCAACCGTGCTGCTGCCATGGTGGGATAAAGTCTTCCTGGGCGAGATCACGCCAGAAGAGTTCATTGAGAGCATCAAAGAGGCAACAATCGAATACTGGGAGACTCACTAAGGCTAGTGTAAGGGGGCAAGCATAGCTTGCCCCCTTACACCTTCTCAGTGCGGAATGTGTTCGTATCGGGGACAGACTCAAGGTTGCGAGGGAGACCGTCGGAATAGACAATCAACTATTTCGGGAAACTTGCTAAGGGATACGATCAATGATCAAGAGAGAGAGAGTGGTGACGGCCATCACCCATCAGCAGCCGGACAAGGTACCCTGGAGAATTGTGCTGTCGGACCCAGCGCGAGCCCAGGTTGCTGAGTACTACGGAGACAAGGGTCTCAACGATCGCCAGGGATTCAGTGAGTGGGTCGGCGACCATATGACGGTTGTTGTACCGTGGGAGATAGGCTTTCATGAGCTTGCTGAAGAGGTTAAGCCTGGCCTCTGGCGTGATGGATGGGGCGTCATTTGGGATACCCGAGGTGCATACGGGGAGGGATCGTGGGGGCGTCCACTCAACTGCGTCTTGCCTGAGCCGACCCTCGTTGATTTCAGCTTACCTGACCCGGGACCCGACGCATTCCGTCACTACCCACGGTTCATCGAGGAAAACCTGGGGTATTTCATCATAGCCATGGTAGGGCAGCTTTTTGAACCGGCCTGGGCATTGCGGGGAATGGAGAATCTGCTTAGGGACATGGTCTGGAATCCAGGTTTTGTGGATGACCTCCTGGATACCCTTATGAACCACTACCTGGGAATCATAGATCAAGTAGTACAATATGATGTAGATGCCTGCCACATCGGTGACGACTGGGGTTGGCAGCAGGGGCTCCTCATGGGAACGAAGTACTGGCGGAGATACATAAAACCCCGCATGGCCAAGATGTTTGCGCGGATCAAGGAAGCGGGTAAGTTCGTGACCCTGCATTCTGACGGGGACGTGAGCGCCGTTTTTGATGATCTGATAGAGATTGGACTAGATGTCTATAATCCCTTCCAGCCAGAGATAATGGATGTCTACGAGATGAAAAGACGATATGGCGATAGGCTGTGCTTCTGGGGAGGCATCGGTCTCCAGAGCATTCTCCGTTTCGGTACCCCTGAAGAAGTGAGAGAGAACACACAGAACATGATCCGGGAGGTTGGAGTTGGGGGGGGATATATCCTGGCCCAAGCCCATCCCGATGGTATCCTGGCGGATTGTCCACTGGATAACATTGTGGCCCTGATCGAGACAGTGAAATCTCAGTAGAGCATCGTACTATAACTAACAATGAACATATGGAGCAGCCAAATGCCCAATCTGGAGAACTTATCCCAGGCCATCATAAATGGTGTTGTTAGCAGTGCGAAGGAGTTAACGCAGGCAGCTTTGGGTGAAGGCCTGAAGCCAGAGGAGATTCTTGATGAGGCCCTGGTACCAGGTATGGAAGAGGTGGGCCGCCGCTTCAGCAGGAACGAATTCTTTCTACCTGAGATGCTTGTGGCTGCCCAGGCCATGCTTGCTGCTTTGGACGTGCTCAAGCCGCTTCTTACCGAGAGCAACGTTGAGCCCACGGGCACGGTGGTACTGGGCACCGTCCAGGGTGACTTGCACAACGTCGGCAAGGATCTGGTAGGGATGATGCTGGAAGGGGCTGGCTTTGAAGTGATTAACCTAGGTGAGGACGTCTCGCCGGAGAAGTTTGTGGACGCAGTGAGAGATGCAAAGCCCCAAATAGTGGGCATGTCGGCGCTCCTTACGACGACTGTACCGAATATGAGGACAACTATCAAAGCTCTTGAGGAGGCAAGGCTACGCCAGCAGGTGAAGGTGATGATTGGTGGGGCTCCCGTTACTCAAGACTACGCTGACGAGATTGGGGCTGATGGGTACGCCCCTGACGCGGTCACGGCGGTGGAGCAGGCCCAAGAACTCGTCCTTGGAATCGGATCAGTGAGTTAGTGCCGACAGCACTCCGATTCAAGCTCGTAGGGCCAGCTAGTTTACCCGATAGGGCCAACGGCACGGGCCCTGTAAGACAATAGGCTATTAGGTCGGGGGGCACTTATGCGGAGGATGCAAAAAAAGCTGATTCTTCCTTTCCTCATGCCAGCCCTGATAATGTACCTGGCTTTTGTGGTTTACCCAGCGTGCAGAGCATTATGGGTAAGCATGCTAGAGTGGCCAGGGTTCAATACGCCAGCCAGGTTCGTCGGACTGCAGAATTTCCAGCGTCTCATTCATGACGAAAGCTACCTGCTGGCACTGCGCAATACGCTTGTGATTGTTTTCGTTGGGGGAGCATTCGTTTTCGCGCTGGCATTTCTGTTTTCAGTTACTATCATAAACTTAGGTGCCCGAACCCGTAAGATATTACGGGCCATTATTTTCTTGCCGACTGTGATAGCGCCGATAGCCTTGACTACACTCTGGGGTTTCATCTACAATCCTCGCTTCGGCCTCCTAAATAGCATCTTGAGGACAATTGGGTTAGGGCAGTTGGCACGGACTTGGACAGATCGCGGCAGCATCTTCAGCGCCGTCACGGCTGCTTTGATCTGGCTCAATACCGGCATGTATCTGGTGCTCTTGCTGGCGGGTATAGACAAGATCCCTCTCGACTTCTATGATGCGGCGCGCATTGACGGCGCCAATTCTTTTCAAATGTTCAGGCATGTGACAATTCCTTTGCTGTGGGACGTACTTGGCGTGGGCGTCATTTTGTGGGGAATCAGTGCACTCAAGGTATTTGAGTTCCCGTATGCCTTTTGTGGGATTTGGGCCCCACGCGAGCTTTGGACTCTTGCTATCTATCTAGTCGTCATGGGGTTTGGCAAGCGGGAGCCAATCTTTCAGCTCGGCTACGCCGCAGCTATTGGTGTAACCATGCTGCTCTTAGTAATCGTCTTTGTTCTAGTGGCACGTCGTGTGCTACGCCGCGAAGCAGTCGAATACTAGCGCAGTGGGAGGGAAGCAACGAAGGGAGACTTTCGATGAATGGTCAGGGTGACATTGAGGGAGGAGGTCGGTCCGACTATCGGCGTAGGATTGTGTTGCGGGATCGGATTCGGAGGCTAGTACCCTGGATACCCGCTTACGCTTTCCTAGGCCTCTGGTGCGCCTTTGGCCTGTTTGTGATTCTGTGGCAGATTCTAGCGTCCTTTAAGACCAACCGAGAGCTATTCCTTAACGTATGGGCGCTGCCGTCCCATCTCCAATTCCAGAACTACGTAAAGGCCTGGAGTGTGGTCAAGATGGGCAACTACTTCATGAACAGTATCGTTGTGGTCGGTGCTTCGGTGCTGCTTATTCTGACCATCTCGACACCGGCAGCATATGCGCTGACTCGTATCCCTTTCCGAGGCGTTGAATTCGTCACTAACTTCGTCATAGGCGGGATGGGAATTCCCGTCCAAATGCTGTTCATCCCTCTGTTCGGCATGCTCAGCAGACTGCATTTGGCTGATACCCGGACTGGTTTAATCCTGGTGTATACCTCCGTCTCCTTGCCCTTTACTATCTTCTTGCTTACAGCATTCTTTCGCAGTTTGCCATCCGAGCTAGAAGAAGCAGCAGCTATTGATGGTGCTTCGCCGTTGGTGGCCTTTGTGAGGATTATGCTGCCTCTTGCATCGCCTGGGGTTATAGGCGCGGCCATCTTCAATTTCATCATCCTTTGGAACGAGTACATGTTGGCCCTAATCTTCATCAGCGATGACAGCAAACGGACTATCTCCCTGGGCCTCTACGCCCTCTCTAACTCCATGCAATACACGGGCGACTGGGTAGGGCTCTTCGCTGGCGTGGTGATCGTAATGGTGCCCACCATCTTAATTTTCATCTTGCTCTCGGAACGGCTAATCAGTAGCATTACTCTAGGAGCTGTGAAGGGTTAACCTCGGAAGGGTGAGTTTAGGTAAGCAGAACCCCAAAAGGGCCCTCACAAATTGCCTAACAGATCGAAGCAGGGAAAGGAAACATGCGCTATGCGTATTGACCTGGATCGAACCGCGTTGGTCATCATTGATATGCAGCAATATCAAGCAAGTGAAGGGGGCAATGTCCCACGAGCACTTGCTTTGTTAGCCAAGCCAGAAGCTGAAATCGGCGCTGTACAAAAGGGTAAAGAACTCATCCCAATTATCCGGAGATTGCTTTTGGCTTTTCGCTCCGCAGGGGGGAAGGTGGTGTACACTGCCTTCGGTTCACTGTCACAGGATGGTTCCGATTTGGTGCCCTATGCTCGTTCTTGGAACAAACGGACTCTTACAGAGATTGGCATTCCTAACATTGTTTCCATTCACGATCCTGGCTACGCTATTGTTCCAGAACTCATGCCTCGACCTGATGAGCCCATAATTAACAAGACATCTCAAGGGGCATTCAGTTCTTCTAGTATCAACCACGTGTTAAAACAGATAGGCGTCGACACTTTAATTGTTACCGGGATGTATACCAATCACTGCGTGATGGCGACCTGCATTGGCGCTGCTGACTTGGGGTACCAGGTATATGTTCCCGAGGACTCTGTTGGCACCTGGGATGAAGGTCTTCATATGGCGGCACTTCAGTTGCTTGCTTCCTGGGTGAAGATAACATCCAGCAGTGAGGTACTCGCAGCTCTGCGAACTGTAGAATCGTCGAAGCAAAAGAAAATGTAGCCAGGACTCACAGTAGCACTCCTTAGGGCGGACCAGTTTCAGATCTCACGGGATCTAGGCTCCTCTTGCCTCTCCTTAATCAAACGTTGCTCTCCCGATTTATCTTGAGGCTCATTGCCTGCGAGGATGATAGGGAGGAATGAGGCAGCTCCACACTCTTCTAAGTGGGGGCTGCTGCATTTTGTCTTAGCGCGCGAGCGCGAAGCCTGTCAAGTGGTGTGAGAACATCAAGGAAGGAGAATAAAGCATGGAAAACTCTGTGGCCATTCGGGCCGGGTGTATCCTCACCCCCTTGGAGAGCATGGCCCCAGGCACAATCCTCATCGAGGGCGAGAAGATCACGGCGGTGGGGCCGTCAGCGGAGATACTCATCCCCGACGGTGCTGCCGTCATTGACGCTCCAGACAAAGTGGTGGTGCCGGGTTTTATTGATACCCACATACACGGGCGGGACGGCCATCACTTCGGCGAGGACGTGGAGACCACCACCCAGTTATGCAGAAGTATTGCGAGCACGGGGGTCACGGGCCTTTTGCCCACTCCCATGGGGCGGCCTATTTTCGAAGAGGTTCTGGACAGCTTATGTGTCGTTCGCCAGGTGATGGTGCACGGCACCGGCGGGGCGGAGGTCTTGGGCATCCACATGGAAGGCCCTTACCTCAGCGGGGCTGAGACGGCCAGGGGATCGCAGGACGTTTCCAGCTTGCGCTCACCCTCCATTAAGGAGCTGCATCAGATGGTGGAAGCGGCGGAGGGCACCATCCGCAAGATGAGCATCGCCCCTGAGCTTGACGGCGCGCTCGACGTCATTCGCGAGCTGGTCAGGTTGAACATTGTGCCCTCGGCGGCCCACTCAGCGGCCACGTACGAGCAGGCCAGGGCAGCAGTGCAGGCTGGACTGAGTTGCGCCACGCACACCTTCAACGGTATGATCCCCTTGCACCATCGCCAGCCGGGTTTGCTGGGAGCGATACTCACCTGCGACGAGATTAACGCCGAATTGATTCCCGATGGGCAGCACGTCGGTTCTGTGGCCATGAGAATCCTGTTGCGCTGCAAGGGGGTGGATGGAATACACTTCGTAACCGACAACACCGCCTGGGCGGGCATGCCCAACGGCACCTACGAGTGGACCGGCGGCCGGGAGGTGGTGAAAGAAGACCATCGCGTCTACGTAGTGGGAGGCACCCTGGCGGGTAGCGTCGCCTCCATGAATTTCGGCGTGGGCAATTTCGCCCGCTCCACTGGCTGTTCACTGGCCGAAGCCGTCAAGATGGCCAGTTTGAATCCCGCACTCGTCATCGGCGTGGCTGATCGCAAGGGCAGCCTGGATCCGGGTAAGGACGCCGACCTGGTCATCATTGATGAACAAGTGAACGTCTATCTGACCATGGTCAAAGGGCAGGAGGTTTACCGCGCCGACGGGGGATAGATCATCGTGAACGCAGACCTCTTGCTAGGCGTAGATATCGGCGGCACCAAGGTGGCGACGGTGATCGCCCGCCCCTCTGGCGAGATCCTGAACCACCTCAGCACACCGACCGACCTCAGCAGCGACGCGGCCACCGTGGAGGGCATCCTGCGGACGATCCAGGCAGGGATGGATGCGGCCCAGGTCTCGCCTCACGGCATCGCCGCCATTGGCATCGGCGCCCCCGGCCGTGTGCACCTGGAAAGCGGGGACTGGTTCGGCAGCACCAACGTGCGATTAGCCTCACCTCCTGTGCCCTTAGTAGCTTTGGTGGAAGAGCGTTTTGGTCGGCCCGTCTTCATAGAGAACGACGTGAAAGCCGGCACCCTGGGCGAGCACCGCTTCGGCGCAGGCAAGGGGCTGCGGTTTATGGTGTACCTGAGTCTGGGGACGGGCATCGCCGCCGGCATCATCGTAGACGGAAAGCTGTATCGGGGTGTGGGCCAGGCAGGCGAGATCGGGCACGCCCCGGTGGAACGGAACGGCCCACTCTGCAACTGTGGCACCCACGGCTGCCTGGAGATGATGGCCTCCGGAGCCTCGATTGCGCGACGGGGATGCGCTGCCCTTCGCGCTGGCCAGGACACCCTCATCGTCCGCCTGGCTGATGGGAATCCGGAGGCCGTTACCGGCAGGCTGGTGATTCAGGCCGCCGCCCAGGGGGATCTCGTCGCCCTGGACATCATGGAGAAAACAGCCTCCTACCTGGCTATGAGCGTCCTCATGATCTTTGCCGCCTACGATCCCCAATTGTTGGTCCTGGCTGGCGGCCTGGCTCAGGCGGGCGACATTCTTCTGAATCCTCTCCAGAAAGCCCTGGCTGAGCAAGCTACTGGCCAACTGTGGGCCTGGGAGGATAGAGTGGCCCTGACCGCCCTGGGGGACAAAGCCGGTGCCCTGGGCGCCGTGGCCCTCGCCCTCCAGAACGTCTCACCGAAGGAGCCAATGTGATGAGGGACATCCGTGTTGCATCCGTCCAGTTTGAGCACGCTGCGGGAGACAAGCAGGCGAATCTCGACAAGATCCGAAGCTTCGTCGAGAAAGCAGCGGATCAACACGTCGAGATGATCGCCTTTCCTGAGTGCTGCGTCACCGGCTATTGGCATCTGCGACGCCGTTCGCGGGAAGAGCTGACCGCGCTGGCGGAACCAGTTGACGGCGGCCTCTCGTCGCAAACGCTGATCTCCCTCGCCCAGGAATACAAGATGACCATCGGGGCCGGCCTGGTCGAAATAGCAGCGGACGGGACGCTCTACAACACCTACGTGGTGGCCATGCCCAATGGCGAGTGTCAGCGTCACCGCAAGCTTCACTGCTTCATCAGCGAACACCTGGCCTCAGGCTCCGAATACACCGTATTCGATACCCCTCACGGATGCCGCGTCGGCGTGCTCATCTGCTACGACAACAACATCGGCGAGAACGTCCGCATCACCGCCCTGAAAGGCGCCGACATTCTGCTGGCCCCCCACCAAACCGGCGGCTGCACCTCCAGGAGCCCGCACGCCATGAAGCCGGTGGATCGCGCCCTCTGGGAAAACCGCCGCCTCAACCCGCAAGCCATCGAGGAAGAGTTTCGCGGCCCCAAGGGGAGGGCCTGGCTAATGCGCTGGCTGCCGACGCGGGCGCACGACAATGGGCTGTTTCTGGTGTTCAGCAATGGCGTGGGCGTTGACGACGACGAAATACGCACC
>Ga0315548_1004298_pt1 | contig 10322 bp, 10 predicted proteins | sample SalMarSW160110MG_2_FD_202540 | JGI IMG/M metagenome (GOLD analysis project Ga0315548, IMG submission 202540) | Salt marsh sediment microbial communities from the Plum Island Ecosystem LTER, Massachusetts, United States - Salt Marsh Sediment SW1601-110 ... | reverse complement strand
AAAAGGTAACTGTCTTGTCTCGCGTAGGGTGGGGGCTTGTCTCCCACCGATTAACGGCGGACATAAAGCCCGCCGCTACGCGGAGTTAGAGAATGGTGACCTCGTTTGGCGTAAACCTAATTCAACTGGAACAAACTTTTGGGACAACCTCTCCTCGTCTACCGTCCCCATAGGTCGGGTTCCGGCCCGCCTCCGGCAGAGAGAAACCCGACCTTTATAATTGACTTTAGGCGTGAATAGCGTATCTTATTTGAGGATATAAGTACCGTACTATTTACTATTTATTCCGGGGGTTTCTATGAACCGAATCACATACTTGTTAGTTGTGACAGTATTGGTAATGGCACTCTCACCATTCGCTTTTGGAGCCATAATCCATGTTCCCGGCGATTCGGCAACAATTCAAGCAGGGATAGATGGGGCGCTGGAAGGAGATACGGTTCTGGTTGCACCGGGCACATACGTTGGGGTGGGAAATCGCGATCTCAGCTTCGACGGCAAAGAAATCGTCCTGATGTCGTCCAGCGGTGCCGGCGTGACGAATATCGACTGCGGGGGCAGTGCATCGGAACCGCATCGGGCGTTCAACTTTCACAGTTGGGTGGACACGTTTGCGGTTGTGCAGGGATTCCTGATAACGAACGCGCATGCGGAGGGAACTCCTGATTCCGGAGCCATCTATATTGGCGAATCTTCCCCTATGATACGTGAGTGCATCATTAACCTCAATGACGCTAACGGTATTCGTATCATCGGCGACGCGGCCCATCCGTGGATTGTCAACTGCGAAATAGCCGGCAACAGCGGCGATGGTATTTCGGTAGCAGGCTCCGGTTCGCTGACCGGCAACGTAACCATGGAAACCAGCACGATCTACTACAACGATGGCGCAGGTATCACAGCCTACTCTGCAGGGAATGTAGGCATCCGCAATTGCACTATCGTTCACAACGGGGGTGGCGGCTTCGTATTTGTGGGCGATCCGTCGAAAGGGCGGACAGCACAGCAGGCTACAGTGGTTCTTTTCCGCACAATCGTTGCCTTCAACCAGACAATCGGCATACAAGTCTATGCGGGCGTTTCAGGTTTCGATGCCCACTACACTGACTCCTATGGCAATGAAAACGACGACTGGGCGGGCACGGATGCTCACCATGGCGATGCCGATGGCAACATGTCTCTGGATCCGCTGATCTGTGACACGACATTTATTGACTGGCATATCGACACGCTCTCACCATGTGCAGCTCACAGCCCGCTGAACCAGGGCGGCTTTCTTATCGGCGCCTGGGGCGTCAACTGCAGTGATCATCCTGATGACGATGGTGACTTTATCACCAACAGCATGGACAACTGCCCAAACGTATACAATCCGTCCCAGCAGGATAGCGACGGTGACGGTATGGGAGACGCGTGTGATCCGATTCGGGTCTGGTATGTCAAACCGAACGGCAGCGGCGATGCACCTACTATTCAAGCGGCTATTGACTCGGCCAGTAGCAACGATACTGTTATGCTGGCGGCGGGAACATACACCGGCACTGGCAACCGCGATCTGAATTTCAACGGCAAGAATATCGTAGTCATATCAGAAGGCGGGCCGGAAGTTACAATCATTGACTGCCAGGGTAACGAGCTTGACGAACATTATGGGGTGATTCTTGAGAATGGCGAAGACACTACTGCCACTATTGAAGGCATAACCATCACCAATAGCTACCTCACCGAGTGGCGCTCTGGCGCAGTATGGATGAAGGATGCCTCGGCGACGGTCAGGAACTGCATTATCACCAGTAACTACGGCAAAGGCATCTATCACGATTTCGCTCTGGATTGCACATTACTACTGTATGACTCCCGAATCACCAACAACAGTGGTACGGGAGTTTTCAGCGAGGCCTGGACAACAGTAGTATCCGGGTGCGAGATATCGTTCAACGGTCAATACGGCATGGAATGGTCTTCGTGGAATAAGCTGGATCTGTCCGATTGCCTTTTTGAAAGTAACACCGGTGAAGGTCTATACATTTGGACTGACGCACCTGACTTTCACGTCTACAACTGTACGTTTGTCGGCAATGGGACCGGAATGCATTACGCATGGAATTTTCCCAAAGGCAGTGACGAAAACGCAGAGACATCGATGGACACATCCGTCATCGAAAACTGCCTGTTCGCTTTTAATACCAACTACGGGCTGTATTCCCCCCAGTACCCATACAGCCTCAACATTAGCTGCAATGACTCTTACGGCAACGGCACGGCCGACTACGAGCTTAACGTTGACATCCAGGCTGACACATCCGACAACTACGTACTCGACCCGCTCTTGTGTGACACTACACTGGGAGACTATACAATAGATGCTCTCTCGCCATGCGCCGCATCCAGCCCGCTTAATTCCTGCGGAACACTGATTGGCCGTTACGATGTCGGCTGTACGCTGGCGACCGATACCGACGGCGACGGTGTGGCCGACTTGATGGATAATTGTCCACTGGTGTACAACCCTGATCAGGAGGATTTGAACCACAACGGCGTCGGTGATGCCTGCGAAACATACCGAATGTGGTACGTCAAACCTGACGGAAGCGGCGATGCTCCGACGATACAGGCAGCTATCGATTCAGCTATTAGCGGCGACACGGTACTGGCTGCGGCAGGCACGTATACCGGTGTCGGTAACCGTGTGATCGACCTTCGCGGCAAACAGCTATTGCTCATTTCTGAAAGTGGAGCAGATTCTACAGTCATCGATTGTGAAGGGATTCACTTCAGCGGGTTCATGCTTTCTAACGGGGAGGATTCTTTGACTGTTATCGATGGCTTTACGCTGACCGGGGCTGCCGATACGGGCTATGGTCATGGAGCCGTAACCTGCAATTTAGCATCTCCGACTATCCGTAATTGTATCATCACGGGCAATGACTGTAATGGGTTCTATGGGTACCAATCATCAGCACATATAGAGAACTGTATAATCTCTAACAACACTTTGGAGGGAGTGTATTCATTCGCTGCATTCCCACCCATCCGAATAAGTGATTGCGAAATTGCAAACAACGGCAGTAACGGTGTCTTTATCGCCTGGTCGGGAGTGCTCGAGATGTCCAACTGTCTGGTCAGGGATAACGAGAACAGTGGCCTGTTGATTCTCACGTTTGGAGAGGATTACTTTGTCACCAATTGTACCTTTGTCGGTAATGCGAGTGGAATGACCTTCTGGTTCAACTACCCAAAAGGCAGTTCGGTTAAACAGGTCTTTGACAGCGCCGCCGTTATGAACTGCGTCTTTGCCTTTAACGACGACATGGGTCTGGAGCTCGACCAGACATTCGTCATTGCAGCCATTGTCCGTTGCAACGACTCCTATGGCAATCCAGGTGGTGACTATGCACATGGCCAGATTGATTCGGCAATCTCGTTTGGCAACATCTCGCTTGATCCGCTGTTTTGCGACACGACTTTCATTGATTACCACATTGATTCCCTTTCCCCCTGCGCAGCAGCAAGCCCTCTAAATCAATGCGGCACACTCATTGGGGTATTCGGTCCAAACTGCAGGGATTACGCCGATACTGACAACGACAGCATACCCGACACAATTGACAACTGTCCTGACACGGTCAACCCCGGACAGGAAGATACCAACGGCGACGGCATCGGCGATGCCTGCTGTTGTGTTGAGCGAGGCAATGTTGACAATGTTGTTGGCATTGGCGGTCCGGTCGACGTAGCTGATTTGACATATCTCGTTGCTTACCTCTTTAAGGGTGGTCCCACACCTCCCTGCCCTGAACAGGGGAATGTCGATGGAGTTGTCGGTCTCGGTGGCCCCACTGATGTGGCCGACCTGACATACCTTGCGGCGTACATTTTCCGGGGTTCCAATTCACCTCCGCCATGCCCGTAGGTATTTCAGACAGCACTGGTCCCAAACAGGGTATGGAAGGTCTGGAACAGACCTGCCATCTGTAAGTCAAGAGCACCAGGCTCTTAACCCACAGAGATATTTCTCTATTGGCAGGTCTCTAGGAGACCTTGCCTACTTTCTCTCCGAGTTAATCTATGATATGGGTTGCGAAACTGCAACGCATGTTGTAGAATAGATATTGAAACCCGTTGGGTGTGATAGAGATGGCCAACAAGAACGAAGACGACAATACGACCGAGATTATACTCGACTCCATAGCCGACGGGGTGTTCACCGTTGATCGCGAATGGCGGGTTACTTCTTTCAACAGGGCTGCCGAAGAGATAACCGGGGTTCCCAAAGAGGAGGCGGTCGGGCAGCGCTGCTGCGATGTCTTTCGGGCATCTATCTGCGAGACCAATTGCGCCCTGAGAGAGACCCTGGCGACTGGGCGGCCGGTGGTTAACAGACCCGTGTACATTATTGACGCCTCCGGTAATAGCGTTCCAATCAGCATTTCAACAGCGTTGCTCAAGGACAAGGAGGGGAATATCATCGGGGGGGTCGAGACGTTCAGAGACTTAAGCGCTATTGAAGAACTTCAGAGGGAATTGGGTAAGAGATTTTCCTTTCAGGATATCGTCAGCAAGAACAGCGAGATGCTGAATATCTTCGATATCCTCCCAAGTATAGCCGAAAGCGAAAGCACCGTGCTGATTGAAGGAGAAAGCGGCACCGGCAAAGAGCTGATCGCACGCGCTATCCATAACTTGTCAGCCCGAAAAGACCGTCCGCTTGTCACTATTAACTGCGGCGCTTTACCCGACAGCTTGCTGGAGGCTGAACTGTTCGGTTACAAAGCCGGGGCCTTCACCGATGCCCGTAAAGACAAGCCGGGCCGCTTTGCCCTTGCCGAGAAGGGGACGATATTCTTAGACGAGATAGGCGACGTGTCGCCGGCTTTGCAGGTGCGCCTGCTCCGTGTGATTCAGGAACGTACGTACGAACCGCTGGGAGGCACTGAATCAGTTAAGGCCGATGTTCGCATCATCGCCGCTTCAAACAAAAGCCTGCAAGAACTGGTCAAAGCAGGAAAGTTCCGGGAGGACCTCTATTACCGAATAAATGTCATCTGCATCAAGCTGCCGCCTCTTCGAGAGCGCAGGGAAGATCTCCCCCTCTTGGTAGAACATTTCACCAATCGCTTCAACAACTTGAAAAACAAGCTGATCGCCGGGATCTCTCCGGAAGTTCTGTCTATACTGATGAACTACAACTATCCGGGCAACATCCGAGAGCTTGAGAATATCATCGAGCACACCTTTGTCCTCTGCCGCAGCTCAATCATTGGCGTCAACGACCTGCCCAATCATCTGCGGCCCGCTAAAAGTTCTCAAGAGGCGCCATCAGCATCGTTTGACGACTTTGAGGCCGGCTTCATAAAAGAAGCCTTGCGGAAAAACAACTGGAACCGACTCAAAACGGCTGCGGAATTGGGGGTCCACAAGACCACGCTGTGGCGCAAAATGAAGAAGCTGGGGATAAAAACCCCTGAGTAATGTTTAGTTGCACTATCGCAGCCCACGCCAGGCAAATGGTTGCGTAATTGCAATGATAATGGCCGCCGCTGGCATCTCACGTTCTTCGTTGTATTTGATATTTTGTTGTATTACTTAATGTTACAAACATTCTACCACAACTGAGCACATTTCGGCACACATCCTGCTTTACTTATTCTACAAATTATGAAGATTGCAATTCCGATATGGGAAGGAAGGGTGTCACCGGTTCTGGACACCGCTCGCCAGTTGCTGGTAGTCGATGTCGAGGACGGTCAGGAGACCTCGCGGACAACAGTTGATATCCCGCTAATGCACATCGTCCAGATGGCGAGGTTTGTGTGTGACCTGGGGGTTGATACCGTGATCTGCGGGGCAATCTCCCGTCAACTTGAAACGATGTTGGCTACCCTTGGGATAAGAATAGTCCCATGGGTAAGAGGAGAGGTCGATGAGGTTCTCTCCGCACATGCCAACGGCAACCTGCAAAATGGCTACTTCTTCCTGCCGGGATGCGGTCGGGGCCGCGGTCGTCGCGGAAGGCGTGGGCGACGGGGCCGGGGGGGTGGCTTTGGCAGAGGAAGTTTTTTTAAGGAGGAGTTATGAGAATAGCAGTTTCATCTCAGGGCACGGATCTAACAAGCAGTGTTGATCCACGATTCGCGCGGGCGCCGTATTTCCTGATCTTTGACACCAGCGACGAGAGCGTTGAAGTTGTCAATAATGAACAGAGTGTTCAGGCAGCTCATGGGGCGGGGGTTCAGGCGGCTCAAATCGTAGCGGACAAAAAGGTTGATATTGTAATCTCGGGCAATTTCGGCCCAACGGCCTTTGCGACTCTCTCGGCAGCGGGAATAAAAACCGCCACCTGGGCTGAGGGCAAGGTCTCCCAGGCCATTGAGCTTGCCCGCAACGATCAACTCAAACCAACAGACAGTGCCAATGTGGAAAGACACTGGCAATAGTCAAGCTGCTTGCAGAAAGGTGATGTGGACAATGCAGACTGGTAGGCCTAGAGAACGCCGGCGTCTGAGAGGTCGGTTTTCCGGAAAAACGGGCAAGGCGATAGGTATAACCTCGATTGCCGCGCCCCTGCTTGGTCTTGTCGTCAATGATCTCAAGAAGCCCGACAGCCTGATTCGCACCTTCATCGGCGGAGCCACCAGAAAGCTCCTCGAGAAAAGAACGAACAAGGTACAGGCTATTGACATCACCGACAAGGTCGAGGTTATCGTAAACAACAGCGAGAGAAATCAATAAGCAATTAGTTGGAATTACAAAAGAAAGGAGAACAAAAAATGCCAGGTGGAGACAGGACTGGACCATGGGGCGCCGGACCGATGACAGGTCGTGGCGCCGGTTTCTGCGCCGGCTATGATGTGCCCGGGTATATGAATCCCGCTTACGGTCGCGGCTTTGGACGGGGCCGGGGCTGGGGGGGTGGTTTTGGCCGTGGACGCGGCATGGGCTTCGGACGCGGCTGGGGCTACGGGTACCACGCGACCGGACTACCCGGGTGGGCTCCCGGATATGCCTATCCATATCCTTATCCTGAAGGATTCCAGGCTGCTCCCAGGACAGCTACGAATTCAAGAACAGCTCAAACTGAGGAGCTCGCGTATCTGAAAGAGCAGGCTCGGTACTTCACGGAAGCGCTCGATGACATCAACAAACGCGTCGAGGAACTTCAGAAAAAAGCAGAAAAGAAACCGGAGAAGTAGGAGGTAGCATTGTGTCACCCGGAGGAGGATTCGGCAGCGGAGGTGGCCGCGGACAAGGTGGAGGTGGTGGCCGCGGGCGAGGTGGTGGACTTGGTATAGGACAGGGCGGCGGACGAGGTATGGGTCAAGGTATGGGCCGGGGTCGTGGCGGCAACCGTGGCATGAGGCAAGGTATGGGACGAGGCATGGGCATGGAGGCATCTCCAAGTCCGGCCGAGTTACCACACTTCCAACCAAACCCTGAACGCCCTGGCCCGGAAGGACTAAGGCCAGAGAGCCCGGACCAGGAAATCGAAATGCTCAGAGCCCAGGCTGATACAATACTGGCTCAGTTCCAGACTATCAATGCACGCATCTCCGAATTACAAGGGGAAGAAGCGCCTGCGCCCGCCGATGTCGTAGATATAGAGGCGCGCAGGAAAACTTCGGATGACACGAGAGGCGGAAGAACAACTGCAATCGTAGACGAAGAAGAATGTGTGAGTTGTGGAATCTGCGACAGTGTATGTCCAGAGGGAGCAATCACTATAAACGACATAGCGGTGATCGATCCCCTAAGGTGTACTGGTTGTGGTTCATGCGTAGACGAGTGCCCGAGCAAGGCCATCTCGCTTGTTGAGTTGAAAGAGGTGGCGGCGTCATAAGGAGAGTCTGGCAGTCAAGCTGGATCTCTGGAAGGAATTCATGCACTAGAAAGAACAAGTTCGGGACTTCAAAAATGTTCTTGATATCGAAGTGCGTGCTGATGAATTTAAGAAAGAAACGGTAAAAACTAAAGGAACACAAAAAAGAAAGGACAAAAGGAATATGATGTCACCGAAGGGTACATCAGGCGGACGTGGTTCAGGACAAGGCGGTGGCCGTGGTCAAGGCGGAGGCGGACAAGGCCAGGGTGGCGGACGAGGCATGGGTCGTGGGGGTGGACGTGGCATGGGGCGCGGCGGCCGCGCCCTTGGTCCCAGCGGCGAGTGCATCTGTCCCAATTGCGGTACGACCGCTCCACATCAGCAAGGTGTACCTTGCATTGAACAAAACTGCCCAAAGTGTGGCCAGAAGATGACAAGGCAGTAAGAAACTGGAGAACCTTGCTTTGAAAATATCAATCGCCAGCGGGAAAGGGGGCACCGGCAAGACGACCATAGCCACTAATCTGGCCATCACCCTTGCGCAGAGAGGCAAGGACGTTACCTACGTCGACTGTGACGTTGAGGAGCCAAATGGCCACCTGTTCCTCAAGCCGGAGATAAAGAAGAAGGAGCCGGTGCCTGTCCTGATACCCAATGTAGACCTTGAGAAATGCACCTTCTGCGGCGAGTGCGCCAAGGCCTGCGAGTACAACGCTATTGCCGTTCTCAAGGACAAAGTGATGGTCTTTCCGTCCCTCTGCCATAGCTGTGGTGGGTGTTACTGGATCTGTCCCGAGAAGGCCATTTACGAGATTCCCAGAACAATCGGTGTCATAAGCAGCGGAGACGGGGATGGGCTTACGTTTTATGAGGGTCGCCTCAACATCGGCGAAGCTCTCTCGCCTCCAGTAACCAAGGCCCTGAAGAAAGCTGTGCCGGAGTCCGAAGTGGTCGTCATCGACGCTCCGCCCGGCACCTCCTGTCCCGTCATTGAAGCGATTAACGGCACTGATTTCGTGATCCTGGTGACCGAGCCGACGCCGTTTGGCTTGAATGATCTTAAGCTGGCCGTGGGGATGGTGCGTAAGATGCATATTCCATTCGGCGTTGTGATCAACCGCTCCGACATTGGCGACAAGGGAGTCGAAGAATACTGTCAAGCTGAGGATATCAACATCCTGATGAAGATTCTATTTAACCGAAAAATAGCGGAAGCCTATTCGAAGGGGGAACTGGTTTCCCTCGTCAATTCGGGTCTCCTGGGAAACCTCTATGAACTTTACGAAACCATAATCAGCAAGGTCAACCATGACGGAACTCGTGATAGTAAGCGGTAAAGGCGGCACCGGCAAAACGAGTCTGGCGGGATCGCTGGCGGTGCTGTCTCAGGAGAAGGTGCTCGTCGATTGTGATGTCGATGCCGCCGATCTTCATCTAATCCTCCAGCATAAGATAAGAGAATCGACCGAGTTCATAGCCAGCAGTCGGGCCTCGATCGTGCAGGAGAAGTGTACGGCATGTGGACTCTGCCTGGACTACTGTCGCTTCGATGCCATAAAGCACGAACCTGACAGCGACAGCCCCAATGGAGAAAGGTACTGGATAGACGAATTAGCCTGCGACGGATGCGGCATCTGTCCGCGTTTCTGCCCTGAGGAGGCTATCGATTTCAAAGAGACTGTCAGCGGCGAGTGGTTCTTGTCCGAGACAAGCTATGGCCCGTTGGTGCATGCCCGTCTTGGAATTGCGCAATCCAATTCCGGCAAGCTGGTTTCCCTGTTACGCAAAGAGGCGAAGTCCCTGGCTGTCGAAAAACAGCTCGACCTGATCATAGTAGACGGTCCTCCAGGCATCGGCTGCCCGGTCATTGCTTCTATCACCGGGGCGGGGTTCATCCTGATCGTTACCGAACCCTCCCTGTCAGCCTTTCATGACATGGAGCGGCTTTGGGAGCTAGCCAGGCATTTCGGAATACCGGCTGGTCTCTGCATCAACAAGTATGACATTAACCCCGAATTGACCGCCCGCATAGAGACCTTCGCCCAAGACAAGAAAATCGTGATGTTAGGCAAAATCGCCTACGATCCTGTAGTCACCAAAGCCCAGGTAGCCGGTACCACCTTCGTCGAGTATACCCACAACGGTGTCTCAGCGCAGGTCAAGGTATTGTGGAATAATCTTCAGAACGCATTACAGACAGTTCAAAGTAACAAGATGGAGTTCGAAACATGAAAATCGCTATCCCAGTCGTAGGCGGAGTCTTATCCGCCCATTTTGGCCGTTGCGATCAATTCACCATAGTCGAGGCCGACCCTGAGAGCAAAAAGATCACCAAGTCCGAGATGTTGACACCACCAGCTCATGAACCCGGTGTACTGCCGACATGGTTGAGCCAGATGGGATGCACCACTATCATTGCCGGCGGGATGGGCGGACGGGCCATTGGAATGTTCCAACAAAGTGGCATCGAAGTTGTCATTGGGGCACCAAACAGGAAGCCCGA
>Ga0315548_1004295_pt1 | contig 10331 bp, 8 predicted proteins | sample SalMarSW160110MG_2_FD_202540 | JGI IMG/M metagenome (GOLD analysis project Ga0315548, IMG submission 202540) | Salt marsh sediment microbial communities from the Plum Island Ecosystem LTER, Massachusetts, United States - Salt Marsh Sediment SW1601-110 ... | reverse complement strand
ATCTTTAGCCTTCAATGATGAAGAGATACTCGACAGAATACCTGCTGCAATGGCAGCATCAAGTGATGAAAATGCCCAGGCATGTGTTGATGCAATTGAGTCTGCTGCTGACTGGTCAGCATTTTACGATTTTTTTACTCCTCCTGATAATGCAGAAAAAGTAGGCATCAAATCCACAAATAGTGAGGGAACATGGAAGTATACGTATCCCTGGTTGGCGGGTTACGTTGTGACATTTTACTATACTTATGAAGAAACATCAACAAAAGACATGTGGACTCTGGAAGCCCAGTATAATGAAGGGCCTTTATATAATTTTATTGAAGCATGGCAGTTGAAAGACGGTACCCAGGGCGAAATAAAATATAATTTTGAATGGTGGACATGTGCCTATTACGAAGGAAACACGGGAGATTGCATAGATTTGTTTTATATTTTTACATGGAATAAAAATGCCAATGGGGTAATTAACTATACATGTACATATGAAACTTCAGATATTGAATATCCATATTACTTAAAATATGAGCTTGTATCAAATCCTGATGGTTCAGGAACTCTTGACTGGTATTCAGCAGGCGGGGCTACTCATTGGCATTATGAGTGGGATGCCCTGGGTAACGGAAGCTGGGTATATTATATTAGCGGTGACATATATGGGAGCGGCAGCTGGACAGTTTAACCGGACTATTACGTACGTTATATATCAAAGCCTTTGCACATCGCAAAGGCTTTTTTATTTTATTATGCAGCGTAAGTTTCAGATTATTAATTGTAAATGCTATTTTTGTAGGTTATCCGTAAAACGATTTAATGAACGACTCATCAAAAATTGCCGTACTGGGCGGGGGAAGCTGGGGGACAGCAATAGTTAAACTGCTTTTGCATAATGTCAATGAACTGAACTGGTATGTCAGAACCCGCGAAAGCATTAATTTCATTAAGAAACACCACCATAATCCCAAGTACCTCAGCTCGGTGGAGATTGAGGTTAAGAAAATAAAATTCTTCGATAATATCTCAGATGCAATCAGGCAGTCCGGTATACTTATTTTTGCAATTCCCTCACCTTTTCTTAAGGAATCGCTTTCTGAATTTAAGGGCGGCTTTGAAAACAAATTTATCGTATCTGCCATAAAAGGGATAATACCGGGTGATAATCTCACTATATCCGAATTTTTTAACAGGTATTACAACGTGCCGTATAAAAATATGGGCATAATCTCGGGGCCCTGCCATGCCGAGGAAATTGCCCTTGAGAGACTGTCATATCTCACTATTGCCTGCTCAAACCATACCTGTGCCGAGGTTATTATTGACAAGCTGGCCTGCCACTATGTAAAAATTAAGACATCAAAGGATATATACGGCACCGAATACGCAGCAGTACTGAAAAATATCATAGCCATTGCTGCCGGGATATGTCACGGACTGGGTTACGGAGATAACTTCCAGGCCGTTCTTGTTTCAAATGCCATACAGGAAATAAAGCGCTTCCTGGATAAAACATATAAGAGCAAACGCAAGGTTTTCAGCTCCCCCTACCTTGGAGATCTTATTGTGACAGCTTACTCACAATTCAGCAGAAACCGCACCTTCGGGACAATGATCGGCAAAGGTTATACGGTAAAGTCAGCACAGCTCGAACTGGGTATGGTTGCAGAGGGTTATCATGCAACAAGCTGTATTACCGAAATAAACAAAAATTACAATGTAAAAATGCCTATAATAAAAGCCGTGTATAATATCCTGTACGAAAAAATAGCCCCGGCCATTGAAATTCAGTTGCTTACTAATAAATTGAAATAATAAAGCAAAAAACATATTTAAAATTTTAATACTTTAAAATGGAAAGCTTAAAACTCAGTATTGACAATGTCTTTAAATTTGTTTCAAAGGATTCAATATTTGAACTTAAAGATAAAGCATTAAACATAATCAAGTCACTTTATGAACGGACAGGCATGGGCAATGATTTTCTGGGCTGGGTGAAAATGCCCTCCCTGATAACTGAAGAAGATATGAAGGCAATAGATGAAGTTACTGCCGACATTAAAAAGAACAATATTGACTTCTTTGTAGTTATTGGCATAGGAGGTTCCTACCTCGGGACTAAAGCAGTTTATGATGCCCTGTCCAATAATTTCATACAGCTGAAAAAAGACCACGCCTATCCCAGGCTTTTATTTGCAGGCCATAATATAGGAGAGGACTACCTGTCGGAATTACTGGAGATCCTTGAAGACAGGAAATATGCAATGGCTGTAATTTCGAAGTCAGGTACTACCCTGGAGCCGGCGATCGGATTCAGGATACTGAGGGCTCATTTAATAAAACAGGTTGGAGAAGCCAAAGCCGGGGATCTGATAATAGCGATTACCGATCCTGATAAAGGAACACTAAGGGCTATGGCTGGAAAAACAATAAGCAAGTCATTCACGATTCCGCCTGACATAGGCGGCCGCTATTCCGTGTTTACAAATGTCGCACTGGTGCCGCTTTCAATAGCCGGATTTGATATACGCTCCTTTATTCAGGGGGCAAGAGACATGCAGAAGCAGACAGGTCCCGATGTTCCCTTTGAAGAAAATCCTGCGGCAATATATGCTGCCACAAGGTACAAGCTAAACTCGACAAATAAAAAAATAGAGATACTGGCTAACTTTGAGAACAGGCTTCACTATCTGGCGGAATGGTGGAAACAATTATATGCTGAAAGCGAAGGCAAGGTAGGCAAAGGGATATACCCCACAAGTGTTGACTTCACAACCGACCTGCACTCCATGGGACAATATATCCAGGAGGGGGAAAGAAGCATCTTTGAAACCGTAATGTCTGTCAAGAGAACAAAACGTAAGTTGGCCATCCCTATAGAAAAGACAGATGCGGACAACCTGAACTATCTTGCCGGCAGACGCATTGACGAGGTAAACAAGATGGCAGAGAAAGGAACAATAAAAGCACATGTCGACGGGGGTGTGCCCAATATACATATTGAGCTTCCTGAACTAAATGAATACTACATGGGACAGTTGATGTACTTCTTCGAGATAGCCTGCGGCACCAGTGGCTACCTTCTTGAAATAAATCCGTTCAACCAGCCCGGCGTGGAGGAATATAAAAAGAATATGTTTGCATTGCTGGGAAAACCACAAAAAAAGTAAAGAATAATTTAATAAATGAACTATCTGGCACATGTGTTTCTTTCAGGTGACGACGAAGAAATTGTTATCGGCAATTTTATAGGTGACTATGTTAAAGGGACAAGTTTCAGGAAATATTCAGACTCAATAAAAAAAGGTATTCTCCTGCACAGGGATATAGATGTATTCACTGATAGAAATAAAATTGTCAGAAAAAGCAAATCGCTTCTGCAAAATAAATATGGAAAATATGCAGGTATAATCATTGATATCTTTTACGACCATTTCCTGGCCAAAAACTGGGAAAAGTTTTCTTCATTACCGCTTAAAGATTTTACTGAAAATCTTCATAAAATACTTAATAAATACTTTGAGATCCTTCCCGAAAAAGTAAAACAGTTTGTCCCTTCGTTTATCGATAATAACTGGATTGAATATTACCGGTCCGTCGCCGGAATTAAGCAGGTACTTAAAAGGATGTCCAGCATAACAACTTTGCCTGATGAGACATCATACGCCATTAATGTGCTAAAAGACAATTACAGTATACTCGAATCCGATTTTCTTGATTATTTTCCCGAGCTCACCGGTTATGTTGCCGGCAAGTACGATATTTATTTCAGATAAGCCATCCTTGAAGCATCAAGCCTTACAAGTATGAAGAGGAGGATTGAAAAGGCAAGTACCGATGAGCCGCCATAGCTCAGAAATGGCAGCGGTATGCCAATAACCGGGGACAGGCCGATTGTCATTCCTATATTTATGGCAAAATGTGCAAAAATCATTGATGCAACACCATAACCGTAAATCCTGCTGAATGGGGACCTCTGCCTTTCAGCAAGGATTACTATCCTCAATAAAAGGAGAGCAAATAAAATAACTACTATGGTCGTACCTATAAATCCCCACTCTTCTCCTATGGTACAAAATATAAAATCCGTACTCTGCTCGGGCACAAAGTCCAGTTTGGTCTGGGTACCTTTCAGAAATCCCATGCCTGCAAACCCTCCCGAGCCGATTGCTATCTTTGACTGGTTTACATTATATCCGTAGCCGCGCGGATCAATTTCCTTGCCCAGCAGTATATTTACGCGCTTCTGCTGATGGGGCTTAAGTACATTATGAAAGACATAATCGACCGAATATGTAAAAGCAATGAAGCTGAAGAGTATAAATAATATAAAAACTACATTCCTTATCTTATATCTTATTGCCAGTACCAGGCTTATTAATGATGATATCACCAGGGCTGCCAGCAGTATCACATATTCGCTCCGCCCGTAACCGAAATACACATTAATAAATTTAAAAATGAAATAAAGTACCACCAATAACAAAACAGTAACCATGTTATGTTTTATTCTTTTGTTGACAGCCATATATACCACATGTGCCAGCACTATTAATCCGATTACTATATAAAGCCTGGGAAACATCAGGGACGCAATGAACAGGGCCACTGTAACCGCCCCGAGAATGAGTATCCACCCGGGCAGTCCCTCACGAAATAATACAATAAAGAAAAAACAAAATATGATCGAAGTACCCCAGTCCGGTTGCAGAAAGATAAGTATTACCGGAACAAAAATAAAAGCTAAAAGTATAAAAATCGACGTAAAACTTTTAATTTTCACGTTATACGCGCTCAAATACCTTGCTATGGCCAGGGCAGTGGCGATTTTTGCAAATTCCGAAGGCTGGAAATTAAGTCCGAATAAGCTAATCCATGACTTTGAACCATGTGTCAGGGTTCCAAAAACAAGGACAGCAATCAGCAGAAGTATAATCCCAACGTATATGGCATAGGCAAAGAAACGGAAGGATTTATAATCAACAACAAATAAGGAAGAGACAGCTATGAATGACAGTAAAATCCATATCAGCTGCCTGCCATATTCCTGGTTAAGGTCAAATATCGTTCTGAATTTTTCATTGTAATTTACTGCAAATATGTTCATCCACCCGAAAATGACCAGTACCAGGTATAAAGAGATCGTTATCCAGTCAATGCTTTCATATATGTTAACCTTGCGTGTCAATTCTTATTGAGCAGATTTTGATTTAACATATGCTGTTCAAGCCATTTCCTGTTATAGGCTATTGTGTCTGTAAGATATTTTTCAATCATCAGGCTGGCAATGGGTGCAGCATAGCTTGCCCCCCATTTGCCGTGTTCAACATAGACGGCTATGGCTATTTTAGGATTGTCTTTAGGGGCGAAGGCAGTAAACACCGAGTGATCCTCGCCATGCGGATTTTGTGCTGTTCCTGTCTTTCCGCAGACAATTATATCCTGCAGCCTTGCAATACGTGCCGTGCTGCCCGGACCGCCGTTGACTGCCAGCTCCATCCCTTCAACAATTATTTCAATGTTGGCAGAGTCAATGCTGCAATAGTGCCTTTCAGTGAAGCGGCTGTTTAAAGTATCAATACCTTCAACCCTTTTTACTATATGGGGAATATAATAGTATCCCCTGTTGGCAATTGTTGCAGACATATTTGCCAGCTGCAGCGGGGTTATAAGCACCTCCCCCTGTCCTATTGCGAGAGATATTACCGTTAATGCTTTCCATCCGTTCTCACCGTAATACCTGTCAAAGTATGAGCTGGGAGGCAGGAATCCCCTTAGTTCATTTGTGAAATCCGAGTTCAGGCTATGGCCGAAGCCGAAAGACATAACATGCCTGCGCCAGTTATTATAGGCATCGGCCACACTGTTGAATTTGGGGTCTTCCAGTATCCTCCTGAAGACATTACAATAATATGCATTGCATGAATGTTGAATGGACTGGGGTAAATTCAGCGGCGAGGGATGATCGTGGCATCCTACGTGAACACCCCGCGCATAATATCCAAGATCACAATAAAACTTTGTATTGTAATTAATGACTCCTTCCTGAAGAGCAATCATAGCATTCATGGGCTTAAAAGTGGAACCCGGAGGATAATTTGCCATTAATGCCCTGTTAAACAGGGGCTCCAAAGTATCGTGCTCCAGTTTAAGATAATTTGATGATCGCCGGCGGCCTATCAGCAGGCTGGGATCATAGGAAGGCGTGGAGATCAGGGCCAACACCTCGCCTGTTGACGGCTCAATAGCCACAATGCTGCCCGAATAATTTTTCATCAGCTTCTCCCCGTATTCCTGTAGTCCCGCATCTATAGTACATACAATATTCCGCCCTACCTTCGCATCCTTATCAAACCTGCCTCCCTGGTACTCTCCTTTTATGCGGCTGTGGACATCCACGAGGTACACTTTCTGACCCTTGTTGCCGCGAAGGTACTGTTCGTACGCCTGCTCTATCCCGCTTATACCTATATAATCCCCAAGAACATAATAACTGTTTTTTTCGATGATAGACTCATCCACTTCTCCTACGTAACCCAAAACATGAGCGGCCATTTCTTTTCTGTACCTTCTTAATGTTCTGGGCCTGAAATAGAATCCCGGGAACTTGTATAGCTTTTCCTGGAACAACGCATAAGTTTCAGGTGCTATCTGTTTGATAAAGGGATCTCTACGATGTCTGTATGACCTTTTTATACCATCCCTTAAACTCTGGATATCGATGTTCAATATCTCACATAATTCAGTACTGTCAAAACTCTTAAGTTCATACGGTGCAATCATAAGGTCATATGCAGGCTGGTTATATACAAGCCATTCCCCGTTCCTGTCGTATATAAGTCCCCTCGCCGGATATTCAATTTCTATACGCTTTGAATTATTCTCTGCTGAAAGTTTATAGGAAGTATTAATAACCTGGAGGAAAAAAAGCCTTATTATGAATATTGCTGCTATTACAATAAAAATAGCATTAATAACATATTTTCTGACAGCAAACTGATCCATCTTTTAACGGCGATAAACAAAAAACTGACTCAAGACTATAAATATTAAGGAAAACACAGTACTTAGTAGAACTCTTAAAAATGTGCTGAAGAAATTTCCGAACCTGAAAATCTCAATATAGAATAATACAAAATGATGAGCAAGGATTAGTATAAATGCATACCTTGTAAACCAGTTAACACCGTAGTAAAAAATCCTTGGAAATGTTCCCGATTCATACCCGTCACGAGGTGAAATAAGATTTAAAACATAAGGCCTGAGAAAAGCCATAAATACTGTTGCAGCGGTATGCATCCCCGGTGTATTTGAAAAAATATCCATTATGAAGCCCAGTAAAAAGGCTGTGATGAGAAGCAGCCACTTCGGGGTTTCAAAGGGAAGCAGAAGGATAAACAATACGTATATATAAGGATTGATATATCCTGAAAACTGTATGCTGTCGAATATAAGCAACTGGACAGCTATCAGTACTATAAAACGGACAATATTTCTTGGCAGCAGATTAATCATTTTCAGCGGATTTTTCCAGTTGTATTTGCTCTTCCCTGAAAAGGTTTTTCACTACCTGGACATTGGTCAGATGCTTGAAATCCGTCGCCAGATCAACAGTTATTTCATAATAGTTACCCCCTTTCAGCCTGTAATCAGAGGTTATTCCTATCATATAATCTTCGGGAAATATTGCCGAGTAACCGCTTGTCACTATAGTATCCCCTATCAATATTTCAACATGATGCGGAATATCCGTGAGTATTGCTTTTGAATGACCTCTGCCTGTCCATGCCAGCGGACCGAAATAGCCATTTCTCTTAATCTTTGCGTTAACTTTAAAGTACCTGTTCAGCAAAGATATTACCGACGAATAATTGTCCGTTACATCTTTTACTATACCTACTATCCCGTCACTTGACAGAACGGCCATATCAGGCTCAATCCCGTGATTACTGCCCCTGTTCAAAGTAATATAGTTATACTGCTTGTTTGTGGAATTATTTACTACCCTGGCATCAATATAAACATAATTACGATCAAATACAGAATCATTTACCTTAAAAGATTCGAGCGATGTTATCCTGTAAGAGCTCTTCAGCAGGTTATACAATTTGTTATTTTCCTCTACCAGCTTCCTGTTCTCCTCCCTGAGAGACAAATATTCCTTAACATTCATAATTGCCCTCGAGAAGCCTCCCTTCAAAGCACATGTAAAGTCCATAAATTTCGCTTTATGGAATGTATTAAACTGGATTATCAGAATAAAGGCTACTATCTCCAGAATTATAAACAGAAAAGTGAAATGGTATCTTACAATAAATTTCAGCAGGTTCCTCATTCTATTTATCTCATAAGGAATGAAAACTTATCGACATTCTTGAGGGCAATACCTGTACCGCGCGCTACAGCATGCATTGTATCTTCAGCAAGGTGAAAAGGAATATTTATTTTATCAGTAAGTCTTTTTGGCACTCCCCGCAAAAGAGAGCCTCCTCCTGCAAGATAGATACCTTTTGCTACGATATCAGCATACAATTCGGGGGGGGTTTGCTCAAGAACCGAAAGTATTGCTGTCTCAACCTTTGACAATGACTTGTCAAGGCAGTGAGCAATTTCCTGATATGAAATGGGTATTTCTATAGGCAAGGCTGTCATTAAATTGGGCCCTCTGACATTATAGTCAGGCGGGGGATTATCGATATCCGGTAAGGCAGAGCCAACATTTATTTTTATCTCTTCAGCTGTTCTTTCTCCTATTTTAATATTATGCTGGTGTCTCATATAAGCCTGTATATCAGCAGTAAAGACATCACCAGCAATTCTTATTGACTGGTTGCATACTATGCCTCCCAGCGCTATTACTGCAATTTCTGTTGTTCCCCCGCCGATGTCTACTACCATGTTCCCTTCCGGGGCAGTAACATCGAGCCCTATGCCTATAGCTGCAGCCATAGGTTCATAAATCATATAAACGTCGCGGCCACCCGCATGTTCCGATGAGTCACGTACAGCGCGAATCTCAACTTCCGTGCTTCCCGACGGTATGCATACTACCATCCTAAGTGAAGGAGTAATAAACCTGTTCCTGGGATTTATCATCTTAATCATACCCCTTATCATTAGTTCTGCTGCGTTAAAATCTGCTATTACCCCATCCCTTAATGGGCGGATAGTCTTAATATTTTCATGTGTTTTGCCATGCATTTGTCGCGCTTCCTCGCCGATAGCAATAAGTTTCCCTGAATTATTATCAATGGCAACTATTGATGGCTGATCTACTACAACTTTATCATTATGTATGATGATTGTATTTGCTGTGCCTAAATCAATAGCCAGCTCCTGTGTTAAAAAAGAAAACAGACCCATATTAAATCACAATTAATAAAATCCGTGATAAAGTTAATTTATTTTATGAATGAAATTATATAACAGCCAGATAAAGTAATTAAAATTTTCTTGAACCATCAATGTTTAAAATGTCTGACTCCGGTCAATACCATTGCCATATTATGTGCATTGCAGTAATCAACAGACTCCTGATCGCGGATTGAGCCCCCCGGCTGGATGACGAGCTTAATGCCTGCTTCATCTGCAATCTGAACACAATCGGGGAACGGGAAAAATGCATCTGACGCCATAACCCCTCCTTCCAGCTTAAATCCGAAGTTACCTGCTTTTATTATGGCCTGCCGCAGTGCATCAACCCTTGATGTTTGTCCCACCCCGCTTGCCATAAGCTGCTTGTCACGGGCAAGGACGATGGTGTTGGACTTGCTGTGCTTAACCAGCTTATTGGCAAACTCAAGATCAAGCAGCTCCTTTTCGTTCGGAACCCTTTTTGTTACGGGCCTCATATCACGGGGAGTTTCTATTTTAAGGTCCCTGTCCTGTTCAATAATACCATTAAGCAATGTCCTGAACTGTATCTCCGGAAGCTTGCATTCCTTAAGGATAAGGATTATCCTGTTTTTTTTCTTTTTCAATATCTCAAGCGCATCATTTGCATAGGAAGGTGCAATTATTACTTCGAAGAATAACTTATCAATCTCTTCTGCCGTTGCTTTATCAACCTGTGCATTTGTAATTAATATACCTCCGAAAGCCGACACCGGGTCCCCGGCCAGCGCATCTTTCCATGCATCCAGCAATACCTTTCGTGATGCAATACCACAGGCATTGTTGTGCTTCAAAATGGCAAAGGTTGTCTCATCAAATTCATCCATCAGATTTACCGCGGCCTCAATATCCAGCAGATTATTATATGATATTTCCTTACCATGAAGCTTGTCAAAAATAAGGTCAAAGTCCCCGTAGAAAGTCCCCTTCTGATGCGGATTTTC
>Ga0315548_1004287_pt1 | contig 10341 bp, 6 predicted proteins | sample SalMarSW160110MG_2_FD_202540 | JGI IMG/M metagenome (GOLD analysis project Ga0315548, IMG submission 202540) | Salt marsh sediment microbial communities from the Plum Island Ecosystem LTER, Massachusetts, United States - Salt Marsh Sediment SW1601-110 ... | reverse complement strand
CGTTTCACTTTCATGTACTGATATGGGGAGCACAGCAGCCCAGTTGGATATCAGGATTAGCGCCGGCGGAGCAATTGGAAGAAATTAGAGAATGGTTTCAGGCTGTTGCCGATCGATATCCTGATATTGAATATTTGGAGGTGGTGAATGAACCATTACTCGGGCATAATCCCCCCGACGGCATAAATGGACGGGCTAATTATAAGGAAGCATTAGGCGGTAATGGTACAACTGGTTGGGATTGGGTAATAAATGCCTTCAAGATGGCCCGGGAGATTTTTCCGGATTCAACCAGATTAATGCTCAATGACTTTAATATCATCAATAGCTCTACCAGCACAAATCAATATCTCGGTATCATCAACCTGCTTAAGGAAGACACTTTAATAGATATTATCGGAGAGCAAGGGCACGCTTTTACAACAACCGCTGATGCTAATGTGATGAAAGCAAATCTCGATATTCTTGCATCAACAGGGCTGCCGATTCAAATTACGGAACTGGATATCGATGGCCCTTCCGATCAAGTACAGCTTCAGGAATACCAGCGGATATTTCCCACGTTCTACAAGCATCCCGCTGTTGAAGGTATTACATTGTGGGGATGGAGGCCGGGATTATGGAGGAACGATCAGGGCGCTTATCTGGTTGAACAGGACGGAGCCGAGAGGCCTGCTCTACAGTGGTTACGGGAATATCTTGATACTGCGGATGTAACCGTATCGGTTAACCTTGCCGATGGATTGCCGCAAAGTTTTAAGCTATACAATAATTATCCCAATCCGTTTAATCCCGCTACAAATATCAGATACAATATTTCTAAAACTTCCCAAGTAACGTTAAAGGTATTTGATATTTTAGGCAGGCAGGTTCAGACTTTGGTGAATTCAATACAGGTGCCTGGCCAGTATACAATTACTTTCAATGCTCAGAATCTTGCAAGCGGAATTTATTTCTATCAGCTTCATGCTGGAAGCTTTACCGAGACGAAGAAACTGATGCTGCTTAAATAGTATCACCTGATACCAAGTCTTGGTGGTGTAGAATCGTACGATATGCTCACTCAGAAGTCAAGCGGTATGAAATGGAGATACTGCTTGACGACTGAGGGGATAAGGTAGTTGATGCAAGAAATGGAATCGACATCATCGAACTTGATGAACGGGAGCTTGATAAATATTTGGATATGAACGCAGTATTTTTTAAGCATCACAATGTTCTATATAACTTCAGAACTAAAATAATAAATGCATATTAATTTTATACAAAAAAACGCTCCGGGTTATTTCTTCGGAAATGAAAAGCAGCAAATTTCTTTATCTGAATGTATTTCTTCTTTCTGCCGTAGTTCTTTGCTTTGAAATTACTTCTACACGCATTTCGTCTGTAATATTTGTCAGCGATTACGCATTTTTCATTCTGTCGCTTACCATACTTGGCTTAGGAAGCGGCGGGATTTTTTGTTACTACAGAGTAAAAGAAAATAAAGCTGCTACATCACTGAAGATTATTTCCAGATCCTTATCGTTGTTTGGTATCTCATTATGCCTATTCATCATTTTAGTGATAAGTTTCTCCATTGCTGACCCGTTTCTCTATTTCTTTCTTCTCTTCCTCCCTTTTTTCTTTGCCGGCATTGTCTACGCTCAAATATTTAAGATCTATGCAGAACATAGCTTCATATTGTACGCATCGGATTTATCAGGGGCAGCGATTGGTTCAATCGCATCTCTTGGCTTATTTAGCTTCTGCGGGGCACCTAATAGTATTTTACTGCTGACCATTATTGTTTTTGGTACAGCTTTAAGTTTTAATCGTAGCCGGATGAATAGGATAATAATAATTGGTATTTATACCATTCTCTTTTTGTCTCTTCTCATGGTGCTGTATAATAGTAAAAATGAATTTATGGGTAGAGTACCGGTTGGCAATTTTTTTGAAAAAGATTTTTATTCTGCTTATTCCGATCCGACTATACGATCCCAAATTATTGACAGCCGCTGGAGTCTTTATCGACGATCTGATTTGGTGCAATACAGTCACCAAGATGTAGTTAAACACCTTTTTATAGACGGAGCAGCTGGCACCCAAGTGTATCGCTTTAATGGAAACGTAAAAAAGCCAGGTGAACTTCTTATTAACCTTTTACTACGACATACAAATTCAATCCCATTTTTATGTTTAAAAAATCACGAAAATAACAACATGCTTATTATTGATCCCGGTGGAGGGAAAGAAGTGTTGTTAGGCCTAATGAGCGGTGTTGAACAAATTACCGGCGTGGAGATAAATCCTGATTTTGTCGATATCATCAAAGAGCATAGGAATTTCGATGGAGGAATTTATACTGATTTCTCTAACGTTAATATTCTTGTACAGGAAGGAAGGCATTTTGTTAAGCGATCGAATCAGAAATTCGATTTGATAGTTATGGCACTCCCTTCCACCAAGCAAATGCAAAATATTGAAGCTTTCGCGATGAGTGAAAATTATCTTGTTACATGTGAAGCAATCCAGGATTATCTAAAAATCTTAACTCCCGAAGGCAGTATGATTTTTACCGTGCATAATAAATGGGAATTAATGCGGCTAATAACGACAACCTTTTCCACTTTTAAAGAAAATGGTATTAATAACAAAGATGCAATAAATCATTTTGCCATATTGGAATCTGATTATTCACCCACCATAGTCATTAAAAAAAATGTTTTTACTAAAGATGATATTATTCATTGGCAAAATACAATGAAGAAAATCCCAAAAGATTTGCCCGCTGTAACTTTTCTTCCAAATTCATGGGATCAACTTGACAAAACTGCTATTAATCGATTTTTAGCAAAAATCGGTCAGGATGACGAATTTCTTAGTAAATATACTGAGCAATATGAATACAATATTTCTCCGTGCCGAGACGATAGTCCTTATTTTTACAAAATAAGAAAAGGCGTCCCCGTCGAATATTTATGGCTGTTATTCGGTACTATTGCCTTTAATATCCTCATCGTGATTCTTCCATTAAAAATCATCAGGAAAAAGATAAAACATAAAGAATTCAGGGCAGCCATATTTCCCTTGATCGTCTTTATTTGCATTGGTATAGGTTTTATGATATTGGAAGTCTCACTTTTTCAAAAACTTGTACTTTATCTCGGCTCTCCTGCTGTCTCCCTGTCGATTCTTTTATTTTCCTTGTTGATCGGAATGGGCCTCGGCAGTTTTTGGGGAAAGAAAATATTTGAAACTAACGTAATGAAACGTCTTTATACAATTAGTCTTTTGATAGTGATAATCGGAATTCTGACTTTTATACTTTTTCCTTTTATACTTTCAATGTTCCTGGTTTATAGTCTACCGGTTCGTTGTGCAGTGAGTTTCTTAATAATCCTCCCTTTCGGTTTTCTATTAGGAATTCCTTTCCCTTCATGCATTCAGATGTTAAAACAACAGGATATGGAAAAGTACATTCCATGGATGTACGGTGTTAATGGTGCGATGTCCGTACTTGGCTCCGTTTCCGCTGTAATCCTTTCGATGCTTTTCGGTTTCACACCGGCTTTCTTTATCGGATTAAGTTTTTACCTGATTATCTCTGCACTCCTATATAAATACCGCTTATAACTTTCCTATATTTCATCAATAAAACCGATTTTAGTTACTTCTGATAAATCATTTTCTTAGTCTCAGTAAATTTATCTGCCTGCATTCTATAGAAATATACTCCACTTGACAAATTATTTGCATTCCAGCGGATTTCATGAGATCCTGCCGTAACTTCGCCGTCGAGAAGTGTCTCAATCTCCTTGCCTGTAATATCATATATCTTAATAACAGCATGTCCTGATCGTTGCATATTAAATCTTATAACCGTGGAAGGATTAAACGGATTCGGATAATTCTGATATAGTTGGAATTTATAAGGCGAAAGGTTATTCTGATTTTCCACATATAACGAACCGCCTTGGTTAACGGTTACCAGTTCAATGCCGTTACCGGTTTCAAGATTTCTCGAGTATTGCTTGTCGGTTGCATTATTCCAGTGCTCATGGACGCCGAGACTGTAAACATGTACTCCAGTACTGTCAGGATCATATTTTATACCATCAGGCCAGTTGGTCGAATCCGCCGCCTGGTGAAGATAATCGTCAACCCCATCCATTTGAACATATGCAGTTACCGAGCCGCCCGTCTGATATTCGCTCCGCAGAAAATCATATCCGACCGATTCAATTGCAACATTATCTAGTGAAGCGAACACGGATGATGACCAACTATTATTAAAAGGTGCCATCTGCCATTTAAGCGGTGCTCCAAGTTCATGGTTTGTGGACCATAATGCATCCATTATATAGACAAGGTTTTTCTTCCCAAGTAATGAGTGTGTCATAAGATCAACTTGCACACGATAGAGTCCATAACCAGGTCGGTCAATTCCTTGTTCCATTTCCCGGGGAGCTATCAATCCGTTATGTAAGTGAGATGCATCGTCAGCTGTTTGCGAACCGAAATGATTTTTTGCAAACATTGTGGTACCAGCGCGTTTATGTCCCTTAAGCATCGGGATGTTGATCATATATTCAGCATCTTGAAGAATAGAATAGAGTTCATCATTATACCAGGGGGTTGTACCGAGCCTGAATGCGTCCCAAACCTGATCTTTCAGAATCGTTCCATGATCAGCATAGTAGATTTTTGCAGTCGTACTTACCGTAACTTTTTCTCTTCCCAATGTTGAATAGTTGTTATCAAGATAATGGACATTGGGAAATTCCGGGTACCATTGATCATACATATGCTTATAAATATGTTTCATCGGGTCACCGATATATATATCGCTTTGAGCAACACCCACAACATTGACAAGCTGGCGCAGAACGGCAAGCACTACCGCAGGAGAAGTTTCGGAAATCCCGTAGTAATTATTATAGGTTTTAGATAAATCGGAGGTGTTAAAATTTCCTCCCCAACCACTCGTAGCATTTATCTTAATAAATATTTTTTCTCCTGGGACATAATTAACTTCACCCTTTCCTCGGGTTTTATTGTGGTACTGGAATATCGCCCTCCACGCAGCGCTGTCACTTGTCTGGCCTGTAAGACTGTCCAAAGCGATAGAAACCATACTATCGATGGCAGATTGGTTGTTATTCTCAGGCATAAACCAACCATGATCTTTTGCGCTCGGATTGCAGTTCTTATTAGTTGCATTCGGATTATGCACCCATACAACTCTTCCCGGGAATATGCCTTTTGCAACACCGATAGGTTCATTCGCATTAACGACCGCATCGACAGTTAACTCTACTTCTTTTTGGAGCACATTAGTGTCGAATAGAATAAAACCGCTCAGACCAAATACAATAAAAGCACCCAGAAAAAATACCGGAAAATATTGTATTGGTTTTTTCGATTTGAAGAAAACTACGGCAGATAGAGCCAGCATTACAAGATAACCGATAAATCCTGAAGCAATCGGCATCGCCGTCTGAACACAGGGATAGCTTAAACGGCTCGGTTTTGGCAGAACGCGAATTAAAATCCACAACATTGCAGCCAAACCGATAAACGGTAGAAAAAACTTTGATAATCGGTTAAATGATTTAAGGCCCGTAATTCGCCCAGTCTTTGGGCATACATAGAAATATTTTTTCATGAAGTCATTCATAGCGTACTTTGGATTATAATAAAATCCTTGCCTTTCTATATTGGTAAAATAAGTGAATAAATCTTTTTAAAGTAAACCATTTTATCATAGAAAAAAAAGCGCCTATATAATGTTAGATATTAAATAAAAGTTCCATTTATAGAAGCTTTTAATATCTACATTTAATATAATAAATTTGCTCATAAAATCATATACATCCATTCTTAAAAAAGAAATCATATGCATACTTTTCGATCTTAAGTATGTTCTTTTTATTATGAATATTTTGTGCTCTTCATCACTTTTATGATTTTTTATATTTATGAAAGAAATGTTTTATTTCAGTAATATCATCTTATAAATTTCAGAATAGTCATAAGCAATTATTTTATAAAAAAATATTCCTGAAGAATAATTTTTCTTTCTATTACTTTTGAGGCAACAGCATAACCTCGGCGCCGGCCAGTAATATTGTTCCAAGCCCATGAACATCATTAAGCGGGGCAGGCCTGCGGTAATAGTAAACCAAATCATCGCTCACTACTGTACCGGTACAGACTCCTTCGATTTTCCCATCATCTCGAATTTTAGACATTACGCCTTCCCATCCTCTCTGAGCAATTGATGCATAGCGTGGTTCTAAATATCCTTTATTAACAGCTCGGGCCACAGCATAAGTAAACAAGGCACTGCATGATGTTTCAAGATACGAATCTTCCTTGTCAAGCAATTGATGCCACAAACCTTCGCTTCCCTGATAATGTGCAATTCCCAGAATATGCTTTCTGAATAATTCCATTAGGATATTTCGTTGCGTGTAATCTTCGGGCAGCCGATCAAGAAGATCAATTTGAGCAAGTATTGCCCATCCGTTAGCACGACCCCAAAAGGCGACGCCCTGCCGATTAACGTCCGAATACCAGCAGTGGTGCATAAGTCCGACTTCTTCATCGAAAAGATATTTATGATAATTAATTACCTGTTTGGCTGCATCATCGAAATATTTTATGTCGTTAGTCAATTCGCCCATACGTGTAAGGAATGAAAGTCCCATATAAAGATCGTCCGCCCAGAGCGTCCATTTATGCGGAAAATGACGAACAAATGTGCCGTCCTTCAACCGGTTCTGTTTTTCGAACATATGTTTTGCCGTCTTATCAAGATATTTCTTATATCGTTCTTGTTTATTGACACGATATACTTCAATAACACTTGCTCCTATAGCTCCGCAATCGTCAAGTTCTTCCATTATAAAGAATTGCCCGAACGGATAGCTCCACTTATCTTCGCCTTTGTGTTTCTTTTGGAAGTACTGATAACTATCAAAACCAAAAGCGACATTTTTAATTACGAATTTAGAATAGACCTGTTCACGAAGCACATCTTTTAATTTCAACATAGCAATATTTAAAACACCGTTCCAATAGCGCCAATCATTGTATGGACTTTCAAGTTTCAATTGCGCCTTTCGCAGAACATTTTCGGTGGATTCATAATGTTTGCCAGTTTTCGAATCAACGAATTGAAATGTTGCATCCCGAAGTACTCCGTCAGCTACTGCACGAAGCTTCGGCATTGTTCCCGACGTGTCCTGCGCCGCAATCGGTACTAAGAATAGAAAAAAACTCAGAACGATAGAGATTATGATGAATTGACATTCAAACTGCTTATTGCGGCACAATATTCTTATACGCATGTTATCCCTCTAGCTGATGTATCTATTAACAATATAATATAAATGGTAATGAATAAAATATTATGGGCCGCAATAATATTTTATCTTTTTTATTTTTACTTCTACCGTATTTTTGAAAAACGGCAGTTGGTCAAATATCTGATATTATCCATTTGTTCAAGCGCTGCATTGACATTTTTACTTATGCCCTTGCATAAAATATTTTATCCGGATTTTGAAATCTTTAATTGCAGATATTTAATCCCGCCGACGTTTGGGACATTCATAATTGCCCAAAGCGGGTGCCTGGTCAGTGGATTTGAAAATTGGATTAATAATCTGAAACAACAAATCGAGATTGAGAACCTTTATCTTAAAACCGAAAATGAACTTATAAAATCACAGATAGCACCTCACCTGCTTTTTAATACGCTAAACAATATAGATTCGTTTATCCATTCACAGCCTAAGAAAGCTTCTGAAACACTTATATCGCTTTCCCAGATACTGCGGTATACTATTTATGAGACAAAAGAAGAGTTTGTCCCATTATCAAAAGAGATTGAGTATATAAACAACTACATCAATCTGAAGAAAATAAGGATATCCGACCCTGATGCTATAAAAGTGAATTTACCTATCTCTTGCGATAATATTTTTATACCACCGCTCATCTTTTTACCTTTTTTGAAAACGCATTCAAGCATGGCTTATATACGGATAAAAGAAATCCTATTGAAATTAGCATTAATTGCTCAAACGACAAAGTGAGTTTTCATTGCTATAATAGATATACACATAATGATAGCAATCTGAAGAACCGCGGACTAGGTCTGGACAATGCAAAACGAAGACTCGATCTGCTATACAAGGATAGATGCGCGCTTCAAATCAAAAAAACTCTTGATACATTTGAAGTAAATCTAACCTTAGAAGCATAATCTGTACTGATAACAAAACTCTTCGCTATAATCTATGTGACAATCATAGCCTTTTACATGTTTCCATTACATTCGCTTGATTTTAAACAGAAGAACCTACATATTTCTCTTGCATTTCGTACGCAAAGAAGTACCGAATCTCATTATGCTTGGTATTCTCGTCAAACCGTAAACGATATTATTTATAAATTATGGAAAACTCAGTACAAAGAAAATTTCAAAAAGCTCTTCGTAACCTCCCAAACCTGTTGCATGGATACAATATCTATGTGAACCGGGACAAGCTAAATCTAATCAAACTGACGTTTACTGAACTCAATCCTCACGCGAAATCATTTGCAGATCTTGGAGGTGTATGGAAGGTAAATGCCGCCTATAGTCTTTACACTATCAGGAACTTTCAGATAAGTAGAGGTATTTTAATTGATACCGATTACCCACAAACAATTAGGACACGATTAAGCAAATACCGGAACCTCCAAACCGTTCGAGGCGATTTTTCGGATCCATCGATTATTCAAGCCGTCGGCCAGGTTGATATAGTTTTCTTCTTCGATGTTCTGCTGCATCAGGCAAATCCAGATTGGGATCAGGTGATTGAGCGGTATTCCACAAATTGTTCCTGCTTTGTTGTCTACAATCAACAATATGTTCGCGGACAAGAAACCATCCGGCTTACAGACTTACCGCTGGAAGAATACCTTGACCTGACATCCGATCACGGTGAGGACATAACTAGATATATTTACAAGCATAAAGAAGAGATACATCCCACGTATAAAAAGCCATGGAGAGATATCCATAATATTACACAGTGGGGCATCACAGACCGAGGATTACGGGAAACAATGTCGCGATTAGGATTCAAAGAGGTATTCTACAAAAATTACGGTATGTTTATTAATTTGCCTGCGTTTGAGAATCACGCATTTGTTTTCATACGAAAGTAATTTATAATTATTAGATGAAAGTGTGATTCATATTTAAGAGCTAAATAATTCACAGCAAGAAAAGTTTTTATTAATTTCTTTTCGATTGAACTTATCTATTTAAAAAAGGAGCCCCTATGAACACGATTGAAAAAGCATTAATGCATGGATTGTTTGTCCATTTGCATCACAATATTGATAAGGTAATCGATTTTAAAAGTTTTCAGGAATTAAATCGTCAAGTGTCAAAGATCTGGCCGGGAGCTCTGGCAATAGGGCCTGAAGCAAACGATGACGCAGCGGTCTTTCAAGTCCCGGGCATGAATGGTTATGTAGTAGCTAAAATGGAAAGCCATTGCTCGCCCTGTGTGCCGAGACCTTATGATGCTGCCGCTACCGGCGCCGGAGGAGCTATGCGCGATGTGGTTGCGATGGGCGCACGGCCGATTTTCCTTTTGGATTTCATCGGGACCAGGCCTCTTGACCAGGAAGTAATAGTCGGTCCATGCGGCTTTTCCGGACGCTGCACTTGCGGAAAATGCAAAGTTATGAGCAGTCAGGAGAGACTGAACATAATGGTTAAAGGATTAGGAGATATGTGCAGAACAATGGATGTATTCGTTGTCGGAGGAGGATTCTCTACCTCTTTTTCCGATATCGTGCCTGCAGTAGTTGTATCTGTATTCGGTAAATTAGTCACTAAAGAACCTCTTACCAAACCGGCAAAAAAAGCCGGTGATAAAATTATCATTATAGGTGTAACAGGAAATGACGGCAACGATACGCTTCACAGAGCCGGTCTTGTAAAAGAGATGCGCCCGGCAATAGCTTTATTCAAAGAGGAAAAGACCGCACTTGAAGCGGCCCTGGCTGCTTTCGGTACCGGTAAAATTAAAACTTGTTCTGATTTAGGCGCCGCCGGTATTGGAGCTGCGATATGCGAATCAGCAAGATACGGCAATTTAGGAGCCAGAGTGGATTTGTCCAAAGTACCTGTTTCAGTCGATGGAATTACACCGCAGGAAATTTTGATATGCGAAACTCAAGCCCGTTATGTAGTCCATACCGCGCCGGAATCTGTTGACGAGGTATTGCAGGCTGTGCGATCAAAAACCGAAAATACCGCGGTGATAGGAGAAGTTACATCCGATGATA
>Ga0315548_1004278_pt1 | contig 10366 bp, 11 predicted proteins | sample SalMarSW160110MG_2_FD_202540 | JGI IMG/M metagenome (GOLD analysis project Ga0315548, IMG submission 202540) | Salt marsh sediment microbial communities from the Plum Island Ecosystem LTER, Massachusetts, United States - Salt Marsh Sediment SW1601-110 ... | reverse complement strand
CAGCGCCGGGGCATCATTAATGCCGTCACCGACCATAGCCACCACCCGGCCCTTTTTCTGCAGCTTTTTGACCTCCCGGGACTTGTTTTCGGGGAGCACCTCGGCCAGAACCCGGTCAATGCCTACCTCCTGAGCGATAGCCTCGGCGGTGCGCCGGTTGTCCCCGGTAATCATCACCGTCTCGATGCCCATCCGGTGGAGTTCTTGTAGCGCCTCTTTAGCCCGGGGCTTGAGGGTGTCAGCCAGGGCGATGACGCCCATTACCCGGCTGTCCGCACCCAGGAACATTACCGTCTTGCCCTTTTCCCGGAGGCGCTTGGCTTCCGTCCCCAGTCCGTTCAGGTAAAGCCCCTTGTCTTCGATGAATTTAAGATTGCCCAGAAGCAACTTTTTGCCGGCTACCGACGCTCTGACTCCCTGTCCCGGGATGGCGGTAAAATCGGCGGCGGGGAGCAGCTTGAGCTTTTTCTCATTAGCGGCTTTGACTATGGCCTCGCCCAGCGGGTGCTCCGAGCCGTGTTCCGCCGAAGCCGCCAGCTGGAGGACTTCTTCCCGGGAGGAGGTGGGGATAGCTAAAATATCGGTTACTTTGGGTTCGCCCCGGGTCAGGGTGCCGGTTTTATCCAGCAGCACCGTGTCTATCTGGTGAGACCGTTCCAGCGCCCCGGCGCTCTTGATGAGTATGCCGTGCTCGGCACCCCGGCCGGTGCCGACCATGATAGCCGTCGGCGTGGCCAGCCCCAGCGCGCAGGGGCAGGCGATGATAAGCACGGCGACAAAGTTAAGCAAGGCATAAGTTAGGGCTGGGGTGGGCCCTACGAAATACCAGATGATAAAGGTGATGATGGCGATACCGATGACTATGGGCACGAAATAGCTGGCGATAACATCGGCCAGCCGCTGGACAGGCGCCTTGCTTCCCTGCGCCTCTTCCACCAGCCGGATAATCCGGGCCAGGGTGGTATCCTTACCCACTTTGGTCGCCTCGAAGCGGAAGCTGCCGGTCTTATTGATGGTGGCGCCGATGACCTCGTCGCCGACCGTTTTTTCCACCGGCAGGCTCTCGCCGGTAATCATAGACTCGTCAACGCTGGAATACCCCTCACGAACAGTCCCGTCCACGGGCACGCGCTCACCCGGCCGTACCAGGATAAGGTCACTGAGCTGGACATCTTCGATGGGGATTTCTATTTCTTTGCCGTCACGAATAATCAAAGCTGTCTTCGGCTGCAGGCCGATGAGCTTCTTTATTGCCTCCGATGTCTGGCCTTTAGCCCTGGCCTCCAGGAAACGGCCGAGTAAAATCAGGGTAACAATCATGGCCGAGGTATCGAAGTACAGGTGGACTTCCCGCCCGCCGGCGGCGAAAAGCCCGGGGGAGATGACGGCGACCACGCTGTAGAAATAGGCGGCTGATGTGCCGACAGCAATCAGGGTATTCATATCGGCGGTTCGGTGCCGGAGCGCCCCCCAGGTTCCCTGGTAGAACCGCCAGCCGGCCCAGAACTGTACCGGCGTCGCCAGCGCCCAGAGCAGGTAGGGTTTTCCAGTAAAGGTGGGGGTCCACATCAGGGCCATGATGGCCGCGGCCAGGACGGCGGCGACGATAAAGCGGTTTCTTATCTTTTTTGTCTCCCGCTGGGAGGCGGTGGTGACGTCTTCCAGTGTTTCTGCTTCGGCGCCCAGTTCGTAGCCGGCCTCTTTTACCGCCCGCCGCAGGTCGGATATCTCGGTCCCTTCGATATATTCTACGGTGGCTTTTTCCGAAGCCAGGTTGACATCGACTGAAATTACCCCGGGCACGCTCGATAGTGCCTGCTCGACGCGGCTGACGCAGGAAGCGCAGGTCATGCCGCTTACAGGGAAGATGGATTTACTGGTTGCCGCCCCGTAGCCCAGTTGGGAGATAGTATTCTTAATCTTGGAGAGGGGTACCTGGGTGGGGTCGTATTCTATGGAAGCCTTCTCTGATGCCAGGTTGACCTCGGTCCGCTCTACGCCGTGCAGCTTGGACAGACCCTTCTGGATGGTGGCGGCACAGGTGGCACAGGTCATTCCGGTTATGGGGATATGAGCCTTCCTGGTTTTGCTGGCGTTTGATTTACTAGCCATTTAACTAGTCCCGCAGGGCTTCAATTATGGCTTTGTTGAATCTGGGCAGGTCGGCGGGCTTGCGCGAAGTGATGAGATTGCCGTTGCGGACTACCGCTTCGTCGACCCATTCGGCGCCGGCCTTCTTCAGTTCGGTAGCTGCCGCGGGGCAGGAGGTGAGACGGCGTCCCTTGACGATACCAGCGGCGATGAGTAGCTGCGGGCCGTGGCAAACCGCCGCTATCACCTTGCCCAGCTCATCTGCCTTCTTAACTAGGTTGACCATGGACTGATGCCGGCGCATCCTGGCCGGGGCACGGCCGCCGGGTATTATGATGGCGGCGAAGTCCTCAGCTTTAACTTTATCGGCGGTGGTATCGACTCTTATGGCCACGCTGCCCCTTTTACCCTGGTAAATCTCCTGGGAGCCGCTGCCCACAATCAATACCTTGGCACCGGCGTTTTTCATGCCCCACATCGGCACGATGAGCTCTGAGTCTTCGAAGTCCTCTTCAGCCAAGATGGCAATCCTCTTCCCGTCAAGCATATAGTTACTTTCCTTCGTCGGAAATTCTGGGTCCCCGCCGGCGTCCCTTGGCCTGGCTAGACGGTTTCGCCTCTACCTCAATCACGCCGACCAGGTCGCGCAGGTAGCCGCACTGGATGCAGTACTCGTACCAGCCGTGGTGGTCTTTATCAACCCCGACGTCACCCGTTTTGCATCGGGGACAACTCTTCGGTCTCAACATTTTGGGGCCACCCCCTTTGTTCTTAGCCATTGCCCTCTTTAATATCGCGCACGTGGTTGATTAGAATTACTATACCTAAAATGATAGTGTGCGGGCGATAACGAAGTCATAAAATCAGGGGGGAAAAAGTTACAAAAATATGACATCGGGGGTGGTTCAGGTGGTGGGGTGGTCTATGATGTAGCCTGTCTTGGGCACGGTTCGAATCAGCGGGGGTTTGTCGGGGTCGCTCTCCAGCTTGCTCCTGAGGCGGCTTATCCAGGTCCTGAGGATTTGGACGTCATCGCGGTATTCCGGCCCCCAAACCTGAGTGAGCAGTTCTTCGTAGAGCATGAGGCGGCCGGCATTGTTGATAAGCTGGCTGAGCAGAAGCCATTCGGTGCGGGTCAGGTATTTCTCCTCGCCATTGACCAGCACGTTGTGTTTCCGGAAATCAACGGTTATATCACCTATTTGGAGGACCTCGGCGATTTTGCGCCTTTCGTCGGGCTCCAGCCGGCGCCTTATGGCCTCAATCCTGGCCACCAGCTCATCGGGGTTGAAGGGCTTGGCCAGGTAGTCGTCGGCTCCCAGTTGCAGCCCCTTAATCCGGTCGGTATCGGCCCCTTTGGCGGTAAGAATGATGACCGGCACCGGGGAGAAGGTGCGCAGCTGTTTAAGCATCTCCAGGCCGTCCATCTTGGGCATGAGTAGGTCAAGCACCACCAGGTCGGGCTCCTGAGCCTGAACCTGCTCCAGCCCCTTGATGCCGTTGCCGGCGGTGAGCACCTCGAAGCCGGAGACTTTTAGCTTGGTGCTGAGGAAGTTCAGAATCCGTTCTTCGTCGTCAACTACCAGTATGCGAAATCGCTTCACCAGTATGCCCCCGCTCCGGTCTTTCTTTGGTGGTAATAATAGCCTTATGCTATCGGTATGTCAAAGCCGATTCCGGCCGGGATAGAACTTTTCACCTTGACGTCGGGATATTATCGTCGTATCATCACGCCGAGAGTAGTTATGAACAGGTTCCTGGCATCGATAACAGCGCTTAGAAAACCGAGCTGGTATCTGGCTATCCTGGTCGGCGCCCTGGTTTTCGCCTTACTGTACTTTTCCAGCTGGTATAACTATCTACTTTTCCATAGTATTGCCGAAATATTCAGCATTCTGGTCGCCTTCAGTATTTTTGTCATTGCCTGGAACGCGCGCCGCCTGCTGGATAATAGCTATTTTATATTTATTGGCATCGCCTTCCTGTTTGTCGGGGCCGTCGACCTGGCTCATACTCTCGTTTATCCGGGGATGGGCGTCTTACCGGGGTACGGCACTAATGAGGCGGCCCAGCTCTGGCTGGTTTCCCGCTATATACAAAGCCTTTCTCTCTTACTGGCGCCACTGTTCATCGGCCGCCGTTTAAGGGTCAATTGGCTGATGGTCGGCTACGGCGTGGTTACGGTGCTCTTGCTGGTCTCCATTTTCTACTGGCGGAACTTTCCCGTCTGCTTTGTCGAAGGCGCTGGGCTGACTCCGTTTAAAATAATCAGTGAGTATGTCATTTCTCTGCTGTTGCTGGGGGCGATTTTCACCATGCTGCAAAAGCGCCGCGAGTTTGATACTAACGTTTTAAGGTTTCTCTTTGCCGCCATCATCGTGACCGTTGCCTCCGAATTGGCCTTCACCCTTTACCAGAGCCCCTACGGGTTTCCCAACCTCATCGGGCATTTTCTGAAGATTGTCGCTTTCTATCTCATCTACAAGGCCATTATCGAGACCGGGCTGGTCAAGCCCTACAATCTTCTCTTTAGAAGCCTCAAGCAGAGCGAGGAGCAGTATCGAGACCTGTATGAGGAAGCCCCCAATGCCTACTTTTCGGTTGGGGTGGACGGCCTCATCAAGCGGGCCAACCGTAGCGCGGTGGAACTGCTGGGCTACAGTGGGGATGAGCTGGTGGGGCGACCCGTATCCGACCTTTATACCGCAACGCCGGGCGGCAAAGCCAAGGCGCAGGCGATATTCCAGAGATTTCTGGCTGGTGAGGAAGTCCGTGACGAAGAGATGGAGATGCGCCGGGCCGATGGCAGTAGCGTCTGGGCCAACCTGTCGTTGCGACCGATACGCGACAAGGAAGGCAGGGTGATAGCCAGCCGTTCGGAAATAGTAGACATCACCGAGCACAAAAAGCTGGACCAGCTGAAGGACGATTTTATCGGTCTGGTCTCTCATGAATTGCGCAGTCCCCTGACGGTGATTATGGGGGCGATAAATACCGTCTTAAGCGAAGGAGCCAACCTGTCCGAGGAAGAGACCCGCCAGCTACTCAAGGACGCTGCTCTGGAGTCAGAAACACTGTCTCACCTGCTGGGCAACCTCCTGGAACTGTCACGAGCCCAGGCGGAACGCCTGGTCCTTCATGCCGAGGCCATAGATGTTAAGAAGGTGATTCAGGAAGCCGTTGAGGGAGTAAAGCGCCAGTCTTCAGCGCACCAGTTTGTGGTTAACATCCCCCAAAAACTGCCCCCGGTTTATGCTGACCCGTTGCGTCTGGAACGCATTGTTTATAATCTCTTGGAAAACGCCGTTAAGTATTCACCGCAGGGGGGAGAAGTAAAGGTATCGGTCAAGCCGAATAAGGGGCATCTGGTTATTGGGGTTAGTGACCGGGGGGTGGGCATATCTCCGGCTGACCAGGCCAAGCTGTTTGCTCCCTTTCAGCGTCTGGAAGAATCCCGCCCCGGCGGCACCAGGGGGGTGGGGCTGGGACTGCTGGTTTGTCAGCGGCTGGTGGAAGCCCACGGCGGCCGGATATGGGTTGAGTCTAAGCCCGGCCATGGTTCCACCTTCTTCTTTACCCTGCCCCTAAACCGGCAGCAACAGCAGTCGGCTTAAAGCCGGTTAATACTTTAGGCGGTCAGCAATGTCATAATTTTGTAACTTTTTCTCCCCTCATTTTATGACTTCGTTATCACCCGCGCACTATTATTGTGGTTGAATCCCTATATGGTCCGGGAAGCAGGTGCTGGTTTAGGGTAACAGGCTCAAGGAGGCCAAAATGAAATTGGACAAGAGAACGGCCATTGTCACCGGAGCCAGGCGGGGCATAGGCCGTGCCATAGCTTTAGCTCTGGCTAAGGAGGGAGCCAATGTGACGGTAAGCGACATCAGCCAAGAAGATTGCCAGAAGGTGGTTACCGAAATTGAAAAGCTGGGCCGAAAGGGGCTGGCGGTGAAATGCGATGTAACTTCTACCGCTGAAGTGGAAGACATGGTGAAAAAGACGGTGGCTAAGTTCGGCAAGCTGGACATACTGGTCAATGACGCTGGTATTATCGCTTATAAACCCTTCCTTGAGCTGACCGATGAGGATTGGGATAAAATCATGAGTGTCAATCTTAAAGGCCAGTTTCTCTGCGCCCGGGCGGCCGCCAGGGAGATGATAAAGAATAAGTGGGGCCGCATCATCAATATTGCCTCAATATCTTCCGGGGGGTGTGGTATTGCCTTCCCCCTTATCGCTCACTATACGGCCTCCAAGGGTGGGGTTATGGCGCTGACCGAGGCGCTGGCACTGGAGCTCACCTCCCAGGGGATAAATGTCAACGCCATCTGCCCGGGGGCGATAGATACCGATATGACTAAGGGGGCTAAGGAGAGTGGCCAGCTGGCACAGGTGCTGGCCAGGATTCCCAAAGGCAGACTGGGCAAGCCGGAGGAAATTGGCGACCTGGCTGCCTTTTTAGCCTCTGAAGAAGCCGATTATATCAGTGGTGCTGCCATTGTCATTGACGGTGCTTGGCTGACCAGTTAACGGCTGGTCACCGATGGTTAAAGGCACCGTAATTAAAATCAGAAAGGGGGCAAGATGTATAAGAAGATTCTGGTTCCACTGGATGGGTCTAAGCTGGCTGAGTGTGTTCTTCCTCACGTCGAGAACATAGCAACGTGCTCGGCGGGGGCCGAGGTCATACTGGTCAGCGTCACCGAGCGTGTCACTGGTTTCAGGGTTGTGGATGATTACTCTCAGCCGTCGGGCGCGAGCCTGATACCCGAGGCGGTGGGTAAGCAGGAAAAGGAAGCCCGAAAATATCTGGGCAGGATAGCCAAGGATTTGGAAGCTAAGGGAATTAAGGTGCTGACCGAAGTGCTGCTGGGGCAGCCTGCCGAGGAGATTGCTCTCTTCGCTATGAACGAGGGGTGCGATCTCATTGTTATGGCCAGCCATGGCCGCTCCGGACCCAGCCGTTGGACCCATGGTAGCGTTGCCGAAAAGGTCTTTAGGGCTAACTGCGCGCCCCTTCTAACGGTAAGGGCTCCGGGTTGTGCCGGCGCTTAAGGCTTAATTTAAAATTAAGAGGAGGACAAAAGAAATGGGTTACACAGCCAAGGACTACAGTAAGCTCATCGGCATGGAGGGTTTTAGCCCGACCCTGCTCAATAATCACTTTACTCTCTACCAGGGCTACGTGAACAATACCAACAAGCTGTGGGATTTGCTGACGGCGATGCTGAAAGAAGGCAGGGCGGGCACCCCGGAGTACGCTGAACTTAAACGCCGCTTTGGCTTTGAGTTCAATGGCATGCGCCTTCACGAATATTACTTTGACAACCTGGGTGGTAAAAAACCTCTGGAGAAAACGGCGGCTCTGGCTAAAAAGGTGGCCGGTGCCTACGGCAGCTATGAGGCCTGGGAGAAGGATTTCAGGGCTACCGGGGCGATGCGCGGCATCGGCTGGGCGGTACTGTATCATGATAACGTGAGCGACTGGTTTTTTAACCAGTGGATTAATGAGCACGAGGCCGGCCATCCCGCGGGATGCCAGCCCATCCTGGTGATGGATGTCTTTGAGCATGCCTTTATCATCGATTACGGGCTGAAGCGGGCCGACTACATCGATGCCTTTTTCAAGAATATAAACTGGGATGTGGTGGCCGGCCGGGCGAAATAGCCCCGGCGGCTGCGGAGGAGGCAATAATGGCTAATCAGCTAACGGTGCAGGGTATTCTGGAAAAGGCGATAGAGAAAGAAATTGAGTCACAGCAGCTGTACTGGGACTTGAGTCAGAAGATGACCAATGAGGCGGCTAAGAACGCCTTTGCACAGTTGTCCCGGGAGGAACAGGGGCACGAGAACCTGCTACGGAAATACCTGGGGGGTGAGCTTGGCGAGGGGGGTCTAAAGAAGGAACAGGTTCTGGATTACAGGGTTGCCGAGCACCTTGAGCAGCCCAAAGTAACCCCCAGCATGGGGCTTAAGGATGTCTTCCTGGTGGCGGCTAATCGGGAGAAGGCGTCCCATGCCTTTTACCTCAGCCTGGCCGGGGTGCATCCATCGGGGCGGGTGAGAAGCCTGCTGGAGCAGCTGGCATCCCAGGAACTGGAGCACAAGCGGAGGGTGGAGTTTATCTATACCGAAGTCGCTTTTCCCCAAACTGATGGGGGATAAAAATTACTGTCTATAAGGAAGGGTGAGGATAGTGAGGAAAATTGCTGCATTTGCTGTAACCCTGGCGATACTTTTATCGGCGCTTTTGCTGGCGCTGGGAGGTTGCCCGGGGAACGGAGAGATTAACGGAAACGGATACCTTGGGCCGGCGGAGGTCAGGGAGTATGAGGGCGAAGACCTGTCTTCAGTCAACGCTTTTCGGGAAAACTCTATTAAGGGGCCGCAATACGTTGATATAGAGAACTATCAGCTTGAGGTTACCGGTCTCGTTGAAAATCCGGTGAGCTATAGCTACGACGAGGTTATTGAGGGCTATCAGAATTACAAAAAGGTGGTCACCCTTCACTGCGTGGAAGGCTGGGATGCTACTATTCTCTGGGAGGGGGTGCTGGTCAGTGATTTGCTGGCCGAGGCTGGCCCCCTGCCCGAGGCTCAGGTGGTTATTTTCCATGCCTACGATGGGTATACCACCTCTCTTCCCCTTGATTATGTAATAGAGAACGACATACTTATGGCCTACAAGATGAATGAGATCACCATGCCGCCGGAAAGGGGCTTTCCCTTTGAACTGGTGGCCGAGAGTAAGTGGGGCTATAAGTGGATAAAGTGGATAACGGCCATCGAACTATCCGACGATATTAATTACCGGGGTTACTGGGAGGAGAGAGGGTTCTCCAATACCGCCGACCTTGATGAAAGTTTTTACGACTAATGAGCAAGGCAGCCATTCTGAACCTGATTAGAAAGATAATACAGTGGTTGCTGCTGGCGGTGACTGTTCTCTTTCTCCTTACCGGCTTCGGTATCACCGAGTTCAAGGTGGTGGAAACCATAACCTTGGGCTGGTTGACCAAGAGCTGGGCCCTTAGGTTGCATGATAACCTGTGGATTCCCTTCATCGTCCTGCTGGCCCTGCATATTTGCCTGCCCTTAGTTTTCAAACGCAGGGGGAAAGAGGTGGAGCTATGAAAATAGGCGATATAATAAAAGAGCGCGGGAGCAGCTTCTCTTTTGAGTTCTTCCCCCCCAAAGACGAGGCTGGCGAAGCGCGGCTTTTCCAGACTATAGCTAAACTGGCGGCTCTGGCGCCGACTTTCGTTTCGGCAACCTACGGTGCCGGTGGCGGTACTCTGAAAAATACCAGCCGTGTGATTGGGCGTATCCAGCGGGAGACCTCGCTTACCGCCATGCCCCACCTCACCTGCGTTGATCAGAGTAAAGGCGAGCTCAGAAAGATTCTGGAGGACTATAAGGGGCGGGGTATTGATAATGTTCTGGCCCTGAGGGGTGACCCACCCAAGGGCACCGATAAATTCGTTGCCCCTAAAGACGGTTTCTGTTATGGCATCGATCTGGTGACGCTGGCTGTCGATGTGGGCGGCTTTTCCATCGGGGTGGCGGTATACCCGGAGGGTCATGCCGAGTCACCAAGCCTGGAAATGGATATGTACTATACCAAGCAGAAAATCGATGCCGGCGCCGATTTCGCCATTACCCAGATGTTCTTTGATAACCGCTACTTCTATGATTTTGTGGAGCGGGCGGAGAAGGCCGGTATTACTATTCCCATCATTCCGGGAATTATGCCCATCGCTGACCTTGCCAGAATACAGAGGTTTTGTCAGATGTGCGGCGCCACTCTGCCCGGCCATGTTGTGCGCAGACTTGAAAAAGTGGGAGTTGACGAGGCCGTTAAGGTGGGCATAGAGGTGGCTACGGAGCAGTGCGCCGACCTGCTGGAGCACGGCGTCCGTTACTTCCATTTCTACACCCTTAATCAGTCTGACCCGGTCAGCCAGATAGTGAGTGATCTGGGCCTGGAGCGTCTGGGGCTTTCCCCGCCGGCGAAGGCACGTTAGCCACAGATAAAGCCGGATGACCGTCCCACATTTCGATTATTCAAGGTTATTTATATAGTTACGCCGATGCAAACGCAGCGACCGTGGCTAGACCTTGTGGCTTCTAAGCTAAAGCCGTATACTGGGTAACAGGCAATGGATGCGCTGGCTCTTACACTAGTTATCGTTTTTGCCGGGGTAGTCCTGCTGCCGCCCCTGGCACGGCGGGCGGGAATACCGGTAATCGTGGCCGAGATACTATTCGGCAT
>Ga0315548_1004277_pt1 | contig 10367 bp, 5 predicted proteins | sample SalMarSW160110MG_2_FD_202540 | JGI IMG/M metagenome (GOLD analysis project Ga0315548, IMG submission 202540) | Salt marsh sediment microbial communities from the Plum Island Ecosystem LTER, Massachusetts, United States - Salt Marsh Sediment SW1601-110 ... | reverse complement strand
GAGCACGTGCCTTCGATCTCATACAAGGGCCTTCATTATGTTCTGACACATAGCATGATATACGCTAAGTTTCTCGCATGCCACAACCCAAAGGTAAAGGGCGTATTCGTGGACTCTCCCAATATCAGGCTCGAGGTCGAGAGCCCGGACAGGGTTCAGCGGGGGAAATACATCGTCGATTTCAGCCAGATGGATGTGGAGGTGAGGAGAAACAGGGGTATCGACCTCGAGGCCTATCTCTCCAAGCAGGATATGGTAAAGAAGGTCCTGCGGGAAGACATGAAGATCGCCAAGGACTTCTTTGAGAGGCTCATCATCTACAGCCTGGAAAGGGTCGTGGAAAGGAACAAAGATGAGCTCAAGGAGCTCGGCGTCGCCATAGAGGTCCCCAAGCAGCCGTTCCCCACCTTCGTCTTTGATGAGGTAAAGAAACAGTTTGGACCGAAAGACTACGAGTCGCTGACAGGAATTGAGACGCCATCGCAGTTCTTCTGGATCATCGGCATCCCAAGGGAGAACTACGATCTCATCTACCCATACCTAACGCCGGAGGGAAAGATAGAGAGTTCAGAGGTGACCTCCGATATGGTTTACAACTATGACATCTGCGCCAAGAGCATTATTCGAGACACCGGTGAGCAGACCGAGGCCCGGGAGCTCCTCTCGGGAGCCATACGGGAATGGCTTTACGAACCCATTGTGGAACGGCTGCTTGACAACAAGGTTATCCCTGTAAGGCCCCTCATTTCCGAGGGCAACATCGAGAACATCAACCAGCTCGATGGGTACGGGCCGTTTCTGTTAGCGGCTAGCCTGAAAGATCATGAGGGCAAACCTGCCTTTCCGGATACCTACGGTGGCGGCATAGGCATAGAGCGGACCCTGTATACACTCCTGCGAGGCCCAAAGGTTGAGAAAATAGACGATGTTACCTTCTTTGGAAAGAACCCTGACAGCCACCAGATATATCTCTTTTAATCTCTGTTTCCCGGTAATGACGGGAAAAGCACCTGCACATCACCGCACACGATCGAGGCCTCCTTCCCACCCTCCTCTTCAACCAGGAGGGCCCCGTTTCTATCGATTCCTGTCACCGTGGCCCTTTTCTTCTCTCCTTCGGGATCGATCAGAACATCCCTCCCGATTACCATGGAGTGCCTATTCCATTGATCGCGGATGAGGGCGTCTTTCCCCATCAAGAGAAGACCGTAGTTCTTCTCCAGTATTTCGAGAACGCATGAGAAAAGCGTAACCCGCGAGACCGGATAGCCCAGCTCATTCATCAGGCTTGTGGCACTGTGTTGAAGCTCGGGCTGGTCGCGTAGGTCCCAATTCACGTTAAGCCCTGTGCCGACCACCACATACTCTATGGCCTTGGTGTCCGCCGAAAACTCCGTTAAGATACCCGCCGTCTTCTTTCCGTTGCAGTAGATATCGTTGGGCCACTTTATCAAGGTTTTAAGCCCGGTCATCTCACGGATTGCATCCACGAGGGAAACTGCAACGAGCATGGTAAGGGAGAAAACCCTGTCAAGTGAAAACGGTGGTCGGAACAGCACGGAGAAGAGCAGGTTTACTCCCGAAGGGGAGTGCCACTGCCTTCCCAGCCTGCCCCTGCCCCTCGTCTGTCTCTCGGTGATCACCAGGGCTCCCTCTGCCTCCCCTCTTTCAGCCAGCTCCTTTGCGCGGGAATTGGTCGATCCGAGAACAGGAGCGTAGTATACCGTCCGCGTGAAAAGAGACCGCGGCAGTCTTTCCCTGAGCATCTCAGGCACGGGGCTCTCGCCTTGCTGAATTACGGTGGCTATAATCATGGCCTATCAAGCAGGATGTTCTTACCCCTCTAGCTCCCCCCTGAGCTGCCGTGTCATGAGCTCCCTGACCGCATCTCGTGGGTCCTTGCCCTCGTAGACAATCCGATGCACCTCGGCCGTGATCGGCATCTCAACTCCCGCCCTCCGTGCCAGCATGGTAGCGGCTTTGGATGTCTCGATCCCCTCGGCCACCATCCTCATCGAGGAGACGATCTCCTTAATAGGCATGCCCTCGGCGATCTTGAGGCCCACCATTCGATTTCTGCTGAGATCCCCCGTGCAGGTCAGCACGAGGTCCCCCAGCCCAGCGAGGCCTGAGAAGGTGAGCGGCTCGGCCCCCATGGCCACGCCGAGCCTGGCAATCTCCGCCAGGCCCCTTGTAATAAGCGCGGCCCGTGCATTGAAGCCGAACCCAAGCCCGTCCGATGTGCCCGCGGCTATGGCGATCACGTTCTTGAGCGCACCACCGAGCTCAACCCCTATCACGTCATTGCTGGTATATACCCTGAAGTAATCGGTTGACAGGAGTTCCTGGAACTCGGCTGCGAGCTCGGCGTTCCTCGAGGCCAGGGTGATCGCGGTAGGGCGTTGTTCGCAGACCTCCCGCGCGAAGCTCGGGCCGGACAAACAGGCAAATGCGTCCTCACACCCCGTCGGTCGTGCCGATGCCGCCACCTGCGACATGGTCATCAGCGTAGCGTTCTCGATGCCCTTGGTTCCCGCCAGAATAGGGGTTGAGTCAGGAAGAAAGGGTGTGATCTCGGTGAGGATGGGCCTGAAGAACTGAGAGGGAACCGCGATGACGAGAAAATCCTTGCTGCTGGCCACTTCCTCAAACGATTGGACCGGATGAATACCAGGGGAGAGGGCTATCCCAGGCAGAAATTCCTCGTTTATCCCTCTTTTGTCAATCTGGAAGCGCACCTCTTCTTCCCGTGCCCATAGATCGACGGCAAATCCCTTGAGGGCCATATGATGAGCAAGGGCGGTGCCCCAGCCCCCGGCGCCCACAACCCCTATTCTGGCCATCCTTCCACTCCTATGTCTCCACGTACCTCGCCACGGCAATCACCTTTTCAGGGGCCTCAAGGTTGATGAGTTTCACCCCTTGCGTATGGCGCCCGATTACGGAGATATCCGCAACCCTGATCCGTATGATCTTCCCTCTTCCTGAGAGAATCATCAACTCATCGTTCTCCGCTACCTGGTTGGCGCACACCACCAGCCCGTTTCTCTGTGATGTCTTTATGGAGAATATCCCCTTGCCCCCCCTCTTCTGTACCCGGTATTCCTTGGTTTCGGTTCTCTTCCCGTAGCCATTCTCCGTAATGGTGAGTATGGTTTCACCCTCGTGCAATATCTCCAGGCTCACCACCTGGTCTCCCTGGTCGAGCCGGATGCCCGCATTTCCGGCTGCAACCCGCCCCATACTCCTGAGTTCGCTCTCGTGAAACCGTATGGCCTTTCCCTGTCTCGAGCTCAGGAATATATTGCGCTCCCCGTTGGTTACCCTTACCCCGATCAGCTCATCATCCTCGTTGATCTTTAGCGCGGTCAGCCCTGTTGCCCTGGGCCTGCTATAGGCGGAGAGCGGCGTTTTCTTCACAAGCCCCTTTTTGGTCGCCATCACGACGTACTTTCCTTCGTTAAAGCCCTTCACGGTCAAGGTTGTGGCTATCCTTTCTGTAGGTTGAAGATCCAGCAGGTTTACGATCGCAGTGCCCTTAGCTGCTCTGCCCGCCTCTGGTATCTCGTGCACCTTTCTCCAGTAAAGGCGTCCCGTGTTCATAAAGAACATAAGATAATCATGGGTGGATGCAACGAACATGGCTACCGCGAAGTCCTCTTCCCTTGTCTTTGTCCCTGCCACTCCCTTGCCTCCTCTCCGCTGAGCCCGGTAAAGGCTTATAGGGGTTCTCTTGACGTACCCGGCATGGGTCACCGTAATAACCATGTCCTCATCCACGATCAGGTCCTCTATGTTTATTTCCCGAGCGTCCCTCATGATCTGAGTCCGGCGCTCATCGCCGTATTTCCGTTGGATATCCCGTGTTTCCTCCTTGATAATATCCAGCACAAGCGCCTCATTGCCCAGGATGGCCCTGTAGCGTTCGATATCCTTAATGGTGGCATGGTACTCATCGTTGATCTTGTCCCTCTCAAGGCCGGTAAGCCTCTGGAGTCTCATGTCCAGAATGGCCTGGGCCTGTATCTCCGAGAGCTGGAACTCCCTCACAAGCTTCCCTTTTGCCTCGGCTGGCGTAGCAGAGGAACGGATTGCCTCCACCACCCGATCCAGGTTATCCAACGCCACCTTCAGGCCTTCCAGTATGTGGGCCCTCGCCTCTGCCTTCTTGAGCTCAAAGGAGGTCCTCCGAACGATTATCTCTTTTCGATAGTTGATAAAGTGGCGTATGATATCCTTAATGGTGAGGGTCTCCGGTCTCCCGTTTACAATGGCCAGCATGATAATCCCAAAGGATATCTCCATTTGGGTAAACTTATAGAGCCGATTGAGCAGCACCGAGGCATTGGCCCCCCGTCTTATATCAATAGCTACCCTTAATCCATCGCGGTCCGACTCATCTCGTATATCGGAAATACCCTCTATCTTTTTGTTCTTGACCAGCTCTCCCATACTCTTGAGCAGGTTTGCCTTATTGACCTGATAGGGGATTTCGGTGATGATTATCCGCTCCTTGTTGTCTCCAACCTTTTCCACAAAAGCCCTGGCACGAACCTTTATGATCCCCCTTCCCGTTGAATATGCCTCGATAATCCCCTCATCCCCGTAAATAAAGCCCGCTGTGGGAAAATCCGGTCCTGGCAAATCTTTCATGATCTCCTTTAGGGTAATGTCAGGGTTTTCAATGGCATGAATGATCACATTAGCCACCTCGCCGAGGTTGTGTGGTGGGATATTCGTGGTCATGCCTACCGCGATCCCAGATGAGCCGCTGATGAGCAAGTTCGGGGTAGTTGTGGGCAGGATCAAGGGCTCCACAAGAGAACCATCATAATTGGGGACAAAGTCGACCGTTTCCTTTTCCACATCCGCCAAGAATTCCTCGGCCATCGCATGCATCCGTATCTCCGTATACCTCATGGCTGCGGGAGGATCGCCGTCCACCGATCCGAAGTTTCCCTGTCCATCAATTAATACGTACCTCATGGAAAAGGGCTGGGCCATCCTCACAATCGTATCGTATACGGCAGCGTCACCGTGGGGATGGTACTTGCCGATAACATCACCTACAACCCTGGCCGACTTCTTGTATGGCCTGTCGTGATAGTTCTTTAACTGTTCCATAGCGTAGAGGACTCTCCTGTGAACCGGCTTGAGGCCGTCGCGTATATCCGGTATAGCCCTCCCGACGATCACGCTCATTGCGTATTCCAGATAGGATCTCTTCATTTCCTCTTCTATGGTCACCGTATTTGTGTCTCTTGCCTTCATTGAACTCCTCTCTTCTCCTTAATGTGCCGACCCATAGTGAAGATGGGGAACCTCATGTGACGAACATCTCGTTGAGGATTGGTGGGGGGGCTCAGCGTATGCAAATAACTCCATGCCTATAAAAGGGTTATTTCTCTCTTATAGGCTAGCAGGCGCTACATAAAAATCCGATATTTGTCTATACATCTAATTCCTGCACCTCCAGGGCGTTGCTCTGAATGAATTCCCTGCGGGGCTCAACCTTATCGCCCATAAGCAGGGTAAAGATCTCATCCGCAGCGATAACATCTTCAATGGTAATCCTTATCAAACTCCTCTTCTCCGGGTCCATCGTGGTCTGCCATAGTTGTGCAGGATTCATCTCGCCCAAACCCTTATATCTCTGGATTGAAACGCCTTTCTTAGCCTTCTCCATGAGATGGTGAACGAGTTCTTCCTTTGTTTCTATCATTATATTATCCTTGCCATCACCGAGAAAGAAGGGGCCATCAAAATTTTTTAGTGTCTGGGCAAGGCTTGCTACTTTCTTAAACTCCGGAGACCGTAAGAGTTCCCAGTTAAAGGGAAAACGAAAGCCGTTGTTCTTTTGGTCTCGCAGCAGCAGTTCATACCGATTGTGCTCCTCATCGAATACAACATCCTCGGTAACGAACCCAGCATCCTCAAATTCCCTCGAGCAGGAGAGAATTGTTTCCCTGTTCTCCATGTGCTCTTTGGTGATATCCTTTTGACATAACATATTGAGGAATCTACTATTATACCCCCTCTTTGTGAGGATGTTTATCTTATCAAGGTAGTCAATCATCGTAGACAATAAAGATCGAAGTTGTTTCCCGGTAATCCTGTTTCCCTCGGCGGCCAACACCGCTTCCCTCTCGGAAACCCTTTCGATCAGGTAGGTACTGTAGGTGTCCTCGTGGTGAAAGAATATCTCGGTTTTTCCGTCCTTCAGACGATAGAGGGGAGGATTTGCCACATACAGGTGTCCTTTTTCCACAAGATCAGGCATCTGCCTATAAAAGAATGTGAGGAGCAGCGTTCTTATGTGTGACCCATCGACATCGGCATCCGTCATGATAATGACCTTATCGTAACGAAGCCTTGAGAGGTCATAATCCTCTTGCCCGATCCCGGCCCCGAGTGCCGAAATAATCTCAGAGCTGGAAAGCATTTTGTCGAATCGCGCCTTCTCTATATTCAGGATCTTTCCTTTCAAGGGTAAGATCGCCTGAAACCTCCTATCCCTCCCTTGTTTGGCAGAACCACCCGCTGAATCACCCTCGACCAAGAATAACTCGGTCTTGCTGGGGTCCTTCTCTTGACAGTCGGCTAGTTTTCCGGGCAGGAAGGTATCAGAGAGAACCCCCTTTCTTCGAGTTAATTCCCTTGCTTTTTGTGCTGCTTCCCGAGCTGTGGCGGCCTCAACCACCTTATTTAGGATGTTCTTGATAACGGATGGGTGCTCCTCAAATACTATGGTGAGCTTTTCATTCACCAGATTCTCAACTAAACCCTTAACGTCGCTGTTTCCAAGCCTACTTTTTGTCTGCCCCTCAAATTGAGCGTCTCTCAACTTAACGCTGATGACGGCAGTTAAGCCCTCCCTTACATCCTCGCCGGTAAGCCTTATATTTTTGCTCTGTTGGTTTGCCTGAAGGTATGTATTTATACTCCTTGTTAGGGCGGCCTTAAAGCCGCTTAAATGGCTGCCCCCTTCCCTTGTGTTGATATTATTGGCGAATGAGAATATCTTCTGGATGTAAGATTGGCTATACTGAAAGGCGATCTCAACGCTTACGCCGTTTCTTTCTCCTTGAATAAAGATGGGTTTGGCGTGCAGAAGGTCTTGGTTTTGGTTTAGGTATTCCACGAAGGAAACAATGCCGCCTTTATAGCTGAATTCCTTACTCCTCTGGGTCCTGTCGTCGGATACCTTTATCTTTAAACCGTCATTAAGGAACGCGAGCTCCCTCATTCGTTGACAGATAATGTCAAAGCTGAATTCAATGCTCTCGAATATCTCTTCATCCGGACGGAAGTGAACGCTGGTTCCCCTCCTCTTTGTCTTTCCTATAACCTTTAAGGGGCTCGCGGTAACACCCCTCTCATATCTTTGGTGATACACCAAATTTTTTAGATATACCTCCACCTCGAGATACTCTGAGAGCGCGTTTACCACCGAGACCCCGACACCATGCAGGCCCCCTGAAACCTTATAACTCTTATTATCGAACTTACCCCCTGCGTGGAGTTTTGTCATCACCACCTCAAGGGCAGGTAATTTTTCTTGTTTATGGATGCCTACCGGTATTCCCCTCCCGTTGTCTATAACGATGATACTATTATCGCTGAGTATCTCGATATCTACCCTATCACAATATCCGGCGAGCGCCTCATCCACGCTGTTATCCACGACCTCATATAAGAGATGGTGAAGCCCCTCTGTTGAGGTGTTGCCGATATACATAGCCGGTCTTTTCCTGACGGCGGTAAGATCCTTTAAAACCTTTATACTTGAGGCAGTGTATCTCTGGGTATCAGTGGCCATTACTTATAACCTCATCGGCATAATCAAACCTAAGAAACCCTCATCTTCCTCTCCGCTAATCAAACACGGGCCTGTCTGATCCTTAATAGTAAGATAAACGGTTTCACTATCCATAGGTTGGAGGGCATCTATGAAATATTTCGGATTAAAACCTATCTCGATCGGCTCGCCTTCGTATTTGATCTCAACCTTCTCCTCCACGTTGCCTAGGTCAGGATTTACCGAGGTCATCTCCAAATAATTCTCCTCGACACGTATCTTCACGCCTTGGTATTGGTCACCCCTGATAATCATCATCCTTCTCATGGCATCCAAAAGTGGCTGTTTATTGATGGTAATCGTACACCTTTCTTTTTTGTCCACTGCCGGTAGTACGTTTTTATAATCAGGGAACTTCGTCTCTAATAACCGGATCACGATAAGGGCCTTTTCTTTTTTCGCTACAAGGTTATTCTCTTTTAAGCCTACGGAAATAGTATCCTGCTCGGAAGAAAGTTTTTGTAACTCCATCATTCCCTTCTTGGGAATCATAACACCAGTTCCTATCTCCAGATTTTGAACATTAGGTATCTTTTTATCAATCAGTGAAAGTCTGTGTCCATCGGTAGCCGTCATCCTTAGGATGCCCTCCCCTTCTTCACCTAACTTCTCCATAAAGATTCCTGAGAGCTTAAATCCGGCCTCTTCTATGGTTACTGCGTACATAGTTTTACTAATCATCTCCCCAAAGACCCTGCCGTCGATATCTATCATGATAGCTCCCTCCGGCTCGGTAAGAACTGGAAACTCATCTGAGGGAAGGCAGGAGAGGTTATAGTGGGCATTACTGTCAGAGATATACACCCAATTATTCTCCTTTTCTAAAATATGTATCTTAGGGCTATTCGTCTCCCTTGTAATATCAAGGAGTTTTTTTCCAGGTATGGTGATGCTTCCAGGTTGAATAACTTCAGCGGGATAACTGTTCTGAAAGCCTATCTCGAGGTCGGTAGCCGATAACTCGATATCATTACCTTTGGTTATTAAGAGAACTGTAGAGAGGATCGGCATATGACCTCTTTTCTCTAGAATTCCCTGAACCCGGGAGACGGCCTTAAAGAGGGTTTCCCTGTCAATTTTGATTTCCATTTATTCCTCTATTATTAATTTATATAGATGGTAATAATAAGATGATGACGAATTGTTTATATTATAGATAATATATTTATTTGATGATAGTTTTATAGGTAACGGAAATGTCTATTTTGTGTTGATATCTTATATCAAACCTTTTTTAAATTATATATTTAATAATAGGTATCTGTGTTTCTATCGAATTTTACCCTTTTTTAACGGCGAAACGGGTACCTTTTAAACAACTTATAAACAAGCTCTATTTCACGCCCTCCCATAGTGAAATACAGGAAGGTGTGAAATAAGTACTTTATCTATTCGCCTTTCTAATACCTAGCTGATCTTGCGCTATAATAAATTTACAGATATTCGTTGACCCTTCCACCATACCGTAAGGCGGCGTATCTCGGTAGTAACGAGCTACCGGGTACTCAGTGGAATATCCGTAAGCACCTAAAATACTCATGGCATACCGGGACGATTTATAAGCTATCTCAGCGGCCAGGTACTTCGCTTGCGCTACTTCGAGGTTGTTGCCGAGCATTCCTTGATCTTTCTGCCATGCTGCCCTGTAACAAGAGAGACGGGCTGCCTCGATCTCGGAGACCATCTGTGCAATCATATCCTGATTCATTTGAAACTTCCCAACCGCTTGGCCAAATTGCTCTCGCTCCATAGAATATTTTAGTACCGACTCCAGACAAGCCTGTGCTAAACCGACACCCCCTGCTGCTGCAGAAAGACGGGAATTAGCCAGAGACCCAAAAATAATCCTCGTGCCGTCACCAGGTTTGCCAATAATGTTTTCCTTGGGAACCCTCGTGTTTTCTAAAATAATCTCACCGGTTGGTGTAGCGTGAGTACCCAACTTATCCAGGTCTGTGGTGGTAATACCGTTAAAGTTTTTTGGCTCAACCACAAAACCTGAAAGCCCTTTTGATCCCAGAGAGCGATCAGTATATGCATAGTAGATGATCGCGTCGGCAACCCTCGCGTTGGAGATCCAGGTCTTGTAGCCGTTTAGGAGCCAATAATCTCCTTTGTCTTCAGCTATAGATTTCATAGACATTACATCAGACCCAGCGTTAGGCTCCGTCATAGCAAAGGCCCCCACATACTCGGCGCTCACCAATTTCGGGATGTACTTCCTTTTTAACTCATCGCTTCCATAATGATATATAGTGAAGGCGTTTCCTGTCGTCTGCATATTAATCTGTACCCTGAGCGCGCTGCAGCCACGAGCAATTTCCTCGGTGAGTATGATAGCTGCCAGCCAACCCATATTATTTCCCCCGTATTCCTCGGGAATGACCGTACCGAAGAAACCTAACTCAGCCATCGGTTTGACGGCCTCTTCATAAGGGAAATAGTGTTTTTCTTCCCAGTCATCCGCAAAGGGAGCGATCTTCTCATCCACAAAGTCACGAACGGTTTT
>Ga0315548_1004274_pt1 | contig 10370 bp, 16 predicted proteins | sample SalMarSW160110MG_2_FD_202540 | JGI IMG/M metagenome (GOLD analysis project Ga0315548, IMG submission 202540) | Salt marsh sediment microbial communities from the Plum Island Ecosystem LTER, Massachusetts, United States - Salt Marsh Sediment SW1601-110 ... | reverse complement strand
GATGCCGTGATAATTGAACTGCATGGGGCGGAAGAGGAAGAGGTTGCTGATCCTGAACCTGAAACTAAAGCCGAGCCCCCGAAAAGTGCAAAGGCTTCAGAAGGCAAGAAAAAGGAAACCGGTACAAAATGTCCGCATGGGCATACCTGGGGAGAAGCAGATGAACATGAAGAATGTGATGACTGTGACAAGTGGGATAATTGCATAGCAGATGCAAGTTAGTTCATGATCTTCTCTAAGAAAAATAAAACAGTGGCTGGGGCAATGACCTTTATCGGGGCCTATTTGCCCCAGCAACTTGTTGATGATATTTCCTTTCTGGCATTAGTTAATCAAACATCTAAAACAGAGATTATTACTCAATTCATTGAATCCGGAATTGCTCGAATATTCAAAAGTCAATCCTGCCAAGAAATGTATAGCACAATCGCAAACCACGCTTTGTGGAAATTTAAGTGTGATCAGAAACAGGAAAAAGGGAAAAGAGAATATAAAAACTGGACCCATTTTCTTGCCCAGTGCCGGCAGGAGCTAACCCAGAGAAAGAATTTGAAATCCTCTGATATCAAAGAAATTATGGATATATTGCTAAAAACTGATTGTGAGTAAATATGGAAGCAAATAAATGTCTATCCTGTTGGGAATGCCTTACTCGTACATTTAGGGATGAAAAAACATTAAGAGATTGGTGTGAGCCAAGGGCAATCCGCTGTCGCATTGAGTGGGTTCGTAAGATCGAAAAGGAAAAGGAAGTTCGATTGTATTGGTGCCTGCGACGAATCACTCGACCAAGAATGGTTATTCGCGCGTGCGATCCCCCATTTGTAAGTGATTGTTCTATTCATGTTGTGGAAACTGAGATCCGAAGCTCTGAGAAATATGATATCTGGCAGGTGAAATATATTACGGAAAGTGAAATCGTGCATGTCGGTCCCCCACGAAGACGTAATATTGCATTACAGGAAGCAGAGGAGTTGGCTAAAGTTTCTCCACATCAGATCGTAGTGGACCATTCCCAAACAAACTTACGAATATTTGATAGTTCTGATTTTGATAAAGAGGAGTAAAGCATGAGTATGAAGCGCGGGCGTCCGGTACAAAGTGAAACTCATAAAATTGCTGAACAAGTAAAGGCCCATAGTGCCAAAACAGTTGAAGCACCGCCTAAAAAATATGCCGGATCTGATACTAAAAAAACATCAACTGGCTCAACTTTACTTGATCTTGCAATAAGTGGAGGCAGGTTCGAAGGTGGGGGACTTCCAGCCGGTATTGTGGTGGAAATATTTGGGCCATCCGGTATTGGCAAAACGGTTTTATTATGTGAAATTGCCGGTGGAGTTCAGCGATTAGGAGGCGAGGTAAAATTTCATGATCCGGAAGGTCGATTAAATACAACCTTCGCCAGATTGTTTGATTTGAAATTAGACGATGAGGATATCCTTCACCCGGACATTCCTACCGAAATATTCAAACCAATCCGATCCTGGGACCCCAAACCCCCTGATAAAATCCATGGGGTATTTGCGGATTCATTGGCTGCATTAGAATCCGATCTGGAATTAGAAGATAAGAAAGACGAATATTCCCGTCGAGCCAAGTTATTTAGTCAGGAATTCAGAAAGACTTGTAGAGTTATTGCTAAGAAGGAATTTTTGGTTTGTTGTTCAAATCAAATACGAGCCAACGTAAATGCAGGGGCCTTCGAGGAAAAGTTTAGCTCCCCCGGCGGGCAAGCAATTGGATTCTATTCCAGTTTAAGATTGCGGGTATCCCGGGGGGCTCCATTTAAAATCAAGAAAGTGATAAAAAAAGGAAGTAAGGAAAACTCAAGAACCATAGGAATTAAGACAAATGTAGAAGTTTATAAAAGCACGGTATGGAAGCCCTATCAGGTAGCTCCCATTTATATCTTGTTCGATTACGGAATAGACGATATCCGCGCCAATCTTCAGTTCGTTAAAAGTCAAACACAGGCTACTGTTTACCAAGTAAATAATCTAAAGCTGGAAGTATCTATTGATAAATCAATTCGTTGGGTTGAAGAGGACCAACTTGAAGAGGAGTTAAGAGAACAGACTATTGCCTTGTGGCATGAGGAAGAGGCTCTATTCAAACAAAATCGAACTGGTAAAAGAAGATGGACCTGATTCATGAAAACAGTTCTCGTTGATTGTCACTACCTGGCATATAGGGCCTGGTTTACTACGGGAATGCTATCCTATAAGGATAAGCCGGTCGGGGTAATATTCGGGTTTCTGAATCAAGTATTTACAATAGGGCAATTCCTGAAACCGAATGAGATGATATTTTGTTGGGATAGTAGGAAATCCATTCGCAGACATCATTATTCTTTCTATAAAGATCGTCCACCACCTGATCAAGATATGACAGACGCGTTTATTCAGTTTAATGAACTCAGGGATGAAATCCTACCTAAACTTGGATTTTGCAATAACTGTATACAACCAGGATATGAAGCCGATGATATAATCGCAAAAATCGTAAAGGAAAAGCCATTAAAATCAAAGTATATAATCGTATCCTCAGACGACGATTTACTCCAATTACTTGATGACTGCATTATATATAATATCGGCAAAGGCCGAATTATACTCAAAGATGATCTATTTGTTGAGTATGGAGTAACGCCGGCGCAGTGGGTAGAAGTGAAAAAGATTGCCGGATGTAAAAGTGATACGGTGCCAGGGGTAACTGGAATAGGTGAAATAACCGCAGCAAGATTTTTAACAGATAAACTGAAACCTGAACATAAAAAATATCAGGCTATTAAACAGCAAGCCACAAAAGAATTATTAGATCGGAATGATTGGTTGGTCAGATTACCTCTCCCAGGAACTAAATTACCAGAAATTAAACAGTCCAATTTTAAACGGGCAGAACTGGTAAAACTATGCGATAGATTAGGATTCACTCATTTACGAAGTGACCAAACTAAATTAGATGATTGGGAATTTTATTTTGCGAGGAGAAAATCATGAAAGTAGAGAATAGGAGAGCAAAGCCATTTATATTGTTATTTGGGATTATTCTCATGATAATATTTCTTTACTTACCCCTTTTTGATCCCAATACAATAGTTCAAGGCGTATCTTCTAAATTATCTAAAGATGAAGTGCAAACAAGGATGCAATATCATGGGGTCTATGTAGCTGAAATAGATCCAGTTACAGGACAATGGTGGTTCTATAATAATAAGAATGAAAAGTGCAAATTATGGTAATACTTAATTAAAAGGAGGATAATATGAAAAAAACTTTATTGATTATGGGCATTATAACGGGACTCATTATAGGAATAGGTTATTATGTTACTTCACCTTCATTTGAATATGCTGTGATAGAACAAAATGTAAATCTTGATAGCAGAATTGATTGCACCTATTATATTGCAACTTATTTATGGGTAAAGAAACATATATTTGATGTAGGAACTATTGAAGACAGTATATATGCCTATAATGTAAAAAAAGAAGATGTCGAAACAGTAAGAGAACAACAATTAAAATCCATGAAATTACTCAAATCAAGAGTAGAACAATGTATTAAAAGCTATAGTTGTGAGAAGAACTAAATTGAACTCCAAATTAAAACAATTAACAAACACCGAACTTGCTGATTTACGGAAACAGCAATGGGAAAATCAAGATAGAAAATGTGCAATTCTTCACCAGCATATCCCGCTTGATGAAGCAGTATTGGATCACAAACATAAATTGAAAAGAGAACCTGCGGGCCCTGACGGTAAAGGGCTATTGCGCGGAGTACTTCATCGGCATGCCAATATATTAGAAGGGAAAATATTCAGGATCTATCGGCAATACCATCTGGACGAAATTATCCCTCTTCCTAAGTTATTGAGAAATATTGCAAACTATATTGAAAATCCGCCGATGCCACCACTGTATATTCATCCGAGTGAGGCCCCTACGCGTCGAGTAATAGGAAAACGATTGTATAATAAGATTTGCAAGTACTACTTTAAAAGGTATCCAAGGCGGAAAATATTGCCGGATTATCCAAAGAAAGGGAAAATGACAAAGGAATTTCAGATCATTATTGAAGAGATGAAGGACTGCCTTTAATTTTTTACGGATGATTTTGTATAATATAAGAAACAAGGGAAAAGGAAAATAAAATGATAAAATCAAGACAAGATATTCCACATTTTGCTGAACAAAAGTTTTACTATTTCCGAGACACTGTTCACTGTCCCGTAATAACAGTTTGTATTCTTAAAATTGGAAATCAAATATCCAGGGGAATTGCTATATGTCATTATAATGATTTTCCATGTAAAAAAATTGGCAGGATAATTGCTCAAGGACGTGCGTATAAGGCAATGTTTGAATGCCAATCAAGCTCAAAAGTCAGAGCTGAATTTGTTCCAGGGATGAGATGTACCTGGGGTTCGGATTGTGAGTATAAAGCAGTTTATATGCCTTCACTCACTACCTTTGAGCGCAACTTGATACTCCATAAAAGACCATCTGTTTTCGTTTTAAATATCCCGCCAAATGAGTACGAACAAAAGGAGCTATTTAACTTACGAATACAATCAGATGACAAAATCAGGATGCAAATGAATGATTGAATCCATTACGCTAAAAAACTTTCGTTCTTATAAAGATGCCCGTATTGAATTTCATCCTAACGTTAATATCATAATCGGGGAGAATGACAGTGGCAAAACCAATATTCTCAGAGCGATTAATCTTGTGGTCAACAATCACCCAAGTGGGACTGATTATATTTCTGACTGGGGAGGGGATCTCCAGATAGATTTAGAAGTAGATGGAAAAGTAATAACTCGGGCAAAGAACGTAAAGTGGAGTAAAAAATATGGAGTATTCAAAGCTGGGGAAATTAATGAGTATCGATTAACCGGAGAAAAGGAGCCCTTTAAAGCATTCGGGGTAGGTGTACCTGATCTCATTAAGAAGCACCTAAACATCTCCCCAACAAGTTTCGCGTTTCAATTAGAAGGTCCATTTCTGCTGAATAAATCTGCGGCAGACGTTGCCAGGCATTATAATAATATCGTTAATCTGGACATCATTGATACTACAATTTCAAATATTGCCGGCACATTGAGAAAGGAACGCGGGGCTCTAAAAATAGAAGCCGACCGCGAGAAAGTACTGGCCGAAAAACTCAGTGCATTTGATTGGTTAGAGCAAGCAGAATCAGACCTAATTGAATTAGAAAAGATGGACGAATTAATCGTCAGGCATCAAAATGAGTGGTCTGAATTACGTGGACTGGTAGCCAATTACAAAAGATTCTATGCATTGGATTTGGCGTTAGATGATGTCCTTCAGCATGAAAAAACAGTTGAGGATCTATTAAAATTAACTGCCCAAATTGAACAATTACGCGAGGATGAGATACAGCTTAAATCATATCTGGCTAAAATTGAGGCTCTCAAGAAGCAGGAAGAGGAATACAAAAAAATCAGTAAATGTGGGGCTCAAGTAGATAATCTGATTAAACTGAACACCGTAATTGAAAAGCTAACAAAAGAGCAGGATGAACTTAGTAGAATTTTAGCCAAGTGGAATACCCTGAACAAACAACAAGATCAAATAGATCAAAAGTTAATTCGGTTAGAGGCTGAATTTAAAAAGGCGATGCCGAATACCTGTCCTATTTTCAATGTTCAATGTGCGTATATAGATAAGGTCAAGAAATGAAAAGAAACAGACCTCCCATAGTACCTAAGAAAGCAGATGCGATTTTAAGTGCAGATTGGCATATTCGTCCAGATACACCAACTTGCAGAACAGATGATTTCTTTACTGCCCAAGAAAAAAAGATAGATTTTATTCTTGCCTTGGCAAATAAAAATGATTGCCCGGTTCTGGTTGCAGGGGATTTAGGGCACAAGCCGCTCAATAATGGTTGGCCTACTTGGTTATTAGAATGGTTTATTGAAAAGGTGAAAACTGCCAAGGTGGATATCATGATCATCCCAGGCCAACATGATCTTCCTAATCACAAGCTTGATTTATTTCTCACAAGTGGGATAGGTGTCCTTGAAGCTGCCGGTGTAATTAAAGTTATTGGTGTTGCGACAGTTAACAATAAAATATTTGGATGTCATCTTTGCCCAAAATCAACTGAAAAATATGGATTCAATATTGTTCCCTTCCCATATGGAATGCCAATTAAGTTTCTTGGGTGGGGCACAGAATATGAAATGCCAAATATACCTATGATTGCTATGACCCATCAAATGGTAATTGAAGATAACGTTTCATGGCCCGGACAACAGGCTTCAATTGGGCATGCTTTGCTTACACAATTTCCAGAATATGATTTGATCTTATCCGGGGATAATCACATTCCCTTTACTGCAGAATACGAAGGTCGAATTCTTGTTAATCCAGGCAGCATGATGCGGACAACAGCTGATCAGATTAATCATACTCCAAGGATATATTTATGGTATGCGGACGAAAACAGAGTTGAGCCGGTTTATCTTCCAATCGAACAGGATGTGATTAGTCGGGCTCATATTAAAATTGCTGAAAAAAGAGATGAGCGAATGGAAGCATACGCAATTCGGGCGCGGGAAGATGTGGAAATTGAATTGTCCTATCCTGATAATCTTACTCGTTATTTTAATAAACATAGAACACAAGGCCGAGTAAAAACTAAAGTATGGGAAGCTGTGGGATGATATAATGATAAGGGCCGGGAGCACTCAGTGGAGGGCAATAGGGAGCCAAGAAGCTGAGTGTTCCCTTTAAATTTTTAAGGGTAATTTTGTATAATATACTATAAGGAGTGCAGATAATTATGGAACGTGTGCTTGAAATAAAAGAACAGATCGAGGCCGCAAAAACAAAACAGGCAGGTATTAAGGGACAGATTAAAGAAATTGAGAGTCAGATGTCTGCTCGTTTTAAAGTTACAAATACAACTGAGGCAGAAAAGAAACTGGAAAAGATTGGTGTAGAATTGGATAAATTGAACCTCCAATTCACAGAAAAATTAGAACAACTTGAAGATGCTCATGTATGGGATTAAGTAAATAATATGAATCTCACTGAATTCAGACAGAAACTGGAACGCAAAAAGGGCCAGGCAGAGCAGATCAATACTGATTTGAAAGCCACCCAGGAATTGATTCATAATTTAGAAAAGGAGATATCCTTCTCAGAAAAGGCACAAGCAATTATAATTGCTGTTGCAAAACTGACTCAGGAAGAACTTGAGTATCGAATAACGGAACCGGTATCACTTGCCCTGGCAGCAGTTTACGATGATTCCGCTTACAAAATGGCAGCATATTTTGATATAACTGGTAGAGGAACAACGGAATGTCGACTTGGATTTGAGCGGGATGGAAACTTTAAGAACCCATTCGATGCCAGTGGGGGTGGGCCAGTTGACGTTGCAAGTTTTGCTTTGCGGGTAGGCTCTTTATCATTGGAATCCCCAAAGTGTCGGCCTGTCCTATTCCTTGATGAGCCGTTTAAATGGATTTCACGAAATAAAATGCCATTAGCCGGAATGATGCTGAAAGAAATATCAGAAAAACTTAACCTTCAAATCATAATGGTAACACATATACCGGAATTGATTGAGGCTGCAGATAAATTATTTGAAGTGACTATTAATAAAGGAATTTCATCTATAAAGGAGTTAACATGAACAATACACCTAAAACTACTGTGGGAACCGTGGTACCTATTGTATGGAATGTTCCTGAGGAAATGAAAACTGCATTTGTAACTCGTATGGTGATTCAAACTATGGAGAATGATATTTTCAAGGTATTATTTTTTGAGATACAGCCTCCGATCCACTTTGCAGATTCCGGAGAATACCCATCAGCAGTTAATGCAACATGTAGAGCAAATATAACAGTTACGACAAATACCCTCAAAAGTTTTATAGATACTTTACAAAGGGAATATGAAAAATACACAACGAGACGTTTAGGTCACTAAGGAAATAAAATGAAGATAGTAGCAATTATTCAGGCACGAATGCGGTCAGAAAGATTACCAGGAAAGGTATTACTTCCGTTGGCTGGGCGCTCAACTCTATGGTGGATCTGTGCTCGATTGAGTTACACTAAGGTAAATGAGATCGTTATCACTACTACAGATAATCCTGCAAATAATCCGATTGCGGATAAAACGCATTATCCATACGGGTGTAAAATATTTCAATATACTGGAATTGAAGATGATGTAATTGGCCGGGTCATATCTGCAGCAAATAAGTACCAGGCAGACATCATTGTAGATATTACTGGAGATTGCCCGATGATAGATCCGCGACATGTAAATCATCTGATCAGTATACTATTAACCGATCCTCAGATTGATTATGCCTCTAATTGTATACAGCGATCCTGGCCGGATGGGTTGGATATTCAAGTTTATAAGACAGGAGCCCTGGCAGAAACAATTGACTTATTCTTTCCTACTCAACACGCTGGGTGGAATATTGCACAACATCCAGATGTATTTAAAATTGACAATTGGCCTGCGCCACCAGATATGTGTTGGCCAGAATTGGGATTGACACTTGACACCCCAGAGGACTACAAATTACTTCAAATCATATTTGAGAAATTCGGAAAAAACCCTGGATTTGCCGTTGAGAGTGTTGTGAAATTTCTTAGGGATAATCCCGAATTGGTCGAAATCAACAAGAACGTCCGGCGCAAGACGCCAGAGGAAGGGTAAAAAAAACAGAAGTGACCAAACCCATGAAAATTAAATATCCCACATATTGTGTCAAGAATACAAAGCGCTTAACGCACGAATGTATTTGTGTCAACTGCCGGAGAGACTGCCTATATGCGGGGAAAAGTAGATATCGAAAGAGGCAAGCTCTTGATCTTCACGTCATACGTCAAAGGAGTAGGTAAATGATTTTAGTCAACGTCAGATGGTGGGACGGCTATTTAGAGGCTTTTGAGTGCGAACAGGTACGTCAAGGCGGACATATTCTTTGGATGCGTCTAACAAACGGCCAGAATCGTACCATCCAGCTTTCGGGGAATGTTCGATGGTTTTCGACAGATCTGGAGAGTCATGCTTTCAAACGCAGTGATAGAAATATTGCTGTCTAACCAGTCGCCGGAGTTGGACGGGCAAAAGCCGCCCACCACTCAGCTTAATGTTATCATCTGAGGTGTAATTATGGATTTAATAACCAAACTCCAAGAGTTAGGAAAAGAGATTCCCCAAGAAGAATGGGAGGAATTTGACAGGATTATAAATCGAAAGTGTCAGTGGTCGATTGGCGATAAAGTCCAAGATGAAGATGGTAATGTTGGGTATGTTGGAATTTATTGGAATGACGGTGACTTTTGCACTATTGAAAATGATGCCGCCCATCCAAATCCAAAATTGATAACCAGCAGTTGAACCCCATGCGGGGTTAACTGCGCGTTATGTGTAAAAGAGGAATAAACATGATAACCCTAAAAAACTGTATAGATGCATGGAACTCACAGGCAGATCGGTTTAATCAATGGGATGAATTAGATGCAGATGAAAGATGTGAGTGGTGCTTGAAGTTGGCACAACCACAAGATTCACCGGACATTAAAAAATTAGATCCAGCATGTAGAGACTGTGAAACTTATAGAAGATACTGTGCAATTTGTGAGGCAAGATGCCGGTGATCTTCACGTTATCTTTCAAAGGAATATCAATGGAACGGATAAAAATTGAAGACGGCACAAGGTGGCCAGACCCAAGCGGAGATGATTTTCAAGCGCTTGCCTGGCGGCTCAGGCATTCCCAAGATTCGCTGAAAAATTGTTGCTTTTTTAATGCCGCTGAAATTATCGAAGCATATTCCAACCTTATCCTCCACCCGGCTTTTACGCTTAAAAAAGTGCAGGAAAAAGTCAGCGGAATCAGGAAGGCAATAAAAGATAACCAGTCAGTGCAGGCGACGGCCAAAGGCCGCCGCGCCTGACTTTAAACGTTATATGTTCTTTTAATTTTGTGGGGCTTGGAGTTGCCATCCAAGCTTAGGGGAGCCTTAGACGAGCTTGAGTCCCGGGAGCTACGTGAGAGCATCCTCCCAACCATTATGGTTGAGCGCCAGGAGGGTAATGCGGCAAGCAAGCTCAGGTGACGAAGCATTTGCCAGCGGATGCTGGACATCTTAACGGGTGGTTGTTAGGTGAACTGAGGACTGTGAAGATACCCCACCCACATATAACAAGCAGTTTGAAAGGAAGGCCCTGAAAAACGGGCCCCCTCTCAACTGCATCGTTATGAAGAAAGGAGCTTACTATGAAGATAATAATTAAACGAATCGCAACATATAATGACATTCGAATAGAACATGGCGATGTTATACTTAATCTTG
>Ga0315548_1004271_pt1 | contig 10372 bp, 7 predicted proteins | sample SalMarSW160110MG_2_FD_202540 | JGI IMG/M metagenome (GOLD analysis project Ga0315548, IMG submission 202540) | Salt marsh sediment microbial communities from the Plum Island Ecosystem LTER, Massachusetts, United States - Salt Marsh Sediment SW1601-110 ... | reverse complement strand
CGTCGCCAACCACGACAAACTCGCCGCCGCTTTCCCGCGCCATTGTCTCCAAAAGCTTGCGGTCCTGTTCCGCAGGCCAAAAACCAATCGTATTTATTTTCGTCTTAGGCGAAAAACTCCGCAGCATCGTCATAACCTGGTGTGCAAACCTGGAGCTGTCCTGCTCGCTCAGCTCAAAACCATCCGTCAGAAAATAAACAAGCGAAGGCCCGACGCCCGTTTCATCTCGAATCTTCACCGCCTGCTGTATCGCGGCCAGCGCATTCGTTGTGCCCGTGGGCCGCAACGAGCCGATGAAACTGCAGGCGTCTTTCTTGGCCTGCTCGGTTGCCCGCACCATTTTGCCGCTGGACGATCCCAGAACGCTGCCCGCCCCAAAAACAATCACGCAAAAGTACTGGTCCGGCTGCAATTGTCCAATCGACTCGAAAAGCTCTCCCCGCACCCGCTGCCACAACCCCTGCATACTCCCTGAACAATCTACAACGTAACAAATTCTCCTGCCCTGCGCCGTGCTGCCGAAAAATTCCGTGTTTTCCGGAAATATCCCGGCGCTGCCCGTCGCAAATACCTCCGACCGGACGGGCTGCCTGATTTCTTCCGTCTGCTGCCCGTAATCCCGCGTAGGAATGTCAAATACAGGTCGGATGCTCACTAATCCCTTCCCGGTCGTTTTAACTATCGGCCTGCCCTTATCGACGGGATTAATCTTCGGCTTGGGAATAACCGCGGCTCTGTCGGCAAGTGCCGCCGCCCGACTAATACTGACGACCGCCGTTGTCTGTAGTGGGGCAGGAGCGGCCTGCGTTATCTTCACCGCCGCGAAAATCAACAACGCCGCCGCGTGAACACACACCGATGTCACCAATGCGTAAAACTTTACCCCCCGACCTTTTTTAACCGCTCCCTGGCTAACCACGCTAAATTCCTTCTAACCGCAGGAACCGCCGAAATTGATTATTGATAATTGATGATTTGAAGACACGCAGTCCACGTGTCAGTCGTTTACAATAATCAATAATCATTCATCAATAATCACTCACTCTACCACATCCACAAGCGAAGCGCCCGGCATCATCAGATTGTACACCAGTATCGCATCGCCATTATGCAGCCGAATACAACCCTGCGAATCCGCCGTCCCAATCTGCTCCGGGGCCTTGGTGCCGTGAATCGCAAAGCCCGTCCTGTCCACCGCCGCCCCCTCAAGCCCCTCAAGGGCTATCCACCGCGAACCCAGCGGATAATCCGGGTCCTCAGGATGGTATGTCCTGCCGCTTACGGGGTCCGTCCATATCGGCTGTATCAGCTTGCCGCCCTCTTTCACACGCCACCTGCCGGTGGGCGTCTCCATCCCCGGCTTGCCCAGCCCCACCGGAAAGCTCTTCACGTAAGTATTCTGCAGATACAAATCCATCGTAAACGTCGACCGCCACACCCTCGCGTTGAAAGGCCCGTTGATTACCTTTATCGTCGCATCGGCCTGAAGCAGCTCCGGCCTGGCGATATCGTTTATCTGCATCAAAATCTCATACGGCACATTATACTTCTTGCCGATACTGGCCAGCAAATCACCGGGATTGACCTTGTAACCGGCGCACAGCTTGTCCTCCGGGTACACCAACCTGCTGAACAACCACTTGTCCGCAAGAGCCGCAAGCTGCTCCTTTACAAACGTCCGCTCCTGCCCCCCAGCCATCGGCAAAATTTCATTAAGCCGGTCCCTTGCCTCGATAATCCTCGGCGGCCTTTGATTCAGTAGCGCCATCGCCTGAGCGATAAGGTCCGTCACCGCCTGGTTCGGCTCAGTCACAACCGCCGGGCTTACACCTCGCGAGACCACATTCGGCTCGGCGGTTGTGGTCGGCCCCGCCGGCTCGGCCTCCACGACCTCCCCCCCCGGCGCCGACGGCACACTTTGCGAAGTATTCCCTCCTCGATGCCGTAACGCCAAGACATATCCCACAACAGCCACAACCCCAATAATTACCACCGCAGCCACGCTGTAGAGAATTGTGCGAAGCCGGGCCGCTCGCATATCATTGTAACCTCCCGGGTAAACAGCCATCTTAATCTCCTTCCTTGCTTAGTTCCGCCTTCCTGTCCTTGCTGCCGCTACCAGAGTCGCTATGGCTAAAATACAGCGCTTCCTCGTCCGTAACCAGAAAATCAACCGGCACATCGTGGTCCGTCACAGGCACCGATTCTATCAGTTGTTCCGCGAACGCGAAACCACACTTCGGCGCCTTTAACTCCTTGTTGGCAAAGAACCTGTCGTAGTACGACCCGCCACGCCCTAAGCGATTGCCCTTGCGGTCAAAACCCAAACCAGGCACCACCACTAAATCGATATCCTCAAACGGCACCGGCACCCCGGTTATCGGATTTCGCAGACCTGCCACTTCCGCCGAAAAACCCGTCTCTAACGAGTTTATCTGCACGGGTATCATATGCCGCTGCTGCCACGACACCTTCGGCACAACCACCGTCTTGCCCAGCTGCCACGCGCAAAGTATCGCTTCGGAAGTGTCCAGCTCGTGAGGAAGTGACAGATACATCATAATCGCTGAGGCGTTCTGAAACTCACTCGTCGCAATCAGATTCCGGCACGCCCTGTGGCTTTTCTCTTTGCGCTGCTCGTCCGCTATGCCAATCAGGCACTTCTGCAACTCCTGCCTCAACTGCGCCTTATCCATATCCAACCCCATTCACCCTGAGCCCGGCGTGGCACGGGCTTCCAGCCCGTGAAAACACGGCCAAGATGGCCGTGCCACAGTCATCCACCGTGTTTGCTGCTTACAATAATCAATCATCAATAGAAAATAATCAATTGTCGTGGTTGGCCTTGCTATCTTTTATCAAGCTTTCCAGCTTTTGTAAATAATGACTGATATTTTTTTCGTATCCCCGCTCCGTCGGCCTGTAGTATTTTTTCTTCACGCCCGCCGGCAGATAATCCTGCGCCACAAAACCGCCGTCGAAACTGTGCGGATATTTGTAGTCGGCGCCGAAGCCCATCTTTTTCGCCGCGGGATAATGACTGTCCTTCAAATGTTTTGGCACAGGCACCGTCGGCTCATTTTGCACATCGCCCGCCGCATTCCAAATCGCCGACGATGATGCGTTTGACTTCGGCGCGCACGCCACGTAAATCGCCGCCTGCGCCAACGCCAGCTGCGCCTCAGGCAGACCCACAAACTCGCTTATCTGAACAGCCGCAGCCGCTAATACCGTCGCCATTGGGTCGGCGTTGCCAACGTCCTCAGCCGCACATACCGCTATCCTTCTGGCAATAAACCGAACGTCCTCCCCGCCAGCTATCATTCGCGCAAGCCAGTAAACCGTCGCATCAGGGTCGCTGCCACGCATACTCTTTTGAAAAGCGCTTGCCAAATCGTAATGCGTATCGCCCGTGCCGTCATAGTCGATTGTCTTTCCCTGAATCGAGTCCTTCGCCGTCTGCAAATCAAACTTTATTCGTGTCGCGGGCATCTTGCCCGCGCTCGACAAAACACCCACTTCCAGCGCCGTCAACGCCTTCCTCGCGTCGCCGTCGCAGACCGTCGCAAGATACTTCAGCGCCTTTTCATCCGCCTCAATCTCAAATTTACCAAGCCCTCGCTCTTTATCGCTGATTGCCCATCTTAACACCTTCAATACATCCTCTTCGCTCAACGGCTCAAAATAAAACACCGTGCTTCGGCTAATCAACGGCGAATTCACTGCAAAAAACGGATTCTCCGTCGTCGCGCCTATGAAAATCAAAACCCCCGATTCCACGTCATCCAAAAGCACGTCCTGCTGCGCCCGATTGAACCGATGAATCTCGTCGATAAACAAAACCGTCCGCCTGCCCCCTGCTCCCAGCCGGTCCTTCGCCTCGGCTATCACGTCCCGAATGTCCTTCACCGACGCCGCAGGCGCGCTCAAATACCGAAATTCCGCCTTGGTCTGATTTGCGATGACGTTCGCAAGAGACGTCTTTCCTGCCCCCGGCTGGCCATAAAAAATCAAGCTGCTCAGCGCATCCGCCTCAAGCATCCTCCGCAGCAGTTTCCCCTCCCCGACAAAATGCCCCTGCCCCACAAACTCATCTAAGGTCCTCGGCCTCATCCGCACCGCCAATGGCGCCGCTGAAGCAATGTTGGCCCGCTCCGAGCTGCCAAACAACGTCTTTTCATCCCTGCCCGAACCCATAAAGCCATATTATACGCCCCCGCTGTGAACCTGTCGAAGCCATATTCCTCCTTGCGCTCCTGCAAAAAACATTGATTTTTAAGGGGAGTGGGGATACGCTAATGGGGCCTAAAGTCAGTCGCCAGGGTTTGTTGGATTCTTGCGAGAGGTGTAAATATGGACAGGTTTTTGATTGGGGCGGTTGCGGGATTTGCAGCAGCGGTCGTAGCGGTTGTGTTTTTCAAAAGGCGAAGCAAAGGGGAGCTGCGCGGGGAGGACGTACATGTGCACACCTCGATAGAGGAACTTCGCAGCGTCGGGGAGCTTGTCGTGTTCAAGATGATAACCAAAGAGATTGTGACGGCAGTCGAGCACTGGTTCGGCGAGTTTGGGAAGCAGTATCTGACGTGGCTGTTGAGCAACAAGAAAATGGCGATGATATTTGAGTTCGAGATTGATTTCAGATACGACCTGCGTAGCAACGACTTTGTTATCGAACAGACGGGCGAAAGGCAGTATCGATTGGGGATGCCGAGATGTTTCTACCAGACGCATATCCGCGACGTCAGCTTCTACGACGAGCAAAGCATGAAGTTGCTGCCGTGGCTGATACCGGATTTGCTGAACCGGGCATTCGGGCCGGGGTTTACTGAGACAGACAAGAATCGGCTGAAGGAAGAGGCGAAACAGCAGGCCGGGCATATGGCCAAGGATTTCGTCGATAAGATGCGGTCGGAGGTGCAAAGCTCCGCCAAGCAGACGCTGGAGACGTTGGGCAAGGCGTTCGGCGCGGACAGCGTGACTGTTGACTTTAGTGGCTCAGAACTGATTCAGGCAAAGGTCGAATCGAGTATGTAAATTCGTCGTTCGTGTTTCGTATCGCTTATCGCGGATTGAGCGCGGCGGAGCCGCTATCCTGTCCGGGACTGTCAAACAGCGTTTTTCATCCTTGCCTGCAACCACCGAACCATATTACACGTTTGTCGGCGGTGAAAAATATCAAATAAATTTTCTTGACAGCCAGACCCTGATGCTTTAGCAATAATGGCCTTATCAGTGTTGTTAAACGCAACTACAATCTGATTGGAGAGATATTATGGAAGTCAAAATTCAGTTGAAAGAAAATGACATACCCCGACAATGGTACAACCTCGCAGCCGACCTGCCCACGCCTCTGCTGCCGCCCCTCGGCCCCGATGGCAAACCCATTGGCCCTGAAATGCTGGCGCCGGTCTTCCCGATGAACCTCATCGAGCAGGAGGTCAGTCCCAAACAATGGATAGACATCCCCGAAGAAATCCTCGACATCTTATACAGGTGGCGCCCCGCACCGCTCAAAAGAGCCGTTTATCTCGAAAGGTATTTGAAAACCCCGGCACACATCTACTACAAGGATGAAAGCTACAGCCCACCCGGCAGCCACAAGCCAAACACCGCCGTCCCGCAGGCCTGGTACAATAAACAGTTCGGCATGAAACGCCTCACCACCGAAACCGGCGCAGGCCAGTGGGGTAGCGCTCTTGCCTTTGCCTGTTGCCTGCTGGGACTGGAATGCAAGGTGTTTATGGTCAGAATCAGCTTCGACCAGAAGCCCTACAGAAAAATTATGATGCAGGTCTGGGGTGCAAACTGCGTCGCAAGCCCCAGCAACGAGACAAACGCCGGCAGAAAGGTCCTCGCCGAGATGCCCAACACGCCCGGCTCGCTCGGCATAGCCATCAGCGAGGCAATCGAAGCAGCCGTAACCGACCCAACAGGCAAAACACGATATTCGCTTGGAAGCGTCTTAAATCACGTCCTGCTGCATCAGACCATAATTGGCCTCGAAGCCAAAAAGCAGTTGAAACTGGCCGGCGAAAAGAAAGTCGATGTCGTCATTGGCTGCGCCGGCGGCGGTAGTAACTTCGCAGGCCTGTCTTTCCCCTTCGTAGCCGACAAAATCAACGGCGCAAAGATAAAGATTATACCCGTCGAGCCGACGGCCTGCCCTACTATGACACGCGCGCCCTTCGTTTACGACTTCGGCGATACCGCCTGCACGACCCCGCTTCTGGCAATGTACAGTCTTGGGCACGCCTTCATCCCCCCACCCATCCACGCCGGCGGCCTGCGATATCACGGTATGGCTCCCTTGGTCTGCCAGGCCATCGTCGAAGGTCTTCTTGAACCAAAGGCCTATCATCAGAAAAAATGCTATGAGGCCGCACTCACCTGGGCCAGGACCGAAGGCGCTATCACCGCTCCGGAAACCAGCCACGCAATCGCAGCGGTCATTGACGAAGCCGCAAAGGCCAAAGAAGAAGGCAAAGAAAAGGTCATCCTGTTCAACTACAGCGGCCACGGCCTTATGGACCTGTCCGGCTACGATGCGTTCCTCTCAGGAAAACTGACCGATTATGAGCTCCCGGAGACCGACCTTCAGAAGTTCACCGCTCCTTTGAAGAATCTACCAAAGGCCGAAACAAGAAAAACCGGAAAATGGTAATTTCCTTGACAGAGCAACACTCGACAATTAAGAATATTTGCAAAACATAGACCTATAAAAAAGCCGTTTATGGCACTGGTTCGGCCAGGTATGCGGCTTTTTGGGGGCAGTACTGTAAAAAAATAAAAATTTGCTTGCCCCTTTTATCAGTGCTGTTATACTATTTTGTCCTCTCGGTTCGGCGCCGGAGGAATACGTAAAAACGTGTAAAAATTGTATTTACGTGACGGTCCATTTTTTAGGAGATGAATACGATGAGAAAGAATGTTTTGTTAATGGCTGTGGTTCTGTTTGGCGCAATTGTTCCTGTTTTAGCTCAGGAGGGTGATATCCGCGGCGACGTTGGAATCACCTACGACACCAAGTATGTGTGGCGGGGCATCACGGTCTTCGGCGACAAAAGCGGCATTCACCCCTTCATTGACCTCGACCTGATGGGCACCGGCTTCGGTGTCAATGTCACCGCTCATCGCGCCAACGCCAGCGGTTACGAGTTGAATGAAAGATGGGACTACACCCTCCATTATATGGGCGCCCTCGAGACCGAACAAACCTGGGAAACGCGGTATAAGGTCGGCTACACGTACTTCAATTACCCCGATTTGGACTGCCACACCCGCAACAGTATCGACCTACAGGAAATCTTCGTGGGAGTTGCTTTCCCGAAGGTGCTGGGTGTCCCTGGGCTTGTTCCGGGCTATGTTGTTGTAAAGGGATGGCCCAGCAATAGCGACACTGTCGTAGGCTGTGCTAATCCCTTCGGCGGAACCTACGCCGGCTTTGCTCACATCTTTATGCTCGATTATGCACTGCCGGTCGCGGGCCTGACTGCCGAGACGCCTGAGCAAATCCTCAACCTCCACATTGAGACGGTTTACAATGACGGCGTTGACCCCAGACCATACGGCGGCTACACCGACAGCGATTGGACACACGTCCTGATGAGCGTCTCCACCGACTTTGACCTCGGCAACAACCTCATCTTCACCCCGGGCCTCTATCACCAGATAACTATGGAAGACGATGGGAGTAGTTCCGCAGGCGAATATTATGGCAAAGGCGTCAGCCCAGACCACAGCATCACCTGGGCAAGCTTGACCGTAAAGTACAAATTCTAAGCTGGCAGAATCAATTCACACTAAACGCAAAGAGCCGGCCTGAAACAATCAGGCCGGCTCTTCTTCTGTGCCAAACCCCCCTTTTCAATACTGATAAGCAGGAAAAAGTGGACTTTTTACTTGACTCCTGTCGATACACTACTTATGCTCACCCTAAAAGGTATTGCGTCCGATAAAACCGGTGGCCTGAGGAGGTGTATCCCCAGCCGCTGAAATAAACTCTACTTGAACCCGCACTCGAAAAAGAACCGTTTTAGAAAGGAGTTGATGATGAACAAAAAATTGTCGCTGGTTATTGTTATCCTTGCAGCTCTCGCCCTGGTCAATTCGGCGATGGCTTTGGCACCAATGGGAACCCCGACGGCAGGCCTCAAAACAGGCCAATTCCGCACCGGCTTCGACTACTTCATCGGTCAGGAGGACATCGAAGCCGATTACGGTGGGTCATACGGTTCTGACATATATAAGGACGTCCAGTCGAACCTGTTTGCCGCCAATATTGGCTACGGTGTTTGTGACGACTGGGAAGTCTTTGTTCGTCTGGGAGCTGCTGATGCCAGCTTCGATGAATACAAGTATGAAAGTACGACCTACGACTGGGAGGTGGGTGGGGATTATGGTTTCCTGATCGGTCTCGGCACAAAGGTTACTTTCCTTAAACAGGAAAACCTCAACTGGGGCGCTCTGTTCCAAATCCACTGGTGGAACTCTGAGGACTCTTCGTCTGGCTCTTACGAAGGCGAAGGGACTGTATACTGGACAGAAAAACTGGAGCTGGACATATATGAAATTCAAGTCGCCGTCGGACCAACCTGGAAGGTAAACGAAGCCCTTTCTATTTACGGCGGTCCCTTCTTCCAATTCATCGGCGGAGACGCTGACTACTGCTATACAGAAGATGGCGTACCTGTTGACACCGACTCGGGTGATTTGAAAGAGGAGTCGTGCTTCGGCGGTTACGTCGGTGCGCAATGGGACCTCGACCCAAGCAGATCCGTTTACGCCGAATTCCAGTTCACAGGTGACGCCTTGGGCTTCGGCACCGGCATCGGCTGGAAATTCTAAGACCCTTTGCTCCTTTTGATTACCTGTTAGTTACACAAAAAAAGGCCGGCTTCAACAAGCCGGCCTTTCCTTTTTGCACCGATGGAAATTACCTGCGTTAAGCTGTCCGTTTCGTAACAAACCTCGATAGTTCAATCAGCGCACTCTTACCCTCGCTCTGGTCAAGTCCAGCTATCGCTGCCAAGGCCATATCAGCAAATTCCTGTGCTCGCTTTTGCGCATATTCGATACTGCCGCACGCCCGCAGCTTCTCAACCAGCACAGACCGGTCCTCACTGCTGCCGCTATATGACGAGACTAAAAGTCCCCTTACCGCCTCTCTGTCCGCCCGGCTCGCTGTACCCACTTCCTGATGAGCGTCTCCACCGACTTTGACCTCGGCAACAACCTCATCTTCACCCCGGCCCTCTATCACCAGATAACTATGGAAGACGATGGGAGTAGTTCCGCAGGCGAATATTATGGCAAAGGCGTCAGCCCGGACCGCAGCATCACCTGGGCAAGCTTGACCGTAAAGTACAAATTCTAAGCTGGCAGAATCAATTCACACTAAACGCAAAGAGCCGGCCTGAAAAAATCAGGCCGGCTTCTCTTCTGTGCCGGCACTCAAAAATGAGCGTTCCGACCAGAAAAATTGAAAACAAAAAAAATTATTTTTGACTTGATTTTTGTCCGGCATACTCATATATTCCCGTCGTGGAAAATGTGCCTTTATGGGCGCAAATATGCACGCGATAGGAGAAAGCCGGTTGGGATTACTGCGACACATAAGTCGCTAAATCAAACAGTCCTAAGCAGAGGATAAACATTAGTGTCTTTGGTAAAGGAGATTGTTATGGAGAAAAAACTGTTACTGGTAGCCGTTGTGCTTATGGTGGCCGGCTCGGCCGCTCTGGCCCTGCCGCCAATGGGACCTCCGACGGCAGGCCTGAAGACAGGTCAGCTCAGGGTCGGCGTCGAGTATGCCTACAGCGATGTGGATATGGAACTGGAGGGCTACGAACTCGATAGTGTTACCTCAAACATGATTTTCGGTAATCTGGGTTACGGCATCATGGACGACTGGGAAGCATTTGTCCGTCTCGGAGTTGCCAACGTTGATTACGATGATGGGGATTTCAGCGGCGATTACGGGTTCGCCTGGGGTCTCGGAACAAAGGTCACCTTCCTAAAACAGGAAAACCTCAATTGGGGCGCCCTGTTCCAAATGACCTGGACGAATTCTGAGGACACCCTCGGTGTAGTGGATGTCGAGGTCGATGCCTATGAAATCCAGATAGCAGTTGGCCCCACCTATAAACTCAGCGACACCCTGTCCATCTATGGCGGCCCGTTTGCACACTTGATAGATGGAGACGTTGAAGGCACTATCGCAGGATTGGGCTCGGCTACCGTCGACCTCGAAGAGGATTCGGCTTTTGGTGGTTACGTCGGTGCAGAGGCCGTATTGGCCGATAACACCTCCCTGTTCGGCGAATTCCAGTTCACTGGCGCTGGCTGGGCCATTGGCACGGGCATAAGCTGTAAA
>Ga0315548_1004270_pt1 | contig 10372 bp, 7 predicted proteins | sample SalMarSW160110MG_2_FD_202540 | JGI IMG/M metagenome (GOLD analysis project Ga0315548, IMG submission 202540) | Salt marsh sediment microbial communities from the Plum Island Ecosystem LTER, Massachusetts, United States - Salt Marsh Sediment SW1601-110 ... | reverse complement strand
AGGGATTTGTATTTCATTACTGTTTTTGAAAATCAAATCTTCATTTAATATCTGTCCCCCTTCATCTTCACATCCCTGATAAAGCATTGCCAAGAAAAATAATATGAACAGCTTAATTAACTTCATATAATAATTTCAAATATATCAGAAACAAATTTGAAGCCCCAGGTTTATCAGCAACCTCTCATCAGATTTATTTATAAAATAACTGTCGGCATTCCCCAGGTAATTAAAGGTATATCTTTTAGCCTCGAAATGATATGACAGATATCTTAAATCAATACTGACGGACTTATTCATATCCAGAAAAAACCTTACCCCTGCAAATGGCTGATATATAAATTCAGCCTTGTTAAAGCTCCAGGCAAATGTGCTGCCCAGGTATGTGCAAAACCTTCTTATATCCGGTCTGGTCAGATAAACAAGCAGTGACGGCCCTGCCATCCCGGTTATATATGTCGTGTCATAGGAAGCCTCAAGTCCGGAAAAAGTCACATATTCTATATTCTCACTTAAAGTAACCATAGATACTTCTATTCCGGGAGCTACCCTCCTGAATTCCCCTATCTTAATTAACCTGTAATAAGAGCCCCCCAGAAACCAGCCCGACCCTGAGCTTAATGGATAGGCCAGCTTCAGGCTAAAACTGTTATCTCTCAGTTCGGGAATGCTGTCAGCATACCTGATTTTGTATTTTACCAGTTCTCCCGTATAATCAGCAAATCTGAATTTATATTGCGCCGGCTTGAATCCTGGTTTTGAAAAGTAAAGATAAATAGTATCATTAGGATCATCAGTTGCAACATCATGCTTGAACATGCCCTGATAAAGACAATTCCAGTAATCCTCATCATCATAATAACAATCCAGCGTTTTAACCCTGTAAGTCTTTTTGTTATGGCTGATAACTACTTCGACATTTTCTACCGGCATATTGCCTGCAAGGACCCTTCCTTTTACCAGTATCTTATATTTAGGGATTAATCTTACTTTTATATAAGCATCTGTATCCCGAAATGAATAATAAAATGTCGTGTCAAAAATCTTATAATCATCTCTGATAAAACGTAAAGTCATCTTCTGTCCCCTCCGTCCCTGCTCATTTGGCATTATTATTTTATAAAACCCGTTAAAATCGCCGTATACTGAATCCTTATAGTCCTGCGTACCTGCAATAACTTTAATACTATCAACAGGTTCATTAAAGATGCTTAATGCCTGTCCGCTTATACAGATACTTAAGCCTGTATCAATCTCCTGCGTATAAGCGGTAACGTAAAATATGGGTAAGCATAATATAAATATGAAAAGTGCTTTTAGCATAACGAAAATTTTTCCATCTTTTATTCTGAAATTCTTAACTTAAAAGATAAAGATTTTTTCTTTTCTATAAAAGAAGTTTATTATTTTTCATCCGTATTATAATGAATTTTTATAAACCGCAACTATAATAAACGGTTAAAATTGTTATTTATTTGACTGATTTTCAGGATGTAATAATCTTATTGATATAGTTAAAAATAATTATTAATTTAGAAACTAATCATTGCCAGAACAAGGGTACCGACAAATAATGCCATGAAAAAACTGCAACTGAATACCAAATTATTAATCGGCATTACTTTAATATTTGCAATAATTATTGTATGTTTTATATTACTGGAAAGGCAATTTTCGGTTATCCTGCTCATAATATGTTGCGGCTACATTATATCAGTCCTGTTTATAAGCATAATTACGCGAACTCTTTCATCCGTTTTAAAAGAAAATCAGAAAAAAATACTCCTCCAGAACGAGGAAATCGCGAATGCTTTTGAATCACTGCAGGAGAGCAGAAAAAAATATGAAAACCTTGTAGACAGCCTTGAAGAAGAATATATCTTCTTTTCCAAATCGGATTCCGGCACCCTCTTGTCTGTTTCTCCTTCGGTTAAAACTATTCTCGGGTATGATACAAATGAATTTATAGAAAAGAAAGATAGTCTTTATACTGATAATCCTGTAAACGAAAAAGCAAGGGAACACGAAAAAAAATCCCTTGAAGGTATACAACAGCCAAAATTCACTGTTGAGCTGTTATCCAAAAGGGGGAAGGCACATACCCTTGAAATATCTGAAGTTCCCATATTTGACGAAGATAATAAACTAATCTCTATTGAAGGTATAGCACAGGATATAACAAAAGGTAAAATAGCAGAAGATCTGATTAAGGAACAGGAAGAAAAATACAGGCTTCTTTTTAACAAGGCATCAGACTTTGTCTTTCTTTATGCAATAGACAATAAAGGCCTCCCGGGAAAATTTATGGAAGTCAATGATTATACAACCCAGAAACTCGGTTATTCGCAAGAAGAATTAGTCAGGATGTCCCCTGCCGATCTTACAGCTGTTGAATTCATGGATGACACATCCGGGGAGAATCAGCTTAAGGAAGACTCAAAATTTGAAAGAATATGGGAAGCAAAGGATGGAACCCATATAAATATCGAGATAAGTACCCATTCCTTTAAAATACAGAACAGGAAGGTGGCTATTGCCATTGCACGCGATATAACGGAAAGAAAAAGGGTAGAGGAAGAGATCCGTTATATCAATGAAGAACTTATTAATCAGAAAGAAAACCTTGAAGCATTAATTGATAATTTAACAATTACCCAGGAACAGCTCGTCCAGTCCGAAAAAATGGCTGCCCTGGGTCAGCTTATAGCCGGAGTTGCACATGAGATAAATACTCCCCTCGGTGCTATTAAAGCATCAATTGGAAATCTGAATGATTCCCTGGACAAAGCTTTGGAAGAGGTGCCTGAACTGGTTACAAAACATACAACTGAAGAGTTGAAACTATTCATTAAAATTCTTAACCTGGCAAATCGCGCAGTACCTGATGTATCTTCAAGAGAAAAAAGGAAATACAGGAGAGAAATTGCCAAAGCCCTGAGCGAAAGAGGGATTGAATCTCCGAATATTGTGGCCGACACCTTTATCTACCTGCATATATTCGAAAAATATAACGAACTAATTGATTTCTTTAAAGACAATAAATCCCTGGAAATCCTGAATTCAGCAAAAAATTTTGCATCTATTCAAAAAAATGCCTATACAATTCAGCTGGCTGTAGAAAAAGCCACAAAAGTTGTATTTGCCCTAAAGAAATACGTTCACCGTGATATGGAGGGACAGAAAGTGCCCACTGACATCATTGACGGCATTGAGACCGTACTTACCCTGTATCATAATCAACTAAAACAAGGAGTCGAAGTTATAAAGGACTTTGAAAAATTGCCTGAGGTAAATTGCTTTCAGGATGAGATAAACCAGGTGTGGACCAATCTTATACATAATGCTATATACGCAATGAGCTATAACGGCACACTCACAATAACTGCAAAAAACAAAGGTGATTCCGTTACCATAAGTTTTGCAGATACAGGCTGTGGAATTGAACCTGATATCCAGGATAAGATTTTTGAACCTTTTTTTACAACAAAAAAACAGGGAGAAGGAAGTGGAATGGGACTGGACATAGTAAAAAAAATAATAGAAAAACATAACGGCTTCATTACATTCAAGAGTGAACTTGGCAAAGGGACTGAATTCACTATTGAATTGCCTGTAAAATAACTATATATGGCAGGTAACGCAATTTTATGTGTTGATGATGAGAACATTATACTGGACAGTCTTAAGGAGCAGCTGGAAAAATACTTTGGGTATGATTATCTTTATGAAACAGCAGAAAATGGAGAAGAAGGGCTGGAATTAATTGAAGAATTGCTGGAAGATGAAATAAAAATTCTTATAATTGTATCGGATTGGCTGATGCCCGGAATAAATGGAGATGAATTCCTTATCAAGGTCCATCAGAAATATCCTTCAATAGTAAAAATTATGCTGACAGGACAAGCTAATGAAGAAGCCATAAACAAGGCAAAGAAACATGCTGACCTTTTTGCGGTGATAAATAAACCATGGTCAGAGGATGAATTATTCAGAATAATCAAATCAGGTCTGACTAAAAATGAATAAAAGAGATATCATTCTTTGCATTGACGACGAGGTTATAGTCCTTGATTCTCTTAAGGAACAGCTTCAATCTGAATACAGTGCCCATATGATCGAAGTGGCTGAAAGCGGGGAAGAAGCAATGGAAGTAATTAATGAACTTATTGAGGATAAGGTTGAACTGCCCATTGTGATTGCAGACTTCATTATGCCTGGGATGAAAGGTGACAAATTGCTGGAAAAAATTCATGCACTCCTGCCTAATACAAAGAATATTCTCTTAACCGGACAGGCAAGTATTGAAGGAGTGAGTTATGCGGTAAACAAAGCTAACCTATACAGATTTATTTCAAAACCATGGGATAAAGAAGATCTTATTCTGACAGTTAAGGAGGCCCTGAGAAGTTATGATCAGGAAAAAACTATTATCAGACAGAATATAGAATTAAAGGAACTGAATGCAACCCTGGAAAAAAAGGTAGAGCTCCGCACCAGGGAACTTAAAGAGCTGAATGCGACCAAAGATAAGTTCTTTTCTATAATCGCACATGATTTAAAAAATCCTTTTAATACACTGTTGGGCTTTTCCGAGCTGCTGATCACAAATATCAACGAGTATGACAAAAACCGGATAGGCGAATTCATCAATATAATTTTTCAGACATCAAAAAACGCTTATATGCTGCTGGAGAATCTGCTTGAGTGGTCGCGCTCACAAACGGGAAGACTGGAAATGACGCCTTTAGATATAGAAATTGCTCCACTGGTTGATGATAATATTGATCTTATATATAATAACGCTTCCAATAAAAAGCTGGAATTGAATAACAGGGTTGACAAAAAAGTAAAAGCCTATGCCGATTCGAATATGATAAATACCATAATACGAAACCTGCTGTCAAATGCGATAAAATACACTGCCACGGGAGGGAAAATCGAGATAACATCAAAAACAGAGCATAACTACGTTGAAGTGACGGTATCTGATACAGGTGTGGGTATTAAGGAAGAAAATATAGGTAAATTATTCCGGATCGACGAGAACTTTTCGACCAAAGGTACTAATGACGAAACAGGGACCGGACTCGGATTAATACTATGTAAAGAATTTGTGAAAAAAAACGGGGGTGACATATGGGTAATTAGTACACCGGGAAAAGGAAGCAATTTTACTTTTAAATTACCTGCCCAAAAACCATAAATAAATAAACAACCTGTATTTTTAACAATTGCCCCTCTTACCCAATTACAATCAAGCATGCCGAGCTTTAAAATAGAGAAATTATATATTTATATATAATTTATTAACCGGTATATCATTATTATTTACAGCTAATTTTTTATAAATTAGTATATATATTCGGCTAAAATTGGGAAAAAAGGATACAAAAAAAGAGATTCCTGTTCTTGACAACAAATCTCTCACTCATTTCTTTAATGGTATATTTGAAAATTCATTACTCGGAATAGCAATACTATCCGCAGACGGATATATTACTGCTGTCAATAAGACATTTTTAAACCTGCTGCAATACTCCGATGATGAAATAAAAAATATAACCATGGAATCGTTAACCAATGAACTCGACTTGAATGAGATTAAAGATCTTTCATCTGTTAATAGCTCGTTAACAGGAGAAACAGAAATAAGGATCCAGAGAAAAGACAGAACTTATTTCTGGGCAAGGGCAAGAATTTCTCACATTGATAGCTGTGAAAATAAAAAGTACTCATCAATAATTCAGGTGCAAGACATAACTGAATTAAAAGAAGCAGAGTTCAAATACTCATATGAAATTAACCTGTTGCCAAAACTTATAAATACAATCCCCGACAATATTTTCGTAAAAGATACTAACAGCCGATTTCTGCTTGCCAATAAATGGGTCACCTCACTGATGGGCGTTAAAACTCCGGATGAGCTTATTGGAAAAACAGATTTCAACTTCTACCCGTACAAAATGGCCCAGAAATTCTATAATGATGAGCAGGAAATAATAAAGACGGGAATCCCAAAAATCAATATAATAGAGAAAGTACTGGATGAAACCAAAGGAATTCTTTACTACTCGACAACAAAAGTTCCTCTGAAAGACAATCAGGGGAATATAATCGGCATTATGGGAATAGGAAGAGATATTACCAGATCAATAAAAGAAAAAAAACAGCTTAGAAGGGCTAAAATTGAAGCTGAAAGGGCAAACAAGCTTAAAACAGCATTCCTTGCAAATATGTCTCACGAAATAAGAACCCCGCTCAACGGGATCCTTGGATTTTCCCAATTCCTGAAAAATGAAAATTTGCCTGCAGAAAAAAAGACCAAATTTCTTGATATTATTTTATTTAATGGCAAACAACTCCTGGATTTAATAAATGATATTATTGATATATCAAAAATCGATAGCAGACAGATAACCATTGTCTCGAAGACGTTCTGTCTGAATGAGCTGCTGAAATCACTTCATAATTATTTTAATGCAGAAATAAAGAATAAAGGCAAAAAAAATGTAAAGCTTATATTAACCACGGAATTATCTGATGAAAACTGTATTATTTCTACCGATGATTTCAAGTTGCGCAAAATATTGATGAACCTGTTATCAAATGCCATGAAATTCACTGATAAAGGATCGGTTGAATTTGGATACAAAATCATTGAAGACCGTATGATTCAATTCCATGTCAGGGATACGGGCATTGGAATCCAAAAAAGCAAGCAGGATATTATCTTTGACCGCTTCAGACAGGCAGATGAATCACTTAGCAGGAAATACGGGGGGGCCGGACTCGGACTTTCAATCTCAAAGGAACTGGTTACAATTCTTGGAGGGAAACTATGGGTTGAATCTGCTCCAAAAAAAGGCTCTGTGTTTTACTTTACACTGCCGCTCCTTAGCAAAAAAAAATGAATATAACGAGCGCATATAAAAAAATTAATATATTAATGGCTTTTACCAAAAGGCTGGCTCAATTTGTGATAATATGCTGTTTCCTGTTTCATCATTTATCCGCTTCGTGCCAGAGCAGTATAAGAAACAAATTTTTTGAAGCTGATTATGCACTCCAGCTTAATGACTATGAGACAGCATTAAAACTATATAAAGAGCTGCTAAAAAGGGATCCCGATAATGCTTTATATAACTACAGGGTCGGAGAGTGCCTTTTGAACTTGCCCGATGTGAAAAAAACAGCTCTCCCCTACCTGAAAGTTGCTGTATTGAGTGTCTCTGAAGATTTTAAGGAAGGCAACTTTGGCGAGACAAACACCCCTACGGAAACATACTTCTTAATTGCAAAAGCTTATCATCTTAACGAGGATCTTGACAATGCGCTGGATTATTACAATAAGTACCTGTATTACACAAATGATAAATCAAAAATAGAATATGTTAATGACCAGATTAAAGCATGTGAATATGCAAAAACATTAATGGGCAATCCTGTGTCTGTCAATGTTGAAAAGCTGGCAGCCCCCATAAATTCAGAAAATTCAGAAATTTTCCCTGTAATATCAGATGATGAGTCACTCCTGGTTTATCTTGAGTCCAGTGAAAGAAAAAATATTGTATATATTACAAAAAAGGAAGGCGGTAAATGGACAAAACCGGTTAATATAAATAATGCCATAGGTTCATTTAATGACAGCTACCCCTCTTCAATATCCAGTGACAAAACAAGAATATACTTTTCAGTAAAAAACTATTTCTCAAGCACAATATGCTATTCAACCCTGGAAAATAACAGATGGTCCAAAATGAAGAAATTAAAAAGTCCGGTTAACACAAAATCGTGGAATTCACATGCATTCGAATCAGCGAGCGGTAATGAATTATATTTTGTAAGTGACAGAAAAGGAGGTTTTGGAGGATTGGATATATATAAATCTGTTAAGAATCCAAAAGGTAAATGGAGCAATCCTGAAAATCTTGGAAGCACCATTAACACATATCTAAACGAAATAATGCCTATTGTCACTCCTGATAACAATACCCTTTATTTTTGTTCGCAAGGACATACTTCTATCGGGGGTTATGACGTATTTATGTCCGTCAGGGATCCGTCAGGTAAATGGACTGACCCTGTAAATCTGGGATATCCAATAAATACCACTGATGATAATGTCTATTACAGGCCCCTGGGCGATGGAACATTTGCATATAGCTCAATTCCCCGTGAAGAAGATATCAGTGACTACGACATTTGCCGCATGGAAATATTGCCTGAAAGGATTTTCACACTCAAAGGGTCCCTGGCTTTGCAAAATGACTTCCCGTATTTTGGGGACTGCCGGATAACACTTATTGATGCTGATATCATGGATACTGTTGATGTTATTTATCCCAGTCCGTTTTCAGGTGATTACAAGTATGAATTACCTGCCGGCAATTATGAGGTTATATTTACGAAAGAATTGTATGTGCCGCAGGTTGATAAGCTGGCGTTAGATAACGACTATAGCCCAAAGGAAATTGTTATAAATCCAAAACTGGAAAAACCTGAAGCAGAAGAAGAAACGGTAGCAGAAGTACCGGCAGAGTTAGCAGAAGAAGAAACGGTAGCAGAAGTGCCGGTAGAAGAAGCAGAAGTACCGGCAGAAAAAGCAGAAGTGCCGGAAGCAAAGGAAGAAATAATAGCAGAAGCTCCATCAGAAGAAACATATTCAACCTATACAGAATCTTATGACCGGACAACGCATTATGAAAAGAAACCGGAAAGCAAATTACTTTATACCATACAGGTTATGGCACTGAAAAAACCGGTAAGGACAGACTATTTTAACAATATTCCGGGCATAAAGGTCCAAATAGGCAACGATGGCTATTACAGGTATATAACAGGCCAATTTGATGATAAAGCAGTGTTAATGACAGAGCTGAGCAGGATTAAAAAACTGGGTTATGAAAATGCCTTTATCAGAAAGCTTGATCTGAATGAGTACCTATCGGTTAGCAACTACGAATATGATAACCGCCATACTGAAGAAATTTACACCATTCAGATAATGGCCCTGCGAAATCCTGTCCCCCTGTCCTATTTTAAAAACCTTAAGGACTTAAAGGTGAGTTACGGATCAGACAAATTATTCCGTTATACATATAATGAATACGATTCATATGGTTCAGCTGTAAACGGACTTAAAGAAATGAAAAGTAAAGGTCACGGTGAGGCATTTATAAGAAGGGTATCCGACATATCAAATTACTGAATATAATATCACGCACCTGATTATTAGCAGATTATTTCCTAAATACAACAGGCTTTTCATATATAATTATTTATTATAACCTAAAGTTATTTTTACTACATTTAAATCCTGTTCTTTTACCTATGAATTAGCAAATATTTTGAATTTTGTTTTAAATTTTCATGAACTTTTAATAGATTTAATATTACAATTAATGCCCAGAAGAAACAGTGTAGTCTGATATAATATATGTTGTATGACCATAACAGATCAGGATTATCAACTTTTTTTAAACGCAGTAAAGTACTCATCAAAATACGATTTCAGCCAATATTCTGAAAAATCTTTAAAACGAAGACTTGGGAAAGTATTATCTGATAATAATTTAAATATCACCACCCTAATCTCCAGGATAAAGAATAGTCAAGAGTTTGTTGAAAAAATAGTCAAAGAAATTACTGTCAATACAACAGAACTATTTAGAGATCCGCAGGTCTGGCAGACAATTAGATACGCAATCCTGCCAAAACTGAAAAACAATTCAATTATCAACATTTGGCACGCCGGCTGCTCAAGCGGACAGGAAGTCTATTCGATGCTTATTCTGTTAAATGAACTGGAAATCTTAGACAAGACTAAAATCTATGCCACCGATCTTAATTCCGATGTCCTCGAGTCAGCCAGAGTAGGAGAGTATAAATATAGATTTAATATTGGTTATCTTGATAACTTTGATAAGGTGATTAAAGAAAATCCTTATAACTACGAAGAATATATAGATGTACCCTATGAAAAGTATTTTCAAATCGATAAAGTCAATGATCTTATCAGAATGAATAGCTTTCTGAAAGAAAAACCTATTTTTAAAAGACATGATTTGGTCACCGAAAACAATACCCTTTATGTAAAATTTGATATTATAATGTGCAGAAACGTTATTATATATTTTAATTATGATTTGCAAAGTAAAGTCTTTGACCTGTTTCACAAGAATCTTTATGAGGACGGATGCCTTATTTTGGGCTTGCATGAGACTATACTTGGAAGCCATTCTGTTAAATACCAAAAAAAAGGTCATGGATACTATAAAAATTAATAACATCATACAATTATGAATATGAAATTCAAATCATTAAAAACCAGAATACTTTCACTTACATTCATAATAATACTTTTTACGGCAAT
>Ga0315548_1004269_pt1 | contig 10373 bp, 7 predicted proteins | sample SalMarSW160110MG_2_FD_202540 | JGI IMG/M metagenome (GOLD analysis project Ga0315548, IMG submission 202540) | Salt marsh sediment microbial communities from the Plum Island Ecosystem LTER, Massachusetts, United States - Salt Marsh Sediment SW1601-110 ... | reverse complement strand
GGCGGAGATAAGCTGGTGGTGGCCATTGACGGTCGTAAAAACCCCACCGGCGGCAACCTCCCCAGGATGGAGGTGGTGGTCAAAAGCGGCGGTGAGGCTACGGGGATGGACATAGTCGACTGGGCAAAAAGGGTGGAAGAGCTCGGCGCCGGCGAAATCCTCCTCACCAGCAAGGATGCCGACGGCACCAGAGAGGGCTATGACCTTGAGATGACAAAGGCGGTTGCCGAAGCCGTCAGCATACCGGTTATCGCGTCGGGAGGCGCAGGCAAGCTGGAACACCTGTATGAAGCGGTAACCATCGGCAAAGCCGCGGCCGTGCTGGCGGCCTCCATCTTTCACTTTGGCGAGATAACCATACCGGAGGTGAAGAAGTACCTCCACGATAAGGGAATATTGGTTAAGCTATAAAAACTAAAGAAGGAGTCCTAACTATGAACCTGCGAAGACCAAATGCCAATGATGCTACAAGGTCGGCGAACCGCTCTCGAAATGTAGCCCCGATGAGCGGCATCTGCAGCCGATGTATAGACGGCTGCACCGGAAACTGCGAGGTATTCCAGGCAACCTTCCGGGGCCGGGAGTTAATCTATCCCGGACCTTTCGGCGACATTACCGCCGGCGGCGATAAGGAGTATCCGGTTGATTACTCCCACCTTAACATTCAGGGATATGCCCTGGGGGCCAGGGGGTTGCCTTCCGGTGTTGATGGCAACCCGGATACGGCCATCTTTCCCGCGGTGAACACGGAGACGGAATATGGCTGGGACATCAAGGTCAAAATGAAGCTGCCGGCCTTCACCGGCGCGCTCGGTTCCACCGAGATTGCGCTCAAGAACTGGGAGCACTTCGCCATCGGTGCCGCTATCAGCGGCGTTACCCTTGTCTGTGGCGAAAACGTTTGTGGCATCGACCCCAAGCTTGAGCTCGATGGCAAAGGTAAAGTAACCCTGGCGCCAGACATGGACCGCCGCATTGAAATCTACCGCCGCTACCATCAGGGATATGGTGAAATACTGGTCCAGATGAACGTGGAGGATACCAGGCTCGGTGTTGCCGAATATGTCAATAAGAAGCACGGTCTGGAGAGCATTGAGCTGAAGTGGGGACAGGGGGCGAAGTGCATCGGCGGTGAAATCAAGGTCAACAGCCTGGAGAGAGCGCTGGAGCTGCAGAAACGCGGCTACATTGTCACTCCCGACCCCTCAAGCCCGGTCACCCAGGCAGCTTACAAGGACGGCGCGCTCAAGGAATTCGAACGGCACAGTCGACTCGGCTTCATTGACGAGGATGGTTTCTACGCCGAAGTGGAGCGCCTTAGGAAGCTTGGATTCAAGCGCATCACGCTCAAGACCGGTGCTTACAGCCTGCGTGAGCTGGCCATGGCCATAAAGTGGGGCGCCAACGCTAAAATCGACCTGCTCACCATCGACGGCTCATCCGGCGGTACCGGCATGAGCCCCTGGCGGATGATGGAAGAGTGGGGCATCCCCAGTCTTTACCTGCATTCCGCCGCCTATGAGTTCTGCAAAAAGCTGGCGGACAAAGGCCAGCGCGCGCCCGATATTGCCTTCGCCGGTGGTTTCAGCAGCGAGGACGGCATTTTCAAGGCGCTTGCCCTCGGCTCACCATTCGTGAAGGCGATATGCATAGGGCGGGCCATGATGATCCCGGGCATGGTGGGCAAGAATATCGCCAACTGGATTAAAGAAGGCAGACTGCCCAACACGGTGAGCCAGTTTGGCTCCACGCCAGAGGAAATCTTCGTCAATTACGAAGATGTAATGAGCATCGTCGGTGCTGATGAGATGAAGAACATTCCACTGGGTGCAGTGGGTCTATACAGCTACTGTGAAAAACTGCGCATCGGCCTGCAGCAGTTAATGGCCGGGGCAAGGTGCTTCAGCGTGCCGGCTATCTCACGTCGAGAGCTCATGTCTCTTACCGAGGAATGCGCCAGGGTGACCGGAATTCCATACCTGATGGAGGCATACCGGGAAGAGGCGATGGAAATCCTCGGTTAAAGGGCAGTTTTCCGAGAAACGGGAGGAAGTTTTAAAAATGGCACGCTACGAATGTTCGGTTTGCGGCTATATCTATGACCCGGCACAGGGAGACCCGGAAAACAACGTACCAGCAGGAGCACCCTTTGAAAAATTGCCGGAGGACTGGGTCTGCCCTGTCTGTGGCGCCAGCAAGGACCAGTTCCATAAAATAGACTGAGATATTTACCGTCTGCGCTATCAGAGCGGCCGCTTGATTGGATTGCGCCCCCCGGACTAGCCAAGTGCCTTGTGGTAACAGGCCAGAACTCGCTTGGCCACATTTTCCCAGCTGTATTCCCGGGCGGTGGCGATTCCCCTCTGACCCATCTGCTGTCGCCGGGATTTATCGCCGGCCAGGGATAGCAGCGCCTCGGCCAGGGCGGGAACATTTTTCGGCGGCACCAGCAATCCCTCGGCATCGTGGGTCAGCACGCTGGCATACCCTGATATATCCGAGGCAACCACCGGCGTACCCACGGCCATGGCTTCAATCAGGATGATGCCGAAGCTCTCCCACCCGGTGGCCGGGCAGCAGACGATATCCGCCGTCTTGTAATACCTGGGCAGGTCACTGTAGGCGGCATAGCCAATGAAAACGACGTCCTCTATGCCATGCCGGGCCACCCGTTTTTGGTACTTTTTCCTGAGGCGTATACCCGGCCCGACGACGATGAGCCGGGATTCGGGAATCTGGCTTTTGACCTGCTGGTAAGCTTGGAGCAGGTAATCGAGGCCCTTGCGCTTCTCCAGACGCCCGATAAACATGATGTTCAGTTTTCCGTCAAGGTACTGCTCAAGCGGCTCGACATCGGGCCGAAAGTGGTCCGTATCAACTCCATTGGGTATGATGCTGTATTCGTCGGGGAAGAACCTGTTCACGTACTCCATCGCCGGTCTGGAAACGGCAATTTTATAGTCCAGCTTGCGGAACCACTTCTTCAAAATCAGCTTGCCCAGCGGCGTACCGAAGTCGTACCAGGGTCTGCCACCTGAGGCATGGAAGGTGCCTATATTCGGGGCATTGGAGAGACGCAGCACGGTGGTGCACAGCATCGGCATCAGGGGCTCGTGGAGGTGAACGATTTCAAATTTCTCCCTTTCCAGCACCGCCTTTATCCTTGACGACAGCCAAGGTGAAAGGGTAATACGGGCCACGGAGCCGCTGGCCGGGACCGGCCTGGGTCTGCCGATTTGTATGAAACGCTCACCCAGAGCCGAAACTGCCTTAGAGGCGGGGGCAATGATTTTCACCTCATGCCCCATTCTGGTCAGTTGCTGCTCTAGATTAGTTATATGATTACAGACACCCCCGGGATAGGCAAAGTCGTAAGGGGAGACCAGTGCTATTTTCATATCTTTATTTTACCGCCAGTGTCTTCAGCAGAGCACGTACCTCATCCGGTGAATCGAGGCTGAATTTGGCAGCGGAAAGGCCAGGCCTGACCTTGATGGACCAGGCGTTCCCCGGCAGAGCCCGGAACAGGTCTTCATCAGTAACATCATCACCGACGGCAAGGACAAAATCCCAGTCCTGCCTGGAAAGCCACTGCTGCGCCGTCGAGCCCTTATTCAGGTTGGCGCTTTTCACCTCGACCACCTTGCTTCCTTCCAGCACCCTCAGATTGGAATTGGCCGTCAGATTGAGCAGGTCGTTAGCTATCTCTCTGATGTGCCGCTCGCTTATTCTCGGGTTAGCCCTTCTATAATGCCAGGCCAGGGAATAGTCCTTCTCCTCGATGAGTGACCCCTCAATCCGGTCCACCGCCAGCTTCATGATGATGCGCACTTCATCCTTCCAGTCGTCCGAGAGGCCGGCCATCTTGCCCCAGTCGCCACCTTTGGCTTTCATCCACACACCATGTTCCGCCACCATGCCCGTTTTCAGGCTGCCAAACCACCGGTCAAGCGTGTTTTTATCCCGTCCGCTGATGAGCACGACCTCATTCCTGGCATCGCTGTTCAGCTCGGCCAGCAGCTTCAGCAGCTCCGCGTCCGGCTTGGCCTCCTCGGGTGTTCTGGCGAAGGGCACCAGCGTGCCGTCATAGTCCAGCAACAGCAATCGCTTCCGGGCTTTCTGGAACTGAACTGTTAGCTCACCCCTCGCTTTACCGGGCATTGGCTCCGGGACAGCGCCCATCTCCACCTTTTCCGTTTCATGCAATTTGTCAATGAAATCTCCAGCCCACCGGCTGACATCATAGCGCTTGATACGCTCCTGCATGGCCCGGTTGCGCTCAACCTGCTCTTTTTCCGGCATTGTCAGGGCATCGGCGAAAGCCTGTGCGATTTCCTCGATGTTATTCGGGTTGATGATGATGGCGTCTCCCAGCTCCCGGGCGGCTCCGGTCGTCTCGCTGAGGATGAGAACACCCTTGCCGTCTATTTTGGTGGCCAGGTATTCCTTTGCCACCAGGTTCATCCCGTCGCGCACCGGAGTTATCGGGCATACGTCCGCTATCTGGTACAGGCCGAGAAGCGCGTGATAGGGTATCGGGTTGTAAATATACTCAAGAGGCGTCCAGCCGATGGTGCCGAACCTGCCGTTTATGGTGCCCACCATCTCTTCTATCTGCTGCTTCAACTCGGCGTAGCGCTGTACCCTGATGCGGGAAGGCCCGATGACCAGAATGAAGACCACCTTCTCCCGATATTCCGGGTGCTTTTCCAGAAAGAGTCCGTACGCTTCCAGTCGATTTGGAATGCCTTTGCTGTAATCGAGGCGGTCCACGGAAACGATGATTTTACGGTCGCCCAGCTTCTCCTTAAACTTTTTCACCTCCGCGGCCACCTCCGGGCTCCGGGCAATACCGGAATAGTAGTCGTAGCCGATGCCGATGGGGAAGACATCCGCCTTGGACACGTGGTCGGGAGCCGTAATCCAGCCCATGGAAGTGCGATAACCAAGCAGGTTGCGCGTGCTGTTCAGAAAGTGCCAGACATAGTCATGAGTGTGAAAACCGACCAGGTTGGCACCAAGCAGCCCCTCCAGTATCTCCCGGCGCCAGGGCAGCAGGCGGTAAACCTCGTAGGACGGGAAGGGTATATGAAGGAAAAAGCCGATGGTTGCCTTGGGCAGCCTGTCCCTTATCAGCTTGGGCAGGAGCATGAAATGGTAGTCCTGCACCCAGAAAATATCATCCTTTTTGGCCACACCAACAATGGCGTCGGCAAAAATCTCGTTAACCCGCTGATACGCCTGCCACAGGACGGGGTCATACTCTACGAACTGAGGGAAATAGTGGCAGAGGGGCCAGATGGTCTGGTTGCAGAATCCGAAATAGAAATCGTCAACATCTTTTTCCGAGAGAAACACCGGGTAGCACCGTTCCTCAGCCAGCTTGTCCTCAATCTCCTTCTCCTCACCTTTCTTAAGCTTCTCCTGCTCTATGCCCGGCCACCCGATCCAGAGACTGGGGCGGGACTTGTAGAATGCGCCCAGGGCCGTCGCCAGGCCACCAAGGCTGGGCTGAAAATGCAGCTTACCATCTCTCCTCTCAACGTTCAGCGGTAAACGGTTGGAAATAATCAGCAGTCTTGACATGATGCTCCTCCAGCGGCGTCTTTAATCAAATATTAATAGCACAATCCGACCGATTTTACAACGTTAAGCCAGCCTGGCATCTCCAAAATTCACTGGCCGCCTTTTAAGATTGACAGAATTCGCGTAATGGCTGAAAATTAAAAGGATAAGGGTGGCAGCAGGGGAGTTATGAACGCGAAAGCTTTACATAAAATAAGAGGCAAGACACACAGAGCAGTAGCTTCATTATATATTGAAGAGACAAAGGGTCAGACGGGGCAAATCAATGCATGACAGTTCACTGGTGCTCGGCGTTGACCTGGGCGGGAGCAAAATACTGACGGCAGTGGTCAATATCGAGGGCGAAATGCTATCGCGCGACCACAGCATCACGCCGGCCGCGAAAGGGCCAGAAGCCGTAATTCAGGCAATGCTGGAATCTGCGGAGCGCGCCCTCAGCCAGGCAGGCATAGCGGCCGCTGAACTCGAAGCCATATGCATCGGCGCTCCCGGGCTTTCCAGTCCGGAAACGGGCGTCCTTTTCACATCGCCTAATCTGCCCGGATGGAAAGATGTTCCCCTCAGGGATATCATCGAGGACAAAATGGGCGTGAAAACCCTTCTCATCAATGACGCCAATGCGGCTGCCCTGGGCGAATTATATTTCGGGGCGGCGAAAGGGGCCCGCAATTTCATTTGCATCACCCTTGGCACGGGAATCGGCGGGGGCATCGTGATTGATGGCGAGATATATGCCGGCTCTCTGGGCACCGCCGGTGAAATCGGCCACATGACCATTGATGCCAACGGCCCGAAATGTAACTGCGGCAACACCGGCTGCTGGGAAATGCTGGCCTCAGGCACGGCACTGGAAAGAGAAGCCAGGAGGCGAATCACGGATGGCGCTGAAACGACTATTTTGAATTACGCTGAAGGCGACATTAATAAAGTGAACGCAGAAGCGGTGCATAAGGCCGCTCAGAATGGAGATACGCTGGCGAAAGAAATCATCGCTCAGACCGGCTACTACGTTGGGGTGGGTTTGGCCAACCTCATCAATATCTTCAATCCGGAACTGATCGTTATCGGCGGTGGTCTATCCAATATCGGCGATATGCTGCTGGAGCCGGCGTACAAAGCGGCCGGAGAGAGGGCATACCGGGCGGCTTTCGATTCCGTACGCTTTGCCCGCGCCGAACTGGGCAGAAATTCGGGGGTTATCGGTGCCGCTGCCTATGCCTTTCGTGAAATAGAGAAATCAAGCAAATAATATCTGGGGGGTGTTAGTATAGCAACCAAACTATCCCGAAGACGTACCAAGATAGTCTGCACCATCGGACCGGCAACCGGCTCGGCGGCCGCCATCGAGCGTCTTATCCTGGCCGGCATGAACATTGCCCGGCTGAACCTGTCGCACGGCACCGCCCGCAAACACAGCCGGTATATCCAGACCATCAAAAGCGTTAGCCGGCGGCTTGGCATGAATGTTGCCATCTTGATGGACCTGCCTGGCTCCAAATATCGCATCGGCAAACTCAAGGGCGGCCAGATGCTGCTTAAAAACCGGTCACAGGTGGTGCTGACCACAAAGCAGGTGGTCGGTGCTGCCGGGCTGATACCGGTCAACCTGCCCCATCTCCCCCAGGATGTAAAGGCGGGAGACCTGGTGCTGCTTGATGACGGCGCCATGCAGCTCAAGGTGCTGGAAACAGATGGGGTCGAGGTCCGATGCCGGGTCATTGCGGGCGGAGTGCTTACCGAAGGGAGAGGGGTAGCGGTTCCCGGCAGGCGCATTTCGGGGCCGTTCATTACCGATTCGCTGAAAGAAAACCTCCTCTTTGCCATCGGCAAAAGCCCGGACTACATCGCCCTTTCTTTTGTCAGCAGCGCTGACGATATGAAGGCGGTAAAAGACATGTTGGTCGAAAACAACGCCGATATCCCCATTATCGCCAAGATAGAGAGGGGAGACGCCGTCAGCAAATTCGACAGCATACTGGCCGCCAGCGACGGCGTCATGGTGGCACGCGGCGACCTTGGTGTGGATATACCCCTGGAACGAGTGCCAATGGTACAGAAGGAAATCATCGCGAAATGCAACCTCGCCGGCAAGCCGGTTATCATCGCCACACAGATGCTGGAGTCAATGATAAATGCGGCGCGTCCCACTCGTGCCGAAGTTACCGACGTCGCCAACGCTATATTTGATGGCGCCGACGCCACCATGCTCTCCGCCGAGACCTCCATCGGCAAATACCCGGTGCCGGCGGTAGCCATAATGGCCAAGATTGCCCGGGAAGCGGAAAATAAACTGCCCTATGACCAGATACTGATGGAGAGGGGCCGTCATCTGGAGCACAAGACCGATGAGCTGATAAGCTACAGCGCCTGCCACACCGCCTACAGCCTGAACGCCAAGGCCATCGTGGCCTTCACTCAGTCGGGCAGCACGGCGGGAAGGGTCTCCAAATACCGCCCCAGAATGCCTATTTTGGCCATCACCCCCGACGGCAACGTGTGCCGCAGGCTGCTGCTGCGCTGGGGTGTACACCCCATACAGATACCGGAACAGAAATCCATGGACGAGCTTTTCGCCACCGGCGTGCGGCTGGCCAAAGAGATGAAGCTCGCCAGACCCGGCGACTTGGTCATAATTACGGGAGGAATACCCATCGGCGTGGCCGGGTCCACCAACCTGCTCAAGGTGGAGAAAGTAACCTGAACACCGGGAAATATATCACAGGTCAAAGGCTCGGCGTTTACTCTTTTGCTTTCCCCTGTCTGGCCACGGCTTCCGTAGCTCTGGCCACCTCCTCAGGGTCACCGAGGTAGTAGCTTTTAATGGGCTTCAGTTCTCCATCCAGCTCGTAGATAAGCGGGATGCCGGTCGGGATATTCAGCTTGACAATGTCATCATCGCTGATATGGTCGAGATACTTGATCAGCGCCCGCAGGCTGTTGCCGTGGGCCGATATAATCACCCTCTGGCCGGACTTTATCGCCGGCGCCAGCGCCTCATGCCAGTAGGGGAGGAAGCGCTCCACCGTGTCCTTGAGACACTCCGTGAGCGGAATATCTTCCTCATCCAGGCCCCTATATATAGGGTCATTTCCTGGGTAACGCTCGTCCGTTTTCTCCAGGGCGGGTGGCCTGATATCGTAACTTCGGCGCCATATCAGAACCTGCTTTTCGCCGTATTTCGCCGCTGTTTCCGACTTGTTCAGTCCCTGCAGCGCGCCGTAGTGCCTTTCGTTCAGCCTCCAGGACCGGTACACCGGTATCCACATCAGGTCCATCACATCAAGAGCAATCCAGAGCGTGCGTATGGCCCGTTTCAGCACCGAGGTAAAGGCAACATCAAAGATGTAACCCTCTTCTTTGAGGACCTGACCGGCCTTCCGGGCTTCCTCGATTCCCTTCCTGGAAAGGTCAACGTCCGTCCAGCCGGTGAATCGGTTCTCCTTGTTCCAGATACTCTCGCCGTGTCTCAAAAGCACGAGCTTTATCACGCGTTCATACCTCCTGAAAAGACGCCTTCCTATTATATCATATGCCTGTGCCTGCGTTTGAATTCCGTGTGTTAATGGTCAGGGTTACATCGGTAATTTTCATCTGTTCCTCCTTTGCCCCTTTCCATCTATTTCCTGACCGGGGCGATGGTGAAGACCGAGGTTATGGCAAAAACGGCAAGGCCAGCCAGCAATAGCCAGATTTTCTGATAACTGCCCCAGTTATCATAGGCCCAGCCAGCTATGACCGGGCCCATCATGTTTCCTATTGTGCCAATGCCTTCTACTATACCGTAAATACTTCCAAACTTGGTCCTGCCAAAGTGCTCTCTGCCCAGTGATGGCAGGAGCGCGTTGCTTCCCCCGTAACCGATGCCCACGAGAACAATGAAGGGAATCAGCCACCAGATATTCATATCGGAAACAGAGGCAAAACAGAGCATGCCGGAACCTATCATAATGAAGCTCGCTGTGGCCGCCAGCCTCCTATTGTATCTGTCACCGAGCCAGCCAAAACCAAGGCGGCCAGGAACACTCATCAGCGGGATTGCGGTAGCCACCAGGCTTGATTGCGACCTGCCAATGCCAATGGTGCTGAGGTAAGGCATTACATGAGTGATTACGGCGGCAATCACCATCATATGGTACATTCTTGCTATCGCTAAACGCCAGAATGCGCCACCTTTAAGTGCCTGCTTTGCTCTTACCTCCACCTCGATAACCTGCCGGGGACCTGCTTCACCGGGGTAGGCTACCCCGCCCTGTTTCTGACCATCCGGAAAGTAACCATACTGCTCGGGCCTGTGTCGAAACAAGAACGACAGAGGCAAAATCAAAACCACCATACCCAAGGCGAGGAAGTGTATCGTTGTGCGCCAATCATACACGGCAATGAGTTTAACTATCACCGGGATTAGCAAACCACTGAAGCCAAAGCCGCAGATTGCTATACCGAAGGCTATCCCCGCCCGCCTCTGAAACCAGTTGGCGATGGCCGTCAGCATCACTATGACCGTGCAGGCGCTGATGCCTATGGCAATTAAGACAAAGGCGCCATAAAACATGACCAGGGAACTGGTGGAGCCGAGGAGAAGCAAACCGGCCATCGTGATAATCAGGCCACCGAATATAAGCCTCCTGGGGCCAAAGCGGTCAGCAAGTATGCCCACCAAAGGCGAAAGAAGGCCTATTTCCAGGCCGCGTAGAGAAGCGGCAATTGAGATCTGCGTGTAGCTCCAGCCCATCTCGCTTTGTATGGGCTCGAAGAAGGCGGTGAACCCGTAGAACACCACCCCACCC
>Ga0315548_1004267_pt1 | contig 10375 bp, 9 predicted proteins | sample SalMarSW160110MG_2_FD_202540 | JGI IMG/M metagenome (GOLD analysis project Ga0315548, IMG submission 202540) | Salt marsh sediment microbial communities from the Plum Island Ecosystem LTER, Massachusetts, United States - Salt Marsh Sediment SW1601-110 ... | reverse complement strand
TGTTAAAAGATTGGCGTCTTTAGGCGCTGAGGTCATTTTTTTGCCTGTGTCGGCGTCGAGAACTCATCCATACGTGAAGGGGCACCCTCTTACCACAAAGAGAGCGAAAAACAACAGGGTTTTCATCTTGAAAAACGGCAACACTCGATCAAACTCTAGAGGCGGAAACAGCGCAATAATCTCTCCATGGGGAGTCCTAAACCAAGCGAAAGACGAAATGAACACCAAAATTATCTCCGCTGATTTAGACATAAATAAATTGAGAAAATACAGGCTAGCCACAGTTTCCAAATAAAAATTTTGACCGAACTGCAAGTGGACGCCTGACGCTAGTAGATTTTCTCCCATCTTTCAATAATTTTGTTCATGTTTTCGAAGCCGAACTTCTCAAGCCAGCCTCGGTAATTGCTGTCATTCACTGCGGTTCTGCATATCGCCTTGGCTCGTTCTGCATTATGCACAAGAAGGAGGACTGCTTCCACGTCGTGGCTGGAGACGTAGGCGACGGTTCTGAGAAGAGCTCTGGTCTCGACTTCTCTGGGAATCTCAGCGCTCAACTCTATGAAGATCGGTTTCTTAAGCAACTTCTTGAAGTCCCGCGTTAATGTGTCCACCCAATACATGGTCACATAATTGTGTGAAGAAAGGGGAACATGGAAGAAATCCACGTACTCTGCTAGGGCTTCAAAGTCCAAGCCAAACCTTTCCTTAGCTAAGACGGGGTCAGGCCATATTTCGATGCCGAAAGGCTGCTTAACCAGCTTCTTGGCTCTTCCAATGAAGTCGGTGACTGTCTGTGCTCTCCACTCCAGCCAGTCCAAGCCGCTTTCTCTCTGCTGTCTTGAGCATCGGTCGCAGGTGCAGAAGCCTTCTTCCGGAAAGTGGTAGAGGTTCAGAATCACTCCCTCCACATCCTCCTCTGCAGTTTCTTTGATGAAGCTGAGAACTTCGGATTGGTACTCTTGGTTGGTGGGGCACACAAAATCCCATGGAAGGGAAAAGGCTTTGTTTGTTCTTGTGGCGGGACCGTTCTCTGAGAGCGCCACCAACTCAGGTTTCTCTCGTATGCTTTTTGCGTCGACAAAACAGGTGATGTCATTGTACATGCCTTTTGCGGGCTTTCCTAACACACCGTCGACACGTTTTGAGTAGTAGACGGATATGTCGAAGCCATCAACGATTGTGGGCTCGTAGATTACTGTTCCAATCTTCAACGAACTTGACCTCTAACCGAGTTCTTCTTTAACTTTAAATCTGATGATGTTAATTAGTTTTGATGTTAAGTGTTGCTGGTGCCCTTCGATGGACATCAAAATCGATTATGCCAAATGTAGAGACTGCCGTACATACACCTGTGTGGACTGTTGCGCCATGGCGGTTTTCAGTCTAAAAGACAACAAGCCAGTGGTAGCTGATTTGGATTCGTGCACGCTATGCGGAATCTGCGAAGACCTGTGCCCAAAGAGGGCAATAACCATCGAAAGATAGCTGCAAGATTCAGGCTTTCAGGGCAGCTTTTCCATGAACACTAAAAGGGTGAATGTTTCCTGTGAGGCATAAATGACAAAAGGGAGTTCGACACTAGAAATCTCCCTGACCGCGGAAATGATGACCCCAAATCATATAATAGGCACCTCATTTCTGACAAGAGAAGGAAAGTAACAGGATGAAACTGGAAACCGGAATCAAGTCCGTCGAAGCTGCGATACAAGAAAACAAGCTGATTTTACGGTCAAAGACCCCTCTGAAAATTTTAAGCTCCGCTGTTCTGAATGGCGGTCTGCAGGAAGCGAAATGTATAGTGAGCGTGCATGTACCCGAAGAAACTGGTCTCGACATAGAAGATAACGTTCACAGGGAAGCTGGGGACTTCCTGCGGGAAGAAACGTCAAAACTGGGCATTCCTCAAGACCAGCTTGTGGGAATAATGACTGCGGCTAAGATGAAAAACGTGGACGTAGTGACCAGCAAATTTGAAGACATCACCTTAACCGCGATTGCCACTGCCGGAGTCCACTTCGCAGCTACCGCCGGTGACGAAATCGCCTCAAAACAGAGCGCCTTTCCTCCCATGAAATGGGGCACCATCAACATTGTCGTGTTGGTTGACGGCGATATGACAGACAGCTGCATGGTCAACGCAGTAAGCACAGTCGCAGAAGCCAAAACGGTTGCGTTAAGAGAGTTGGATGTGAGGAGCCGCTTTTCCGGCGAGGTAGCAACCGGAACGGTTACGGACAGCATCGTGTTAGCTTGCACAAAAAGGGGACGCAAAATAGCATATGCTGGAACCGCCACGCCGTTAGGTGAACTGATCGGAAAATCTGTGCGGGAAGCAGTGAAAAGGGCTCTTCGCAATCAGGAAAACATAGTTTCCAACAGACCTCTCACGCGTAGACTGAAGGAGAGAGGGATAACAGTTGAGAACATGACCACTCTTTTTTCGCAAATCAGTTCTATCCTCGATCAGAACCCTGAAAAGCGGAGGCAGTTCATGGAAGAGGTTGAGCAGGTTTTGTCTGACCAGAACATCGCAGCGCTGGTTATTGCGGGGCTCAGACTTGATGAAGACGCAAAGGCAGGTTTAATTCCTGAGAATCCAGCAAACGAGTATGGTCGAAATTTTGTGCTCAGCAAAATTCTTCAGAAAGCGGTGACGGACTACCTGTCAAAAGAAAAAACGTCATACAGCTATGTCAGACCGGACTATCTCAGCTCTATCTTCGCAGAGAAAATGGGATGGTTTACCAGAAGCATCCTCTCCGCCGTTATGTATTCTGTTTATTCAAATGTTCTCGAAAGCCATTCGAAAGAACAGAAAGAATGAAATAGTGAACATCGCCAGCATGCTGGCTCGTTTTTCCATGTCGGTAGCAAGGCTTAAATATTCTACTTCGGGTAGTTCCTCGCTCCGAAAGAGGAATCAGCTTTGAGGTTCGGAATGTTCATTTATGAGCCTACACCGGTTGAAGGGTTCGACCTGCAGGTTTATCGTCTTAAATCGGAAAGAGGAATCGTTGGAACCCCAAACCCGGAGATGACCACCAACATCGCCTGCTTCGGCGACAACAACATGGCTGCAAAACACCCGGACTGGGTTCAGATGTCCAAAGATGGACCTGCGCTGAGGACAAACAAGAAGTACAATTTCAGATGGGACATTGTCTGCAACCACGAAAAACAGATGGTCGACCGCATGCTTGACATGATCGAAGACGCGGCAGAAAAAACCAAGGGAATAACATTAAGCAGCATGCACTACGCAGACCACGGATTCTGCACCTGCCCCAGATGCAAAGAGGCATACGAGAAAAGCGGCTTGGACTGGCTGGAGTGGAGAGCACAGACAGTCACCGACTTCATCAAAAGCGCCAAGGAGCGAGTGAAGAATAAACCGTTCTATGTGGGGTTACTTCCCGACGCGGTCAACTCTTATGAAAGGTTCGGCATGGACTTTGATGCTCTAGCAGAGTATGCAGATGCCTTCATTGTTCCACATTGGTCCAGAAGCTATGCTACCCCATGGTATTTTGAGACTATGTCTCGGGCATTCAAGAAGGTGCTGAAGAAGCCGGTGTATCCGGGGCTGTATATTCGTGGACCCGGAGATGACCCGAACGAGGTTGAGAAGCCTGCGCAGATAATCAAGACAGCATGCCGCATAGCAAGAACAGGAGTAGACGGACTCATTTTCCTGGCAGGAAATGCATCAATAATGAAGGACTTCCAGAAAGCTGCCGTGGCAAACGTGAAACTCCGCGAAGAGCTGGAAGGCTACGGAGGCAAATCTGTCCTAGACCTCATAGACAGATGGGAAAGCATAATCCAGTAACACACAACCACCCTTCAACCCATCCCTTCTCCCAGTTTTTTGTGCCCATATGAAAAACGGCTTTGATGTCAAGCAAAAACCTTTGTGACCAACTTTTGGGTTGTTGAAGCAAAGCTTATATAACTTGCATCGAAGTATTTTGCAGCTTTAAGACGAGGAATGAGTATGGAATTCGGCAATTATCTTTTTGAAGCAAAGAAGCTTGAAGGATTCGACTTTGACGTGTACCGACTAAAACCTGAGACAGGAAGACGAGGAACCCCACAAAGCGACATGTGGAACAACATCGCAGTCTTCGGAGACAACGTGTCTGGACGTGCACACCCAGACTGGGTTTCCGAGTCAAAGCGCGGCAGAGCCGTGAGAGGAAACAACCAATATAACCTTCACTGGGACATCCTATGTCCAACACAGCCAGAATTCAGAGCAGAGCAGCTGGACTACATCGAAAACGCAGTTGAAGAGACAGGTCAACCTATATTCTTGAACAGCTGGCACTTCGCCGACCACGGACACTGCACCTGCGACCGATGCAACAAACTGTGGAAAAAGAGTGGACTCGACTGGTTCACATGGCGCAACCAAATCATCACACAGTTCATTAAGGATGTAAAGGAGCGCGTGAAGACCAAGCTGGTATTGGCGGTTCTGCCTGACCCAGCAAATGCTGACCACCGTTTCGGCATGGACTTTAAGGAGCTCTACAAGATATGTGACGCATTCAACATTGTCATGTTCTCTCAGAACTATGCAACTTCATGGTACTGGGAGTCGATTGCACGTGCGTTCAGGAGAATCTTCCCGGAGAAGCCAGTGTACTCCAACCTTTACGTTTGCGGTCCAGGAGACGATCCCGCTCACTGCCCACCAGTTGACCAGCTGATCCGAGTTTCGGTTCGGGTGATGAGAACAGGAATCGACGGCATCATCTATCTTGCAGACGTTGCAGAGAACATGGTGAAGTTCCAGAAGGCAGTAACCCAAATGGGCGAATACAGAGATTCGCTGAGCGACTACGGCGGTCAAGCTGCGCTCGATCTGTTTAACAGATGGGACAAAATCGTAAAGTAAGAACCCAGCCTTTTTCTTCTTTTCACCCTTCTTTACAGGTCAAACAGTATTCTGTTCTCTTAGGTTACATGCCAGAAAAGAGTTTACCGCATTCTGTATTTTCGAATTAAGGCGGCGACAGCCAAAACAATCACTAGGGAACCCAAAGCCGGAAGCGCTGTTGCCAGAGTTAAGCTGAGCGAAGAGAAACTCAGGAAGAGCCCCACTAGGGCTGTGACGGCGAAGCTTAATCCTATGGAAAAAGTGAATCTTTCGATTATGTCCAGCGCGTCTTCTCTGGGGAACAGTGTTTCGGTTAGGCAGTAGCCAGGCAGAAAGGCTACGAGAACAAAGGCGAAGATGTACCGCAGATAGGATAACGGTGTTCCGGTTTCGGGAATGAACAGGATAGAAATGAATGAAAGAACTGATGTGCCTATGACAATCCAGAACCAGCGGCTGTTTCTCGGAGACAGGAAGCTGCTGAAACTTTCTGTATGATGTGTCGGTTCCTCAAGCGCCACCAGCCCCTTTCGCTGAAGGCTCTTTACCTCTTTCTCTATATCGTCTAGCGTAGCGTCAGCTTGTTCTTGAACTAACTGAACCAGCTCTTTCACGTTCCTCGGCTGCTTCGCCTCCAAGATATCTAAGATAACTGTTTCTAGAGATGGCATGTGCACACCCACTCTCTTATGAGCCTGTTTACATAAAAACGTAATTCCCTAAACAAACTGATTAAATGGCTACGGGAAGACTGAAAACTGTAAACGTAACTCGGGTAAACCCACCCACAATGTTAAGGCTGGAATTCTGAAGAAAAATATAAAAAAAGTGGGCGTGAAGCCCGTGGAAAATTCTGGTTTGTTTAGTTTAGCCAACCATCTTGAAGAGGGGATGCACGCCCTCTACAGCCGGTTTGATGCCAAGTTCCGCGGTTGCAGTCAATATGTAGGTGTCAATTATCCCAACAGCTGGGAAAACGAATTCTGCAAATTCTATGGGTCCAAACATGATCCAGTCAGCCCCGATCATGGGCAATATAGCGTTCTGCGCTGCGTCGGTGGCTTTGCGGACATCTTTTGTTAAGTAGGCTTTGGCCCATCCAAGTGTGTCGGACACGTTTCCGATGCCGGTTCCAACGGCTCCGCGGTCACCATATTGTTCTTTGATTAAATAAATTGATCTGAGTCCTGCTCCTACTCCTATTCCCCATGGTGACATAGCTGTGTCGATAAGTGGGCATTCTATCCCTGCTTGTTCGGCCATTGGTAGTAACTTAGGCACAACGTCTATTTTGCCTTGCGTGCTCTCGTCATCGGGGTTGTCCAATAGGAGAATAGATGCTTTTATTCCGCAGTCCTTCAGAGTTTGCAGTTCGTCATCTTTGACGCCTGGGTAGATGGAGTTGTTGATAATTCTGTCTGATAATCCAACTTCACTTGCCCACTTGTAGGTTTCCGTTCTCGCTTTGGGACTTATAGCGTCTACCTGTATTGGTGCATCAGTTACTTTGCTGATAAAATCGATGTAATTTTGGTAAGCCTCTAATCTAGATCCTACAACATCCAAAATGAAGGGGTTAGTTGTCATGTCCGAAAGTTCGTCCATCCGATTAATCAAAGTTTCAGCTCTTGCCTTATCGAAAATTCCTTTTTTCTTGTCTTCCACAATCTTGTGACCTGAGTAAAAGATTGTAGCAGTAAGAACAGTAGGAAGCTCTCCCGGTTGGCCGCCAACCTTGACTCCGCCAGCGTCAAAAATCTTCTGTTCCTTTTCAAATACAAACACTGTTTTTCACTTCTACCTTCTTTTTAGTGAATTTTTCACCTTGATTTATTTTGCTTGCATAGCCTTCTTCGCTAGAGCCACAGCCTCTTCTCTAGTTGAACCATACATTATGCCTAATTTGTCTGCGTCTTCTTTTTCCACGCCAATACCACCTGTCATAATAGCGACTTTGCCTTTCAGCCCTTCAGCTTCAAAGGCCTCCATAACTTTTGGCAAGTTATTTTTTCCGGGGGTGGTGCTGCACGAAACAGCTATTATGTCGGCGTTAACTTCTTTGGCTTTTTTAGCAAAGTTGGCGGATGGAACCTTGTACCCGATATCAACGATCTTAAAGCCGGCGCCTTTGAGTGATTTTCGTACCATTTCTTTAGGGGCTTTGTGGGGATCGCCTTCAATGACACCTATAACAATTACTCCTATTGGATGTTCTGGTTCAGGCGGTTCTTTTTCCATCATTGCTCTTAACCAAGACATTAAATATACCTTCTTTTTCACCTAGTAACTAAGGAGTTTTTATGGATAACCCATCGTATAAGCTTTGTGTTGCCAAAATAGAAACAAGAAATGCCTTCTCTCAGGTGTGAATTCTTGAACAAACTTAAAAGACCATGTATAGAACATATGTTGTTCAGGGCAGAATATATTTCCGTTGAAGGTGCTCTGGTTGGTAATCAAAGGTTTGAAGGGTTTGTTCGGTTTCTTAACGATTGTGCCAGTTGGAATGGAATCAATCGAGGTGATATCCAAATATTTCTTTCTTTGTCCCATAGTGGGCTTAGTGATAGGCTCTGTTGCTGGAGCAGTAGGCTTTGCATCAAACTTTTTTCTGCCAAACCTGATTTCGGGTTTCCTTGTCTTAGTTAGCATACAACTTCTAACAGGTTTTCATCATTTAGACGGTCTCTTGGATCTAAGTGACGCGGCGATGGCTAGGGGTGACACCAAACGGAGATTGGAAGTTATGCATGACATGTACACGGGTGCAGCGGCTGTAGCATCTGGAGTCATCGTTCTTGCATTAACGGGTTTAGCTTTCGGGCATTTTTCTGGTTTGGACATCTTGAAGGTGGCGGTTGTTGCTGAGGTTGTGGCTAAGGAGAGTATGGTTTTGACGGCCTACTTGGGAAAGAAGCCGACGTATGAGGGTATGGGATATTATGTGGTTGAATCCATGGAGAATAAGCATCTTGAGGCGTTCGCTTCTGTAATTTTGTGTGCAGTGGTGGGTTTCGTTTTGGTCGGTGTCTCTTTTGTTTGGGTTCTTGCTGCAATGGCGGTTGCTGTGGCGGTTTTAACTTCTTACTCTAACAAGACTTTGGAATGCGTAACAGGCGACGTTATGGGAGCCACCAACGAAATCAACAGAATGATCGCCCTCATCATGATCCTTGCAGTCATGGTGTAAAAACAGAAACTTAGCACATTAAGAACACAGTAGCTGCTGATTCCAGAAAAAGGCTGTTTTCAACAATCTTCTGTTATTAGTCTCCTATTGTTAAGTATTTACTTATTCGTAATAAATCCTTAAATATGTAAAGACACTACTAAATTTTATAGGTGAAACACTTGAAAGGTGAAGAATTGCTCAAGTATGAGAGCGTAAAAAACTGGTTTGACAGCTTAAACCGTGCCGCAAATAATAGAGGTAAAAATGGACTTTCAAGAAATGTTAAAGCAATGCGACTTGGCAGGATGTGGGAGTTTACTAACAAAGGTGAACTCAATCCCGATACACTTTTAGTTGAAGCTCAAGAGGACATCAAAAAAACTGGCAGGAGATTAGATGACTATTTTTTTGCTAAAAAGAAAGTTACGTCACACAATACAGCCTTGACTTCTGTAAGTTACATTCGTGGTTTTTTTACTCACAATGACCTGAGTTTTCCCCGAAGTATAGCCCTTCCAAAAAAAGTGGAAGCTAAAGTTGCTACTCAAGATGAAAAAACTTCATTTTACGACTTTGATGAAAAAACAGAAGAATTTGTGTTCAAAAACGGAAATCTGCAACACTTTGTACAAAATCTTAGTTTCCGAGATCAAACTATTGCCCTTTGCTTATTGAGCACTGGAGCTGATGCAACAGACTTACTAAACCTGAAAGTTGGTTTTGTTAAAGACGTAAAAGGTGAAATGTGCAAGAAAAAACGTTTCTTCTGGCACGGAAACAGGTCAAAAACAAACGAACCATTTAGAACATTTTTCAGTGAAGAAGCAACTGAATTCCTCAAACGTTACGTTGAGCAGGAACGAGCTAACGCAAGTGATGATGAACCATTGTTTGTTCAATCTGGAAGGACTTACACACGTAAAAACCCTAAGACAAAGGAAATCGAAACTGTTACTGAAGCTGAAAAATTTAATGCTCATGCACTGTCAATGAACTTTCGTGAAGCGGCTCGAAAAATGGACTATGTAAAGGAAGGTGAAGCTAACCCATTCAGACCTAAAAGGTTCCGTCACCTGTTCAGAACAGCATGTGCAATAGCTGAAACTGACGGAGGTTACGTTAAAGCTATGATGGGGCATTCAAGTGACATTTCCGCAGGTTACTTGGAAAAAAACTCTGCCATATTCAAAAAAGTCTACCTCAAAGTTGAACCTTTCCTTACTGTGTTCGGAGCTAACAGAAACCTAGTCAACAAGATGTTACAAGAGGTTAACGTACTGAAAAATGATTTTACTAAATACAGTCAACGAACTCTAAGGTTGGAAGCTGAAGTCAAAGAACTGAAGGAACAACTGAAAAGTGCAACTCAAATGGTGTACTCATTTGAACCTATACTCAATACGTTCAATGAAATTGCCGACACACCTGAAGGTCAACAGTTGATAAAGAGGATACACGAAGCTAAGGTCAAGCAGGAAACAGTTGAAGCTCAAACGGAAAGAGCTAAGGAACAGGCTGAGGTAACGAAGGAACACCCCATACGACCTAAAGCCAAAGGTGAATAAACCTAATATTCAACGGGAGCTAAGGACGTAAAGAGACGGAATTCTAATTCTAAATTAGAATAAACAGATTCTGTCCCTCTTTTTTAAAATGAAGCTTAGATCAAAGAGATTTTCTGTTCAATTTCTAAGTTAGAAATTCTAAGTTAAATTAGATTTTAATTTCCAACATGAAAGAACGTATTTAGAATCTAAACTTAAACTTAGATTTGTTTAGAATCGAGCTTAAAAACACAATTAAAATTTGTGAAAAGACAATTCCGACAAAGGAAATTGAAAAAAAATAACCTTCAAAACATTACGCCACTTCAAAGGAACAACACTCTACCATAAAACTCGAGATATCCTACACGTCAAAGAAACACTTGGACACAAAGACATCAACAACACCTTAATTTACATACATCTAGAAGCTGCCATATTCAGGACAATTAACGACATGTTCACGGTCAGAACTGCCAAGACATTGGAGAAAGCAGAACAGTTGTTAGAAGTCGGCTTTGAATATGTCACAGAGATGGACGGTGTAAAAATCTTCAGAAAACGAAAATAGCCCAACGATACAATGAAATAGACTGTAGATACCTTTAAATCGTTACGTTGAAAACTATAAACGAAGCAACAACTGGACGAGAGGATTCGTATGAGCGAAATGGCCACCAAAATCCTGGAAGAGAGCCTCGGAAAAATAGTTCTTGTAAGATTGAGAGGCGGAAAGAAATTACGGGGAAAACTCAAAGGCTTCGATCAGCACCT
>Ga0315548_1004264_pt1 | contig 10377 bp, 14 predicted proteins | sample SalMarSW160110MG_2_FD_202540 | JGI IMG/M metagenome (GOLD analysis project Ga0315548, IMG submission 202540) | Salt marsh sediment microbial communities from the Plum Island Ecosystem LTER, Massachusetts, United States - Salt Marsh Sediment SW1601-110 ... | reverse complement strand
AAAATGCGGAAGGCCATCGCTTTATGCCAGACTATGTTGCTGAGGCCGAACTGGCAACGAGGGATATAGTGGCTCGCAGCATTGTCTACGAGATGAAGAAAACTCACGCTGATAGAGTTTTTCTGGATGTTAATCATTTGCCACCCCGGTTGATTACCACCCGCTTTCCCCACATATATCGCTTTTGCCGGGACCACGGCCTGGATATCACAAAAGGGGTTATCCCCGTCGCTCCCGCCGCTCACTACCTTATGGGAGGGGTGAAGGTTAATACTTGGGGAGAGACAAATATCCCACGGTTATTTGCTATTGGCGAGACCGCCTGCACTGGAGTACATGGTGCTAACAGGCTGGCATCAAATTCCTTGCTTGAGTCAGTCGTTTTTACCAAAAGGGTAGTGCAAAGGACTGAAATGACTGACTCCTCTGAGAGCTGCCAGCCATCGTCCACCAGCTACACATCTTCCCTCCCCAAACGCGAGTCGTTGTCCAGTGCCCCACCCCTCAACCTACCCAACCTGCAGTCCCTCATGTGGGACAAGGTAGGAATTATTCGTGCTGGCAAAAGCCTCGAAGAGGCGGCAAGCATTTTAGCCACCTGGGAAAGCCTCTTGTCCCAATCCACTGACCGCCCTTCCTATGAACTAAATAATTTGGTATTATGTGCTAGGCTTATGACCGAGGCTGCTTTACTCCGCAAAGAAAGTCGTGGCGCTCACTTCCGCACCGATTTCCCGCAGACTTTGCCAGAATGGCAACGGCATATCGTTTTTAGAGAAAATGTCACCAACTAAGCTCTGGGTTGAAGAAATTATTGACCTTGCCTTAGCTGAGGACCTTGGTAAGGGTGATGTTACTACTGAGGCCTTAATACCCGGCGACCAGCAAGGGACTGGCATCATTGTAGCCAAGGAGGAAGGCATCCTGGCTGGCATAGGAGTGACCACTCGGGTCTTCCAGCGGGTTGATCCGGAGTTAAAGGTGGATAGTCTTCGAGTAGATGGGACTAAAGTTAAGCCGGGCAGTAAGGTGGCCAAAGTATCAGGCAAAATTGCCAGCATTCTCAAAGCAGAAAGAGTGGCCCTGAACTTTCTCCAGCGCTTGAGTGGTATTGCTTCGGAGACCAATCGCTACGTGGCAAAAGTTGAAGGACTGCCGGTGCGCATTATGGATACCAGAAAAACCACCCCGAGCTTGAGGTCGCTGGAAAAGTATGCCGTCAGAGTAGGCGGTGGTACAAGTCACCGTATGAATTTAGGCGACGGCGTACTCATCAAGGATAATCATCTGGCGGCGCTCCGCAGCCAGGGATGGAATATCAAGGAGATTATAACCAAAGCAAAACAAAGTGCTCCACAGCTGCTGCCAGTCGAAGTGGAGGTCAAGACTGTGCCAGAAGCTTTAGAAGCCGTTGAAGCCGGGGCAGATATCATCATGCTCGACAATATGAATCCCGAGGATATTCGTAAGGCGGTAAAATCCATTCACGGCCGTGCTTTAATTGAAGCCTCGGGTGGAATTACTCTGGATAATGTTCGAGCTATAGCTGAAACCGGCGTTAATTTTATTTCCATCGGCGCCCTTACCCACTCCGCAAGGGCTTTAGACATCAGCCTTGAGCTCGAAGTTAAATGACTAATGAGTCATTAGCAGGCGCTCTTCCCGGCAATAACCAGATATCTTTCCGGGCCGTCCTCGAAGTGGGTCACCCTCAAACCTGCCTGCTTTATCAACCTTCTTAGCTGAAATTCATCGGGCAGAAGGTCATTGGCGACTGCGCCACCAATAGATTGATGAAGCTGGTTAATCATCGTTCGGCTCATGGTGTGGCAGATGACCAGCCGGCCATTATTTCTAAGTACCCTGGCTATTTCCTTCAATGCCCTGGCTTTATCGTCGAAATGAGGAAAGGCACTGTTGCATATAGCCAGGTCCACAGAATTATCGGCCAGAGGAATGGCAAGAACATCAGCCTGAGCAAAACGGACTATGGGCGGGAAGTTCTTGGCTTTCGCTTGACATAACATCTCCTCCGAAAAATCCAGGGCGACGATTTTCCCCTCATTACCCAGCTCTGCGATTAGAAAGGGTAAAAGGACGCCCGTACCGCTACCAATATCAAGCACATGGTATCCGGGTTCGATGCCTAATTCCTTGACGATATTGCCAAGACAGTTCAACCTCTCCTGGCTAAGCTCGTTATCCCAGGTCGGGGCTAGTTGATCGAAATATTCTTGAAGTTGCATAGCTAACCTGCTAACGGGGCTTGCTGCCATCCCTTCACTTTTCTCTTGGGCGAGAATGCCGTTGCCAGGCCGAAGATAATAGCCGAAGTTATTACTATGGCGGCGCCGGAGGGAACGTCGAAGAAATACGAGGCTACAAGTCCAGCCCAGCAAGAAATAACACCAAAGGCGACAGCGATAAAGAGCATCCGCTTTAAGCTATATGTAAGTTGATAGGCAGCGGCGGCGGGATTGAGAATAAGGCTGTAAATAAGCAAGCCACCTATGCTTTGCAGTGAAGCGGTAATGGTTACTCCAGTAGAGAATAGCAAGCCATAGAAAACGACTGTCGCCGGTATGCCCACCGCCAGAGCTACTTCTCGATGGCAAATCACTGCTTGAATTTCCTTATAGAAAACGGCCACCAGCCCGACTATCACACCTGTTATAGCGGCCAAAAAGATGAGGTCCTGCTGCGTAACAGTCAATATACTCCCCCAGAACAGGTTTAAGGCTTCGGTCCGAGCCCCTTGCATCAGGCCCATGAACAGGAAAGCAAGCCCCAGCATCAGGGAGAAAACAATGCCTATGGAAGTATCGGGGTTTAATTCCCCACGGTCAGCCACGGGTCCGATAATGGCTGCTGCGGCCAGACTGAAGAGCAAGGCGCCAATCAAGGGGTTGAACCCCAGCCAGAGGCCGAGAAGCGCCCCGGCAAAAGCGGCATGGGCAATGCATACCCCGATAAAGGAGAGATGCATAGTAACGACGAAGACGCCCACTACAGAGCAGGTTATGCCACCGAGTAACCCGGCCAAGATGGCGTTTTGCATGAAATGGTACTGTAAAATAGAAAAGTCCATTCCGGCACCTGTCATTCTGCCCGAACCGGAGCAATCTCAGTTGCTACTGAGATCGGAGCTCCGAAAAGCTGAGTCAGCACCTCTTCCCTGAGCATTGACTCCGGGCTACCTTGCTGCCATATCCTGCCATCCTTCATTAGAATCAATCTTTGACAAACAGGGGGCAGCGTTCTAAGGTCATGAGTGACAAATAGAGTAGTCATATCGTATTCCCTGTGGATGAGCTGTATCAGGCTCAAGATTTCACGCTGAGCTTTCTGGTCTATGGATGCTGTCGGCTCATCGAGAAGAAATATCTCAGGCTGCTGGACTAAAGCTCGAGCAATGGCTGCCCTCTGGTATTCGCCTCCGGATAGGTGTCCTATCGGGCGTTGGGATAAATGAGCTATGCCCACCATTTCCAATACCTCATCCACTCTTTCCCATTGAGCCCGTGTCGGCCGGCGGCATAGTCCCAGGCGGCCGTAGCAGCCGACCATCACCGTCTCCCTAACATTGATGGGCAACCTGGGATCGATACGCTCTACCTGGGCCACGTAACCTATGCGCTTTCTTAGATTGATGCTATTGCTCCCATTCAGCCACGAACCCAGTACCCGGGCCTGTCCATGCACCAGTTTGCCCAGGCCATTCACTATTGTTAGCAAGGTAGTTTTGCCGGCGCCATTAGGTCCGATAATACCGATAAATTCACCTTTCCTTACCTCCAGCGACACGCCCTGTAAAGCCACGTCTTCCCGGTAAGAAACTACGGCATCTTGAATCTCAATGACTGTGTTATCCATATTGTTCCCTCCATTCATTCAAAGCGTCCAGAAGTAAATCAACGTTCTTATCAATTGCCTTCTCCCAGGTTTCGGTATTTTCGAAGCCGCCGGGGAAGTTGGATATGGTTACCGGAATGGCTTCAACATCCTGTTCGATAGCTGCGCCTAACGTTGCGCTACCGCTCTGGAGGTTATCGATGATCAAAACTACACCGGCTTGGTTAGCCTCGGTTACCAATTGGGCCACATCGGTCGTACTTAAGTCTTCGGGCCGGCCGAAGGTAGCCGTGATATTAAACCCGGCCCACTGTACGAATCCTACTTGCATGTCGGCGCAGAGTACTTTCACTCCGTCTACCCCTGCATCTTCCAATGTTTGTTTTACCTGATCGCCATAATCTAAGATAGCCTGTTCCCTGTCCGCATCTCGCTGCTGATAATATGCAGCGTTCTCCGGGTCTAGCTGGCCCAGGGCCTGAGCAATTCTGTCTACTGCTTCAGCCTGGACCGCGGGTACCATCCAGTTGCCTGTAACATTAATAACCGTGACGGTAAGGTCGGGGTTTTCTGCAGCTTCAATCGCTCCAGTGATGTTTGTGAAATACTCCTGGTAATCGTGGATGAAAAGGGCTTTGCTGTTAGCCAGTGCCTCGATGTCGCTTGGCTTTACATCGTAATGTCCCGGACACACACCCGGCGGTATAAGGGTGCGAGCTTCCAGTTTATCACCAGCCACATCCTGAATGATGTTGCCGATAAGCGAGCTCCCTGCCATGATATCAGTTGAAGGTTGGGCATGTTGGGCACTGACCAGGACCACAACCAGAACCACCACAAGCGCTGCTAGCACCAAACCTATTATAATTTTTCTCCTCATAATTCTTCCTTTCATGCTTTATGTATCTATACTCAAACTATTTTGGGAATGAACCTCCACGGCACTTGTCTCGCATACTCCTCATACTCTTTTCCAAATCGTCCTTTTAGAAACTCCTCCTCTTTTATTGCGGTCAAGCAGGTTAAAACGCTGAAGATGACCGCTGGAACGAGCATCCACACAACAGCAAAACCAAGTGCAAACCCAAAATATATTAGAACTAATCCCGAGTAACCGGGGTGTCTAACCCTGGAATATGGGCCGGAGGTTATAAGCGTCCCAGGTTGCATTGAATGCTGATGTGCCTGAACGCCACACTTTTTCATCTCTTTATGAGCGTATCCCAGGTGGATAACATAGCCAGTTACCACCAAAATAACTCCCAAAATGTTTGGTAACGGATAGAAAGGAAATCTCGGCCAGGACAAAACAATGCCTGCTATTCCTACGCCAATTAATATTGGGTATTCAATTGCCATACCCACAGTGAATTTTGCCAGGCAATACCTATCCAGCAAGCTGTTTTTTTTCATTCTTGGTTCTTTAACGATATTCCATGCACCTGCAACTAATTGCAATTATCGGGCAAAAAAATTAATCCTTTTCCAGTTGTATTTGAGACTTCAAGAAGTCTATCTGCCGCACCCTGCCCTGGAAGACCTTCCTCTCTCCGAAAAGGGTCTCTACTTCTACTTGCCGGTCGGCAATTACCATACGTGCGATGTCCTCCGCAATCGGCTTGTCGCCTTCTTTAACCTCGTAAAGTTTAGCCATGCACATCCTGGTGCCTCCCCTTGCTCTCTGGCAGAGCCTGTTTTGCTTTCATCAGCTCATTGCTAGCCGCAGCCATCCTGGCGGCTGCTTCTCGTAACTGCTGGGCTACCTCAGCGGATAACGGGACAACTTTATCAGCCCAGTCACGGAACTCTTTCTCATGCTCGCTGTTATGTTCAATCCAGTAGTCAAGCAGAACACGCAGTTTTTCTTGAATGTCATCCATAGTTAGGCTTTGCTTCCTTTTTTCTGCGGCACCGACCGCACTCTCCTGAAATGGCCAGGTGCCTTAAATCGGCATCAAAACCGTATTCCTGAAGTAAGGTGTCTTCTAACGGATGCAGCACAGATTCCTCCAGGTCTATTACCTTGCCGCAGCTACGGCAAACGAGATGGTGGTGATGACCCTTCTCAGCAACATGATAGCGGACATATCCTTCGCCGAAGTCGGTTTCCGTAACTAAATCTAATTTCTTCAGCAGCTCCAGGGTGCGATAGACAGTGGATATATTGGCGTAGGGATAGCGGCTGTGTAACTGCTCGTAGATTTCTTCAGCGCTGATGTGCCTGTCGGCACTATGAAGTGCCTCGATGACCAGCATGCGCTGGGGGGTTAAGCGGTGTCCCTTTTCCAGGAGAGTTTCGTGACAGCTCATTGGCGGGGGTATTATAACAAGAAAGCAAAATTATTGCAACAAGTTGCTAATGCGATAAGACGCATTGGAGATAATATCGGTCCCAAATAATAGAACGCATCTCATAACCGTCAACATGTTCACTCGCATTTAGAATTTAGATTTTTCACTTTTTATCTGTCATTTTGATTTTTGCATTTTGATTTTTTATCTGCCTTTACTTTCCAGCGATATGGTGACCGGCCTTCGTTGCGGACCACGCTCCTGGCGCTAAAGAGAGACTTGGAGCTTGTGGAGAAGGAAACAAGCACCTCGTAGGAAAAAGTAGGGAAACTACCAGAGTGACGGCCACCAAGTTTGCCCAGGGGTCGCAATTCCTTATGAAGCCCTGACCAAAACCATAGAATTATAGGCAATCATCAACACATACGCTATAAACATGCCAACCGATATCCATTCTGCCCAAAATATCTCATGTAAGATAGCTCCAAACACAAAATTAACTGTGGCAGTCAAGAAAGCATAGTATCCGAACCCTTTTTTGAAAGCAGGATTCTTCATCAGAGCAGTTGCAGAGAAGGTCAAGAAGAAGCCCAGAGCTATATAAAGCATCATTGACCACAGGGAATGAGTCTCGGTGGACGTACCGAGTGGAAATATGGCAGTAATTATCAAGGAAACGGCTGAAAAAACACCCGCACATTGAGCTATAGTTAGAAGCACTCGTGTTTTCTTGCCTCCTGTATTCCATATGCCCAACTTTACATAGAACAGAATGAGAAAGAGACCCGAAAGCGCACATCCCAGTCTATAGAAGACCGCACCGGATGGATTGTCCAAAGGATTGCCTAAGTCGCTCAGCCAGTTAGTAAGCAGGCTATAGGGACCAGGATATTTGAGGAAAGCGACTAAAGCGAAAATTAGATAAACGACGGCTGCTGCAATACCGGCACCTGAAATGATTGGCCAGCCTCCACTTCTATTACTCATGTCTTGCTTTCCAGCGATATGGTGACCGGCCCGTCATTATGGATCTCCACCAGCATATGCTCCTGGAAAAGCCCGGTTTCCACCTTGAGCCCTGTGGAACGGACTTGCTCCACGAAAAACTCATATAATTCCTTAGCCATGTCCGGCTGGGCTGCCTCAGTGAAGCTGGGTCGCCTCCCCTTGCGTGAATCTGCCAGAAGAGTAAATTGGCTTACTACCAAAATGTCTCCCCTGGTTTCCAGCGCCGAGAGGGCGAACTTGCTCGTCTCGTCGGCAAAAATACGCAGGTTAACCACTTTGTTCGCCAGGTAACTGGCATCTTCTTGTGAATCACCCTGAGCGACACCCAGAAAGACCACCAGCCCCCGCCCAATCTCGCCCACTATCTTACCATTCACGCTCACCGAGGCTTGGGAAACCCGCTGCACTAATGCTCTCATCCTAACTAATTATGCCAGCTTTCCGAATTTATTTCCGCCTGTGGGGATAATTTGACCAGTGGTTTGGCAGTCCGTTGTGTTAGGCAGATATTGACCTAGTAGTGGTTTCCAGTTAGGAACAGTCAGGGGTATAATTCATTCAAGAGGAAATCTGTTAGGTAGACAAGGAGACAAATAATATGACTGAGCATCATAAAAAGGCCACTGCATATTTAGGTCTTAAGGGAAGCGTTGAAGCCGTTTACACTGCAACAACACATAAGAGGTTCGAAGAAGACATCGTTTTCTTGAGGAGACAGGCAAAGGATGCAGCTGACGAATCTACGAGAAAACGCTACGCTAGAATAATAATACTTTTGACAGCGCCTTATTTGGAATCTGTGTCGAATCTGATGTTTGGTGAACTAATAGGCAAGAGGTTGGATAAAGTTGACAAGCGGACAGCAAATAGACAGGGATTGCCTCCCTCGATATTGAAGTTTAGAGCAATTCACCACAAATTGTTGAATAAGGAACTGAAATTTGACACTAATGGCATCCAAGACGTATTCCATATACGAAATAACATCACTCTTCATCCTGCAGGCCGTGAAGTGGTGAAGATTGCTGGCGAAGGGTTGGGGCGCTTAGATAGAAGAATTGCTTACAAGAAATTCAAGAGCTTCCCGCCTGTTTACTCCCACTTTACCCTCAATGAGGCTGATGAAATACTTAGGGAGGTTTATCAATTTCTGACGGAATTTCTTAGGCTCATTAAAGACAAAATATCAAAAAAACAATTTGATAGTTGGTATCCGAAGGAATTAACTGAATGGGTCAAATGCCCGGATTATTCTGGGGACATAATACCTGACGTGTAGCAGGCGTAATTGGTATGGTGTCCCTGGAACTTCAGAGATGTTTTCGCCTCTGTTTCAGCCTCAAGATGCCTGTTTTGACAATTTTTGATAGCCTAAAGATGATTACTGCTCCCGCTTTCTGCCTCTCAGAACATGCCTTATCATAAAGCTAGGGGGTTCCGGCGCGACTAACCGGGACCCTCTAGGTAAAAGAGGTGAAAGAGTGAACACAATAGCGGAATAAGCTTCGCTACGGTGCAAGTATATCTTAGCATTACCGCTATGAACCCACGGTGAACTCTCCATTAACCCCAGATGAACTCTTTCTTCTCTCTGCAGGCTCGATACTGGTCAGCCGGCAAAAAGCTCTGGGCCTTGCCGGGCCGATATCGCTTTCCCGGGCGAATTGTATCGTAGAGTGACACGCTCTCACTCGTGAGCAAAGATAATCGTATGCAGGCCCAATTGGTATGGTGTCCCTGGAATTTGCCAGGGTTTATTCAAGGGTGGGAAAGAGCTTATGACTGTATTTTGAAGCTGATAGAGTGATTTTACCGGTCACTTAGGCATGATATTTCTACTTACTTCCATGCTCTATCCAACCACATCCCTTCAATTTCTCCGCTTTCCGCATCAACCGCAAAAGAGCATATCCTTCTATTAGCGCTACGGCCATTAGAATATTCATACGCAAAGCTTACTTTCCATTTTCCATTAGTCTTTAGTGCGTATGTAAGTAGCAACTCGGAATAATCCAGAACACCTAAGATGTATAGAACTTCCTCAGCTATACTTTTTAATTCTTCTGCCTGTAAACTCATAGTCTCAACCTACCTCAAGGAAGAGTTTATTGATTATTCTACCACAAAATTCATTGTTCGTGTCTATTTTTCATTCTCAATTGGACAGAAATTCCGGGGCATAATACCTGATTTTTAGTAGGGCCTGATTGTTATGGTGTCCAGGGAATACAGAAAAGAGGCTGACAGGCCGGCTTAAGAGGGAAGACAAACGACAACTGCCAGGGCGGGTATTGACTATTCGGAATAAATTCTCTTATGATGTATTACAGGGACGGGAGGTGAAGCTATGCCATTTTGCCCTAAGTGTGGAGAAGAAGTAGGTGAGGGCTTCGTATTTTGCCCTAAGTGTGGACAGAGCCTTAAGGTTGAGGTAACGCCGGAGAATACATCAGGACAGGGTGATTCAGCCATAGTCCCGGAGGAAATTAAGGGGTGGAGCTGGGGAGCATTCGCCTTAACCTGGATATGGGGAATCTTCAATAAGGTCTGGATAGCGTTTCTCGTGTTTATTCCTGTTCCCATTTTTGGCCTTGTGTGGGCTATTATCCTCGGCGTAAAGGGAAATGAGTGGGCATGGCGAAATAAGAAATGGGACAGCATTGAGCAGTTCAAGGACACGCAGAGGAGTTGGAATATTGCCGGCATAGTAGTATTTGCGATATCAGTGGTTGCCCTGGTTGTAATCATCCCTGCGATTTTGATTCCTTTATTCCTGTTTTGATCTGCGTGAAGTCCCTCAGCATCTGTCCTATTCCGGGGAGATAGCACCTGATCTGTAGCAAGCCTAACTGGTATGGCGCCCCTGGAATTCAATGGTTTGAGGCGAACCCTATAAAATGCTATTGTATTAGGTGGTTTCCTATCGGGGAAGTGTCGGAATTGGCAGACGAGCATGACTTAGGATCATGTGCTGAAAGGCGTGGGGGTTCGAGTCCCCCCTTCCCCACCATATGCCATGATCCAATTCCAACAAATGAAAGAAATATTCCGTGATAAATCAAGAGATGAATTAGCTCAGAACCTCAACTCCCTGGGTATTAGAGCGGACCTGGCTGAACGCGGCCGAACTGAAGAAAAAATAGAGGATTCATGGTATCAACGTTCTCTGGGAATTATAGACATACCGGAAGGACTAGTCAGATGGATAAATATCTTGAAAAAAGA
>Ga0315548_1004263_pt1 | contig 10377 bp, 8 predicted proteins | sample SalMarSW160110MG_2_FD_202540 | JGI IMG/M metagenome (GOLD analysis project Ga0315548, IMG submission 202540) | Salt marsh sediment microbial communities from the Plum Island Ecosystem LTER, Massachusetts, United States - Salt Marsh Sediment SW1601-110 ... | reverse complement strand
CTTCGCAGAAAATCTGTGACTAGTCAAGCGGTAATCTGTCTCACTGTGGTTTTAACTTTGACTACGGTGACGATTGCTGGAGGAATGATTGCCAACCAGACTACCACAAGCTATGTTGAACGCGCCATCGGCAGAAACATCGTTCTTGTAGGTCATCCAACTCTGACGGATCGTTATGTTAATCTTCTTTCCCGGTTTTTTGAGGAGAAAGAAATGGAGCAAATTGATTATCTTGATCATGAGTTTCTTATTTCGGAATCTTTGGTAAGCAAATTGGGTGATATACAGGGGGTTAATGATGTTGATCCTCGTTTAGTATTGGAGAATTCTGTCCGAGAAGTTCCTGGAATTGTTCTTGATCCCGTTGACCAAACTACTGCTGTAATCATAGGCGACAGTCGATCTGATGAAGCGTTAATTTTGGGTGTAGACCCTGAAAAGGTTGTTAATGATTGGCTGATTTTTGGAAGAAAACTTGGGGAAAATGATCAAGAGTCCACAGTGATTGGTGATTCGTTGGCTGTGAACATGTTTAGTGACGCTCAAAATCAATCAATCAAAGTTTTTGATGAAAGTTTACTGCCCTATGATATAGTTGGGGTGTGCGTGGATCCCCTGAACAACGGAAAAGTTGTGTACATGCCCCTAGAAACTTTATACAAAGACCTTGGTCAACACGGATACAATCTTCTCTTTCTACAGATTGATCCTTCAGAAAAATCGCAGGTTCTCGCCCAAATAGAAAACGAGGTTTCAGGAGAAAATTTGAATGTTGTAGAACTTGACCAAATTCTGGATAAGCACGTGAATTTTCTGAATAACATCTGGTCTTTAGTTATGTTTCTGCCTCTCTTCTCTTTGGCAACAGCTACAATCTCGCTTCTCAGCTATCTAATGCTCTCTATTTCAGGACAGCAACATGAATTTGGCATCATGAGAGCCTTGGGCGCCAAACCAAGAACCATAATGAAAATCGTTTTTTCTCAAGCTTTAATAATCATTTTATTCAGTGGAGCAATCGGAATTTCTGTTGGATTACTCATTACCTTCGGGTTTTTGATTCCTGATCCAGTTATCTCCCAATCTACTCTCATTTCTGTGTCAGCATGGCTACTTGTTATTTTAGGGCTTCTCTGCGTGTCTAGCTTGTATCCAGCCCTGAAAGCGGTAAAGAAAACGGTTGTTGACGCTATTTCCGCAGTGTAGTCGAATAGAAGTAAAGAATGCATCCGCTTTATTGACTGCTGTTGAAGTAATCGGGTAGCTTAGGTCCTAAAGTCGCTCGGAAATGCGTTAATTCCGTTATGTGCCCTTGGAACTCATCCAAGAAGTTTTGAAGTTGCAGAATAGGAACAACAGGCACTTTTTTGTAGAATTTTACAGGACCAGGAAACAAAGAGATGATCACTGGAAAAAGAATCGCTTGCCTCCACCCGTCCAAACTGATCTTTTTATGTAGAGAAAATAGAGCCTTTGCCAAGACCTCTGTCCTCTGAGCCTGTAATTCAACAATCTTTCTTATTGCTGAATTTCCCCAACCACGCCGCCAACGTTTGCAATCTACGCAAACAACAATTGGTTCACTATACGCAAGGACATCGATCTCCCATCTTCTTCCTGATGCTTTGAAGCGGAAGCGGCGTTTAACAGCGAAGTTGTTGGTTTCAAAGGCTGTGGCTGCGAAATTTTCAAACTCTATCCATTCAAGAACGTTGCATACTCTTTCAATGTCCGTTCCATGGTTGATGGCGTGAATGGCAAGTTTGACGCGTTGGTTCGAAGATACTTCGATTTTTCCGTTTTCACATTCGATGAGTCCGATTTCACGAAGCCCTTTCAGAAAGTCGTTGTTAACGTGGACAGGAACGTTGGCGTCCATGGCAACAGCTTCTTCAGCAGCGGCACCACTGTTTGTTAGTTTCAGTATGGAGATTAGGGCATCCGTTTTGTTGGTCATTTGTTTCTTATTCCAAAAAATGTTTCAGATAAACAAATCTTTTTCTCGAGGGCGTATCAACTTGGTTGCATTCGCCTTTTCAGATTTCGGATAGGGATATCCTCGGATTATGGCTACGGGAATTCCTTCGTTTGTTTGCCCGATAACCAGTTCAGCGGCTGATGCCAGTTCATCGGCGATGGCGGTTCTCTTAACTTTAATTGTGTAACCGAAAAGGTCTTTTTCGCCTCTTCGATCTCGTAGTGGTTCGAATCCGGCGATGCCCAAGGCTATGTTGATTTCACCCTGACGTAGAGGGCGCCCGTGAGTGTCCGAGACGATGACAGCAACATCCTTCCCAGTTATTTGCATTATCTTTTGTCTTATAATTCGGGCTGACTGATCAGCATCTTCAGGCAAAAGTGCCACGTTATTATCTCCAGGAACGTTGGAACAATCAATTCCCGAGTTGGCACAGATCACTCCCTGTTTAGTTTCAGTGATGAGCTTCCCATTGCTCATTCGTACGATGGTTCTGGATTCTTGGAGAATAACCTCTACGAGTCTAGGGTCTTTGTCGGTTCTCTTGGCAACTGATTTGGCGAACTCTGAAGGCGTTACCGTTTCGAGGTTTACAACGTTTCCCTCAGCTCTAGAAACTACAACGTGAGTGATTATGATGACATCGCCGTTTTGGACAGGAGTTCCCTGCTTTTCAGCAGCTTGGCAAATCAATGAAGCAAGGTTGTCACCTTTATTCACGATAGGCAAGCCAGTTACTGGGAATGTCTCGATTTTATTCAACGATAACACCTCTTTTATTGGAGTCAACATTGACTGTTTAATATTCTTCGCCTCTTGGCGCACGGCTCCATGGCAGATAAATGCTTATTATGTAACTATACAACTGTGTTTTTTACATTTTTAACATGAAAAATCTTAGAAAAGAGATGTTAATGGTTGAGGGGTAGTTCCACATATCGACAAAAAAGTTAAAAATTGGCAGTTATTTTCTCGTTAAAACACATTTTTATGTTAAGACCCGACATTAGAACCGATGCCAAATATAAGTAACCAGTTATTTCAGAAGGGAATCAGCTTTTTTCAGATCCTGAGGCGTATTGACGTTAAAAAAGGTCAAAAGGTCAGGTTCCAGTTGCTCCAGAACCATCGTTGAAACATAGCGTACTCCCCTCAGATTATCAATCATGGATCGCATGTTCATGTTTCCCTGCCTTAACGCCGTCTTTGCCGCGGTTATGGCGGATTTTGTGTGGTAAACTGCTTGAAGAGGCTCGATGTATCCACTCGGCCATCTGGGAATAGCGGCACTTCTATTGGTGCACATGTCTAGCAGAAACTGAACTATCTGAATTGAAACTAAAGGAGTATCACATGGCAGAAGCAGTGAATATTCACCCTTAGCACTTTCGAATCCTGTTATGGCTCCAACAAGAGGGCTCTGAGACTCGTCTTTGTCAATAACCAGATTTGCTTTCTTTGCTAAAATGGGTTCAAATTTGTTTTTCTGATCTTTAGAGCTGACTACTACTAGAACCTCATCAACTACTTTAGATACTCTGTCAATCACATGAAGGACAAGAGGCTTACCCGCCAAAACAACTAATCCCTTGTCTCTGCCAAACCTTCTGGAGAAGCCACCCGCAAGAATTACCGCTGATTTCTGCAACATAATCGAGGTCAAACAGTAAGAGTTTAGCCTATTAGCCTTTTCTTCACTTCAGCAACAACAATGAACTTTCTTTTCTTGCTTGTTTCTGTGTTTCGTCTAACTTCGTTTCCACTACCGTCTTTTTCGGGTCTAAGTTGACAAGAAACAGATGGTTTATACCGTAAAAATGCTAAATTGAACATATATCACGTACAGAATTTAACCTTTAAAAGTAAATATTGTTTGATTTCGTGCCGTTTCGCACCAATCAACACAAGAAAAAATCAGGTCTACAGAGACGCCTGCTCAAATCGATGGCACTGAAGCAACAAAACAACCAAACGATGTCACCAAAAACATGTTTATCCAAAAAAATTCTGAAAGACAAACAAGTTCTGTTGCTGTTTAGCCCTAAAACTAAACGATAGGCTTCATTTTTGGAAACAGAGGTTCGCTTCGACCAACATGTACGAGGTACACTCTAACATTTGTTGAGTGTTGGACGTTGCAGCGGGTATAAGCCAAACACGGATGGAAGCAGCAACAACTAAAGCAGTCAGGAAAACAGCGTTTCAATCAGGTGTGTTACGTTATCGGTTAGCAACTTAGACCCATATATAAGGTTCGAAAGCAATCGCAAAAATCTGACCCTGATAACCGTTTCAAACAGTGGAAAAAAAGGAATTGGCCAGCTATTGAACATAAAATGTTGTACAGAAGAAAAGAGCTGAATTCTCGTTCATACAGATTGCGTGCGTAGCTAAATCTAGATTTGGTCAGGATTAACGCCCGCCTGTAGAAGAGATGCTGGGTATGGTTTTCAGAAAAAGTACTGTTTTCAACATAGAAGTATTATTAGGCTCCTAATAGAACTCGATATTTTGTGGTTAATTGGAGACTAGAAGGATCATGCTGGTTAGGTTATTAGCACTAAACCGAAAGACTCCGGGGTCTTCTCGAATGGAACAGGTATAGGCATGCCAGCATTCTCCAAAGTCTGCAGAACATTGATCCCAACAGCTTGTGCTGAATAGCGTGCCTCTGTCGGATGATTACATATCTTTTCTTCAAGATTGCACTCGTCGCATATCATACAGGAGCCGGTGGTGAAGCCTAATGCGAGAGTGTAACCCTTATTCATAGCTGCCTTTTCGAGGGCACAAATTTTCTTAACTAATTCTTTCTTGTCAGCTTTCCAAGAAACCCAGAACTCTTGTGTTTTTTCTTTCATTTCCTCTGTTAAGGATGGATCGTTTTCGTCCTTAGAAAGCAATTCGGCGACTTCTGCTGTCGCTTCTGCTTGGCTCTTGATTTTGAGAACGAGCGCATAACTGTATTCACTTAGAATTTTCCGAAACTCGTCAACGCTAGGCGCATAAGGAGGACACATCAATGTTTTTCCGAATTCTTTGCATCCTATTCGGCATTTGAGCACAACTCGATTCTCAACAACTATTTCATCGGCTGGAATCACCTTTGCCTCTGTTGCGCCAAGCTCCAACGCTAAATCCCTTAGAAAATCAAATTTGGTCTTATCTGCTTCAGGTCTCATCAACACTCACTTCTTCACACATATTTCACCGTTAAACCTTACTGGCGCTGAACACTATTCGTTCCGGATATGTGTAAAGGTTCATTCGTTTGCCTCTGACGAAACCGATCAAAGTTACTCCTGTCAGTTGGGCTGCTTCCAAACCAGAACTGATAGCCGCTGCCAAAGAAGCGATTACAGGAATCTTCATGCGTGCTGCTTTCAAAACTATATCTCCGGTGAGTCGACCGCTCAAGGCAAGAAAAAGGTTTCTGAAATCCATGTTTTTTGTTGCTCCGGCACCGATGACTTTATCCACGGTGTTGTGTCGCCCCACATCCTCAGCCAAAGCCACCAATCTTCCATCTGTTGAGTAGAGCGCTGCAACATGAACTCCGCCTGTTGTTCTGAAGTTTTTAGCGATAGTGTTGAGCTGCAGCACCGACTGGGAAACAACCTCTGCGTTTACAGTTGGTGTCATATCCAATTTAGGGAGACTATCAATAACTTCGGAGAGGGGGCGATAATCTGGGGAGCCGCAGGCGGAAACCACTAGACGTGCAAAACGTTGTGATGTTGAGATTCGCTGCTCAATATCAATGTCTGGTTTGAGTTTCACTAAGCATTTTCCGTCTTTTTTAAGCACTAAATTGTCTATTTCGTCTGTTGAAGTTAGAAGTCCTTCAGAGAGAAGATGCCCCACAGCCATCTCTTCCAGTTGGTCAGGAGAACAGAGGATTGTTCCGTAGTGTGTTTTGTTAAGAAATATGTGGAGGGCTGTCTCTTCTGCCACAAAATCGGTTCTCTCTTCGATAGTTTGGTCTGAAACGTTTATTCGGGAAACTTTGATCTCCCGCATGCCCTTTTTTCTCCTAAGCCTTGAGTTCAGAGAGGACGTAACTTATGATTTCGTCGGCGATGCTTGTTTTTGTAACAGATTGTAGTCCTCTCCATCCTGGTTGACTGTTCAATTCTATAACTAGGGGTCCGTCTGGTCCCTCTACGATGTCTACGCCCGTAACCTTGCAGCCTATGACCTTAGCCGCCTTAACTGCAAGACTTTCCAGTTCCTCGGATAGATTTAAGGGTACAGGTTTTGCTCCAAGGCTCACGTTAGTCTTCCAGTTTTCTGCTATTCGGCGCATGGAAGCTACAACTCGGTCGCCTATAACAAAGGCGCGGATATCCGAGCCTCCATGGTTTATGAATTCTTGGAGGTAGAGGACACCATGATAGAAGGATATGGTTCGGAAGACTCTTGCGGCAACGTCTGGGTCAGTGATTCTGGTGGCGCCTACTCCTCTTGATCCAAATAGCGGCTTCACTACGACATCTCCGCCTAATTCGTGGAAACATTTCAGCGCTTCGTCATGACTCTCTGTAACGGCTGTGCGGGGAACAGGTAACCCGTTCTCCTGAAAGAGGGTTAGGGAACAATATTTGTCCACTGACCGCTCGATGGCTAGGGGTGGATTGATTATTAGTAATCCTAGCCGCTCCAGCTTATGCAGAAGATCCATCCTGAAGAGTATCTCCTCTAAAGAGCCTCGTCCAATGGGACGCGTGATCATGGCATCCAACTCTTGAAGAATGTCAATTTCGTTCACTGAAGCCTCAGGAGTGTAGTTTACCCGCCCGATTATCGGAAGGTAACTAAAACAGACAGGGGTTACGTTTTTTCTTTCCATGGCTTTTTGCAGTTGTGTGGAGCACCAACCATCCTGATCTCTGGTCATGATTCCCATTTTCAACTGTTTTCCCTTCATGCATGAAAGATTCTTCTGACAGATTAAAGTAATGCTTCACAAAATGTCCTCTGAGCCCAAGAATCACCGTCTGTGCGGTTGTAGACGCGTGTAGTTACGCGGTAGTGTCCAAAAGATTTAGTGAAAAAATACAAATCATTATATCACTCTGTGAGAAATAGAGAGTATACACAAAAAATTTAATTTGTAGTTATCATATGGGTGGTCAATAACCGGGGAAAAAGAAGTTGCAGCGCAAAAACACATACGCTCTGGGTTTGCTACTTGTTGTGGCGTTATCGACAATCTTTGCAGTTACATTCTTGTTTCCTATAACCCGTGTTCATAATGTCTCTGCAGTTGAATCAGTAAATTCTGTTGGAGTTTGTTGGGATGCAGAATGTGAAAACAGAGTATATTCGTTGGAGTGGGGAAACTTGTCTCCAGGTTCAACCCGAGCAATTAATGTCTACGTGCGAAATGAAGGCAATGAATCCATAATACTGGATATGCTAACAGAAAATTGGTCGCCACTCATTGCTGCACAGGACATATCATTATCATGGGACTACCACGAATATCCCATTTACGCGAATCAGGTCATAGTCACAGAACTGGCATTGTCCGTTTCTCCTCAAATCCAAGGAGTAACGAGTTTCACTTTTGATATAATAATAGGCAGCGAAAACTATGCTTTCAGCCTAGGCGAAGTTGCTGAGGAAAAGATTCTGAATGCTCCTGCTAACATGGTGTACTTCATTTACGCTGACCCCGCATACATGACCCGTGCCGAAGCAAGTTATGACGTTACATCAGGCGAATCAGTAAGAAACCTTTGCGTAAACGCTCAATATTACGGCTTTAACACAACACAGTACTGGTTGTTGCCATCAGGCGCAATCAACACTACCACTATATACAATGCGACAATCGCAACGTTTGGAGGTCGATGCCCTAACATGGTCGTAAAATATTATGAAACTGTAAGAGGACTCGCACCTGTTAAATTCAAAGACAATAGCACCCATCTCTGGTTTGAGAACCAAGAAGGCACAATCTTAGGCGCACTTCCGCAGTCGGCAATAGGGGTTCCCAACTACCATGAGGATATGTTCACAGCAATGGTATTTTATGATGAGGTTGGCGATAACACATTTTTCGTCATGTATGGTATCGACTGGAAGGGAACATGGGCATGCGGAATATACTTCAAAGAAGTGATTTCCAAGAACCTCAGTGCCTACACAAACGACTATTATGTATTCCATTGGATAGACGACAACAAGCAAGATGGAATCCCGCAGAGCTCTGAAATAGATCAAGAAACATTCGGGTAGCAAAAAAGATCCAAACAGGGCGATTTACACCGTTTCAGAAGTAAAGAGAGCAACATCCTCCTTTCCCTCCGCCATCACCAGATTTAGAATTTATGGATTCCCTGCAGAAGTTGCTTGGGCTTTTCCACTTTCTGTGAGATGTTGAGGTGCAAGTAAGCTCCAAACGTGTTGTTGTATGGGGGGCCTTTCCTCGAAAACAGGGTTAATACGCGTCCGCCGTGGATGCTTTTGTATCCATCTGGACAAGATTCGTGTCCCCGAATCAATGCTTTGACGTTAAGCATTGTTAGAAGCTTGTTTGTGACGTCTTCACCGAATAGTCTGCCAGCGCCTCTAGGCGAAGCGATTGTTCCCTTTATTCCCGTCCAAGGATCGTTCCACAGGATTTCTTCAAGGTGACGTTCTCGAGGATGCGTTTCATGGGCGTAAGCGATGTCACTGATGCTGATGGCTTGGCTTGGGGCTCCGCCGTGGAGTAGAACGTACCGTTCTTTTATGATTACGCCAGTGTACAGGTGATTGAAGAGCTCTCGGAGCTTCAAGTAAGCTTCTGAGCCTTTTTCTCTGAATTTGTTTTTCATTTGAATTGGCAGGTCATGAGGGGATGCAAGGAGGTCAGGGGGTCCTTCATGGTTTCCTCTCATCAAGATGACACGTTCAGGAAACATTTCCTTAAGCTTCAAGACAACATAATACACTTCAGGAGAATGAGTGCCTCGGTCTCCGTAATCTCCAAGAAAAACCAAAAGAACATCGCTGCCACTTTTCGCCTTACCTAGAAATTTGCTTTCATCCAAGATGTGCACGAGACTTTTCAGGTCACCATGCAAATCGCCTACAATGATTGCTTCTCCGACGGGTGGCACCTCAACAAGCCTGCCGGTTATCTTTAGATTTCCAACCATTCCGTTTTCGGTGGCTAATTGCCTGCTAACCTTCCTGACGAGTCCAAGAAACTCTTCAACGTTTGATTCAGTTGCCAATTCAGCTAAAATAGAGGCGCTTCCGACATGAGGAGCCATATTGCTCACCAGTTTTCAACTACAGTAAAAGATAGTGAGTCAACCTAAAAGTTGTTTTTGCAGGTTAACCATAGTTTCAGAAAACAGAGATGTTGAAAAAAGACTAAATCATCAAAACATATGCTCATTACATAATAAAGGGAATCAGAACAATCATCAGCAGAACCCAAACTATAGTAGCTGTCACAGCATATGTTATTCGAGAGATTGTCTTCTCGCTTACCCTTCGACCCAAAATGCTCTTCAACGAGATGTTGAACATTCGCCCTCCATCCAGAGGATAAATCGGCAAAGCATTGAACACTGCAACGTTAACGTTTACGAACCATAACCAGAAGAAAATGTTTGCATAAACATGCCATTGCGCCCCCAAACCATGCGTATAGAAAGGAATCAGGGAATCTGAAAAAGGCACTAGACCCGGAACCAAAGATGGAGGAACCATGTATAGAGAAAGCGTTTCTGGGGTCAACGTCCGATAAAATGTTAACCGTTCATCAAACGTCATATCGCCCACGAGCACACCCATGATCGCCCGATTATCCTCAGACGCGGTTAAAGTCACAGAGGTGGAAAACCGTTCCTCCAATTTTTCTCCCCTAGCCACAATCACCTGAACAGTATCACCTGAATTTTTATCCTCAAAGAACATCAGCAGATCCTCAAGACTGCCAAACGACACATTGTCTATTGAAACAAAAAAATCCTCGGGCAACAAGCCTGCAGCTTCAGCAGGCATACCCTCTGTAACCTCTGAAATAAATACTCCACTGACTACCGGAGTCAACCCGTTAACAATAACCAGAACAGCAAGAAGGCACGCCAGGGCTACGACAACATTCCCTGCAACCCCTGCAGCCATAACCCTCAAAGAATCCTTAGATTTTGCTTTCGCAATCTGCTCCTCATCAACATCTACAAAGGCGCCAATAGGAATAACCAGAAAGAAAAGTAGACCACTTGACTTAACGTTTAATCCACGATTTCTTGCTATGATTCCATGTGCGCCTTCATGAACTATAATTGCGCAAACTATTGCCAGCCACCCATACAATATGGGAAGAAACGGGTTAATTCCAGGTAACAGAAAATACGCTGCAGGACTCAGTTCACTGATTGCCTCCCTTGCAACTG
>Ga0315548_1004262_pt1 | contig 10379 bp, 8 predicted proteins | sample SalMarSW160110MG_2_FD_202540 | JGI IMG/M metagenome (GOLD analysis project Ga0315548, IMG submission 202540) | Salt marsh sediment microbial communities from the Plum Island Ecosystem LTER, Massachusetts, United States - Salt Marsh Sediment SW1601-110 ... | reverse complement strand
ACTGCTAGACTGTGGTCGCTGGCTCAGGAGGCTGGATATGAAACCATCGCTGTAGCCTGCGTTACATCGTTCGGCGTTCACAGTGAGTGTTTTGACCTTTACCGCGAGGAGCCCGGGCTTAAGCAGAAAATAGATAAGTTGTTAATGGAAGCCTGCGGCAGAAAATTCGAGCTCCCCAGACATATATTACATGTGAGCGATGTAGTTTATAAGCATCGCCTGAGGTTAAGGGATGAATTTATGATTTACCAACTGGTGGATCAGGACTCCGGTCGCCCCCTCAGGGGGGTGGACCATGTGGGTTGCCACTATAACAAGCTTTTTCCATTGGAAAGGTCTTTAGGTGGTGCGGAGTACTGTGAGGTATTATCCGGCCTGGTTAAAGCCTGGGGAGGCAAGGAAATTGATTATCCTGAACGCCGGCATTGCTGTGGTATGGGATTCAGACAATGCATGCTGACGACTAATCGTGGCTTCACCGCTGCTTGTGTGAACAAAAAGATGGTGAGCATGGAACCCTTCGCCCCAGACTTCATTGTGACCAACTGTCCTGGATGTGAGGTACAACTGGACAAAGAGCAGTGGGCAATCAAAGAGCTTAAGGGCAAGGAATACTCTGTTCCTGTTTTGACCTATATGGAACTGGCTGGGCTGCTGATGGGTTGGGACCCTTATGATGTAGTGGGGATTCAATTTCACACTGTGCCAGTAGAGCCGCTGCTGGACAAGATTGGAATCCCCTACGATGAGTCGAAGACCTGGCTGGGAAAGGATGAGCAGTCTTTGCCCTGTAGTGACGAGATAGCAAAAGCAACACTTGCTGCCGGTAGAACCATGAGAGGAATACCCTTACCATGAAGGCGAGCACCATGGAGCGAAAAGTCCTGATTCTGGGTGGTGGGGTAGCCGGCATGCAGACGGCTATCGCTTTGAACGATTTGGGCATTTCATCTGTTTTGGTGGAAAAGGAACAGGAGCTGGGTGGCAGAGTGAAAAACTATGACAAGACCTTCCCTTTCTTCCATAGTGGCAAGGAATTAGTCAAGGAACTGGAAGACCGAGTCCGAAGAGCGCACTTAGTGGAAATCAGGTGTGGAACCACGGTCAGTCATGTGGAAGGTCAGGCGCCGCATTTCCAGGCCAGCCTGGGCACGGGTAATTATAAAATTCCTGTCGGGGCTATTGTGGTAGCCACTGGTTTCGAACCCTTCGATCCCTCTTTGCAGGAAGAGTATGGATATGGTATTTACAAGAATGTCATCACAGCTACTGAACTGGAACAACTACTTGACCCTGAAGGGCCGACCGGGGGTGAAATCAGGAGACCGAGCGATGGTAAAATCGTCCAACGGGTTGCTATAGCGTTTTGTGTCGGCTCCCGGAATGAGCAGCTAGGCCATAACTACTGCTCACGCATCTGCTGCTCCTTTAGCACCAAGCAGGCTATCGAAATCAAAGAAAGATATCCTGATGCTGTAGTGAAGTGTTTCTATATAGATATCCGTACCTACGGTCGTGGGTTCGAAGAGATGTATCGTCGGGCACAGGAGATGGGTATTACCTATATTAGAGGCAGGATAGCCGAATGTGGGGTGTTGCCCAATGGCGATATCACTATCAGAGCTGAAGACACCTTTTTAGGTAAGCCGATTCAGGGTGTTTTTGACCTGGTCTCTCTATCTCATGGCATGACCCCCGCCCTTGATGCCCCCAAGATAGCTACTATGCTGGATATAGATGTGGCCGAGGATGGTTTTTTCGAGTGTCGTGACAAAGACCTTTATCCAAATGATGCTACCAGGGAGGGGGTGTTCCTGGCTGGTGCTGCTATTGGGATGAAGCCTATCCCGGATTGCATCGCTGATGGCAATGCTGTAGCTGCCAGAGTAGCCGCTTTCCTGGCTGAAATGCAAGAAAGGAATTGAATGACTATAGGCAGTAAACCAGATTGGATAAGAGGGATTGCGCAAGAACTGGATTATCACTGGCGATATAAGGACATAACTGGAATACTACCGGACATTTCTATCATCCTGGATGAGTCCAATGCCGAACTGGCCCAAGCTTTAGCTGCTGAAGGCATAAAGGACTCTCCTTGGGTAAGTTGCTTTCAGTGTGGCACGTGTAGAGCTGTTTGTCCTTATACCCAGGTTACAACAGACGTGAATGGGCTGTCAGCCCGAAGAATGCTCCATGAGGCCCAATTAGGGTTAACCGACTTCGAAAGCGAGGAAATATGGACATGCACCACCTGTGATACTTGTGTTGGCCAATGTCCTCGTGGCGTAGAGATAATAGATTTCATGAGGAATCTGCGTAGAGTCGAAGTAGAGCTAGGTGTAGGCAAAATTCCTGATTCACTGCGGCGGGCTATGACAAACATTGCCAGCGTGGGCAATCCTTTTGGTGAGGCAAGAGAGAAGCGAGGTGATTGGGCGGAGTGCCTGGCTGTAAAGCCTTTTACTGAAGGCATGGAGTTATTATATTTCTCTGGGTGCTTCCCGGCGTATGACGCCCGGGCTAGAAAGGTAGCTCAAGCTACCGCTGGTATTCTGGAGAAGGCAGGGGTGGATTTTGGCATTTTAGGTTGCCAGGAAAATTGCTGTGGTGAGAGTGTTCGCAAGGCAGGGAACGAGAAATTATTCCAAAATCTGGCGCAACATAACATCGGCGTTTTTGATGAGAACGGCGTCAAAAGGATTATTACCACCTCCCCCCACTGCTATCACACCTTCAAAAATGAGTACCCCCAGCTTGGGCGGGACTTTGAGGTTATTCACTATACTCAGTATCTTGCCCGGCTTATCAAAGAGGGTAGGTTAAAGTTCAGCAAAGAATTAAATAGGAAGGTTACCTATCACGATCCATGTTATCTGGGGCGTCATAACGGCATATATGAAGAGCCTCGGGAGATTCTACGGAGTATCCCTGGCCTGGAGTTAGTTGAGATGTCCGATTCTCGCCAAAAAAGCTTATGTTGTGGTGGGGGAGGAGGAGGAATCTGGCTGGACACTAAAAAAGGGGAAAGGCTCTCTGACCTCAGGCTGGAGCAAGCTATGGAGACAGGGGCAAGTATCCTGGCTATCGCCTGCCCCTATTGCCTGATCAATTTCGAGGATAGTAGATTAACTGTCGGCAATGGGGACAATATTGAGATTCGAGACATTGCGGAGTTAGTTTGGGAGGCGATTTAGGAAAGCTAAGGAGAGTGATTATTCAACTCCTTTGCTAGCAAAAGAAGCAAGTGCATGGCTGACAGAAAAAGGGCGGATGAGGTAGGGGTAGGCGAGGAGTTTGAGCCTTACGAGTTTCGCGTCACCCCGGAGTTCAACCAACAGTATCTCGAAGCAGAGGAAGACCATCACCCGAGGTACCTGCAAGAAACTGAGGCTGGACCGGCAATAGTGTACCCTGGTCTTTTAATTAACCACAGCAACGTCACCAGAAGTCCATCTTTTCATCTGCCGCCCGGTATGGCTGCCGTTCATGCAAAAGAGGAAGTTGAATACCTTAACCCGGGCAGGGTGGGGAAAACCTTTAGAGTACACTGGAAAGTAGTGGATACGTATGAGAAGCGGGGTAGGCCCTATCAGGTGAAAGAGGCCTTGATTGTTGATGAGGACGGGGTAGAGATCCTCCGAAGAAGAATTACCGATACCTATATAGCTGGGGGAAGGTGAGAAGATGGCAATTATCACAGAGGATATCCAAGAAGGACACGAGTTTTCTGGCAAGCTTAAGACAGTCACTGAAGAGAGGGTATATGCCTTCTCGGGGGGATTTCCCAGAGGCCCTGGGTGGCCTAATAAGAATATCCACACGGACCTGGAGTTTGCCAAGAGTTGTGGTCTGCCGACACGAGCAGCGTCTGGCGCTATGTTTGAAGGCTATTTGACAGAGTTGATGGTTGACGTCTTCGGGGAAAGTTGGCTAAGGCATGGAAAGATGAGCCTGACATTTATTGCTATTGTTGACCCGGGAGATACATTAGTGCCTAAGTCGGTTGTCCGCTCCAAGCAGGCTGAGGACTCTGAGGTTAGATTTGTTATGGATGTGTGGTGCGAGAACCAGCATGGCAACAAAGTAGTCGTCGGAACCGCAACCGGTCTGGTACAATCATCAAAGCGAGGTAGATAAATGCCCAATATAATAAGCCGAAAATTTGCTGAAAAGGATAAAAAAGAGCTTAACGAGTTATATAACCTGGTGACAGGTCGTTCCAGGACTGTTGAGAAATTCGAATGGGAATGGCTCGCCACTCCAGAAGGATGGGGCAGTATGTGGCTCCTGGAAGATACGGATGAAGGTAAGATCATTGGGCATCATGGTCTGATACCTATCAAATTTAGTTACTTCGGCAGCCCCATCCTGACTGGCAAGACGGAGAACACGATGATGCATCCACATTACAGGGGCAAGGGAATATATTATCCCTTCGAGGTTAAATTCTGCGAGGAAGCTAAGGAGAGGTTCCAGCTACTTTACACTACATGGGCGGTTGCTGAACACGGCAATATCCGTCTAAAACTGGGTTATGCTATCGTGGGACGTTATGCAAAATATGTAAAAGCCACTAAGAAGTCATATTTAGATAAACAGTTGGCTAATACAATAAGAAGGGAGGTTCGCAATAGATTCATTGCTGCTCTACTCATTGGGATTTCCAGAGTAGGCAGTGTATTTCTAATGCCGTTCTTTTCCCGAGGGGGCTCACTGGATAGAACAGTAAAGCTGGAAAAGGTTACCGACATTGAGACGGTAGCTGGGGAGCTGGATAAATTCTGGGAGTTTAACAAGGGGAAATTTGGGATAACAGCGGACCGCAATTCACAATATTTGAAATGGAGGATATTCGATAACCCAAACTTAACCTATGAATTTTTCTTGGCCAGGAGGCAGGGCGATATAGTTGGATATGTGATTACAAGGAAGGTTGGTGAGAAGCGAGGTGTGATCACTGACCTTGTAGCGAGCAATAATGATGAAAAGGTATTTAATACCATTCTCGATGGAGTAGTAAACAAATTTAGAGAAAGCGGGCTTCATGTGGTTCAGTTTCTGACTCTTTCGTCCGATAATTTCCTCAACAAAGCCCTGAAGAGGAATGGATTTGTATCATCCTCGATGTTGCAGAAGGTTGGGAGGTGGGTTACTGGCAAAAAGCAACAAGAATCGGTATTGATGGCAAAAGCCTTGGATGATAAGCTTGGCGTGGCAAAGGTCGCTGACCCCGCCTGTTGGTATTTTACGGATATTCTCACCGAGGGAATTCAGTAAATGACATGTGGGAAGAAGATTTATTAAATTTGTTTGTCTGCCCTCTTTGCAAGCAGAAGCTTGTTTACGAGAAAAAAAGTAGCTTCTTAAAATGCCCTCAGTGTAGTCGTAAGTTCCCCATGACCGATGGTATCGTTGACGCCTTCGTGCCCATTGAAGGGCTTAAATCCTCCAATATAGACCTTCCCAAGCAGTATGAACGTTGGGGAAAGTTTGTCACTCGAGGAGAGAGTAACAAGCAGCGTAAAGACATTACCGTTGCTTTAGTGGAGGGCAATCTATTGTTGGAGATCGGCTGCGCTGAAGGATATATGACCGGCGAATTAACCGAGAAAGCCTCCCAAGTCATTGCCTCAGATATCGCTCTCAGTTACCTTAAGCGAGCGAAGACGAAAGTGCCTAATGCTAAGTTCGCTCGATTGGACATCCATAATATCCCTTTCGAGGACAATGTTTTTGATTCTGTAGTTTGCACCGAGGTTTTGGAGCATACCCTGTCTCCCTTGAAGGCACTGGAGGAAATGCATAGGGTTCTTAGGCCTGGTGGATACCTGATTATCTCAGTGCCTAATGGTATGACTCCCAGTAGAGTTCTTGCTCATGTGTTTAGAAGAAGAGATTTCTTAATAGGGGTTGGTAGCGCTCATATAAACTTCTATGACACAGGGTCTCTACTCCGGATATTAGAGGTGACTGGGTTTGCTGCAAAAGTGGTCACAACCGATTACGTGCCGCTGCGATTAGTAGGAAGGTTTGCGAGGAGATATTTGCCTTATCTTGGAGCGAGAACAATCGTGAAGGCAACCAAGAAGAAGGTGGATTACTGGGAAAAGCTAGACCAAAGGTTGTACCGACGTAAGGATAAGAGAGAGGCTGTCACCTAAAGCAAGTTTGATAATGGTTATTCTGGATAAGGTGTAGTGATATGAATGCCGATAGGTAGATTATGGAGCAAAACCAAGAATACGCTATATTCGGCAGGCAAGTCGGCTATGTTATTGGCGCTAACATAGCCATTATCTTATTAGGTCTCGTTCAGTTTGCCATCCTTACCAAAGGGCTCGGTACTACTCTTTACGGCACATGGTCGCTAATCAATGTTACTGTCTCTTTAATTGTCCCCTTCGCCATGGTCAGCTTTGGCATGAGTATTGTACGTTTCCTCGCTGCTGAGAAAGACAAGGGCAGAATCAGGGAAGATTTCCTTTCTGCCTGCTCCATAGTATTCATCTCAGGGATGGTATTTTCAGTCGTCCTGTTTTTCCTGTCTGACTTCTTGGCGGCGTCTATCTTCAAAGACCCCGGCTCGTCCACCTATATTAGACTGGCTTCCGTTTTAATTCTCCTCAATTCGCTTCACACGCTGCCTCTTGCTTTCTTCAGGATGCGCCGAAGAATAGGGCTGTACACCATTCTTAACCTGAGCTACCAGGCTTTCCAGGTTGGCCTGATCGTTCTGTTCATATTGCTTGGCTATAAACTTACCGGTGCTATTACCGCTCTCATAATAAGCGGCATACTATTCAATGTGGTGACCCTGCTCATTGTCCTCAGGCAGATTGGATTCCATAAGCCTACATTTTCTAATATGAAATCGTATTTAAGGTGGGGGGTGCCGCTGACCCCAAACGCAGCGATATTGTGGATAATCCATGTCAGCGATAGATATATGGTCAGCTACTTTCTAGGAGTCGCCGCCGCTGGAATATACAGTGCCGCCTATGTGATAGGCAACTATGCCTCCTTTGCCTTAGCGCCGTTGGGTGCGGTTTTGTATCCTACCATTTCTAAATCTTATGATGAAGGAAACCTGAGCAAAACCAGGAACTACCTGAGCTATTCAGTCAAATACCTGATGATGATTGCTATACCTTCTGCCTTCGGTTTGTCCATATTGGCAAAGCCGCTACTTCAAAGATTAAGCACAGCCGACTTTGTCGCCGGTAGCACTGTCGTGCCATTTGTCGCCTTCGGCGCCGTGCTCTACTGCTTTTTCCAGGTATGCGTTTACATTATCCACCTTGTCGGTAAGACACGAATAACGGTAGGGTTGCTAAGCGTGGCGGCTGTTTTGAATGTGGTATTTAACCTTTTGCTCATCCCCCGCATAGGCATCCTGGGAGCGGCGGTGGCTACATTAGTTGCCTATGGAGTTCTGGGTATGCTGACCTTGGTGGTGACCCGCAGATATCTGAAATTCGACCTCAACCTGCCTTTTATTGCCAAGAGCATCTTGTCCTCAGGGATTATGGCACTCTGTATCTGGCTGATAAATCCACAAACTCTTTGGACAGTATTGCTCTCGATAGTTCTAGGTGGTGTGATATACTTCGCCGTCCTCTGGGCTATAAAAGGCTTCAGTAAAGGTGAAATAACTTTCTTTGCCAATTTCGTCAAAGGCAATCTTAGAAAAATCGGCTTGTTCAAGAGGTAGGATTTGACAGAGTGTATTGATATCATCTGCGTCTATGACAACGACGATTTCTCAGCGCCCATCGAATATACCTTTGCTCTGATTCTTTCGACCCTTGACGTCAGGTATAAGGTCATATCACTTCGTCAGCTTAGGCAAGAGGGGGGTTATTCCCACAAAGCACTTTTTATAAGTTATGGTCGTGATTCTATTGACCTTGGGGCCAAAAGACAAATTCATATCTATGCTTCAGATTTCTTCGGCAATAATTACCTTAAGCCAGACTCCCTGCCCCCAACACCACTTAAGAAATGTAACGGCTTACCCGTAATCTATCATGGGCACGGCTCGCCTCAATGGGTCAGAAAATCCGGAGGCTTGATTGAGACCAATATCGACGTCATTGCCTCCTCCTTCTTCATGGTGTCTAGGTATGAAGAGGTTGTGCTGGATGTAAAGGATGAGCATGACCGCTTTCCGGCTAGTGGCAGTCTGGCCTTCAGGGAAGGCTTCTTGGAGCAACCTATTGTGAATGAATATATTGAGCTCCTATGGAGTTGGATTCATTCCTTGAAGTCTGATTTAGAGCGAAAGCCTCTCTGGCCCGAGAACAAGGAATTTACCGTCTGCTTGACGCACGATGTGGACACATTGCAGATGTACAAGTTATCGTTGATGGCAGGAGCCATCCTCGATAGAATTAAACTATTTCTAATGCCGAACACCAGACAGAAAACCAAACAAATTAACCCTCAAGCCGAAACACGACTATCTTCATTGAGACGCGTAGGAGTTAAAGATGCATTTCATCTAATGTGTGATTGGGCGAAAGTCATGTTGAAGCTCAAAAAAGATCCTCGTGACACCTTCGATTATATGCTGAATCTGGAGCAGAAATATGGCTTCAAGTCATCTTTTTACTTTATGGCAGGTGGAGATTCAAGCTTTGATAACCGCTATACTATTACAGAACATCGGGTGAAAAAGCTGGTAAAACAAATCGAAGCTAGAGGTAATGAGATAGGGCTGCACGGCAGTTATAATAGCTACGATAGTCCGGAGCAAATGGCGCAGGAGAGGGCAAAACTGGATAATGTAGCCGCCAGCAAAGATTACGGTTGCCGCCAGCATTACCTGCGCTGGAAGGTACCTAACACCTGGCGATTCCAGGAACATACAGGGTTGCTCTATGATACTACTCTGAGCTTTGCCGACCACGCTGGCTTCAGGTGTGGTATTTGTCTGCCTTTCAAGCCCTTCGATATTATGGAAAACCGAGAACTTAATATCTGGGAACTGCCACTAATAGTACAAGAAGGTACTCTCAAGGGTGCCAATTACCAGAATCTCTCTCCTGAAGAAGCCTATAAGGAGATGGTTGAGCTTATTCAAGCGGTAAAGAAATGTCATGGAGTTTTCGTCTTACTGTGGCATAATTCATCCTTTGACTCCCTAAGTGGCTGGGCTGGCTGGAAAGAGGTTTACGAAAAGGTTATGAAGTATATAGGCGAGCAGAATGCCTGGGTCACTGATGGAAGAGAAATTATGCTGTGGTGGAAACAGAGAGCTAGCACAAGTTAGCAATTGTGATTTCCACAAGCAGTGAGCAAGAATCGGTAGAGCACCAAGAACAAAATACGAAATCCGAAAGGAATCAATGACCACCGCTGAGGGCAAGAAAAGAAAGGTGCTTATAGTTTCTCCTTTAGTTGGCAGCTTCTCAGGAGCATGGTTCTATGGGTTGAGACAATTCTTAAACGTCTCTTACCAAAGTGTTAAGAACTTCCGAGAACCTCCTTGCCATCTCTCGATGGCTGTACTTATTGATTTTTTCTATATCCCCATTATAGGCTATCTCGCCTTTGGACTTATATTCCCGATATAATTCTCTGAGGGCGTTCTCAATATCGCCTATGCTTGGAGCACAAATGCCAGCTTTAGTTTCATCCAATAGTTCATTGACCACATCATGATGCCCTCCCACAGCCAGTATAGGTCTTCTTGCTGCTAGATACTCGAAAATCTTCATAGAATAAGCTCCCTGCTCTTGAGGGTCCTCCCACTTGGGGATAAGCAATAATTGTGATTCTCTTTGTTTTTCCCAGGCAACCTGCATAGGGACTGCCCCATACTGTTTGACGACTCCAGATAGTCCATATTGTTCAATTTCCCTGTCTACCCAGTTTAGCTGGTGTCCGTAAAAGCGGACCTCGACATCGTTCGGCTCTACGGTTCCCTGTGAGATTAGATTTTGCAGAGCTTCAAAGAGTTTCCAGGGTTCCCGTAGTCTGGGGCGAAAACTGCCAGTATAAGTTATGGTGAATTTTCCTGCGGAGGGATGCGATGATATATCCATTTGTACCGGATCAAACCCATGAGTAATAGCATATATCGGCTTTCCCTTATGTAGTGCCCCGAGCTTTGCTGCGTACGGCTCAGAGATCGTTACCAAAGCATCAGCTTGGGACAATGTTTTTACTTCCAGCCTTCTATCGATCAGCCTTCTCAGGGAGCTATAGGGGTAGGCATGATCTTGAGACCAAAGGTGAGGGAAGTCGGCAATCCACGGGATTTTATGCTTGATTTTCAGCTCTTCTGCGATAAGATGGCTTATCACCGGCGGAGAGGTACTGATCAAGGCATTAAAATCTTCACCCTGCAAGAGCTCGTTACTTGTACTAAAAGCAAA
>Ga0315548_1004261_pt1 | contig 10379 bp, 12 predicted proteins | sample SalMarSW160110MG_2_FD_202540 | JGI IMG/M metagenome (GOLD analysis project Ga0315548, IMG submission 202540) | Salt marsh sediment microbial communities from the Plum Island Ecosystem LTER, Massachusetts, United States - Salt Marsh Sediment SW1601-110 ... | reverse complement strand
AAGACGGTTGTCGGACACCCCCTGTTTTGGCCGAATAACAAATATGACTTCTCGCTCTCAAAACAGCTGAAAGTTACTAATTTTGTAAAAATTTCTATTGAAATACTCGTCGATACCAATTAAAATGCAGTGTTTTGGACATATAAGGGTACTGCAGTTATGAAAAAAGAAATACATCCAGAATACAATAAGGTGGTGGTTCACTGCGGCTGTGGCAATACTTTCGAGACCCGCAGCACGGCAAAAGAAATCCACGCAGAAATCTGCTCTATGTGCCATCCGTTCTATACCGGCAAACAAAAATATGTTGATACCGCCGGCCGAATAGAACGATTCCAAAAGAAATACGGCACAAGTTACATCAAAGGGACCCTATCTTCTCCGCCGCCCCGACCTGCGTCGGAAGACGCGGGTGCAGGTAAAAAACCGGAAAATGGGGACCCCAAAAAGAACAGAAAAGACCAGCAACAATAGCTGCCTTGCCACGTATAATAGCGCATAGCGTTTAGCATTTGGCTTCTGTTTTCTCGTTATTTGCTGCCCGCTATTCGCTATTTTTACTTTCGGACTTCGTCGGACTTCCCGGCTGCGGTACGTTTCCTGCTTCGGCGGAGCACTTCGCAGAGACGAGCCGCCGTGACGAGCGCCCCGACAAGTTAGCGGACTACATTTATGATTGAAAAAAAAGACAGCTTACTAACAAAGCTCGATGAGCTTGAGGCACGCTTTACCGAAATCGAAAAGCAGATTGCCGAACCGGCAATTGCACGTGACCATACCAAGCTTATAGCGATATCTAAAGAGCAGGGCAAACTAAAAGCGATAGTTACCAAATATCGCAAGTACAAAAAAATCGTCGCTGATATCGAAGATGCCCGGCACATATTAAACGACAGTACGGTTGATGAAGATTTCAAAGCCCTTGCAAAAGAAGAGGAACAACAGCTCGAAGATAAAAAAAATACCATATTTACGGAAATCCAAAACACGCTGGTAATGGCTGATGAGCTGGCTATCGATTCGGTCATAATGGAGATACGAGCAGGCACAGGCGGCGAAGAGGCGGCATTATTTGTGCGGGACCTGTACAATATGTATATGAAATACGCTGACAGCCGCAAGTGGAAGGTCGAACAGCTCGATTTTAGCCCGACAGAAATGGGGGGCTTTCGCGAAGCTATATTCAGTGTCAAAGGCCCCGGAGTATGGGCTGAATTAGGTTATGAAGCCGGCGGCCATCGTGTTCAGCGAGTTCCGCAGACCGAATCGCAGGGCAGAATCCATACCTCCGCTGCAACAGTGGCAGTGCTGCCTGAGCCGGAAGAGCTGGATATCCAGATAAATCCCAATGATGTCATCGAGCATGTCAGCAGGGCCGGCGGACCCGGGGGACAAAACGTCAACAAGGTCAGCAGCGCCATCAAACTCGAGCACATACCGACGGGTATCAGCGTCAGCATGCAGGATGAAAAAAGCCAGCATAAAAACCGCGCCAAGGCCTGGAGAGTTCTGCGAAGCAGGGTTTATGAATACTACGAGAGCAAAAAAAGGGCAGAACGGGATTCACAACGCAAAACAATGATCGGCTCAGGCGACAGGTCCCAAAAAATCAGGACATACAACTTCCCACAAGATCGCGTTACCGACCATAGAATTAACCTGTCACTTTATTGCCTGGATAAAATAATGGCCGGCGATATGGGCGAGCTTATCGCCGCGCTGAAAGATTACGACAGAGAGCAAAGATTAAAAAATCTATAAAGACCACAGACTAAAGACTCAAGCAAAAATAAATGGGAAGAGATTTTAAGAACATAAAGGCGTGGCAGCATGCTGATGATTTGGCCGTTTTGGCATATTCTAAAACCAGATTTTTTCCCAAGGAAGAATTGTACGGAATTACATCTCAACTAAGAAGGGCTGTAGTTTCAGTGCCTACCAATATAGCTGAAGGTGCAAGCAGAGAACACAAAAAGGAATATCTTAATTTTCTATACATAGCCAGAGGCTCATTAGCAGAGACAGAATATCTTTTGCACCTTTCAAGACGGCTTGGATATTTGCAAGACGATAATTATAAAGAAATAGAAAACTTGAGAAAGGAAACAGCCAAAACATTACAAGGGCTTATAAATTCCGTAAGGAAAGAAACCAAAGAGTAAAACCTATACTTGAGTCTGAGGTCTGTAGTCTGGCGTCTGGAGTCTGTCATGATAGTCGTTGTTACCGGAATGGTTGGCGTTGACAAGAAAAGCTACCTTCAAAAAGTATGTCAATTCGCAGCCAACAAAAACAAGGAAGTGCTGCTATGTAACGTCGGCGAAATGATGTACGCCGAAGCGCCCGATATCCCGGCCGGCAAAATCCTTGATATACCAATGAAACGGCTGAGTTCGCTTCGCCGCAGCGTCTTCAAGGATATCGTCGCAAAGGCCAAAAAAGCACCCAATCTTATAGTCAATACTCACGCAACTTTCCGCTGGCGGCATGGATTGTTTCCAGCGGTGGACTTCGACCAAATGCGCCAACTCAACGCCGACATGTATATCTGCCTGATTGATGGCATCATCGCCCTGCACAGCCGGCTCATCGATAAGCACTCTATCGAACATTCCCTTAAAGACTTAATCGTCTGGCGGGAAGAGGAAATTATCGGCACAGAAATGCTCTGCAAAGGAGTTAATGAGTCAGTTCCTTTCTATTGCCTTGCCCGTGGAGCCGAAAAGCCGACCATCGAAACATTTTATAACCTCGTCTTCGACCGCTCATGCAAAAAAGCATATTTGAGTTTCCCAATGACCCACGTTGCTGATATGAAAACCATTCGAGAGGAAATCAACGAATTTCGGCGACTGATGAAACAACTTTTCATCTGCTTCGACCCTGCTGATTTAGAGGAATCTTATCTGCCGCATTATGCACACAAGGCCGCTGAGCAGGGTTCATATTTTGTCGAGACGTCATCATTAGGACGAAAGGTTCGTCTTGAGCTGGCCCAAGTCCAGCAAATCGAACGCGATATCAACAGCCAGATATACGCCCGTGACTTTATGCTCATCGACCAGTCGGATATGATAATCAGCTTCATCCCGACACTACCCGACGGCCGGGCTGCAGTATCCAGCGGAGTCGAAAGAGAGCTCCAGCACGCCCACGAAGCCGCCAAAGAGGTCTTCGTCATCTGGACGGCAAAACAGGCCCCCTCGGTATTCGTTACACAGACAGCTACAAAAGTCTTTAGTAATTCGGCTGAGGCGATAAACTTCTTCAAAGAACAAGAATACATAAAACACTGATTATTGAGACACATAATACAAATGGTGAATACCAACCATCAAATATCAGATAATGAACTGGCTGGTCGTATTGACCATACGCTGCTAAGTGCAACAGCTACAAGTAAGCAAATCAGACAGTTATGCGAAGAGGCGAAAAGTTATGGCTTTTGTGCGGTATCAGTCAATCCACGATGGGTGGCCTTCTCGGCGGAGCAATTGCACGGCTCAAAAGTCAAAGTTAGTGGAGTGGTCAGCTTACCGCTCGGTGCCGATACCACCAAAATCAAAGTCGCTCAGACAAAAGAAGCTATATTTGACGGCGCCGACGAAATAGATATGGTCGCCGACCTGGCAGCGATAATCGAAGGTGATGCAAAATATCTATCCAATCAACTGCAGGTGATACTGAAGGTTTGTCGGTCAATGAGACCTGCTGTTGTGCTGAAAGTGATAATCGAATCAGCAGCTCTTACGCGCGAACAAAAGATATTTGCCTGCCAAGTTGCACAGCAGGCAAGTGTTGATTTTATAAAGACAAGCACAGGGATGAACCCGGCTGGCGGAGCAACGGTCGAAGACATAAAACTGATGAAAGAATCGGCTCAAAGATGTAAAATAAAGGCAGCCGGCGGAATTAGGACCGCAACACAGGCACTGGATATGATTGAAGCAGGGGCAGATAGAATAGGCACTTCTTCAGGAGTGCAGATTATAAATGAGTTCAAGAAAGGTCTGCTAAAATGACAACAGGGACAGTTGTCGAGACAGACAATCATCAAGATGGCTTACGCCAAAGCATTCTTTGCAAACTGCACTACAAAAAAATCCGCGCGGTCATAGATTTACCGGCACTAAGTGAGATTTTCGCCCGCCAAAGAAGTGCATCCATCCTTGGCGGTAATATCTCCAAAGTTGATGCAGACAGATTCAGCTACTGGGCTTCCGAACCCAAAGAATTATTTGAATTCAAAACAGGCCAAAAAGACCCATTCGAAAAATTGCATAAGGCCCTGACGAAATATAACCTTGAACCAGACGCAATACGCAATACGCGATACGCAGGAACGAAATTGCCGAAAGGAATTTTTTGCGGCGGATGGATAGGATATTTTAGCTACGAACTTGGCAGATACATCGAAAAGCTGCCGCAGACCTCCATAGACGACCTTCAAATGCCGCTGATTCGACTGGGCTTTTACGACCGGCTTATTGCCTATGACCACCTAAAAAACAATTTCTGGCTGATTGCCATAAAATTGCCGGACGATATCGAAAAACCACAGGAAAAATTAGCAGCTCTCGAAAAATTACTAACTCAATCCCAGAGAATCCGCGTAAAACGACCTGCACCTGCTGACCTTGAAACAATAGATTTTTCGCAAATTAAATGCAATATGAATAAAGACTATTACCTGCGGATGGTCGAGAAAATAAAGCGATATATCTATGACGGCGATGTTTACCAGATTAACTTCTCACAGCGATTTGAATGCGATTACAACGCCAGCCCGATAGACCTTTTTCACTGGCAAAACTATTTCAACCCAAGTCCATACGCAGCTTATATCGACGGCGGCAGCTTTCATATAGTAAGCGCTTCGCCTGAGATGTTCATCACAATTACCGATTGTCTTATTCGAACCAAGCCAATTAAGGGTACCCAGCCATATATAGCAAACGCTGCTCAAACAAACAAAAAAAATTACGATGTGCTGCTAACCAGCGAAAAAGAAAAAGCAGAGCTCAACATGATAATCGACCTCGAGCGAAACGATGTAGCCAGAATCTGCGAACCAGGGACCAGAAAAGTAATTCAGCCGAGAACAATTGAAACATATCCGACCGTTTTTCACGCTGTGGCAACCGTGGCCGGCCGGCTCCGCAACGAAATTACATTCTGTGATATCCTAAAGGCGATGTTTCCCGGCGGTTCTATCACCGGCGCTCCAAAAATCCGCTCAATGGAAATCATTGACGAGACCGAGCCGACAGCCAGAGGCGTTTACACCGGCAGTATCGGCTATATCGGTATTGATGGAAGTGTCTGCTTGAATATTACCATCAGAACGATTATCATCAAAAACCAACCCGTCCTGAGCAAGGTCGAAGGAAAGGCCTTTGCACAGACCGGCGGCGGAATAGTCGCAGACTCCGACCCGCAAGCCGAATGGGACGAAACTATCACAAAAGCAAGAGCGCTCCTGGCAGGAATAAAAGCTACGCAGCAGAACAGAATACGGATAAAGGATATTCAACAGATAAATGCAAAATCCAAAGCACGAAATAATAGAAAAACTCGAAGCACGAAACTCTAAATCCTAAACAATATCGAAACTCAAATGTCCAAATGTTCAAAACTTATTGTTTTGGTCATTTGAATTTGTTTAGGATTTAGATATTAGAATTTTGAATTTGATAACGGCTTTGTTTCGGATTTTATACAAGCTAAGATGTCGGAAAAAGTTTTCTTAAATGACCGATTAGTTGATATCGATAAGGCCTGTGTGTCGGTTACCGACAGCGGATTTCTGTACGGGGCTGGGCTTTTCGAAACGATGCGAGCCAACAACGGCGTTGTCTTTTCACTTAAAGACCATCTGGACAGATTGTCTTTTAGCGCAAGGGCTTTATCTATTCCAATAGAAGAAGCCTACGACAGAAAACATATCACTGATGCCACCTATAAACTGCTCAAGGCAAATAAATTAACAGAAGCACGCCTTCGGCTGACTGCAACATCCGGGCCAATGGCCAAAGCGGATGAGCAGCACAAGCCAACACTTCTTATCACCGCCACGAAATTAAATCCCTATCCGCCCGAATACTATAAAAATGGCGTTATGATTGTGCTGTCCCCGTTCAGGCAGAATACTGCTGAGCCGATTTACGGACACAAAACAACAAGCTATTTCTCACGTATCCTCGCGCTGAAGCTGGCACACCAAAAGCAAGCAGCAGAGGCATTGTGGTTCACGGTGGATAATCGCCTCGCCGAAGGGTGCATAAGTAACGTGTTTTTGGTTAAGGATTCGGTACTGTATACCCCGCCTATAAGAACGCCGGTATTGGCAGGCGTCGCCAGAAAAACCGTTTGCCAAATCGCCTTAAGAAATTCCATCAACTTTGTCGAAAAGGATTTATCTATAGACGATTTGCTGGCCGCCGACGAAGTCTTTCTGACAAATGTAATTATGCAGATTCTGCCGGTATGCAAGATAGAAAAACACGATGTAGGTAACGGCAAGCCCGGCCCAATGACTGAAAAGCTGCGAAAATACTTTGACGAGTTTATCAAAAATGAATGTCAAAAAAATAACCTTATATGAATGGAAATAAAAATGCAAAACATAGATATTACTCGACGATTGAGTAAACTTATGCCAACAGGAGCGCTGTTAATTGCCTTTATATTTGCCGCTGTGTTACTTGCTCAAGAGAAAGAAAAGGAGAAAAAACAAGAGGAGAATATGAGTATCGGCGACCGCTTTCACCACGAGACCTGCATGACATGGAAAGGCGCTATTGGGGACATGCTCAGCAAAAAACCCCCGGAACCGCCTCAGTATAAATCCTACCCGAAGGCAGAAAAGATACAATTACCGAAGCCTGAGTATTCCGGGATGACCGTCGAAGAAGCCCTTAAGAAACGCCGTTCAATACGCAATTATTCCACAAAGCCCATTAGCAAAGAGCAACTGTCACAGCTTTTATTCGCCGCCCAGGGGGTAACGGGAAAAATGTATGGCAAAGCTCTGCGTACAGCACCATCAGCTGGCGCTTTATATCCTTTTGAAATTTACGTGGTCGTTAATAATGTGCAGGATTTGCCGAGGGGTATCTATCACTATTCGGTATTAGACCACACAATTGAGTTGGTCAAAGCTGGTGATTTCCGCGACCAAATCACCGATGCAGGCATGAAGCAAGAGACGTTAGGTAAATCCGGCGCAACCTTTATCCTGTCAGCGATTTTTGACCGTGTCCGTTACAAGTATGGAGAAAGAGGCATGCGATATGTATATATGGAAGCCGGGCACATCAGCCAGAATATATATCTTCAGGCAACCTCATTGGGGCTGGGCTCTGTTTGTGCCGGCGCGTTTTTAGATGAAAAAGTTAACCAATTGATTGATGTTGACGGCAAAAAAGAAGCTGTGATTTATCTGCATCCGGTCGGCTGCTTATGAGACGTCAGGATATTAATTACGCTGTGAGCATCCTGTTGTTAGTTTCTATTGCTATCACGGCAATAACGGGTTATATCCAGGCGCAACTGGACCTTCGCAGGTTTGTTCCGCACCGGTACTTTGCTTATATTACGCTGGCTCTTGCCGCCATCCACGTATATCTTAACGCTGGAAAGCTCTGGCGATACAGCCGGGGAAAGTTTAAAAGAAAAACATTATGAAAGTAAAAGATATTGCAAATCAAATCGAAAGAACAGTCCCGCTTGATTTGGCGCAGGACTGGGACAATGTCGGACTGCTTATTGGCGACCCACTGAAGAACGTAAAAAATATATTATTAACTATCGATGTTACGAAGGACGTTCTCGCAGAGGCAAAGAAATTAAAGGCCGACCTGATTGTAAGTTACCACCCTATTATTTGGGACGGTCTAAAGAAAATCACGGCTGACAGCCAAAGCACTGTTGTCTATGATTTGGCTCGATGTGGGATTGCTGTTTTTTCAATACATACGGCTCTGGACGCTGCCATAGGCGGAGTGAACGACGGCCTTGCGGAAATTATCGATATCCGTGACGCAAAACCTATCGGTGATTATGTCGATAGTGCCATTGGTGACAATTATAAACTTGTTGTCTTCATCCCCATCAAGTCGGTGGAGAAGGTTTCAGATGCGATTTTTGCCGCCGGCGCAGGTAAAATCGGAAACTACAGCCATTGCGGCTTCGCAGCCGTGGGAGCAGGCAGCTTTTTGCCTCTGAAGGGCGCAAAGCCTGCTATAGGGAAAAAGGGTAGGATAGAGGCGGTGCCGGAGATAAGATTCGAGACGATTGTACCCCCTGAAAAACTTGAAGATTGCATCACAGCAATAAAAAACGCACATCCTTACGAGACACCCGCCTTTGACGTCTTTAAACTCTACAACCCTCAGACTAAATTCGGCCTGGGCAGAATCGGCAAGCTGGCCAAACCTATGCGGACCGAACAAATAATAAGGAGAATAAAAAAATTCACCGGAGCGAAAGCCATCGGCATGATCGGAGATGAAAAGCGCCTGGTAAAAACAGCTGCAGTTTGTGCCGGCTCGTGCGGCAAGCTCATCGATTTGGTCATCGCCGCAAAGGCCGATTTGTACTTGACCGGCGAACTAAAACATCATCAGGCATTAGCCGCACAAGAAGCCGGCTTGACCTGCATCTGTCTAAGTCATAGTGTCTCGGAACGCTTTATATTAAAAAATTTCGCTAAACAATTGCAAAAAAAGCTGAAAAAAGTAATAATAAAAATCAGTAAAAAAGACGCAGACCCCTTTAGATGGAAAGAAATATGACAGAAGAACACGAACGAGCGATGCCCGTCCGCCGTAGCTTCAGCGAAGGCGGAAGCAATGAGCCGACGGTTGAGTCGGTTATAGAAGCGGTTTTATTTACCAGCGATGAGCCGCTCTCTGCGGAACGATTAGCTAATATCGTCGAGACCTCTGCAAAGCAAATCCACCACCACATTCAAACCTTAAATGACAAATACCAGGCCAACAATAATGCCTTTAGAATAGAACAAATCGCCAGCGGCTATCAAATGCTCACTTTAAGTCCTTACAACTATTGGCTTAAAAAATTGCTTCGCGCCCGCAGCGACAGCAAGCTAAGCCCCGCGGCGTTGGAGACGCTTGCGATAATTGCGTACAAACAGCCGGTTATGCGAGCCGACATAGAAGCCATCAGGGGCGTTGCAGCCGGCGAGATAGTTCGGGCTCTTTGCTACAAAGGACTGGTCAAAATCGCTGGCCGGGCCGAAGTCTTAGGCAGACCAATGCTATACGGCACAACAAAAAAGTTCCTTGAAGTTTTCGGCCTGAACTCACTCAAAGACCTGCCCAAAATCGAGGAACTAAAAAAACCCCCCTCCCAAAAATAATATTATGTATATTGCGTAAATATGAATTGAAAACGCTCAATACAAAAAGGTAAATTCTAATTTTCCTCTATAGTATCGAACAGTGTTCTGCTCGCCAGTCCCCGGCAGCTTTTGCAATCGCATATCCCAACACGTCTTAGATGTGATGTCCCCGCAAGTCTTTTGGTCTCAATCAACTTCGCACCTTTCGCCTCCATCTTACGAAGGGCTAATCTCGCCTCTCTTTTATTATGTGAACCCACCGCATCGACTACGACACTGACTCTTTTGCCTCGCTGCAGCAACCCCAGTGCCGTTGCCATAACAGCACCTTCGGCACTGGCACCAATCAGAATAAACTCACCGGCTCGCACCTCACTGAGCAGCCTTTCAATCCGTGGCTCTTCAAATGGGTCGACGCAACGCTTGTGAAGAATAACCTGCCTGTACTGCCACAGCATGCCCCTGGGCAAATCGGTACTGCCGTCTGCAGGAAAGTTTATCCGGTCCCTCAGCAGCGTATATCGTATCTTTTTCTGTCCCTCTGTGCCATCAATACAATAATCAATAGCACCGTTACCGTTGTTATCTGGATAAACCTCAGCAGTCGAGATGATTGGGACATTCCCAGCTCGCGCCCACGCCATTACCCTGCGAATATGTGCCAATACCCTCCTGTGGTTTCTTATGCACGCCTTGCCCCCCGCCAAGAGGAAGTCTTTTTGTGTATTGACGTCAATCAATATCTGCTTGCGCCGCGCTCTAAATACTTGGAGAATCATTTTCCGATCTCCTTACCTTTAGTCTGCGCTGTTGTCCTACAAATAAATACGCATCAACTAAGAACCGGTTCACCTTTTTTATCGATTTGTCCTCGCAACACCTTTAATCACGATACAAACAAACGACCATCCCAGACCTTACCTAAAGCCCCTACTTTTTGTATAATAGTGTCATCGAATCTATGTTTCTGTGCCTTTTGAGAACGCAAAGGGACAATATGGCTCGAAGATTAAAA
>Ga0315548_1004259_pt1 | contig 10381 bp, 5 predicted proteins | sample SalMarSW160110MG_2_FD_202540 | JGI IMG/M metagenome (GOLD analysis project Ga0315548, IMG submission 202540) | Salt marsh sediment microbial communities from the Plum Island Ecosystem LTER, Massachusetts, United States - Salt Marsh Sediment SW1601-110 ... | reverse complement strand
ATCAGCTACCACGACTGGGGCAACGACGACCTGAAGTATGTCTACCAGGATGCCTCCGGCTGGCACATCGAGACCGTAGACGCAGGGCTGGGTCTCTGTGGCGGCTACACCTCCCTGGCCCTGGATGGGGATGGCTATCCGCACATTAGCTACTTCGACTACACCAACCGTGATCTGAAGTACACCTACCAGGACGCCTCCGGCTGGCACATTGAGACCGTGGACAGCGAAGGGGATGTCGGCGGGCACACCTCCCTGGCCCTGGATGGGGACGGGTATCCGCACATCAGCTACTACGACAAAACCACCTGCGACCTGAAGTACGCCTACTACCTGGCCCTCTACCAAGTCTACCTACCCATTATACTCAAGGAAGACTAAATAACCGACAACAACTACGACGTTAAGGACGTATCCTTGTCCACCAAAGGCCGATGCAAGATCGAGTGGGCGGAGCAGGAGATGTCGGTGCTGCGGCCATAGCCGATCTGCCCATTTAGGGCGATTATATGATCAATCCTGCCAAGTCGGAAGGACGTTGCCTGTCCGCTCCGCCTTCGAGCTTGCGAGAGCTTCACACAACAAGTATTTTGTATAGCGTGATCATGGGGGAAACATGAGAAGAAATAAGCTATGGCTCTTGAAAGCTGTGCTGTCTTGCGCTATGGTGGTCCTCATCGCCACCCTGGTGGCGGCCACAGCCCTGATGGGATGTGCACATATTCAGGCGAGTCTGGACAGAACGACGCCTGATCTCAAGGCCACAGAGACCGTGGTAGCACATGGCGTGGTGGCGACGTTCACTGCGCAAGTGCCAACTCCCACCCTCACGCCAGTAGCCACAACTACACCCGTCGTCACACATACGCCTACCGCCACGTCTGGGCCCACAGCTATGCCTACTGGGACCCCAACTACCGCGCCCACCGTGACGCCTACTGTGACGCCCACCGTGACGCCCACCGTGACGCCCACAGCTACACCGACAAAGACCGGTACTTCCACACCGACCAAGACACCTACAGCGACCTACACCCCAATGCCGACGGCTACCGCTACAACTCCTACGCCAACACCATCGTTGACAGCGACTCAAGTCCCTTGCCAATTGAGCTTGTTGAGCCCAGTGAATGGGGCATCGCTTGGAGACGAAACGAGTGTCGTAAAGCTACAATGGGAATTCGACAGACCGCTGACTACGCACGAATATTTCTTCGTCAACGTAACCTATCCGCACCGTGGACAGACCTGGTACGACGGCACGTGGGTGGACCCATCTCGTCGAATCCCCTCGGGGACGCGGGACACGAGCTGGGAGCTGGGCGATTACCTTTGCACGGACGCTTTATCAGATACCGGCTGCTTCAGTTGGGGCGTGGCCGTCAAGCGGAGGAGAGGGGGCGAGCCAGATCTGAACGACGAAGTCGAGTGCCTCAGCCCGACCTGGTCCTTCTGCTGGTCTGGGTGCGAGAAACAGCCGACGTCTACACCGGTGGAGCCGACACCAACGCCCGGGGTGGGTCCTCCAATGCCAGTGACAGTGGAACCAACTTATCCCCCACTACCTACATCCACGCCCACATCCGAACCCTATCCTCCACTGCCCACGCCCACATCGGAGTCTTAGTGGAACAACGTAACAGAGAAGCTGGCGTTTCTGTACGCACATAGCGAAAGGAGGATTTCTATGATTAAGCTGACAACCAAGCGGGTTACTTTCTTACTCACCAGATTGCTGTATCTCACGATAGCCTCTGTTCTTCTGGTGGCCCTTCTGACCACCCTTGAGCGAGGCCTCTCTCCTGCTCTTCGGAGCAGGCTGACCTCTTCATCCCAGGCCGCTAACCTTCACCAAACTGAAGAAGGCACCTGGACAACCTACAACACCTCCAACTCAGGGTTGGCGTATGATTACGTCTTGTCCATGGCCGCAGACGGAGAGGGAAACATGTGGTTCGGTACTCTCTGGGGGGGAGTCAGCGTGTTCGACGGTGAGAACTGGACGACCTACACCCCTGAAAACGCCTGCCAGCGGGGAGACCAGGTCACTGCTATCACCAAGGACACCCGGGCTGGGAGTGAATACGTCCCCGTAGGCTTCGCCAGCCGAGAGGAGGCCGATGCTGCCCTTGCATCCGGCTATGTCATGTTCGGGGATGATCTCACCCCGTATCGCTACTCATCGTGGAGGGAGAAAGAAGCCCTGAAGTATGCTTACCAGGACGCTTCCGGCTGGCATATCCAGACCGCGGACAGCGAGGAGGATGTCGGCGAGTACAGTTCCCTGGCCCTGGATGAGGGTGGGTATCCGCACATCAGCTACTACGACGCCACCAACGGCGCCCTGAAGTACGCCTACCAGGACGCCTTCGGCTGGCACATTGAGACCATCGACAGTGGGTATCGACAGTGGTGGGGGGAGGAGATCGGCAGGTTTACATCCCTGGCCCTGGATGAGAGCGGCTATCCGCACATCAGCTACTTCGACTCGAGCTACGAAGACCTGAAGTACGCCTACCAGGACGCCTCTGGATGGCACATCAAGACCGTGGACAGCGGAGGTAGCTGCACCTCCCTGGCCCTGGATGAGGATGGGTATCCGCACATCAGCTACTACGACGAAGGCTACGGGTACAAGAACCTGAAGTACGCCTACCAGGACGCCTCCGGCTGGCACATCCAGACCGTGGACAGCGAGATGGGTGTCGGCTCCACCTCCCTGGCCCTGGACGGGGACGGGTATCCGCACATCAGCTATCGTGGCGGGGGCCTGAAGTATGCCTACCAGGACGCCTCCGGCTGGCACATCGAAACCGTGGACAGCGAGGGGAATGTCGGCTACTACACCTCCCTGGCCCTGGATGGGGACGGGTATCCGCACATCAGCTACTACGACGCCACCAACAGAGACTTGAAGTACGCCTACCAGGACGCCTCCGGCTGGCACATCGAGACCGTGGACAGCGAGGGAGATGTCGGCTGGGACACCTCCCTGGCCCTGGATGGGGACGAGTATCCGCACATCAGCTACTATGACGACACTAACGGCGACCTGAAGTACGCCTACCAGGACGCCTCCGGCTGGCACATCGAGACCGTGGACAGCGTGTGGCGTGTCGGCAGGTATACCTCCCTGGCCCTGGATGGGGACGGCTATCCGCACATCAGCTACTGCTCGTATAGTCCCGGCTCTATTAAAATCGCCCCACCTTTACGGCAGGATGTCTTTGCGGGCACACCTGTTTATGCTGTAGAGACATTGGTGCACAGGATTGTCCACGCCATCGCCATAGACACGACGGGTAACAAGTGGTTCGGCACCGAAGGCGGGGTGAGCGTGCTCGATGACGGCGGCACCCCCCACGACAAGAGCGACGATACCTGGACAACCTATACCACCTCGAACTCTGGGCTGGCGTTTAACACGGTCTCTGCCGTCGCCATAGACCATGCGGGGAACAAGTGGTTCGGCACTAAGGTGGGCGATGCGTATGGGTACGGCGTGAGCAGATTTGATGGGGTGAGCAGTTGGACGACCTACGACAAGAGTTCAGGGTTGGCGGATAACGCCATCAATGCCATCGCCGCAGACCACTCAGGCAACGTGTGGGTCGGCACCGTGTGGGGCGGGGTGAGCAAGTTCGACGGAAGCAACTGGACGACCTACAACACCTCAAACTCAGAGTTGGCCAGCAACTACATCCGATCCATCGCCATAGACAGCGCCGATGTGAAGTGGTTTGGCGGGTGTATCGGAGTAGAGTGGTGTGGAGGGGACTGGTTCAGATGCGATGCTGCGGCGGTGAGCCAATTCGACGACAGCGCCTGGACACCCTATATCGCCGGCTCGAGTGGACTTGTAGGCACCGCGGTCAATGCTATCGCCATAGACTGCGAGGGGAACAAGTGGTTCGGCACCAGTTATGCTGGGGTGAGCAAGTTCGATGGGGTGAATTGGACGACCTATAATACTGCCAACTCTGGGCTGGCAAATAATTACGTCACTGCCATCGCCGTAGACAACGAGTGCAACATTTGGTTCGGCACCTATGCTGGTGGGGTAAGCAAGTATACCCCTCCCACCCCTACGCCCACGCCCACTCCAACAGCAACGCCAACTCCCACAGCAACGCCAACCGAAACTAGCACGCCGACGCCTACCCCAACCTCAACCCGGACGCCCACGCCAACCGAAACCCCCTCGATTCACTATCTATATGTGCCGCTGATCATGAAGCACTATTCTCCCCTGCCGTAAGGTCGGGCTCCCTGCAGGGCTGTTCAGTTCTAAGCAGATTCGGCTTCTCAACCATCGGGAGGAAGAGACGGCAACGTTTCGAGTGGGGGATGGGGTAATCTTTGAGATGATCCTAGAAACCACTGAGCACAAACTGAATTCAGCGCGCCTGTATATCGGTATTTACGATAGTCAGGAGAGGTACATCTTCAGGTTTGGGACTGACTTCATGGTGGCTGAGCCTTTGAAGATCGCAGGCAGGAATCTTGTCCATTGTTACTGGGACGCGTGTCGACTTGTTCCAGGTATCTATTCCATGATCTTGACTCTTAAAGAGCCAGAGCCATCGAACACGAAACTAGATAAGATAGTGGATGCTATGGCATTCGAAGTGCGTCCATCTGACATTTATGGGACGGGTAGGTTTGACAAAGAAGCAGGATTGGTTATCCCAGAAGGAAGATGGGAGTTGAGTCCTATTTAGATTGCTTAACGCTATAGTTAGGAGGGGGGAAGTGAGCGGCCTCGCAGATCAGAATTATGAGGTAATTGTTATCGGGGGTGGGTTCTATGGCTGCTGCATTGCGCTTTTTCTACGCCATTCCTTTCAACGCATCGCCATTATTGAAAAAGAAGCCGATCTGCTGACCCGCGCCTCGTACCTCAATCAGGCGCGTGTCCATCACGGCTATCACTACCCCAGGAATATCATTACCGCATTGCGCTCTAGCATTAACTTCCCTCGCTTCGTGTTCGATTTCCGTCACTGCATTGATGGCAGTTTCACCATGGTGTATGCAATCGCGCGCAATAATTCGAAAGTCAGCGCCTTTCAGTTCCGGAGATTCTGCGAAAGCATCAATGCACCCATCAAACAAGCGCCGCAGTCAATTTGCAATCTGTTCAACAGGTCGTTAATCGAGGCAGTTTTTACCGTACGAGAGTATGCTTTGAACGCGGTCAAATTGCGTCAGTGGATCAAACAACATCTCGAAGCCGCTGGCATTCACGTTCTGTTCAGAAAAAAGGTGCAAAGGGTAACCGCTGACCAGAATGACCATGTAGCTGTGGTTCTAGATACTGGTGAGTGTCTGGTCGGACAACATGTATTCAACTGCACATACTCCCAGATCAACACCTTGCTGCGTAATTCTGGGATTCCGTTGCTGCCGCTGAAGCACGAATTGGCAGAAATGGCTCTGATTGAAGTCCCCGATGAGCTGAAAAGACTGGGGATTACCGTGATGGATGGGCCGTTTTTCGCAACCTTCCCCTTTCCCCCCCGTAGTTTACACTCTTTGAGTCATGTTCGCTATACACCTCACACTGAGTGGTACGACGAGGAGTATTATCGGGACGCCCATCACTATCTGGAAACCGCTCAGATCCAATCAAGAAGTGTCTTTATGCTCAAGGATGCACAGCGTTACCTACCTCTTTTGCGCGAAGCGAGACACGTTGAATCGCTTTTCGAAATCAAAACTCTTTGGGCCCAAAACGAAATCGACGATGGTCGGCCCATTGTTTTCCGCAAGGATCATGGTGTCAAGAACTTCTCTACCATTATGGGTGGTAAAATCGACAACATTTACGACATCATTCAGGCATTGAGAGAATTTCAGGCATATTGTAAAGACACCAAGAGCAGTCAATCCTCTTGGTGGTTTGCCTGAGGTGCTGAAGGGAAATATGGAGACGTGAAAAACTCCAGTATTCTGGTTTCGGTTTCAGTCGTGGTTAGCAACGACAATGAAATCGTCGCCGAGTTTGTCGAACAGACCAGCGCAGTTTTGTCGGAGAAGTACGAGTACTATGAATTGCTGTTGGTTGATAACGGCTCAACAGATGGCAGTGATCTGACGGTTCAGGCCCTTCAACAACGGATACCCAATGTCCGTTTGATTGGACTCTCAAGGCCCTACGATAAGCAGACTGCCTTAGCCGCCGCACTAGACCACAGCATCGGGGATTATGTGGTTATCATGGAAATGGACCACGACCCACCGGACATGATCCCAACCTTGATCACCAAAGCAATCTCGGGCTATGACGTTGTCATTGGCGAGCAGATCGGTGACGAGTCGGGCTTTTTCCTCGATAAATGGCTGACCAGCTTGTTCTGCAGGTTGTCCAGCAAAATCCTGGGCTATCCAATTGAACTCAGGCCTTCTTATTTCCGGGTCATCAGCCGGCAAGTCGTCAATGCGATCACTCGCATAAGGAACAAGAGCCGCTACCTGAAATATCTCAATGTACAGGTCGGCTTCAGGCACACCTATGTTCCATACCAGCGGATCCACCGCCGTCGCGCTCGCCATGAAAGGAATCGTCTGTTCAGGTCGATCTTCTACGCTATCGGTATGATCACTGCTAACTCTGCCATCCCGCTGCGGCTGGCCGCCCTGGTGGGGTTGTTTGCTAGTTTTCTCAACTTGCTGTACTTTGGCTACATCTTTATCGTCACGCTGGTCAATGAGCGACTGGTGGAAGGATGGCTCACGAGCTCGGTCATGAATACGACCATGTTCTTCTTCGTGTTTTTGATCCTAACCGTGCTATCGGAATATATTGCCCACATCCTTGAAGAAACCAGAGACCAACCCTTGTATTTCATCAAGTACGAAACCAGCAGCACGACCTCAATTTACACGGACGAAAAGCTAAACGTGGTCTGATCGGGAGATACCATGACTACTGCTCTCATTGGCCACACCGGGTTCGTAGGCAGCACGTTACGCTCCCCAACCCTTGAGCGGTATTGGTTCTAGAACTGAACAACCCTGGGCTCCCTGGATGATAAGGATGGTTCCATGAGTAAACAGACTCTCAGGTGGCTCACCGCTGTACTTGGCAGGTTGTCGTATTGCCTGATCGCCTGCGTTCTTGCGGTGGCCTCCATGCTTACCCTCGAGCGTGGGCTACCTCCTGCTTTTCTTAGCTCGTTGGCCTTTTCATCCCAAGCTGCTAACCTTCACCAAACTGAGGAGGGCATCTGGACGATCTACAACACCTCCAACTCAGGGCTGGTGTCTGATAATATTAACACCATCGCCATTGATCCGGAAGGGAACAAGTGGTTTGGCACTAACGCTGGGGTGAGCAAGTTCGATGGCGCTACCTGGACGACCTACACCGTTGAAAACACCAGCCAGCCGAGAGACCAGGTCACTACTGTCACCAGGGATACCCCAGTTGGGAGTGATTGGGTCCCCGTAGGCTTCGCCAGCAGAGAGGAAGCCGAGGCTGCCCTTGCACCCGGCTACGTCATGTTCGGGGACGATCCCACTGTGTATCGCTACAAGTTTTATTGGTACAACTATGCCCTGAAGTACGCCTACCAGGACGCCTCTGGTTGGCACATCCAGACCGTGGACAGCGTGGGAGGCGAGTACACCTCCCTGGACTTGGATGGAGATAGGTATCCGCACATTAGCTACTGTGACTACTACGCCAACATGGCCCTGAAGTACGCCTACCAGGACGCCCCCGGCTGGCACATCCAGACCGTGGACAGCGAGGGCGGCTACACCTCCCTGGTCTTGGATGGAGATAGGTATCCGCACATTAGCTACTATGACTACGCTAACTGGGACCTGAAGTACGCTTGCCAGGATGCCTCCGGCTGGCACATCCAGACCGTGGACAGCGAAGGGGATGTCGGCAGCTATACCTCCCTGGCCCTGGATGTGGGCGGGTATCCGCACATTAGCTACTTCGAGGACACCAAATGGGACCTGAAGTACGCCTACCAGGACACCTCCGGCTGGCACATCCAGACCGTGGATAGCAGAGGAGATGTCGGCGGCTACACCTCCCTGGCCCTGGATGCGGGCGGGCATCCGCACATCAGCTACCACGACTACCTCTGGGGGGGTCTGAAGTACGCCTACCAAGATGCCTCCGGCTGGCACATCCAGACCGTGGACAGCGAGGGGGATGTCGGCAGCTATACCTCCCTGGCCCTGGATGCGGGCGGGCATCCGCACATCAGCTACATCGATTTCACCAACTACGACCTGAAGTACGCCTACCAAGACGCTTCCGGTTGGCACATCAAGACCGTGGACAGCGGGGGGAGTGTCGGCTGGGATACATCCTTGGCCCTTGATGGGAACGGCTATCCGCACATCAGTTACCACGACTGGGGCGACTTTGACCTGAAGTATGCCTATCAGGATGCCACTGGCTGGCACACCGAGACCGTGGACAGCGAGGGGGATGTCGGTCAGTACACCTCCTTAGCCCTGGATGAGGATGGGTATCCGCATATCAGTTACCGCTCGTGTAGTTCCGGCTATATTGAGATCGCCCCACCCTTACAGCAGGATGTCTCCGCTGGCACACCTGTTTATGCTATAGTAGGATTGGCGTCCAATCGTATCACTGCCATCGCCATTGACCGGGAAGGGAACAAGTGGTTCGGTACGGATAAAGGAGTGAGCAAGTTCGATGAGACTGCCTGGACGACCTATTACACCTCAAACTCTGGTCTGGCGAGTAACTATGTCTCTGCCATCGCCATTGACCAGGAAGAGAACAAGTGGTTCGGCACCTCGGGCGGGGTGAGCAAATTCGATGGCACTACCTGGATGACGTATAACACCTCAAACTCTGGTCTGGGGTCTAATTCCGTCTCTGCCATCGCCACAGACAACTCCGGCAATGTATGGGTTGGCACCTTATCTTATTCCAGCACCTCTGGCGGGGCGAGCAAGTTCAATGGCGCCACCTGGACGACCTATAACACCTCCAACTCAGGTTTGGCGAGTAACTATGTCCAGTCCGTCGCCATTGACCACACCGATGTCAAGTGGTTTGGAGGGTGTAAGGGGTGGATACACGAATGGAGCCCGGGACCTTATTATTGCGAGGCGGCTGCAGTGAGCCGATTCGATGGCACGAACTGGACAGGCTACATTGCCGGGGAGAGTGGCCTTGTAGGCAAGAAGGTCAACATTATCGCCATAGCCTGTGGGGGGAAGAAGTGGTTCGGTACTGACGCTGGGATCAGCGTCTTCGACGGAAGCAATTGGACAACCCATAACACTGCCAACTCTGGGCTGGTTTCTAATCGGGTGAATGCCATCGTCGTTGATAACGTTGGCGACGTGTGGATTGGTACCGACGCCGGGGTGAGCGTATACAGCACCAATGTGTACTATCTATACGTGCCGCTGATCATGAAGCATTATTCTCCCCCGCCGTAAGGTCAGGCTTTCTGAGTGATAGGAGAGGTTCCACGACTTCCTGAGCCGAACTGACAGCACTCTGGAACAACTGTCTTTTGACAAGACCTCTCCGTTGTGATAAACTATTATCTGTCGAGAGCGGGGAAAGAGAAACTTTTAGTAGACTGCTTACGCGGAGGTGAAGAGCTAATGGAGAATCTACCAATGACCAGAAGAATCTTAAATCTTATCTTGGCTGTCCTTTTTCTACTTCTCCCCTGCCTTACTTTCGCCGAGGAGCCAATGCCGACGACAACCGACCCAGCTCCTACTTCATCCCCCCCAACTTTGGGGGGGAAAGAGGGGGGGCTGGACGCGATGGAGTTCAAGGCGGGCGAGATCATTGTCAAGTTCAGGGAGGGCATTTCGCAAGCTAGTATCCAGTCAGTGCTCCTCGCTGAGGACTTGGAGATTCTGGACGAGCTGGGCCAACTTGGCATCCTGCTGCTCTCCGTGCCCAAGGGGCAGGAGTTGGAGAAGATAGAGGAACTAAAGCACAACCCTCTGGTGGAGTACGCCGAACCCAACTGCGTCGTTCAGATTGCAGACCCTATCGCAATCGAGCCCGGTTACAGTCTTCGCGCTCTGGATGTCATCCCCGATGATCCGTATTTTCCCTGGAACCTGTCCAAAATTGGAGCCCCTGCCGCCTGGGACATCACCACCGGCAGCGAGAAAGTCGTTATCGCTGTCATTGGTACGGGTGTTGATCTCGAGCACCCCGAGTTGAAAGATAAGATATGGACAAATCCTGGGGAGACGGGCACGGATATGAACGGGAATGACAAGGCGACCAATGGGATCGACGACGATAGGAATGGCTTTGTAGACGATGTGCACGGCTGGGATTTTGTCAACTGGCACGGCGAACCCCAGGATGATCATTGGCACGGGACCTATGTGGCAAGCATCGCGG
>Ga0315548_1004256_pt1 | contig 10386 bp, 7 predicted proteins | sample SalMarSW160110MG_2_FD_202540 | JGI IMG/M metagenome (GOLD analysis project Ga0315548, IMG submission 202540) | Salt marsh sediment microbial communities from the Plum Island Ecosystem LTER, Massachusetts, United States - Salt Marsh Sediment SW1601-110 ... | reverse complement strand
GAAGGGTTCGATTACCTTCCACCTCGACGACGCAGATTCGACAAACACCGGCAATGCACAGGTCTTCATGATAGCAAAGAGTCGGAATATTGATTCCCAACATTTTTGCTGCTTCTAAGATAGTGGTTCCCATCGGTACCTTAATCTCTTTATCATCTATGGTGACTTTTATTAAGGCGCCAATTGCTTCGGTGCTAATGGGCGGAGTAACGGAAGCTGAGGTTGTACTTTTAGGTGAGCGAGTTACTTCTTTGAAAAGAATTTTATCTTCTTCTGACATTTGTTTCTCCTCAAAACTCTTCTTGTGGGATACGACCCAGAATTTCCGATCCGAAATTTTCTATAATAGAAATGAAGGCGTTAGGGCTCGATTGTCCCAGTCCACATTTTGATGCTAACTGAATCGTTTCGCCAAGTTTCTTTAATTCGTTCAGGTAGGCAACAGAACATTTTCCCTGTTTCAATAATTTGATACCTTCGAGCAATTTAGGATTACCCAAACGACAGGGGGTGCATTGTCCGCAGGATTCCTCGACGAAAAATTCTAGGAAATTCTCGGCCACCTGTAGCATATCTCGGTCTGGCCCAAAAATGATAACCGAACCACCAGTCCCAATATCTTCATAGGCGATTGTGTGTTCAAAATCTTTTCGGGCAATACACTGACCTGAAGCACCGCCAATCTGGACGGCTTTGGCATTTTCACCGCCGACTTCTTTGAGCAATTTGGTAATTGTAATTCCGAACGGTAATTCATAGATGCCTGGTCGTTCGCAATCACCAGAGACACTGAGAATTTTGGTGCCGCGCGATTTCTCGGTGCCTAATTTCTTAAACCAATCGGAATCCTTGCCAACAATCAGCGCAGCAGTGATGAAGGTTTCGATATTATTCACGATAGTTGGATTACCCTGAAATCCAGTATCAACCGGAAATGGGGGGCGGTTGCGGGGTTCACCGCGATAACCCTCTAATGATTCGATCAACGCGGTCTCTTCACCACAGACATAGGCGCCAACGCCCATACGAATTTCGATGTCAAAGTTGAATCCCTCTTTTTGAAGAATATTATTACCGAGGAGATTTTGATTACGTCGTTTATCCAAAGCCTTTTCCAGATATTTGCGCATATACAGATACTCACTTCTAAGGTAAATAAAGCCCTTACTTGCTCCGATCGCATAGGCGCCAATGGTCATTCCGTCTAAAAGAAGGCCGGTTTTTTCGTAGAGCAGCATCCGATCCTTGAAAGTCCCCGGTTCACCTTCATCAGCATTGCAAACGACATATTTTTTATCTCCTTTGGCGGCTCCGGCTAATTGCCATTTAATAGCTGTCGGAAAACCAGCTCCGCCGCGACCTTTTAACCCTGAATCCCGAATTACGCCGATAATTTCCGAACGGGATATTGATAAAGCTTTTTTCAGTGGTTCTACTGCTTCGATTTTATTGTCCAAAATCGGTCCGGTCTTTTTTATATCAGAGGGAACTACTTCCGGGAACTCGCTTTTTAGGAAATCCCGCCGACAATCGGCAATAATCTGGGATACTTTATCGGGTGTTACTCGCGAAAAAAGACGATCATTAATTAACAAAGCCGGGCCCTGGTCACACATCCCAAGGCAATTGGTGTACGCAAGAGTAAACAGATGATCGCGGGTTGTATCGCCAAATTTAATGCCTAATTCATTTTCCAGTTGGCGGGCTGTGTTTGTTTTTCCGGCAAGGTCACAGGAGATTGTTTGGCATAATCGAATTACGTACTTGCCCTGGCGTTCTTTTGTCCGGAAGAAAGAGTAAAAGCTGGCTACTCCTTCAACTTCAACCGGGTGAATGCCTAAAGCATGTGCCGTTTCTTGCAGAATTATATCCGGTAAGTAGCCATATTTTTCTTGAAGATCCTGCAGCATGGGCAATAATGCCGAACGATCAGCACCAAACTTAAATTTCAATTTTTCAATTTCCTGATTGATTTTTTGACGATCAATTATGGGCATGGAAATCTTCCTTATTTTTTTAGCAGCAGATTGATTTTCTCAAGGAGTTTACTGGGCATTATTGGCTTTTGGATAAAATCATCAACAGGCGCTAACTCCTCGTCTTTACCAAAATCCATCCCGGTTACCTGACCGATATTGGTTAACATCAGAATTGGTACCGAACTACTTCTTTTTTTTAAAGTTTGAGCCATTACAAAACCATCATCGGGTTGTTCCATAATTACATCCAACAGAACCAAATCGGGATGGCTTGTTTCGAATTTTTCCATTCCCTCTTCAAGAGAATGCGCAGTTGATACCTCAAAGTTATTCTTCTTTAAAACAAGAGCAACGGCAGTAACAAAATCTTCATCATCATCCACAATCAATATTTTCGCCATGCAATGATCTCCCTTTATAATTATTCATTATTTTATATTTTTATCTACAAACCTATTATCCGGCATTGGTTATTCGAAAATTGTCTTTGATTAAATCAGAAGGCTAATAAGGTTATTTATTTTTTTTAAAAAATAAGATAATCCAAAAAGCGCCCTAATTTAGGGAATAAAAAAGAAATGAACATCCAAAAGTTATCACTTTATTGCAATTTTTGGTGAAAGGATAAATTCCTAATGGTACCTTCAACTGGGCAGACAACTGACAGATTGTCTGAGTAGATTTTTGGCATGATATTCGATAATTTTATGTTCGCTTTTCAATAACGGATTAGATCAATAGAAAGGAAATATTATGGCTAAGAAAAATACCGCGAGTACTAAGAAGTCCTACCAATTCAAAGCCGAGTTAACTCGTTTATTGAACATAATTGTTCACTCGCTGTACACCCATCCTGAAATATTTTTAAGGGAACTTGTTTCCAATGCCTCAGATGCCTTGAATAAGGTTCGTTATATGCAGATTACCAATCAGGAAATGCTTGATCCCGGGCAAGAATTGAAGATTACAATTAATCTGGATTCTAAGAAACAACTATTCAGTATTGAAGACTCCGGAATCGGTATGACTGAGGAGGAGTTAGTTCATAATATTGGAACCGTTGCCAATTCAGGGACCTTAAAATTTTTAGAGGAAGTCCAAAAAGATGGAAAATTACCAACTGGTGATTTGATCGGTCAATTCGGAGTCGGGTTTTATTCGGTATTTATGGTCACCGATGAAGTGATAATTGAAACCCGCCATGCCAACCCGAATTCCAAAGGTTATCGCTGGATTTCCGATGGGAAGGGGACTTTTACAGTTGAAGAGATAGATCGCAAGAAGCGCGGGACACTGGTCAGTTTCCGGCTAAAAGATGAGCATAAAGCTTTTAGCGAGGAGTATCGGGTAAAATCGATTATCCAGAAATACTCCAATTTTGTCGATTTTCCAATCGAAATTGGTAAAGAAAAGGTCAATAAAGTTGAAGCTCTCTGGCGGCGTCCGAAAGATGATATCAAAGAAGAGGAATTAATTGAATTCTATAAATTTATTGCCAACGATTTCGAGGCTCCACTTGGGCATCTGCAGCTTTCTTTCGAGGGCGCAGTGAATTTTAAAGCGCTTGTTTTTATTCCGCCAAAGGCTCCTTTGAATCTGTTTTATGAACTCGAAGATAAAGGTTTGCACCTCTATTCTGACCGGATTTTTATTCAGGATGATGCAAAAAACCTTTTACCGGATTACCTAAAATTTGTCCGTGGTGTTGTAGATACCGAAGATCTACCACTTAATATATCCCGGGAATTGACCCAGCACAGCCCGGTTATGGAGAAAATCAAGAGTATTTTAACTACTCGAATATTGTCAATGTTAGAGGAATGGGCGAAAAACGATCCCGGTAAATATGAAAAGTTTTATCACAATTTCGGGATGCTGTTGAAGACGGGTGTTCACACTGATTTTAGCAATCGTGAAAAGATAATCAAATTGCTTCGTTTTGAATCAACACTAAAGCCCAAGGGTGAATTGGTTTCGCTGGAAGATTATGTCTTGCGACTAAAAGAGAAACAAAAGGAAATATATTATCTCACAGGGGAGAACCGGGAAATTCTTGAACGGAATCCGAACCTTGAATACTTCAGGAAAAATGAGATTGAGGTGTTGCTGACAACCGACCCGGTAGATGTGTTTGTCCTACCGGATATTGAGGAATTCGAGAAGAAAAAGCTGAAATCGGTTGAAAAATCAGATCTCAGTCTTGAAGAAATTAAGAAAGAGGATAAGACTTCTTCAGCAGAAGATGCTTTAAACGAAGCCAGTATTAATTCGCTGATTTTGGTATTCAAGAAAATTCTCGGAGACAAAGTCGAAGATGTGACCGCTTCAAAACGATTAGTTGATTCTCCGGTAACTCTGGTTGTTGGCAAAAATGGTTTGGATCCGCAAATGGAGCGAATGATGAAGCTCATGAAACAAGATATTGCTCCACAAAAGAAGATATTGGAAATAAATCCGAAGCATCCCCTGATTCGCAACCTTCACCGTCTGTATATCAGCAATAATCAGGATGTATTGTTACACAAGTCTATTATGCAGCTTTATGAAGCAGCTTTATTGATTGACGGTAATTTGAGTAATCCGGCTGAGTTTGTGCAACGTATGATTGAATTGATGGAACAAGTCACTCAGTAAAAATATTTTCTTGTTTGCTAAATATCTCCAAAGTAGCTCTTGCGAAGGAGATATTTTTTGTCAATATTATTAACGAAACATAGTAGACAGTTATAGATTTAAACAGGTGTGGTAATTATTAATTAGGGTCACTAAATTGTTCGTAGACTGGGTGAGAATAAAAGTCAAAGCTGGCAATGGCGGCAAAGGCTGCGTTGCTTTCCGAAGAGAAAAGCATATTCCCAAAGGTGGCCCCAGTGGTGGAGACGGGGGAGAAGGCGGAAATATTATCGTCCAGGTTGATTCGAACCTTTTCTCTTTGCAAGACCTAAAATATCATAAATCCTATAAGGCTAGTAATGGAATCTCAGGGCAAGGTGGTAACAAGGCTGGAAGCAATGGTGAATCGGTCGTTATCAGGGTTCCCCCGGGAACGATTATTATTGATGAGCAATCAAGGAAGGCTATCGCCGATTTAGTCAATGATAATGATTCTTATATAGTAGCCAGAGGTGGTAAAGGTGGACGGGGGAATATGAACTTTGCGACACCTACAAATCGAGCGCCACGTTTTGCCGAGCCTGGTCAACCCGTTGAAGAAAAGGAATTAATATTCGAATTGAAAGTCGTTTCAGATGTTGGGTTAGTAGGATTACCAAACTCAGGTAAATCTACACTACTATCCAAACTAACTGCTGCAAGACCCAAAATTGCCGATTACCCATTTACAACGTTATCTCCCAATTTAGGAATCGTAAAGTATAGCGATTATCGAAGTTTTGTTATGGCTGATATTCCCGGACTTATCGAAGGGGCGCATTTAGGCAAAGGACTTGGACATCGTTTTCTACGCCATCTGGAACGAACCAAAGTGTTAGTATTTCTAATTGAAATCATTAGTGATAAAATTCCAGAACAATATTATATTCTTGATAAAGAATTGAATAATCATTTGAAAAATTTTCAATCCAAACCACGAATAATTGCTCTCACAAAGTGGGATCTCCAACCAGAAGCAACCATCCCGGAAATTGAAAACCTTAAAGTAATTCCAATCTCGGCAATCAAAGGAATGGGCTTAGATCAACTGCTAACTGAAATTGTAATCCTTTTGAATACTAATGGATAATAGCACTGCCGCACTGCGTTTAATTTCAATCCCGGGCTTAGGTCCGCGTAGAATTCTAAATATTAAAAATCATTTTAAAGATATTACACGGGTTTTTGATGCAAGTATTGCCGAATTATGTCGAATCCCGGGAATTGATTTAGGTTTAGCTAAAGCGATCAAATCATTTGATAATCAGGAATCTATCGAGTCCCAGTTACAAATATTAAAAAACAGCCCTTTTCAAATAATTACGATTTTTGATGATCTTTATCCGGTTAAATTAAAGAGTATTTATGATCCTCCGGTTGTACTGTACTATCAAGGTAATTTTACCGAGAATGATAATGATGCAATTGCGATTGTGGGTACTCGTAAGCCCACCTTATACGGAAAAGCTGTTGTCGGAGAATTAATGAAAGGGTTGGTAGCTCAGGAAGTTACTATTATTTCAGGTTTTGCTCGTGGTATTGATACGATTGCTCATCGGGCAACCTTAGACAATGGGGGCAGAACGATTGCGGTATTGGGAAATGGTTTAGACATAACCTATCCACCGGAAAATCGTGAACTTCGCACTAAAATTATTCAAAATGGGATGTATTGCTCAGAATTTCCTCTTGGAACAAAACCTGATGGAGTAAATTTTCCCCGACGTAATCGAATTATTTCGGGCTTGAGCTTGGGTGTAATTGTAATCGAAGCCGGTGATAAAAGTGGCGCAATACTGACGGCTTATTATGCCGTTGACCAGAACCGGGAAGTATTCGCATTGCCGGGACGAATCAACGATCTAAAAAGCCGTGGGACTAACCGCTTAATTCAAAACGGGGCTAAGTTAACTACCTGTGTTGAAGATATCCTGGAAGAAATTGAGCCTATGCGCAAGTATCCCAAGCAACCGCAACAATTAAAGATTGAATTTGAATTTGAGGGAGAAGAGAAGGCAGTTTTCGAAAGTTTATCAAACGAACCAATAAACATTGATGACCTGGCAACCAAACTTGAAAAATCTCCTTATGAAATATTACCGCACTTACTTTCTCTCGAATTAAAAGGATATATTCAGCAGCTGGCTGGTAAAATGTTCATCAGAGTACGTTAAAAATGAAATTGAAATTTAATTTTATCCTCTTTTTACTTTTAACATATCGATTATTGCCTGGAGAAGTAAACCGCCAACCGGTCCGAATTTATGACATGGGAGACTGGGTTACTTATAAGAACAGTAATTATCCCACAAGCTTAAGTCTTGGATATGAATACGTTTATTTTGGTACAAGTGGTGGGATAATTCCGTATCAGAAATACAACAAATATTGGGATGAACCTTATACCGTCAGCAATGGGATGGCTGATGATTATATTACCGCTGTTTTATTTGATCCAGCAACTTCCTATCTCTGGGCTGCCCATCGTGAAGGAATCAGTTATTTAATACCGACAGCTAATAAATGGACTAATATTTCCAAAGAAAGATTGAATATTCCTGATTCTGAATCCATTTATCGTTTGGGAGTTGATTTTCAATATATTTGGATTCAAGCAACGAATAATATCTTGGAGTTTATTAATAAAATGTCAGGCTCGTCAGTCGGATTTTCATCCAGTACTTCCGTTTCTGTTGAGTGGGCGCCAAGCCGGAATGATCCGCTTCCGCCATTTCAGCATTATCTCATTAATCAACCCTACCGCTTCGAGACAGATTGGCGAATTTACGATGATTATTTTCGCGACTTTCCGGTCAGTATTTTTTTTACTGATATTAATCGTGATCTCTTTGGTGGTGTATGGGGACTTGGGATTATCGAGGGTGAATCTCATATCAAGACGATGACTGTCCATCCAATCGGTCCATTACAAAATTCGATTACTGCAATGGCTCGATCTGATGACACTATCTGGTTAGGAAACCTATCTAAAAGAAAGGATGATGATTTTAACCGCAGTGGAATTTCTGTATTTAATCCTTACGATGCAACTTGGTCTTACTTTGAAAGCGGGATTATTCCCGAAATCTCTTCGGAAAAGGTATATGATATGGCTGCACTCAATGATCGGGTCTGGATTGGAACCGAACAAGGATTATTGGTCTTTGACACTCTGAAAAACCGCTGGCATCGTTATTCAATGTCAAAAGGTTTACAGGATGAAATCATTTGGACTATTGCTCTGGAAGACTCACTGGCTTGGATTGGAACTCCCTTGGGATTAAATAAAATTACCTTACTAGATTTGGATATTAAAAGAGTTTATCTAACTAATAAACGTCAGAAAATGAAGATTTATAAAATAATTGTAGCTAATGATTTAGTCTGGATCGGTACCGATAACGGCCTTTATTCTGTTGACAAATTAACCCATAATGTTGAACATTATGATATGTTTGGAGAAGCGACAAACATTGACCGACAGATAGCGGCTGATTACATCGCCATGGCTGCCAATGATTCTATTGCCCTTTTTTATCGCCCGGATGGTTTTCTGGAATATTCATCTGATCGAAAAATTATGAAAACTGCACCATTGTTTTTTAATCCCTTTGAAACGGCGGTATATGACATGTCAATGAGTGACGACTATTTATGGATTGGTACTTCTAAGGGTGTTTTTTTATACCGTTTGAAGGACTACTATACCGAACAATATTCCAGGATAGATGGATTAGCGGGTAATAATGTTTACAAAATCCTGATTGACGGCGATCAGGTTTGGTTTGCCACCGATCAAGGATTAACTAAGTATCAATGGAGGAAGTATGCATTTTAGGAATTTAATAAAAGCAGTTTTTATTATTTTATTATTGGCTTTTAACATCTTTGCCAAAGAAGAAGAAAAACCTGCGAAATATAATGAGAGTTCAGATACACCATTTTTCTATTATGAAGCCAGTGCATTCCCGCTTGAAACCAAAGACTCAGTCAGAATTGAAATTACGATCAAGGTACCCTTCGATGCTATCCAATTTATCAAAAAAGATAAGTTATTCGTTGCTCAATATGAAATCTCTGTCACATTACTAGATGAAAGTGATGCCAAGGTTGCCTCTCGGATTTGGACTCAGGAATTGTCGACTAAATCTTTTGATGAGACAAATTCTCAAGATTTATTTGATGTAAATAAAGTGACCTATAACGTTAAACCGAGTAAACTAATGTTAGTTATTGGTGTGCTTGATCTTGATACAAAAAAAAGTACATACCGAAAAAAGAAAATTGACTCCAGCGAATTTTACACTGAACCGATTACTTTAAGTAATATCAATATTATCGAAAAAGAATTTCAAAATGAAAATGGTACTCTTGATGAAGTTGCCTCGGTAGAAGGTACGGTTTCGGATTCAAAGCCCCATTTTAATGTAGTGTTTGATGTTTTGTCCGATGGTGGTCAAGGAGTAATTAAATATTCAGTTGCCAATATGGAGAAAAAAGTACTTTTTACGGAGACAGTAAAAGATACTTTTTATAACGGAATTACCAAAAAAAGGCTGACCATTGATCGAAGTCAACTCGGGTTTGCCAAATATCAGTTGAGAATTACAGTTAAAATTGGTCGTGATGAAGCCAGTGAGCAACGTGTTTTCCAGCTGCGGTGGGTTGGGATGTCAAAACTAATTGAAGATCTGGATCAAGCAGTCGAACAGATGCGTTATATTGCTAATCCCGGCGTCATAAAAGATATTAAAAATTCAAAAGATGCCGAAAAAAAGGAAAAATTCTTAAAATTCTGGAAAGAGAAAGATCCATCGCCAAATACCGATACAAATGAACTTATGAATGAATATTATAAACGAGTTCAATATGCCAACGAGCATTTTACCGGTTTTTTGGAAGGGTGGAAGACCGATATGGGTATGATTTTTATTCTGTTTGGTCCACCTAATGATATCGAAAGGCATCCTTTTGAAATTCAATCCAAGCCCTATGAAATCTGGTACTATTATGAGATCAACCGAACATTTGTTTTCATAGATGAAAGCGGCTTTGGAGATTATCGCCTGATAACACCGTATTACGAATATATTAATCAAAGCTTCTAAAAATGCCAGAAATGAAAACAATCCGGATTGCAGTTATTGAAGGTGATGGGATCGGTCCTGAATTAATTGCTCAGGTTGAAAAAATTATTTCTGCTTTAAACATACGCTCCAACTCAAAAATAGAACTGACGAAATTTCCTTACGGCGCTGACTACTATCTAAAGACGAAAATTACACTGCCGGATGAATTTGTTGATCAAATTTCCAAAAATTTTGATGCGATTCTGCTCGGACCTTTAGGCGATCCGCGAATCCCCGATATGAAACATGCCAAGGAGATAATCTTTACTCTTCGAAATCGCCTGAATTTAATCTTAAACATACATCCGGTAAAATTATACCGTAGTTGGCTGTCCACAATCAAAGATATCGAAATGAAATCAATCGATATCCTCATCATAAAAGAAAATCTAGAGAGTCTGTTGGGTGTTGCTGAAAACAATCTCAATATCGGTAAAGAAACTGAAATGGTCATTCAGACCAATATTTATTCGCGTAGAAATTCCCAACAGTTCATCAAAACAGCTCTCGAATTCGTTAAAAAGAAGGGACGTGATAAAATCTGGTTTAGTGACAGAAGTGCAATATTACCTCAAAGTCATCTATTTTGGAGATCATTGATTAAAAATGTTATTGCCGATTATCCA
>Ga0315548_1004253_pt1 | contig 10388 bp, 8 predicted proteins | sample SalMarSW160110MG_2_FD_202540 | JGI IMG/M metagenome (GOLD analysis project Ga0315548, IMG submission 202540) | Salt marsh sediment microbial communities from the Plum Island Ecosystem LTER, Massachusetts, United States - Salt Marsh Sediment SW1601-110 ... | reverse complement strand
GCTGCGATGAGTAGAACGATCGATCTAATGGAAGTGGCGGGTACGGATATGTACTCAACCGGATTGATGGGCGTGTGGGGCAGGAAAGCGATCAACGAATACAAAGTTTTCCTGGAAAAATTGCGGCGCCAGAGTGTTAGAACGGGCGTTCCCTGGGGCAAGGGCTGGCTATTGGACAAGTGGGATGAGTGATTTTGGATCCTTCGAAGATTTCATAGCCAGGACGCCGAAAGCAGTCTTACCCGAATCGGTTTTGTTGCTGGGCTATTACAAGGATGGGACCCGTTACGTGCCTTTCCTGTTGGATGGTGACAACCGGTTAGTGATGCAATTTGTCACGCCGCAATATTACGCCAGATCGCCTAAAGTAATTATCAGCGCATCAGCCGGCATATTAGAGAACGCGCCGGCCAGCGGAACGAAGGTGATCACCAACATAAACGTGGTGAACGTGACGGCCAACCCGGTGACCTTGAAGCTGCACATTGCCGAAGAAGAAGCCACGGATTACAACGTCTTCGGAATCTGTGGTGGGGAAGTGGCAGCCAATGGCCTGTTCCAATGGGAGGGCGAGCTGGTGCTCGGACCCGAAGCGCTTTGGGGGCAAGCCGGCACGGCCAGCGCGCTATATGCCACGGTCACCGTGCGAGATGAACGGGATACGGTGAGATAATGTCACGCCTGATAGCGCGCCTGCTGGGCAGGCGCTTCGATGGGGATAAAAGCGTAGATGCGGCGGTTAAAGTAGATGGGACCTACTACACAGCGGGCAAAATGCAGGTGGCGGAGCTGAGAAAGCGCTATTACTCGGCGCCATATATAATCACAACCTCCTGGGCGTACAAATATGGGGCGCAAGCGGCCTCGCCAATGCTGCTGCGCCGGCTGGAAGTCTTGAATCCAACTGCCGGCGCATTGACCTTCCAGCTGGCCTTGATGACAGCCACCACGGGGACCCCCACGACCTCGAAAGCATTTCTGGCATGGGATACCAGCGTTGGTGCAGCGGATTTATGGAGCTGGGAAGGGGAAATCCCCTTGATAGGCCGGTGGATCCACGCCAAGGCCAGTGGATCCGGGTTGGTCTTGTTGGTGGTGGCGGAAGAAATCGACGCTTAGCTAAGGAGCAGCGCAGCGCACGAATATTTTAGGCGGGAATTCTCCCCAAATTCTGGCTGGTGCGCTTCGAGTGGATTGGAAAGGGAAAGCCCCCTGGTATCCAGGGGGCTTGGGCGTGGGAGGAGTGGGCGATAGGAGCGCCCTTATCTACTTAAGGACGGGCATACGAAAAGAGGCCAGCAGCTGAAACTGGTTAATTTACCGATGCCCGAGTTTACCGGTTGCGATAGAGAGCTGTAGCGTCACATAAAGAAAAAGTGCGCCACCGGCGGCTGTGATCAACTCCGGCTGGTGGTTTGGCCAGCGCATCCAAGCGTAAAGCCATGTGCTTAGTAAGGCGATCCTGCGGAGGGCGATGAGCAGGATTCGTGACCTTTCAAGGTTGTACATAGATTCCCCATCAAAAATAATCTATAATTCCTTTTAAACGGGAGAGGTGCAAGCAACCACTCGCTTCCTGATACATCTTTATTTTGTCAAATCCTGAAAGTTTTGACAGGCTTTCATTAAAATATAACGAACAATTTCAAGAATTGTTACACTAAGTAGTTACGCAGTTCAGGGGAAAATTGGGGGTGTTTGGGCAACGCCCGCCCAAACACCCCCATCCTCCCACCAACTGCGTAAGTACTAACACTATTAATGGTCGAGGAATAAATATTGCTATTCGATCTGCCCCAAATTAGTCAGTAATTGTTCTTGATGGTGAAGAGACTATGAAAATTGTATGTTGGGAGGCAGGTTTGACCCTAATTTTCAAGCGATTGTCTGGTATGATTAATATCCGCCAAGATTCTTATTAAGTTGCTATTAAAACTGTAACAGATATTGCATTTATGCGTTTATAGAGGTAGATAATCGATGCCGGATTGGCGAGAGGTTGATGAAAATCAACTGATTCAGAATGCAAAGGATGGTGCAGCAGAGGCGTTTGGTGAACTGTACGAACGGCATCTCCAAGCGATCTTTCACTTCCTTTATGCTCGCCTTAACAACAGACATGATGCAGAAGACTTGGCTGAAGATGTGTTTGTGAAGGCATATAAATCGCTCTCCAGTTACCATGAAAGGGGTATTCCGTTTCGCGCCTTTCTTTTACGGATTGCTAGGAATTCACTCATCGATCACTACCGGCGGAATGGGTATTCCCCGCGCCATGTTTCAATAGAAGATGTACAATTACATGATCGAGGATCCAATCCGATGGATATCGCAGCCGATAAATTCGATCATAAGGAATTACATGAAGTCCTAGAGCAACTTCGCGATGATTATCAAGAGGTGCTCGTGCTGCGCTTTGTGAATGATTTATCGACAAAGGAAACAGCAAGAATTATGAAACGCTCGACCGGCGCAGTGCGGGTCTTGCAACATCGAGCCCTGGCCTCCATGCAGAAATTACTCGAAGTTGCTGGATGGAACCTATGACCAGAGAATACGAAAATGCACTGCAAGACTGTCTTGATCAATTGCAGGCAGGTCAAGCTACAATTGATGCGGTAGTATTGCAGTATCCGGATTATGCGCAGGATTTAAGGCAGCAACTTGAAGCTGCCCTCTGGCTACGCGCCCACCGCAGTGCGCTAGATCCAAGCCCGCAATTTGTACAGACCTCTAGGCAACGGTTAGTCAATCGAATAAAGCACGAAACTGCCAAGAAAGAAATCCCAGCGCAAACAAAAGAACCGTGGTGGCAGGGCTTTTTCGGGTATTTACAGGATAATCTGCAAAGCAAGACCATGGTTCCGTTGGCTTTTGTGCTGATCCTGCTGGTTATGATGTTTACTGGCAGCCGGATACTCGTTCCGGTTGCATACGATTCCTTACCAGGTGATCGTTTATACTCCGCCAAGCTGGCTCTAGAGCAGGCGGAGCTGGCCGTGTCGATGGACAACGCCGATGCAGCCCAGCTCAACGTGATCCTGACCCAGAGACGCTTTACTGAGATCATGCAGATGATCGCTTATGGTCGTTACGATCAGATCGATGATTCGGCCCAGAATTTTGAGCAGCAGGTCGAACAAGCGGTAGATTCTGTTAATGCAGTCGCCAGCGATAATGCCATCGAAGCGGCGGTTATCGCGGCTTCTCTGGAAAGGATTCTGACCGAACAAGACAAGACCTTAACCATATTGGGTAAAGCTGCGCCTCCCTTGGCAAAATCGGCCATTGGGAAAGCAATCCGGGCGTCTCGATCGGGAATGAACGCCATGCAGCAGATTCGCCGTAATTTACCTCCGGTCTCTGGAGTAGTCGTCCCGACGGAAAGGCCAAATCCGACCTCAAAGCCGCAGCCAACCGCTACCCAACGGTTTATACCGACGGTGCCGCCAACCTTGGCTCCTACGGCCACTTCCACCTCAAGGCCACTTCCAACCGAACCGCCGGAACCGACCGCCACGCAGACCAAAGTGCCCACCGCCACGCCGGTACCGCCGACCAGTACTCCAAAGCCGACGGACACACCCGTACCACCGACCGATACGCCGGTGCCACCCACGGACACACCCGTACCACCGACCGATACGCCGGTGCCACCCACGGCTACTCCGACGCCAGTTCCACCGACCGCCACCAATCCGCCGCCGACCAATACGACAGTACCGCCTACCCCGGCGCCCACCAGCGTGCCCCCGACGGCAACCAGCACCCCACTGCCGACCATCACTGTTACACCACCGCTGGCAACCACACCACCATTGACCACGACAACCGGAACTTCAGAGCCGGTGCTTAATCCTCCAGAACCGTAGACAACTGCGACGCCAAAGGTTGAGGCTACTGACAATTAACCAGGGATAAGCATGCAGTAACCAGCTGAAGCGTTGTAATGAGGGTACCAAAATCGATGCTGCCGCTTCTTAGAAATAGCAGTAGCATCAATTTTATTTGTATCTTAAATTTTGATACTCGCCCTTGCTTTTTTCTGCAATTAATGTCATAATAATATCGTCCGCCCTGCCTGGTTGTCCCCCCCAACTAGGCAGGGCGGGCTTTTTTTAATCTCTTTTCGATCCATTAATAAATAGCGGGGCGGGTCCCATCCCATTTATACCCGCCCCTGGCGTATCACCCCTCAATAATTGCTTGAAATGTTCAAACCAGACCGATCGGTTTAGTGCCTATGTTTTGGTCCTCTACTTGTGGCTGAAGGACGTCAATAACCTTGAATCCATTACCTTGGATCACACGGCGTGATAAACGGCGCTATAAGGGTACCCGGTTGATTGGGTGTTAAGGCGTTCAACCACTTCCCGGGCTTCATCCCAGGTGCCATATTCCGGGGGAAGTGCTATTAATTCATAGGTGATTGGATAGCCCTTGCTCGTGCGGGTTTTGACATCCTCGTAAACGACCTGGTAGGAAGTCGATCCGAACCCTTTTCTCGAGATGTAGTACATGGGCATGGTTTTCTCCGTAGCACGATGGGAACCGTGATATCGGTCCTGAAGAAGTTGTGTTTTTAAAAACGATAAAACCGCAGAATTGTTACACATTTCTTCTTACAGAATTCTGTCATAGGCGCTTCAGGCGAATGAAGAAATCCTGGATAGAAGCATATAGGGGGAATAAGAAAAACTAAAAACCCCAGCCGTGTAAGCGGTCGGGGTTTCATGAGGGAGATTCAATTTTGTGGCGAGGGATCGGTTTCTTGCGGCTAATGCGGATCTTGGGATATCTGAGGAAGGTAAGTGCCACAAACAGAACTAAGGGTTAGGGGCTTATTTATCACTCTTACTCAGTTTATGCAGGTAGAGGGCCTGATCTGCTTTGGCTATCATCTCATCAAGCGTTTCACCTGATTGAGGGTCAAATTGTACGATGCCGTAACTTACCGAAAGCTGATAATTGCGGTTTTCAGCGTTGGTCTTATTGATGTTCTCCTGTAATCGGCCGGCGATGCCCTCCATGCCTTCATTCGAAAAGTTATTGGCAAGGATGATGAATTCGTCACCTCCCAAACGGGCGATCACGTCGGAGGTGCGAAATGTTTCTTTAAAGATGAGCGCCGTTGCTCTAAGAGCCTGATCCCCGATTGGGTGGCCGAAGCGGTCGTTAATATCCTTTAAACCATCCAGATCAGCAAAGATCAAGAGCAATTGCCATTTTTCTCGACGGGCGATCTTGAACTGTTGGTTAGCGAGCGAGATGAACCCTCGCCGGTTGAGCAAACCAGTGAGTTCATCGTTGAGAGATAGGTATTGCAACATGACGCGCATGCGATTGCGCTCGATGGCAAAGCGAATCGAGCGAACCAGCCTCTCGGCATCGAATTCCCCCTCGATTAAAAAATCCTGGGCTCCTTCCCGGATGATCTCAAAAGCCATGGCTCGCTGGTCTTCCTCAGAGATCACCAAAATGGGAATATCAGGTGCCTGCGAATTAACTTGAATAAACGTATCAATACCCAAGCTATCTGGTAGAGTAAGGTTCATTAAAATAGCGTCAAAAGATGAATTTCGAAGCGTGTTGAGTGCTTTACTCAGCCGATTGACGTGAGTTGGTGCAAATTGAACAGACTGGCTTTCGTCGAGAATGGCCAGCAACCAGGAACCCTCCTTATCCTGGCCCCCTTCAATTACGAGCAATTTGATCAGTTTAGTTCCTGTGGGGTTGATTTTTTCTTTCTGCGCCGTCATCAACGATTGCCTCATTCTAAGGTATATGTAAACCGTTCGCTGTGAGCTTTTCTGAAGAAGGCCGGCCGTCTCAGAATCACAACCCGTGTATTATACAACCTCTAGCTGAATTTTCGGGGAGAACCGGTCAAAATTCACCTCACACTTGGTCAAATCGCCAGGAGGCGAACACACTGAGGGCTAACTTATGGAGGGTAACCCGCACCATTAGTTTTCAAGCTGGTAACCAGTCCATGACCGAAAAGTAGCATACAGGAAATTTCTCAAAAAAGCAAGTGACAAATGTCGTATTTCTCAAAGTTAATTCAGGCTGAAAAACCAGGTTCATCCCAGGCGCTAAAATCCCAATCGGTCAGAGCCAGGCGCAAATCGGCCTTAGCGCTCAGGTTAAATTTGTAGAGGACGTTGCGTATGTGGGTTTTCACCGTTTCAGGAGAGATCAACAACCTGTCGGCGATCTGGTGGTTGGAGTAGTTCAGGCAAACCAGGGCGGTAATTTGCTGCTCCCGCCGGCTGAGTTCTTGCCATCGCTGCAGGTTGATCTCGGTTGCATCGCATTTTTCAAGGGCGAAAGCGAGCATTTCGGTTGCGATTTCATCCACTGGACATCGCTCGCGCTCGGCTAATGCCTCCAGCAAGCCAGCCAGCTGGCCTTCAAAGTGATAGGTCTGCCTGGGGAGCTTGGTGAGGTGCAGAGTACGCAGCAAACGCTTTCGAAGGGACACAATGACTCCCTCTCTTATCTATTGGCGATCAAGGCAAGGATATTATACCAGAACATTCGTTCGGGAACTGAGATAATTCTTTGACATTACCCCCGTCCTAAAAAAGGCAGGTATTGCTGGCGAATGAATTTGCCGCCAGGTAAACACAAAGTCCCCCTGCGGGGACTTCATGATGGGCTTTCGTTTCCAGGGATGTCAGTTATTTAGATCTCAAACTACAGCCCTAGACTGCTTTGGTAGATGTTCTTGATCTTGCCGCTGACGCTGGCTTATTCAAATGGGCGGCGTGGCTCAGGCTCCAGGAGCAAAGCCTGAGCCACGATACCTAAAAGGAGTAGAAACAGAAATAGGATGGCGCTGGTTTGTAGAGGGTAGTTTACCGACTGGACAATTAGGGTTGCGCCGACCAGGGAGGAAAGGAAGATCAAAGCCCATTGGAACATGGCGGTGGCAAATAACGCCGCGATAGCCCCTCCGACGATAAAAACCACCCAGGGAAACCCTTGAAATTGCCAGCCCAGGTTCGTCATCAAAACCATGCTGAAGTATCCCCCTGCCAGAAATCCGGCTACCAGGACGGCAAAATGCTGCATGGCATAGGCCATCACCACCCCTACCAGTCCGGCTGCCAAGCTGATCAGGATCAGCATCCATTCATTCTGACCGGGATAATAGCGGAATGCTAAAAATGCCCCGATCGCAAAACCAACCCCAGCCACGAAAAGCCAAAATACCTGACGTCCCAGGGTAAGCATCATTAGACCGATCAACACTCGGATGATGAGCATAATTGTCCTCCATGATGAAGCCTCAATGGATGGATAAATTATACCTATAGGAACTTCCTTGGGTATATACGCTTTTGTTAGCTGCCAGGTGACTGGGATACCGGTTGAGTACCGGGTGGTTGGTCATGGATAGGTGTCTTGGATCTGATCTATCCCAAAGCCATTCCAACCGAAAACCTCATGCCGGGAGTTACTTACACCTCCCAGCAGATCGATGGAAAGATAGACTTCACAGCCACCCATATTAAACAGCCGCGGGATGTAGAACCGGTCGCCACCCGTGTCGACGATGGTGTAACGCCAGGCCTCCTGATAAAAACCCAAAGGTGAGAGGTATTCAACCACCACGCCGAAGATCGTCTCCGATTCTTGGGGTCCTAGCGGTTTGAGATTCGCCCGGTTAAGTGGGAATGGCTGGTTAAATGAAATCCTTTCAACGGTACTACCAGGGGTCGTTGGGAGGGCGCTGCTTGCCTGTGGCGCCGGTACCAGGCGGATGCGTTCACTTTGTCCATCACAGTTCAAGTCAGTTTCAGCCAAGGTGATGCGTTGGTCTGTAAGTGGAACCGTGAGGGTTTCGCCGGTGAAGATGTAATCGCAGTTGTTGGTCAATCTATTCAAACGCATGATCTCCCCCACAGTGGTGCCGAAGCGCCCGGCGATATCCGAGCAGGTATCCCCCTGGCGGACGGTATATGTCAGCTGGATGGGCGTTTGGACAGCAGCCTGGTTGAGCTTCATGACACTCCCAGCTATATCGACCAGATCGGCTTCGCTGAAGTATGAATATTCTTGGGCGGCCTTTTCCGGTGCCCTGACCAGGATGGTGAGCAAGGCATTGCCATCCTGCCAGCGTAGCCACTGGTAAGGAGCCTGGGAATCCCACATCGGGGACAAAACCGGTGACATTCTTTGGGATGGAGAAGCATCCGCTGGAGGGGCTGCCCAGTGTCCATGGACATATTCAGCGTTCCTGCCATCGATCTGAACCCGTTGGATGGTGGCACTGGCTCCCAGGATGAATTCAGGGGAAGAGCTGCTGGGTTCATGCTGGAAGACATAGATGTCTGCCCCCGGTCCCGAATCTTTCTGTTCCCGGTATTGGTAATGAAGTATGGCAGAAGAACCGTTCCCGGAGAGATTGACACCTGCAAAGGTCACACCAGGGGGCATATATGTCGGGGCGCGTAGATCGAAGTTGCTTAATGAGTCTGCCTGGTAGAGACTGAGAGGGAAACTATCATCAGTTTCTATGCCCAGATCAACGGGGGAAAGAAGACTCGGGTGATAATGATCGTCCGGGGCGTGTTTGAAAAAGCGAGCATTGCTGGTGATTTCTAGCCTGCGAAAGATGCGCATGTCTCCGGCGCTGGTGCTGACCGCCAAGGTTTCGCCATCAAAAATCATCAAACCGTTAGGCCTTAGGTCATAACGATTCCATAACGGATTCACCGCGGGAGAACCATCAATGAGATTCCAGAGTAAAAGGTTCCCGCCGGAAGCGAGGGCGGCCAGGATTTCACTATCCTTCGAAAATGATATTTTTGTGACCTGACGGGGCAATTGCAAGGTTTGGGTGTAAGTGGCTTCAATAGCGCCGCTATCGCTTAGCTTGAGGGCCCAGAGGTGCAGCGAGCCATCCGCAGAACCGGCAGCCAGAATGGTCCCGTCAGGAGAGAAAGCCACACTACTTACGCTCTTATCGAGGTTGTCGAGGCGGAGGGTCACCTCCCCGGTAGGGATGCGCACCAACCAGACCGTATGATCATCTGTCGCGGCTGCCAACCATTCGCCGGAAGGTGATAGCGCCAGGTCCTTCAAGAAGCTTGCGGGGTATTGCAGCTGGATCACGTTTACGAAAAACTGACCGCGCAATTGCCAGAAGGAGATAGTCTGGCGGGTGGCTATGCTCAGGATATTGGTTTGCGCCGAAAATTCCGCCTCGATGATTCCCCCCGAGTTGTTTTTGATGGTGTATAAATCAACCTTGTCAGAGAGCCGCCAGATTTCCAAAGTTCCGTTTGCCCGGCCAGCGGCCAGAAACTTGCCATCAGGGAAGAAGTCCAAGCTGCTGATGCTGGTGGCGGGTTCTTTTGATTGGAGGGTCTCCAGACTTCCATCGTCAACCTTCAATAACCGGATGGTCCCATCGTAATAGCCAGTAGCTACCAGATCCCCATCAGGTGATAAGGCCAGGCTGCTTATCCCGCTGCCGAAACTTCGAATGCTGTCCTCGGACATCCAGGAAGATGGCGGCGCTGGCAGAATACCCTTAGTGAGCGGGCTGGTCCAATCGTTCTGCTGGTCGTAAAGCCAGACCTCAGCACACACCCGCCGAATTGAGTTTGGATCACAGGTGGGGTTCAATTCCGTGTAAGCCAGCCAGCGACCATCCGCCGAGATGTTCGCGAACAGGTAAGCGCTTTCTTCCGAGTTGGAAAGCCGAGTCACCCGTTTGGTCTGACCGGTTTGACGGTCATGCAGATAAATGCCTTCGCAGTTCCTTTGCAAGGATCCTGAGAAACAAATGCCCGCGGGTATGGGAGCCAGGTTTTCAGCCTCAGAAAGGAAGGATATATATTGACCATCCCGTGAAATGCTGATGGTCTCGCCCCACGATCCGGTTAAACTATGGAACGAACCGCTTTCACCATTACCCTGTTCTCCGTTACTCGAGAGACTTACCCGTTCGAGCGTGCCGGTCGCCAGGTCTCGCACAAACACATCTGAAAAACCGTTGGTATCGTCTGGTACCAGGTTGGTGGAAGTGGAGGCGAAAGTCACAAAACGACCATCGCTTGCAATGGTGGCATAATACGAGTCGCCGTTTCCAGGTTCTCCCGAGGAGGATGCGTTGAGAGGCTGGAATTCTCCGCGTTGCAGATCATAGAGGAATGCTTCCGCTTGATGCTGGAGGTCTAATTGGTCTGCGATTATGTCGGTATTAAACACCGTGAGGGAGATCCAGCGCCCATCCGCTGAAATGCTTGTCTGTAAATTATTGAAATTCTCATACTCTTGCTTGCCGATCGGGATGCGAGTGCTGCTATCAGTTTGCTGGTCGTAAATAAATAAATCCAGACAATCGCCAGTCAAATTGGAGAGGCAGCTAGTGC
>Ga0315548_1004250_pt1 | contig 10393 bp, 11 predicted proteins | sample SalMarSW160110MG_2_FD_202540 | JGI IMG/M metagenome (GOLD analysis project Ga0315548, IMG submission 202540) | Salt marsh sediment microbial communities from the Plum Island Ecosystem LTER, Massachusetts, United States - Salt Marsh Sediment SW1601-110 ... | reverse complement strand
AAAAAGAAACGCCTACTCCTCCAAAGACTGAGCCTTTCTATAAACGGCATCAGCGTAAACACTAATAACGAAGACACATAAGCCGATGGTACCAAATATGTAACAAGGCAAAGTGTTTGCTCCTATTTTAACGACTTTTATGCTTAAGCATACACTTAGTACAAATAAGACAAAACCAGATAATCCAATTATGAAAATATCATCGTACTAAGGTGACGCCTTTTCATAGGTCAAATCACCTCCAATGTACGCAGTATTAAAAAGAAAAAAGGGGGAAAAATTGTTTTGTTTGTTTTTAGTTTTATCTTGAGCTTGTGCATCGGTGTATAGAGACTGCGCGTTTGGCTTTTGAGAAACGTCTTGCTCTCGGTATCGGCTTTCACCTCCCTTAGGATGTACTCGGTAGAAAAACCGAGGAGAAACAGAGAATCCACTAAGCGAACCCAAACCAAAAAAGACGGAAAAAATAAGGCGGTTAACTAGACACCGAAAAGAAACAGTGCCATATCGTAATATAGAGGAAACCGAGGAGGTAACTGTGCCGGGTATAGTCTTTTCCACGCTGATAGTTTCCAAGAATAGGCATTACTTGTGTTTTCTCGGTTTAACCATGGCCATAGCTTTCTTTAGGTCTTCAGGCGTGTTTATGTTAAAGAACGTGCGAAACTCTGGGTCCAGCTGCTGAATGACCAGCGTGGAAACATAGTGTACTCCCCGAAGTTTTTCAATCATGGCGCGCATGTTTAGTTTTCCTTCAGCCACAGCACTCTTTGCGGCTTCAAGCGCCAGCTTTGTTTGATAAATCGCGTGCAACGGTTCTATATGCCCATTAGGCCACCTTGGAATTGCAGCTGCCCTGTTTAGGCATAGCTCAAAAAGCAGTAAAACAACTTCTTTCGAAACAAACGGAGTGTCAAAAGGCAACAGCAGAGCGTATTCGCCGTGGGCACACCCAAAACCTGTTAAGGCGCCTATTAACGGACTATTCGACTCACACACGTCAATGACGAATTGCACATCTGCGGTCATAACCTTCGCATATTGGGTGACCCGCTCTTGGGAACTAGTCACGATGATTGTTTCGTCAACAACTGGGCTAACCGCGTCTACGACGTGTTTTATCAGGGGTTTGTGGGCAAGCTCCAGAACTCCTTTGTCCTGACCGAACCTGCTGGAAAAGCCGCCAGCTAGAACAATCGCTGATCTATCCACAGTTTTTTCTCCGCTCATGCAATTTTTAACAGTGGCTTATGCGTTCTATAAGCGTTTGCATTGAGTTTTGTTGATGCTTTTGTATACGAACTTAACCAAAAAGAAAAGGAGGCAGGCACTGGCTAGTCAACTTCGTTGGCGTCTATTTTTTTCGCTATCTCGTCCAAAATCTTAGTGAAGGGGTGATCTGGTTTGTCCTGTATGAATATGAAGTTTCCTTCTGCTCTTAGAATTTCGCAGAAACACGGCACCACACCTATCAGCGGGACCTGATATACAGCTTTAACCTTGTCGCGCATTTCATCTTTCTTTGATTTCGAAGTGGAATCAAGAACCTTGTTAAGGACTAAGCCTGTTTTCTTTTCAAACAGGTTGTAAAGTTCTTGGAGCATGCGCCGTGTTCCATTCACATCAGATCTATCGCCGGTTGTTGCCACTATTACGAAGTCGGCAGTTACTATGGCGTTTATTGATGAATATTGAAGCCCTGGGCTTGTGTCTAAGATCAGATAGTCGAATTCTTGATTGTTTATTAGCGTGTTTCTTAGAGATAAGAGTCTTCCCAGTGCGCGCATTTCCCATTTTCTGTCTTTCGCGGAAATGTCCCTGATCGCCTCGGTTGCTGGGTTCGCGAGGCCGACGACAAATTTGCCGTTGCCTTGGATTTTGCTGCTTAAATCTATGAGGACTTTGTTGATGTCGCATATGCCGTTCAGATAATCGTTCAACCAACATTCCGCGTTCTCAACTTTAAGTATGGCAAATAGGCTTGGCGCTCGAAAGTCAAGGTCGAAGAGGCAAACTTTCTTTCCGCGCTTAGCCAAGGTGGCTGCCAAATTCACAGAAAGAAGAGTTTTTCCTGTTCCACCCTTATATGAGTGCACAGCTATGATTTTGCTCATTTTTTATTTTCACCCTTGGCTGTCTCTGTCAGCATAGAAGTAAGCTTTTCGCCCTTTCCGCTCTTTCTTGAGGTAACCCATAATGACGAGCTGATTTAGATAAGAGCTTTCTACAGCTCGGGCTCTGCTTGTCTGCTGGGAAATTTCTTCCGCGGTGGCCCGTCCGCATCTGCAGATGGTCATGGCTGTCTTTCTGAGGTGATCAGGCATTGAAAGTAAAGTCATTACGTCTAAGGAGGCATCGGGGAGAGTCGGTGTTTCTTTTCGGCCGTGTTTTTGTAGTTCTATTATGACTTCCATTTTTTCGTTGAGCTTCTCGAGGTTTTCTTTTATCTTTTCGAGTATATGCAAGGGTTTTTTGCTCAGGATTTCTTCTTTTGTCAAAGGTTTTCCCCGAGTGTTTTTCACATATACAGTAAGACTATGGCGGGTTTATTAAGTCTTACGAAACACTGGTAATTATTCATAACAGTTACATCCACTACTTACAACAAACAGTTAAACACCATCAACACCAACGCCAAAATGAACGAAGCTACAATATCTTAATAAGAATAAGCTCAAAAAACAAAAAGCTTTCAGTCGCTTGAGTCTAATATGAAAAACTGAAGAAAATTTTAGAGAAATTGAAGAGTTTAGTAGGGGGTTGGCACTTGATTTCTGGCTTCTTCTACAATGGGCAGCACTTGCTTCAGTTCTCTGAAGTATTTGAGCACTGTTATGCCTCTTTGGGTGATTGCATAAACCACTCGGCGTTTTCCTATAGTTCTCTCTTCCACTAGCCCTTGTTTCATTAGGAAATCCAAATATTCCTTGAGTACACTGCAATTAACGTTAGCTTTATACATGACATGAGTTAACTTTAGCGGACCTCGGTGAGCCAATACTTTTAGGATGTCTACATACATTTCGAGTTTGGAACGCCTCATACATAGTCCTCTTTTTTGCCATATTCGTTGGTTTTTATATAAAGCTTTTATGTATCCATACTAAGTATTTTTCTTCATCGCACTGCCTTGTTGCCGCTTTTTGTGTATGCGCGGTTTAACACGTTTAGTCTATTTTCGAAAGCGGTGACCATGTCGTCTAGCAATATTCGTTGCAATTCTGTCGAGAGATTCTTGATTTTTTCGCCGAAAACCGCGGCCATTTTTGTTTCTAGCTCTTTTCTAGCTTTAATTGTGATTTGCTGCTTCACGTACTTTCCTCCAGTGTTGATGTTCAGAAATAGGCTGGAGATATTTAACTAACTTACGACGCAAAAATATAGATTTAAAATTCACATTTTGGTCTATTGCTATATTGGGGGTTTAGTGCTGCTCTTCTTTGTTAAGCCTTGGCGCATCCACTTCTCAAACTCTTTCGGGGGTGGAGTGTCAAGGTAAAGCTGTTTTCGTTTGGATTCCAGAAACTTGTTTTTTTCACCAGCAAATTCAGCCGCTGTCATTACACTGTGCCCCACATCAAAAGCTACAGCGTACACTTGTTTAATTCTCTGCTGCCACTGCTCGTCTCTTAACGCATGATGTTCCAAAATGGTTAAGGGCACCGCTTCGACGACGCTCACCAAGTTCTTTAGTCCTAACTGCAACTGAGCTTCGCCAACTTTGAAGCCGCCAAGATAAAACGGTGGTCCACCTATCATAATTACTTGCGGGTTTGCTGATTTGATTAGCTCAAGCGTGTGCGTGGACATGGGACCTTGAACGTCGGGCGCGAACATGAAACGTTCGCCTTCATATTCAATTAGCGCCATTACAACCCAGCCTAGCATGGAATCGTCAGCTCCATGAGAAACTGCTTCTGAAAAACGCACCGTAGTACTTTTCCCGAACGTGAATGTTTTGCCGTCTGCAGGTTCCAGCGTCGTCGCATATTTTCCGCCTGTCTTCTGGAAAATCCACGCTCGCTGTCTCTGACTGGCATTGATTTTCTCTTTAGGGTTCTTCATAAAAACTTTTTTGTCGTGGTAAATCTGCCGTGCCGTCTCGTTCGCCTCTGTCCAGTTGACCAGCCAATCCTCGTATGAAGGCGTGTGATGGTCAAAATGGTAATGGCTAATCGTGACCACCTCCGCCGTGTCAGCGGCTTCCGCGATGCGTCTCCGAAGCTTATCGATCGTTTTGAATTCAATGGGATGCGGCGGCAAACCAAACCGATACGGGCAAAGCGATACGCCAGCGTCTAATAGCACTTTAACGTCAGGTGTTTCGACCAACGTGCACATGGATCTAACGCCGAAGCTTTCAGCCGCTAAGGGCGTTACCTTAATCTTTTTCAGCATGTGTTAGCCTCGCTTTCCGTTTCGGGTGGCAGTAGTCCCAGTGCGATCATGTCCTTGTCAACAACGGCTAAAACAGCTCTGGCAAGTAAAAATGTTCCGCTAACATTGCGAATCTTGTGGCAAGATAATTAAAGCGCCATGCGCACTCATGTCAGCTTAGAATCAGAAGTGATGGAATCTTATGAACCAGAAAAACGTGAAAAACAAGGCTAAGGAAGTCGCAACCCTCGCCAGCGGCTGCTTTTGGTGCACCGAAGCAGTTTTCAGCATAGTGAAAGGCGTGGAGAAAGTTGAGCCTGGTTATTCAGGCGGCTCCGTGCCAAACCCAACTTACGAGCAAGTGTCTACAGGAACAACTGGGCACGCTGAAGCTGTGCAAGTAACCTTTGACCCCACTGTAATCTCTTTTAAAGAAATTCTTGAAATATTTTTTGCGACACACGACCCGACGACGCTGAACCGTCAAGGTCCTGATGTGGGCACTCAATATCGTTCACTGATATTCTATCACAATGCAGAGCAGAAAGCCACGGCTGAAAACCTCATTGCGGAGCTGAACGAAGAAGGAATTTGGGACGCGCCAATTGTTACGCAAGTAGCGCCGTTCACGGCTTTTTACGTGGCTGAAACCTATCACAACGACTACTACAAGCGGCATCCGAATCAGCCTTACTGCCAGCAGGTCATCACACCGAAACTTGCCAAATTGCAACAGCGCTTCTTGGGAAAGCTTAAGGCGCCGTGAAAAGTCGAAGAAGTTCGAAGGACATAACCAAACGCGTTTTAGAGTTGGAACGTTAAAGGCTGCTCAGCTATTCTAATGGGAAAAAACTGTAATTATAATTGGAATGTAGAAAACGGGAAACTTGCTTTTGTCTCAAACAAGCCACAAAATTTTCAAATTCTGCGTTCTTTACTTTTTTCTGCTTTAAACTTCCGGTATTTCCCGCAGTGTGGGCCTCCATCATTGACACATGTGTAATTCTCGGGATCAAAGTAAGGACAGGTGCTCTTAAATTCGCAGTAGTCTGTAAGTATATTCTGAAGTTTACTCAAAATTGATTCAAGGCGACTCGTGGATTGAAGTTTTCTTTTATCACGCAGCGTTTTTTCAGTGGACAACAGTCCACACCCGAAATATGATTTCTTAAGAGATTATTTAGAAATTAGTTCGAATATGCAAAAATTACAATACCCGAAATATTCAGTTTTCCGATTCAGAAACCAAAAGTAGGGACTTACAATAAAATGCTTGACCTTAAAGTTTTAAACCCAATTGTGTGGCGATGTCTCCCGCGCAACCTTCCCTTTTTTCTTTTTCTCTCATAATTTCTTCACAGAGGAATCATTCTAGAGACCGGGTTTTTTCGCACTTCAAGTCATTTGCATATTACCGAATTTAGCCGCAACCCCCTCTTATTTAGATTTACATATAAAAAGTACAGACCTACTGTCATCCAACAAGCACATAATTCGAGGTTTCGAGTTTAATTATTTATTCGCATACACATGTTGGTGGTCCTCCCGCCGAAGCAGAACCTGACAAACTCGTTAAACTCATGGAAAAAAAGCAAGATAGACAAAGCAATAGTTCAGATATCTCTATAACCAACCGACCTCTGTAAGCAACAAATTCATACAGTCTGTCGTAGAAATATCCGAAACATTACATGTTACTTGGTCACCAAACTCTCTAAATTAGCCCCGTTGATTTTTCACATGGTCTCGACAAGCCAGCGCGTAACGCTTATGAAATTTGGTCCTGTTTGGCAGTATGGCTTATCCGTTAGTGTATGGTTTGCCGTCGACTATGTTTGAGGAGTCAATATCATTGGGCGACGAGTTTTGAAGTATCAGATTGTAGATATTGCCGCTAATTTTGTTGCTTCTAAATACGTTATCGTTTGAATTATTGAGGAGAATTCCTATGTAGTTATTGGTAATGATATTGCCGATTACTGTACAGTTATGGGCGTTTTCAAGCAAGATTCCGGTGCCCACTGTAGATGAGGGGTAACCGCCGTTTTTGATTGTAAAGCCCGTTACAACTACGTTGTTAGTGGCAATAGTTAGTGCTGCGCCGTTGTCTAAACCCTCTATTACAGTGGTGTCTTTGTTTTGGCTGGTTAATATGACTGGTTTGGTTACGTTAATGTTTTGTTTATATGTTCCAGGCTTAACCAGAATGGTGTCTCCCCGGTAGGTTGCGAAGGAGGATATTGCGTCTTGGACAGTGTCGTATCCTAAGCTGTTGTTCGCGTCTATGATTTGGTAGCTCACGTCCGTTTCAAAGTCCTGTGGCCAGTGGAGGACCTTGTTGTATGTGCTTTGGATCGTATTGTGGAACTGGGGGTCGCTGTAGACGATGTCTAAGCTTGAATTGTACTGGTTAAGGAGGTTTTGGGCGTCGCTGTATAGTTTTTGCGTCCAGCTTGAAGCATTATGATATTGCCATACCGAATCGTCTTGGCTGCGGAAACCAAAACCGTAATCTTGCGGGAGCACAACGGCGGTGTCTGCTTTGAGGCTGCCGTGTTTGTCAGGGTTCTGCTGCACGTAGTTCCAAAAATCCTTTAGCGCCTTGAAGTGGTCTGGCGTCAATGTAGTGTTTGCATAGTTTTGTGATGAGTCGTACACGGCTATGTAGCTTGCGCCCGAATCGTAGGCTAAAACCATGTCATCGTACATTTGAGGACCAGACTCCAAATAGGACGTTTGATTGTATGTCCAAGTTATCATGGCTCCCCAAGATTTTTGGGGGGCTTCCGCTGCGCCTCTAACGAGGCTAATTTGTAATGGTCTGCTGTTGTTCCAGCCGAACTGGGCTAAAACCACGTCATAACCAAGTTCATAGTCAAACCAGTACAAGCCGTAGTCTGAAGTAAACAGCGAAGAACTTAAGCCTTGGACGAAATTCGCAGTTGCATTTACACCACCACTATCATGATTCCACAACCAAAAAAAATAGTCAGTATAATCCAAGTAACTTTCCGGTGAATAAGTCAAAACTGGATTTGGTATAATTTCAGTCGTGTCCAGTTGATTTCCTCCTGGTTCATCATAATAATATACGCCAAGCAAGTGATCTCCATATCGCTCTTTTGCTGCAGTAAACCATAAAGATGGAGTGTAACCGAAAGCACCAGTGTTTAATTGTTGATAGTAAACGGGCATGAAATACATTCCTGCACTATACGCGTAGTCGCAGGTCTGATCAAGCAACGTCTCATTACTAATGATGAGAGGCGACGCAATAATAAACAGGTTAGTGTAATTCTTAACTTTATCAATCAAGGCTTCACAATCGGTAAGGGTGCTGTTCCATCCTGTTTCAATTCCCACATAGAAAGGTTTGGATGATCCTGTGGTTTGTTTTGCTGGAGCAAGCAAGTTTGACGCCACAAAAAAAGATGCAACCAATATCGTTACAAGCACCGTAGCAATAAAGATCTTTCTACGCTTCACATTGGGTTCCCCGTCAACTAAATTATTAAGCCATTTTCTCCCACTTATTTGTTTATACGCGCTGGCTTGTCCCGAAATTAGTTAATGTTTATTTTGAGAAGCGGAGTCTCGTATTTTGTTCACTTCCGAGCTTAAGAGGTTAACCCTAGCGGGACAAGAAGCAGTATCAAGGTTTTGAGATGTCTCCCGCATAATCCCTTTTTTTGTTATTCTTCGCTAGGGTCACAATCCACTTTCTAATTCGCATTCAACCGTTTCTGGATGAAATTTCATTCGTGTTAATGGAAGCTGTTAAAAGTAATTTGACCTGATAATATGTTTTGAGTGTTCAGGGTATGAAGAAACGCGCGCGCGCTAAAAAATTTGTATATGTACATATAAGTAATCTCGAAGATGACATTAGAATTATGTCTGTTAGTAGCTCGCTAGCAAGCGCGACGGGCAAAGCCGCAGAGTTTATGAAACGCCACAAATTCGATGAAGATTACAAGTTTCATGCGATAGAGAAGTGGGAACTCGACTCAGAATCAGAGATTCCTGACGAAGTTTGGGAATACGAAAGAACGCGTATTGATGAACCTAAACGGTGGGTCAGTTCGAAGGAAAAAGGCAATTATGGGTATGAAAAAGCAGTGCGATTATAAATTTAGGACAAAACACACGGTAGTTATCTCGGTTCGTTTTTAGGATTTTTCCCATGTCACCCGTAACCTTTCCGTCTTGCTTCGTTAAGGAAAAGAGCAGCTCACAAACTTCAGAACCCTCGACTCTTAGAAATCAGCTTTAAATCTTCTCGGCACTGGGGCGGTTCCATGCTAGCGCAATACACTAACGGAAATGTTTTAACTATCAAGAAAATGCTACGCCACAAGAAAGTCGAGAATACCATGAAGTACATTCACACCATACAGTTTAGGGATGAAGACTTTGAAATAGCTATTGTCACAACGGAAGAGGAAATTAAGCATTTAGAACAAGCAGGGTTCGTTAAGTACGATGAAATGAGGGGTATTCATTTCTATCGTAAGCCTAAAAGATTTGGGGTTTACAGGTAAAATGACAGACCTTAAAGTTTTAATGACAGAAAACGTAGAGTTCTGTTTGGCGGGCGATGACGACTCTGGCCCCGAAGACGCTTAGGATGATTTGGATCTTGAGTGCGCGAGCCCCCAATTCCGCAACGGTTTCTCTCCGTTTTCAGCATGCTTTTGGTTGGCGGAGCAGCTAATACGGGACCTATCCTCTATCTTTTCTGGATAGACCCCCTCTATAGGTTTCTGCATTGATTGGCTATTAGGCTCCAAATATGCTGGTGCTGAAAAGAGAAGATGCAGGTTTTTCGGTGTTAGAACGCAGTCTGCCCTTGCTGCTTTTAATTATGATTTTCGGTAAAGGAGCAGCTAAGAGGAAACAAACAGAGGTGATGCACAGCTGAATCGAAAGTTCACTCTGCATTTCAGCCTTTATATAAGGGGGGTATAATCTGTTCCGAGTAGCTAGTCACAACTCCTCAAAACTAATTCAAAAACAAGCTGCCTCTAGATAAAAGTGGGTATAAGTCAAAAATAGCACAACAGGCAACCAGAATCCTTCCATACATGAAATGAAGCGTTTGTTAGATTTCGAATTTTTCGATTATTTTTCTTTCTTTTTCGCCTGTTATTTCCGCCACTACGTGAAAGTATTCTTGGAGTCCTGATTTTTCGATTCTCGGCTTCAGCAGTTCATCTATCTGGAAAACGCCTGCAGAGTTGCTCATCGTTATTTTTATGGTAATTGGCTTTTCTTCGCCCTCTATAATCTCCACTTTCTCGATGGACAATGCTGAAACCGCGTGAATATCTACCTTTCCCGACTTAAAGGGAATCCTTGCTCTTCCCGCTTCCATATCCAACGCGTCCGCAATGCCCACAATGCCAGCTTCAACCGTCAAGGGCTTGGTAGGCTGCTCATGTGCCACAATCGCGTGCAGTGCTTCGGAGCTAATTATGGCGCGTTCTTCTTCCGAGTAAATTGGCGTTAAAAACTTTTCAATGAATTCCAAGGCGATGAGCACGCTGTACTTCTCGTGGTCTTGTCTTGCGACAACCATGCCTAAGTCGTGGAAAATTGCGCCGAGAACCACCACGACTTCCGCATCTTCGTTTTTCATGCCGTAATTCTTGACTATGCTAGGCTTAACCTGTCTATCCACAAGAATTCGCAGCAGTTTAAGCGCCAGATTGGCGACGATTTTCACGTGTGTGGGACCGTGATCCGTGTAGCCCATTCGGTCGATGGCCATTACATTCGCGCATTTCCAGTAACTCTGCAATTTCGTGTCTTCTTTGACCTTACCGATGACGTGTTTTAGTTTGGCGTTATTGCGGAATGGTATGTTGAAAACGTACGACACTTAATCAACTCCTCACTTTGGTATGCACCTATAGTATTCCTGCGTGAAAATTTAAACTTAGTTAATCTTCCATAATGATGTTTTCGTGCAGACCCGCTGCAACTTTGCCGTTTAGCCCCTTCAATCTGGCGTTTT
>Ga0315548_1004249_pt1 | contig 10394 bp, 6 predicted proteins | sample SalMarSW160110MG_2_FD_202540 | JGI IMG/M metagenome (GOLD analysis project Ga0315548, IMG submission 202540) | Salt marsh sediment microbial communities from the Plum Island Ecosystem LTER, Massachusetts, United States - Salt Marsh Sediment SW1601-110 ... | reverse complement strand
GGGAACAATTGCAGCTCTTATTGGATGGTATGTCTGGGCCTATCTCACTTATTTTATTGGTACTAAACTCCTCCCAGAGCCACAGACTAAAGCAGATTACGGTGAGTTGTTGCGAACCATCGGTTTTTCAAGCTCCCCTGGGTTGATTCGAATACTGGGTATCATTCCGGGGTTGGCTGGGGTTGTTTTCTTAATCGCTTCAATTTGGATGCTGATAGCAATGGTGATCGCGGTAAGACAAGCTCTTGATTATCAGAGCACATTACGCGCTGTAGGGGTTTGCGTGATCGGCTGGGTCATCCAAATGTTAGTCCTTCTGTTATTGTTTTCTATTTTGGGTGGTTCCGCAAAGCCAGTCTAATACTTTTTATGTAGCCGTCAAAACATCAGATAACAAAGTATTTACGGTTTCACTCTGCCTAACCCTACCAAGGTGGGGTTCACAATTGCTTAAACAATAAGCTAAATGGCGCTGGCAAGGCAACGAAGCCAAGGTGTAACCAAGCTTGACTCCCAAGGAAAGCCAACGGGCTAAGCAAGAACACCATTTAGCCTAACGGGATAGCGGGTAAGCGGCTCCGCTTCGTTCCCGCCCAAATTCACTTACTCAGTCTGCTGGAGTGAAAATAAGCTTTCCCCCAGTGAACTTCACTTACCCGCCGTCCAGTAGAGTGAAATTCTGAAATCCGCTGATAGGAGGTAATGAAATGGTACAGAGAGAGAAACGAAAGCCAGCAGCATTCATGAGCTACACTCGCATAGATGACAAATATGGACATTTGACAGAGTTTCGCAAACGTCTAAGCGACGAAGTTCACGTACAGACAGGAGAAGAGTTTCCGATCTTCCAGGACCGCAAGGACATCCAGTGGGGTCAGAATTGGAGGGAGCGCGTTGAGGAGTCGCTCAATGTGGTTACATTCCTTATCCCCATCATCACCCCCTGCTTCTTCACCAGTCAGGGCTGCCGTGATGAATTGCAGCAGTTTATCGATCGTGAGAAGGAACTGAACCGCAACGATCTCATTCTCCCTGTCTACTATATTGATTGTCCGCTCCTGAATGACGAGGCAAAACAGGCCACGGACGAGCTGGCCCGGGTAATTGCTGCTCGCCAGTGGGCCGATTGGCGGGAGCTACGAAATGACCCTTTGACTTTCCCGCAGGTTCAAGAGTCAATGACGAAACTTGCAGTTCAAATTCGCGATGCACTAGAGCGTGTGCAGACATCACAGAAGACAGTTATTCCAGGATCGACTCAAATCTCGCGCCAGTCAGCCCGTGAACCAACTCCATCCCTGATACAGGAGGCCGAATCTGTAGGCAAAAGCCAGGAGGTTACACGGCGAATGTCCGCTAAAACCGAGCCTCTTATACGCGTGGTGGATCCCATGCACCGTGGTGACCATCTAACGATCACGGAAGCGATTGAGAAGGCAAAGCCAGGAGACCGGATTCTGGTCCGTCCGGGTCTTTACCAGGAGGGACTCGTCATTGACAAGCCACTGGAGATCATCGGAGACGGTGGCCCTGGCGAGGTTGTGGTACAGGCTACGGGAAAAGACGCCATACTGTTCCAGACAACGATGGGCCGTGTGGCTAACCTGACCTTGAGACAGATAGGCGGTGGGGATTGGTTCGGCGTAAACATTGCCCAGGGACGCCTGGAATTGGAGGGATGTGATATTACCAGCCAGGGCCTGGCCTGTGTTGCCATTCACGGTGGCGCCGATCCACGCCTGCGCCGCAACCATATCTACAACGCCAATCAAAGGGGTGTTTTAGTCTACGACAATGGTCAGGGGGTGCTGGAGGATAACAACATCTTCGGTAACACTCTATCAGGGGTGGGGATCCACTCAGGCAGCAATCCTACGCTGCGCCGCAACCGTATCCACGATAACAAGCAAGCAGGCGTTTACATCCTTGATAACAGCCAGGGAACGCTGGAGGACAACAATATCTTCGGCAATACCTTATTCGGGGTAGGGATCGAGTCAGGCGGCAACCCTACGCTGCGCCGCAATCGCATCCACAATAACAAGCGAGCCGGTGTCTTCATCTACAGGAACGGCCAGGGCGTGCTGGAGGACAACGACATTTTCAGCAACGCTCTATCAGGTGTGGAGATCAAGTCAGGCAGCAATCCCACGCTGTGCCGCAACCGCATTAATAAGAATAGCTACCAGGCTGTGCGGGTCTACGAGGGGGGAGGCGGCAGAATTGAGGACAACGATTTGCGCAACAATGCTCAAGGCGCTTGGGACATTTCCGCCGATAGCGAGCCGAATCTTAAACGTGCCCGCAACACGGAGTAAGGCATTTTGATTAACGCGATTGTGGTGGGTGTAGTGCTGCATAGGCAGCCAAACTCGTTGCCCCTTGCACGTTGTTTGTTTTGGAGGATTCCCAATTCGTTACGCTTCGCCCAAATGGCCTTACTTTGTTCGGCGACTTCAGCAATCCCTGAACCGATAGACTAAATGGCACCAGCAAGGCACGAGGCTTACTGGCTTCCCTTATCCGCTGCCCGTTATACGCTATTCCGCTCCCTATAGCCACTTCTATTTGCGGCGGGGAACGGAAAGATTAGATAAAAATAGCCAAAACATAAGAGGTTTGTTATGTATATTAGTCACAACCACGGGGAACCTATCCAAAAAGAGAGCACAAACATAACGAAAGAGCAACTTGCCCGGCTGAAGGAACTCTTTCCCGAAATCTCCACCGAGGACAAAGTAGACTTTGACAGGCTCCGGGCTACGTTAGGTGACCTGGTGGACGATGGCCCCGAGCGCTATAGTTTCACCTGGGCCGGCAAGCGCGATGCCATCCGTCTACTGCAAACCCCCACTCGTGCTACCCTTGTCCCCTGCCGTGAAGAGTCGGTGGACTTTGACAGTACTAAACACCTCTTCATCGAGGGTGATAACCTCGAAGTGCTCAAGCTGCTCTACAAGCCCTACTTTGGTCGGGTAAAGATGATCTACATTGACCCGCCTTACAACACAGGCAACGACTTTATTTACCCTGATAACTACGCCGATCCGCTAGCGACCTACCTGCAACTCACCGGCCAACAGGATGCCAAGGGTAATCTACTCACCAGTAACCCGGAAACCAGCGGTCGCTACCACTCTACCTGGCTCTCGATGATGTACCCGCGCCTCTTCTTGGCCCGTCAACTGCTGCGCGAGGACGGGGTGATTTTTGTGAGCATTGACGATCACGAGGTGCACAACCTGCGACTGCTGATGAATGAGGTGTTTGGAGAAGAGAATTTTGTAGCAACTGCAGTTTGGCAGAAAGTATTCGCCAGAAAAAACAAGGCCCTAGTTTCCGACAGTCATGACTACATTGTTATTTACACTAAAAGTATTTCATCCTGGCAACGCAACCTACTTCCACGTAGTGAGGGACAATTGGAGGTGTTTAAGAACCCCGATAACGATCCTCGTGGCCCTTGGCAGAGTGTTTCCTTCTCTGTTCAAAGCGAAGATGCCGAAAAGCGAAAAGCTTATCGGTATCCAATTAGATTACCAAGTGGCGAAGAGGTTCTACCTCCCCCGGGACGTCACTGGAATGGACTACCTGAACGCTATGAACAACTTAAAAAGGAAGGCAGATTATGGTTTGGTCCTGATAGAGACAGACTGCCTAGACTGAAAGTTTATTTACAAGAAGTTCAACGAGGAATTGTTCCTGATACTTGGTGGTCATATAATGAGGTGGGACACAATCAAGAAGCCAAGAAGGAAATACTTGAACTATTCCCTGACGAGGAACCTTTCAGTACACCAAAACCAACTCGCCTAACTCACCGAATGCTTCAAATAGCGACAAATCCAGATACTGCAGATATTGTCCTGGATTTTTTCGCCGGCTCTGCCTCGACTGCGCATGCTGTTCTGGGATTGAATCACCAGGATGGCGGTAACCGACGCTTCATTATGGTGCAACTTCCAGAACCAACAGACAACGCGCAATTGCCTACCATTGCCGACATTGGCAAAGAGCGCATCCGGCGGGTGATTAGTAAGATGAAGAGTAAAAAACAACTGTCCCTGGGCTCCCGGAAAACCCAAGAAGATTTGGGTTTCAAAGTCTTTAAGCTGGCCCCATCCAACTACCGGCCCTGGACAGGCGTGGAGGAAGCCACTCCAAACGCCTACGCTGAGCAGATGAAACTCTTCTTCGATCCGCTGGTGGAGGGCTGGACTACGGAGAATGTCATCTACGAAGTGGGGCTCAAAGAAGGTTACGGGTTAAATTGTCGCATTGAACTTTTGCCTGCCATCTCCTCCAATACCATCTACTGCGTCACTGATCCAGACAAGGAACAATCCTTTACCATTTGTCTGGACGATACAATCCACCCCAAAACCATCCGAGCCTTAGACTTGAGCAAAGATGACCTGCTCATCTGCCGTGACCTGGCCCTGGACGACGAAGCAGCAGCCAACTTGGCCTTGCAGTGCCGCTTAAAGACTATCTGAGGGAGTGGCATATGGAATTCCAATTCGATGCTCACCAAAGCTTTCAACTCCAAGCTATCGAGGCTGTAACAGCCCTCTTTGCTGGGCAACCCCACATTGAGACCGATTTGCGCTTCACCCTCGGTCATTCCTCCTTCGCTGCCGTGGCCAACCGGCTGGACTTGGGTGAAGGGGAATTGCTGGACAACCTGCACGCTGTCCAGCGACAAAACGGCATAGCACCTGACCCAGGGTTGATCTGCATCGAAGAGCGCGTCGAGATGGCCAACGGTCCAAAAGATGTGAGTTTCTACAACTTTTCGGTGGAGATGGAGACTGGTACCGGGAAAACCTACATCTACCTGCGTACAGCCCTGGAACTTTACTGCCGCTACGGCCTGCACAAGTTCATCGTCGTGGTTCCCTCGGTGGCCATCCGTGAGGGCGTGCTCAAAACGCTTCAAATCACCGAAAAGCACTTTCAGGAACTCTATGATAATGTTCCCTATCGCTACTATGCCTATGATTCGGCCAACCTCTCCCAGGTACGGCAGTTTGCCCTCTCTGATGGCCTCGAGATTATGGTGATGACGATTGCAGCCTTCAACAAGGCCTCCAACATCATCCGCCAAACCACAGACCGCTTGCAGGGTGAGACACCGGTGCAGTTAGTGCAGACAGCGCGTCCTGTGCTCATTCTCGACGAACCCCAGAATATGGAGAGTGAAAAGAGCATCGCCGCGCTGGCTGTGTTGGATCCCCTCTTCGCTCTGCGTTACAGCGCTACCCATCGCAACCCTTACAATGTTGTCTACCGTCTCACCCCCTACGAAGCTTATCGGCAAAGGTTGGTCAAACATATCGAAGTGGCCTCAGTGATCAAGGAAAACGACATAATTCAGCCATACCTGCGGTTGGCAAGCATTGAAACCAGAAAAAGAACACTTACGGCGCGATTGGCCATCCATAAACTGATGAAAAGTGGCGTCGTGAAGGAACAGGTAATCACTGTCAGACCGGGCGACTCGTTGCAGGAGAAGAGCAGACGGACGGAATACGCTGACTTTGAGGTTGACGAGATCAGCCTCAGTGGAGGATATGTGCGCTTTGCCAACAACCTGGAAATCACAGTGGGCCGGGAACTGGGGGCCGACAAAGAATCTATCTTCGAGGCCCAGATTCTCTATACTGTCGAGGAACATATGCGCAAGCAGGCCAGACTGAAAGACGCGGATCTTAAGGTCCTCTCCCTATTTTTCATTGACCGGGTGGTCAACTACGCCCCAGAAAATGGCCTCATCCGCCATCTGTTCGTGCGTGCTTTCAATGAAGCTAAGCAACACTATCCGAGTTGGCAAAACCGGGATGCCGAAGAGGTGCAAGCCGCTTATTTCGCTCAGCGGCGCGCCCGTAGTGGTGAAATCGTCCTTGAGGACAGCAAGACCGGCGAGGCCGAAAGGGATCGCGAGGCCTACAACCTAATTATGAAAGACAAGGAGCGGTTGCTCTCCTTTGACGAACCAGTGGCGTTTATCTTCTCCCACTCAGCCTTGAGGGAAGGGTGGGACAACCCCAATGTCTTTCAAATCTGCACGCTCAACCAGACTGCATCGGAGGTAAAGAAGCGGCAAGAGGTCGGGCGCGGTGTGCGGTTGCCCGTGAACCAGGCTGGCGAGCGGGTGCAGGATGAAAAATTCAATGTCCTCACCGTTGTGGCCAACGAGAGCTACGAGCGCTTCGTGGCCCAACTCCAGAGCGAGATCGCCTTCGAGTACCGGGAAGAGATCGAAGCTCGCTATGGTAAGCCCATCGGTGACCTGACTGATGAGGAACGTTGTCTAATCGAGGAAGAGTATGGCGAGGGTATCCTGCCGCCCAAACCGGCAGATGCTTGCAAGCGCGGCGTGGCACGACTGCGCAAGGAGTACACACTCAGGCCGGAGTTTCAGGAACTTTGGGAGAAAATCAAGCACAAAACTCGCTACGCGGTCAAGATAGATAGTGAGAGGTTAATCCGTGAAGTGGTGGCTGAACTCAGCCGAGCAGAAATCCGCCCGCCCCGAGTGACCATTACCAAGGCGCGGGTGGATGTAAACCAAGAAAGTGTCTTTGAAGCGTTGCAGATGAGTGCGGCCAAGACCGTATTGGACCTTTCAGGTCGCTATCCTTTGCCCAACCTGGTCGAAATTATGGCGAACCTGATGGAGCACACTATGCCAAAGGTGCGACTAACGCGCCGGACCTTGCTGGAGATTATCAGGAACACCCCCAAGCAACAGGCTGTAATAGATAATCCCACTGAGTTTGCTACCGTTGCCGTGCGCATTATCAAAGGTAAACTGACTGACCAGTTGGTGGAGGGCATCCAGTATGATGAGATCAACGACTGGTATGAGATGACCCAACTAGATGCGGAGATTCCGTCATGGGAAGACTACCTGGTGCCAGCCAGGAAATCAGTATATGACCATGTAATCTATCAGTCCGAGGTCGAACGACAGTTTGTGGAAGGATTGGAACATCGGGACGATGTCAAGCTCTACCTCAAACTCCCCGCCTGGTTCACCGTACCTACCCCTATTGGCGAATACAACCCTGATTGGGCCATTGTGATGGAAGAGCGTGATGAACACGGCCAACCGACCGGTAAACCACTCCTATATCTGGTGCGTGAAACAAAGAGCACACTCGACCGCGACAAGTGGTATCCGGACGAACGTCGCAAAGTCCACTGTGGCGAGCGACACTTCAAAGACACATTAGGAGTGAACTACAAGGTCGTCACATCTGCCCGTGAACTGCCGTGAACCCATATTGTCCACTTCAGGTTTCCCTTGGTCTTCAGAGGCGGGACGCAATGGCAGATTACAGCGAACATATAGCTCCGTTCACAGCCAGACTTATGGGACCTTGCTTTCTTACCATCTCGTTAAGCGCCAGATTTTCTGAGAAAATTATGATAGTTTTATCCACAATCTTTATTTTTCTAATCGGTTTATTCCCTTCCGCTATTCCAGGGTTTTCTCAATCATTTTCTTATCCTTGGTTAGAGCGGTATAGACAACCCGAAAACATAGTTAATCGGATACCAGTTCCTGATGGATATGAAAGAATCAACACAACTCCTGGCACTTTTGCAGATTGGCTGAGATGGCTTCCTCTTAAGGAGGGTAGACCACCTGTTTATCTATTCAACGGGCAAAAAAAGGGAAATCAAGAAGCTCATTTCGCTGTGGTGGACATAGATGTTGGAAAGGGGGACCTCCAACAGTGTGCTGATGCTGTGATTCGACTCCGGGCCGAGTATTTATATTTTATTGGTGAATATGATACCATCCATTTCAAATTTACCAGTGGGCACGAGGCGAAGTTCAGAAAGTGGATTGAAGGGTATAGGCCGGTAATTAGCGGGAACGAGGTCAGATGGGTTAAGTCGGCAAAGAGGGATTCTTCCTATACCAGTTTTAGAGAATATCTGAATTCGGTCTTTATGTATGCCGGCTCGTATTCTCTGAGCCGGGAGTTATGCAGGGTTAAAGACTTAAGGGAAATGAAGATAGGTAATGTCTTTATTGAGGGTGGATTCCCAGGGCACGCTGTCATAGTGGTGGATATGGCCGTCAATGGAAGAACGGGGAAGAGACTTTTTCTTTTAGTCCAGAGTTATATGCCAGCCCAGGAAATACATATCCTGAAAAATCCTATAGATTCCAAACTGAATCCCTGGTATGAACTCGAATTTGGAGAAACGCTCTATACGCCGGAGTGGACTTTTCGCAAGAGTGATTTGAAGAGATTTTGATGGACATACCCTACATGAGAGCTTTCTAACCGCAAAGAACCCCAAGAAGGCGCAAAGACCGCCAAGGAGTTATTCATCTAAATTGCTAACCAGTTTCTTAAAACCATCTTTTAGCGTCCTCTGTGCTCTTTGCGCTCAAATTGAATCGGTTTCTGAATCAAGTGGATAATCATTTTTCGCAATGAGATAGAATGAAGCTTGTCATTGTAGGGTGGAAGTCAAAAGCAATCCAATGACAGTTGGGGATGATAACATCCCCAATGAGCAGGGTTAATTCAAGGATTTTCCAACTATTTGAGAACCCCTAACCTGAATAATTCGTATGCCACCAAGACACAAAGTGTTGATAAAATTTAGATTAGAATAAAAGTTCATAGACTAATCCAGAGCGACCCGGTTTAAAAACCGATTTACTCTAATGTTTTATATCCTTAGTGACTTAGTGTCTTCGTGGCAAAAATTTATGAATAATCCGGGTTTACAGGGAGATTCCTTAGAAAGCTTAGAGGATGGTTCAAATTCAGGCGGTAAGGAAATATGGCAAGGGGAGTTAAGCTTCCCACGGTAACCATAGTGGGTAGGCCAAATGTAGGCAAGTCAACCCTTTTCAATCGCATATTGCGCAGGAGGTTGGCTATTGTTAGCCCAGACTCGGGGATAACGAGGGATAGGAACTATTCCCTGGCCAGTTGTGGTGGGAAGGAGTTTCTGCTGGTAGATACAGGTGGTATGGTTCCCCATACTCAGGATCAGATAGGGGCCGCAGTGAGAACCCAGGCTCAGTTTGCTATTGAGGAGTCTGAAGTGGTGATCTTCTTAGTTGATAATAAAACAGGCCCCGTAGATCTGGATTTTCAGATTGCCAAGCTCTTGTTCAAAAAGGGGGAGAAGGTCATTCTAACTGTTAACAAGGTCGATAACCCAGATCAAGAGCCTGATAGCTATCAGTTTATGAAGCTGGGGTTGGGTGAGCCCCTTCCTCTCTCGGCAACTGGCGGAAGAAACATAGGATCGCTCCTGGATAGGATAGTAGAGAGGATTCCTCCCACAGAAAAGGTTGAGGAAGAGGGGGATCAACTGAGAATTGCCATTATAGGTCGCCCCAATGTGGGAAAATCATCTTTAGTAAATGCCATTTGCGGTCAGGAGAGAGTAATTGTTGATTCCAGGCCTGGCACCACCAGGGATTCCATAGATACCATCTTTCACCAGGATGGTCAGATATTCATCCTGGTAGATACCGCGGGTTTGAGGAGGAGGTGGAAGATAACCACCGGGATAGAATATTACAGCACCTTAAGGGCATTTCGTTCCCTCCAGAGAGCACAGGTGGCCTTGGTTCTCGTTGATGCCTATGAGGGGTTAACCAACCAGGATCTAAAGATATTCTCCCTGGTGAACTCCTCTTACAAGGGACTGGTGATTGTGGCCAATAAGTGGGATCTGGTCGTGGGAAGAAAGAGGAGTGATTTTGAGCTTTATCTAAAGGAGAGAGCCCCTCGTTTCGCCTTTGCCCCTTTTGTACTCACCTCAGCAATAAACGGGATAGGGGTTACGGAATGTCTGGACTGGGCAGAGAAGGTGCAGGAGAATAGGAGAAGAAAGCTGACAACCAGCATGTTAAATAGAAAGCTCCAGGAGTGGACTAAGGCAACTCCACCTCCCTCCCCCGGAGGGAAAGAGATCAGACTCCTTTACCTTGTCCAGACGGGCCAAGAACCGCCCTGTTTCACCTTCTTTAGCAATTATCCCCAGGGTATAGGGAAAAACTACATCGCCTATTTGAGCCACCAAATGAGGAAGGACTTCGATCTTCAGGGAACTCCCATAAAGCTAAAGTTTCACCATAAGTAAGATGATTAACCTTTTCACGGCTTTGATATTAAGTTACATGGTTGGGGCGATTCCCACCAGCGTTTGGGTGGGTAAATTGGCCAAAGGGGTTGATCTGAGGAGATATGGATCTGGCAATGCCGGATTTACCAATGCCTATAGGGTTTTGGGTCTAAAGTATGCTCTCTTAGTTTTGGTTGTTGATGTCTTCAAGGGCACGGCTTCTGTCCTCTGGCTTTGGAGGCTTCCTCACTATTCTGGACTTGTATCTCCCCAAATTCTCC